>Ga0066789_10001029_pt1 | contig 11888 bp, 9 predicted proteins | sample OrgsoiDNA2013049_FD_70960 | JGI IMG/M metagenome (GOLD analysis project Ga0066789, IMG submission 70960) | Permafrost soil microbial communities from the Arctic, to analyse light accelerated degradation of dissolved organic matter (DOM) -... | ecosystem: Environmental > Terrestrial > Soil >...
GCCGCACCAGCACCCGCCGCACCAGCACCCGCGGTCGCGGCGCCGGCGTCCAGTTCAGGCGACGCCGCTGCGTACGTCACACCACTGGTTCGAAAGCTGGCCAGCGACAACAGCGTCGACCTCGCCTCGGTCAGGGGCACCGGCATCGGCGGCCGGATCCGCAAACAGGATGTGCTCGATGCTGCCACGAACGTCAAGGCCACAACGGCCCCAGCGGACGCACCCGTGCCCGCGGCCCCGACGGCCGGTCCTGGCGTCTCGCCCAAGCGCGGCACCACCGAGAAGATGAGCCGGCTGCGCAGGGTCATCGCCGCTCGCATGGTCGAGTCGCTGCAGGTCTCCGCACAGCTCACCACCGTGCTCGAGGTCGATGTCACCAAGATCGCACGACTGCGCGACAGGGCCAAGCGTGACTTCGAGCAGCGCGAGGGCACCAAGCTCAGCTTCCTGCCGTTCTTCGCCCTCGCCGCCGTCGAGGCCCTCAAAGCCCACCCAAACGTCAACTCCAGCGTCAACGGCGACCAGATCACCTACCACGGCTCCGAGAACCTCGGTGTGGCCGTCGACACCGACCGCGGGCTGCTCGTGCCCGTGATAAAGGACGCCGGAGACCTCAGCATCGCCGGGCTGGCCCGCAAGATCGCCGACCTGGCCGAGCGGACCCGCACGAACAAGGTCTCGCCCGATGAGCTCGGTGGCGGCACCTTCACGCTCACCAACACCGGTAGCCGCGGGGCCTTGTTCGACACCCCGATCATCAACCAGCCCAACGTCGCCATCTTGGGCACCGGCGCGGTCGTGAAGCGTCCCGTCGTGGTCAAGGACAACGACGGGGGCGAGACGATCGCGATCCGCTCGATCGTCTATCTGGCACTGTCCTACGACCACCGAGTCGTTGACGGCGCGGACGCCGCACGGTTCCTGACCACGATGAAGGCCCGCCTCGAAGCAGGTGCCTTCGAAGCGTCCCTGGGCCTCTAAGGCCGGACGCGCTATGCCGCAGCCGCAACGCGTTGCCATCACCGGTGCGTCCGGTCTCATCGGCAGCGCGCTGTCGGCGTTCCTGAGCGCCCGAGGGGACGACGTCGTGCACCTCGTCCGCCGCGAGCCGCGAACCGGTGCCGAGGTCGGCTGGGACCCGGCGTCGCGAACACTCAACCCCGGTAGCCTCTCGGGCCTGACCGCCGTCGTTCACCTCGCCGGAGCGGGAGTAGGAGCCCATCGGTGGAATTCGGCATACAAGCAGGAGATCCTTGCCTCCCGTGTCAATGGCACTGCCACCATCGCCACAGCGATGGCCGATCTCGGCGAGCCCATCGCCCTCGTGAGTGGTTCCGCCATCGGCGCCTATGGTGACCGCGGCGAGGAGATCCTCACCGAGGACAGCCCGCCAGGACAGGGTTTCCTAGCCGATGTGGTCCGCGCCTGGGAGGCCTCGACCTCACCGGCCAAAGACGCCGGGCTCCGAGTGGTGCACGCAAGGACAGGACTGGTCCTGACCCCCGATGGTGGCGCCATGGAACGGGTGCTCCCGCTGGCGAGGTTCGGCCTGGCCGGTCCGCTGGGCACCGGGAGACAGTACTGGAGCTGGATCACGCTGCACGACGAGCTCCGGGCGCTGGCGCATCTCATCGACCAGGACATTGCCGGACCGGTCAACCTCGTCAGCGGTCAGCCGCTGCGTCAGGCCGAGGTCATGAAGGCCCTCGGCGCGCAATTGGGCCGTCCGGTGGTGCTGCGGGCCCCAGCACTGGCACTGAAGGTCGCCCTGGGCGAGTTCGCCAGCGACGTCCTGGCAAGCCAGCGAGTCATGCCCAATGTTCTGACGGCGTCGGGATTCGTGTTCGATCACGAAACCATTGACAGTGCCCTGCGCTGGTTGGTGGCCCAGGACTGAGGGTTCCCCGCGTGCAGGCTCGCCTGCCATTCTTCCAGTCAGGCTCAGTGCGAGGCGCAAGGACGCCGGTCCGCCGCCCGAAAGCTGAGGTCGTCCGATGGTCGGTCTCGATGCAGAACCCCCCCGCAGGCGCGCGGCTTCAGTGCCATGGCAACCTCTACTGTTTGCACATGGCTTCCGGTGAACCCACGATCCTCGCCACCTCCGGTGGCTACCAGGACCACGACAGGCTGCGCTTTCAGTTCGGTGACCTGCTCCACCATGCCGTGGCTCTTTCGGGTACGTCCTCAGCCTTCCCCAGGATGTGCAACGTGAGCACCGCCTCCGGTGACGACCCACGATTCCAGATGGACATGTCCGAAGCCGGTCGGCTAGCCGGCTTCAACCTCACCCATCTGAGCTTGTTCGCGATGCCCAACCTCGATGACGTCGAGGGACACCTCATGGAGCAGGACGTCGTCTGGGTCAACGGCGGCTCGGTGGCAAACCTCCTGGCCGTATGGCGGGTGCACGGTCTCGATCAGATCCTGCGACGCGTCTGGCAGGCCGGGATCGTCCTGGCCGGTGTCTCCGCGGGGTCCATCTGCTGGTTCGAGGGCGGCACGACGGACTCGTTCGGTCCGCAGCTGCGTGCCGTGACCAACGGCTTGGGCTTCCTGCCCTATGCCAACGGCGTGCACTACGACAGCGAGTCACGCCGTCGTCCTCTGGTGCACCAGCTCGTCGCGGACGGTACCTTGAGCACCACGCACTGCACCGACGACGGCGTTGGGTTGGTCTATCGCGGAACCGTGCTCGTCGACGCCGTCAGCGAACAAGCAGGCAAGGCGGCCTACATCGTCCACCGCGATGGCCACCAGGCCTTTGAGGAACGACTCGAGACGCGACTGCTGGGCCAGCAGACAAGTCGGCGCTGACCGCCGGTCAAGCTCAGCGCTGACCCGGCGTACGGACCTGCACCACCGTTGCGTGTGCGGCGCTGGCTCTGGCCGCGTCAATGATGGCCAGGGTGTGGACCGCGTCGTACGGGTCAACCGGCATGGCGGCCTGAGGATCCTCAGCGGCAAGGGCGCGCTTCACCTGACGATAGAAGTCGACCTGTCCGGCTGCTGGACGCGCTACCGGCGTGCGCTGGCCCCCCACGTAAATCCACCCACACTGCCCCTCGTCGGCATCGGCCAGGTCAGGATAGATATCCGAGCCATCGTCCTCGAACTGGTTGAGCAAGAAGGCACCGCTTCGTCCCAGGATCCGCACCCGCGGTCCGGGCGCGGCGCAGACCGACGTGGCGCCCAGGTGGGACACCACTCCCGACGTATGCCGGCAGGCCAAGAACGCATCGTCCTCGGCGGCCGTGGTACGGGCCGCGACCTCGGCGTAGACCGTGTCGATCTGGCCGAACAGGTCGACTGCCGCGTCGACCATGTGGCTGTGCAGATCGAGCAGGATCCCGCCGCCGTCAGCCGCCGAGGCGGTTTCACGCCACCGGTCCTTGGGCGTGGGACGCCACCGTTCCCAACGGAACTCGTGACGGAACACCTCACCTAGGCGACCAGAGCGCACCGTCTCTCGGGCGGCCACATGCTCGGCGTCGAATCGGCGGTTGTGGAAGACCGTCAGAGGCACCCCGGCCGCTCGGGCCGCATCGACAACCCCGAACGCTCGCGTTGCATCCGTGGCCAAGGGCTTGTCGACGACCACTGCGATCCCTGCGTCAATGCACTGCCGGGCCTGAACCGCGTGAAGACCGCTGGGAGTAGCAAGAACGATGAGATCCAGACCCGCCAGCCCCAGCAGCGCATCGAGATCGGCGACCACCCGGGCGCCGGGCAAGTCCGTGTGAACCTGCTCGACGCGTGACGGATCGGCAGTCGCGACCGCGGCGATCGTCATACCGCCCTGTTGCAGGAGTGCGGCATGAATGCCACGACCTGCCGAACCAAAGCCGACCAGGCCCACAGCTGTCATGGGAGCATCACGGCCGCTCACCGTCTGACGGCGCCATCTGCCGGCTGAGCCGGCCGGGCCACCAGATGCGTCCGCCGATGTCATGGGCAAATGCCGGGACCAACAAGGAGCGGACGACCAGGGTGTCCAGCAAGACACCGAACGCGACGATGAAGGCGATCTGGACAAGGAAGAGGATAGGGATCAGCGACAACGCCGAGAACGTCGATGCAAGGACGATGCCCGCGCTGGTGATGACCCCGCCCGTCACCGCGAGCCCGACAAGGATTCCCGGCCTGGTGCCCCGCTGCGCTGACTCCTCACGGACCCTGGTCATCAGGAAGATGGAGTAGTCGATGCCCAGTGCGACCAGGAACACGAAGGCATACAGGGGTGTGGACGGATCGGACCCCGGGAAGTCGAATACATGGTTGAACATGACAGCCGCCACGCCAAGGGTTGCCGCGAAGGAGATGACGTTTGCCACGACCAGGATCACCGGCGCCACCAGCGAGCGCAACAGCAGCATCAGGACCACGAACACAACGGCCAGGATCGCCGGGATGATGACCCGTAGGTCACGTTCACTGGCCTGGCGGACGTCAAGGTTGACCGCGGTGCTGCCGCCGACGAGAACATCGGGACCGACGCTGTCGAGTTGACCGCGCAGCTGCTCGACCACGGCCTCGGCGGCCGGACTGTCAGCGGCGGGGGTCAATGTCGCCTGGATGAGAACATTGCCGTCCACGACCTTGGGCGGCACCCCGGGTGTCTGCCCCACGAACGCGGAGGCGACACCGTCGACGGATCTCACCTCCGCCAGCGCCTGTGCGGCCTTTGCTCGGGGAGCGATGATCTGCACCGGCGAGCCCGAGCCCGCGGGGAAGTGCCTGGCCAGGACCTCCTGGCCGGTGACGGACTCGACCTTGTTAAGGAAGAGCTGGGACTGGGTGATCCCCCCGGCCTTAAGGGTTGGGGCGAACGAGGCGCAGGCGAGCAGTGCCACCAGCGTCAGCACCCAGGTGCGACGCGGGTGACGACCCACCATGGCGGCAACGCGACCCCAGATGCCACGTCGCCCCACTGAGTCCTCGGCATGGACGTGGTCGACCCTGGGGATGATCGGCCAGAAGATGCGTCGCCCGAACAACAACAGCACCACCGGCAGGAAGGTGAGCGAGGCGACCAGCGCACCCGCTATGCCCAGCGCCCCGATGGGCCCCAGGCCGCGCGTGTTGCCAAGGCGGGACAGCAACAGACAAAGCAGACCAAGGATGACGGTAGCCGCACTCGCAGCGATGGGCTCGGCTGCGGCCCGCCACGCCACCACCATCGCCATCCACTTGCTCGGGTGGTCGTGCAGCTCCTCACGATAACGAGATACCAGGAGCAGCGAGTAGTCCGTAGCCGCTCCGACGACCAGAATCGACAGGATCCCTTGGCTCTGCCCGTTCAGCCCGAGGATGCCGTTCTTGGCCAGCGGGTAGATCACCATCGCAGCGACGGCCAGTCCGAAGATCGCGGTCGTGAGCACCGCGATGGGCAGGATCGGGCTGCGATAAACCACCAGGAGGATGAGGAACACTACGCCCAGAGCCACGAACAGCAGGATCCCGTCGATTCCGCCGAACGCGGTCACAAAGTCCGCCAGGACTCCCCCGGGACCAGTGACGTACACGACAAGTCCGCTCGGTTTCAGCGTGGTGGCCGCGGAGGCCCTCAGGGCCTTGGCCCCCTCGAACAGCGGGCTGGAGGTGCCAATCGTCTCGGTCGCCCTCTTGGCGTCGAGCAGGACCGGCACCAGGAGTGCCTTGCCGTCCTGGCTCGCAACGACCGCGGCCGGGGCCTGTGCGAGGTATGGCCCCAGGGAGTAGCCCTTGATCTCAAAGGGCAGGGACGGAACTCCGGTGACGAAGGTCCTGACTGCGGCCGAGTCCGAGGGCTTCAGGCCAGCCGGGCGCTCGATGACCACGAAGTACGGCAGCGAGTCGCTCGAGCTGAACTTGGCCGCGAGCGTGCCGACCTCGGTGGACTCCGCAGACTTTGGCAGGAACGAGGCGTTGTCGTTCTTCTGAACCTCGGACAGCCGGCCGACCAGGGGGCCGCCCACGCCGGCCAGTCCCAACCATACGAGCAGCACAAGGACCAATCCGATAAAGCGGACCAGCTTCGTGCGCCCACTGGTCTTGGCGCGCTCGGCGACCTCTTGCTCGGGGGTGATGTCGTGACGGTTCAACTGCCCTACTCCCCAATGTCTACCCTCAGCGGATTCACCAACCCATACTCAAGCACGTCCTGTGCCCGCGTAATCTGGCGGGATGCGATTCGAGCACGTGGGTTTTGCACCGGACTACGTCGACTACATGGCTGCCTGGCAACGGCAGCGGGAGGTTCATGCCGCCGTCGTGGCCGGCGACGAACCCGACACCGTGCTGCTGCTCGAGCACGCCGCCGTCTACACCGCGGGCAAGCGGACCGAACCTCATGAGCGTCCCTTCGACGGCACCCCCGTCATCGACGTCGACCGCGGCGGCAAGATCACCTGGCACGGTCCGGGCCAGCTGGTGGGCTACCCCATCATCGGCCTGCCTTCGCCTGTGGACGTCGTCGCCCACGTGCGCCGCCTGGAGACCATGATGATCGGCGTCTGTGCAGACCTGGGGGTCAGCGCCGCGCGCGTGAAGGGCCGCAGCGGAGTGTGGATCCGGGCCGACGAGTGCGGACCGGACCGCAAGATCGGCGCCATCGGCATCCGGGTGAGCCAGAACGTCACGATGCACGGTTTCGCGCTCAACTGCTGCTGTGACCTGTCCTGGGCCCAGGTGATCGTGCCGTGCGGCATCGCTGACGCCGGCGTCACCTCACTGTCCAAGGAGCTGGGGCGAGACGTCCCGGTTCACGAGGTCCTGCCTTACGTCGAGAAGCACCTGAGCGACATCCTGGACTGACCCCCGCGCGGGCCACAGGGGCAGGGGCCGCGCCGCATGACCGCGTCCAGGCACTCGCATCACGGCGTACCCTAAAGACCTGTCCCTGGTCCGCCCCCGGGGCAACCTTCTGTTTCGCAAACGTCAGTTACCCGACCATGGCAAGGGAGCCTTTGTGAGCGTCGCACCTGATGGTCGCCGCATGCTGCGCGTCGAAGCCCGCAATGCCAAGACGCCCATTGAGCGCAAGCCGGAGTGGATCCGCACCACCGCCAAGATGGGACCGGAGTACACCAGGCTCACCGCGATGGTGAAGACCGAGGGGCTGCACACGGTCTGCCAGGAGGCAGCCTGTCCCAACATCTTCGAGTGCTGGGAAGACAAGGAGGCCACCTTCCTGATCGGCGGTGAGCAGTGCACACGACGGTGCGACTTCTGCCAGATCGACACCGGCAAGCCCGAGGACCTCGACCGTGACGAACCGCGCCGGGTCGCCGAGTCGGTCCAGCAGATGGGTCTGCGCTACGCCACCATCACCGGTGTGGCCCGCGACGACCTGCAGGACGGCGGGGCCTGGCTCTACGCCGAGACGATCCGCATGGTTCACCAGTTCAACCCGGGCACCGGCGTCGAGATCCTCGTCCCCGATTTCAACGCCGTCCCCGACCTCGTCGGTCAGGTCCTGGAGGCCAAACCGGAGGTGTTCGCACACAACGTCGAGACGGTCCCGCGCATCTTCAAGCGGATCCGCCCCGCGTTTGGCTACGAGCGCTCGCTGGAGGTCATCACGATGGGCCGGCACGCGGGTCTGGTGACCAAGTCCAACCTGATCCTGGGCATGGGCGAGCAAGAGCATGAGATCGAGCAGGCCCTGCGCGACCTGCACGACGCTGGTACCGACCTGATCACGATCACGCAGTACCTCCGGCCCTCGCCGCGCCACCACCCGATCGACCGCTGGGTCAAGCCGGAGGAGTTCGTCCGATGGTCGAAGCTGGCTGAGGAGATCGGCTTCAAGGGCGTGATGAGTGGGCCTCTGGTGCGTTCGTCCTACCGCGCGGGTCGTCTCTGGGCCCAGGCCATGAAGCGCTGGGGCCGTCCGGTGCCCGAGCAGCTGTCCCACCTCGTCGCGACGTCGTACAGCCCGGCCCGCCAGGAGGCCTCCTCACTGCTCCAGCGCCGCCTCGCCATCGTCTCCTGAAAGTAGTCTGATCCCCATGGCCCGCAAGGAATCCGCGAAGTCAACCGCGCCCAAGAAGGCCGGCCGCCTCGGCCAGTTCCGTGAGGTCTTCACCGCCGCCCGAGGTGTCGACCCGTTGATCGGGTGGTGGATGGCGTTGGCTGCCCTGGGCACGCTCGTCGTGATGGTCGCCATCGGTCTGATCTTCCGGAGCCTGGTCTACTTCCTGGTCCTTGGCATCCCCCTGGCCGCCGTCGCGGCCTCGCTGGTGCTGAGCATTCGGGCCAAGCGCGCCGCATACAAGTCCATCCAGGGCAAGCCCGGAGCTGCGGGGGCGGCTCTGTCCTCCCTGCGCCGTGGCTGGTACTTCGATCAGCAGCCCGTTGCCGCCGAGGCCGGCCGGGCCGGCGACATGTCATCGACCGCCATGGTGTTCCGCGCAACCGGGCGCCCGGGGGTCGTTCTCGTCGCCGAGGGTCCAGCAATGCGGGCAACCAAGCTAGCTGAGGCCGAGCGCAAGAAGATCAGCCGGATCGCCGGGACGAGCGTGCCGGTGACAGTGATCAGGGTTGGCGAGGGTGGCGGCCAGAACGAGGTGTCGGTACGCAAGGTGGCCGGCAAGCTCCAGCGGATGAAGCCGGTGCTCACCAAGGAAGAAGTCTCGGCGGTCAACAAACGCCTCAAAGCCATGGGGGGTCTTCGTCCTCCGCTGCCCGCCGGGATCGACCCCAACCGGATCCGCATGGACCGCAAGTCCATGCGTGGGCGCTGACCCTCTGCCCAAACCCCAGGGTTAGCTGTCCAGTCGATTCCAAACCCAGGTTGTGGAATCGCTCAGATGCGCACAGGAACCGTACCGGCGATCCTGTCGTGAAGACCGCGGCTGTGGCGATCCCAGATCACCGCCGGAATGAAGGCGGCCAGAAGCACCGTGCGAATCACCGTGGCGAGCGGGCCCGGGCTGGCTCCACCGAGGCGCACTACCCGAATCCCGAGCAGGCGATGTCCGATCGTGGAACCCAGCGTTCCGACCAGAAGTAGGTTCATCAGAACGAAGACGGCCAGCGGCTTGAACGGGCCCAGTCCCCCTTGGCCGAGACGGTAGTGCATCAGTCCGGCGGCGATCACGGTGCAGACAAGCCAGTCGATGAGGACGGCAACCAGTCGGCGCCCGAAACGGGCCAGAGAGCCCCGGCCACGTTCGGGCATGCCGAGTCCTCGTCCTGGGTAGTTATCAGGGTCTGCAGGCGCGCCACCGGGACCCTGGCCCCGGGTGGACACCTCCTCGCGATCAACCATGGGTCAAAGGCTACGTCGCACCCCCCGCACGTAACACCGGTGAAACACTCGGGTGTTGGCCCGGAAATCCGACCCGACTAAGGTCTGTCCCGACGCAGACATATAGACCCGGGCAGGACACGCCGGGCCCCACCACAGGAGGTCGGATGTTCAGCAAGCCTGAAGAGGTTCTCGAGTTCATCAAGAACGAGGAGGTCAAGTTCGTCGATGTTCGCTTCTGCGACCTGCCCGGCGTCATGCAGCACTTCACCGTGCCGGCCCAGTCGGTGACCCTGGACTTCTTCACGGAGGGCCAGATGTTCGACGGCTCCTCGATTCGCGGTTTCCAGGCCATCCACGAGTCCGACATGAAGCTCATTCCGGACCCCAGCACCGCCTACCTGGACCCGTTCCGCCAAGAGAAGACGCTCATCATGAACTTCTCGATCGTGGACCCGTTCACCGACGAGCCCTACAGCCGCGACCCACGCAACATCGCAGCCAAGGCCGAGGCCTACCTGAAGTCGACGGGCATCGCCGACGAGGCGTACTTCGGGGCTGAGGCTGAGTTCTACATCTTCGACGACGTACGTTTTGAGACAAAGCAGAGCGCCTCCTACTACTACATCGACTCGATCGAGGCGGCCTGGAACACCGGCCGCGTTGAAGAGGGCGGCAACCAGGGCTACAAGACCCGCTACAAGGGTGGCTATTTCCCAGTCCCACCGGCCGACCATTTCGCCGACATGCGCGACCAGATGTGTCTGAAGCTGGCCGAGGTCGGCCTCAGCGTCGAGCGCAGCCACCACGAGGTGGGCACGGCCGGTCAGCAGGAGATCAACTACCGCTTCGGCTCGCTGCTGCAGTCCGGTGACGACCTGATGAAGTTCAAGTACGTCATCAAGAACGTTGCCTGGGCCGCTGGCAAAACCGCCACGTTCATGCCCAAGCCGATCTTCGGCGACAATGGCTCCGGCATGCACACCCACCAGAGCCTCTGGAAGGGCGGAGACCCGCTGTTCTACGACGAGCGCGGGTACGGCGGCCTCTCGGACATCGCCCGCTGGTACATCGGGGGTTTGCTCACGCACGCCTCGTCACTGCTGGCCTTCACCAACCCGACGGTCAACTCCTACCACCGTCTGGTCCCGGGCTACGAAGCTCCGGTCAACCTGGTCTACTCCGCGCGCAACCGCTCCGCCTGCGTTCGCATCCCGATCGCCGGCGCCTCCCCCAAGGCCAAGCGCATCGAGTTCCGCATCCCGGACCCGTCGGCCAACCCCTACCTGGCGTTCGCGGCGCAGCTGATGGCCGGCCTGGACGGCATCAAGAACCACATCGAGCCTCCGGCACCGGTCGACAAGGATCTCTACGAGCTTCCGCCGGAGGAGCACGACCAGATCGAGCAGGTTCCCGGTTCGCTCCCCGAGGTGCTGGCGGCGCTTGCAGCTGACCACGACTACCTCATCGAGGGCGACGTGTTCACCCAGGACCTCATCGAGACCTGGATCGAGTGGAAGACGCTCAACGAGGTCGACCCAATGCGATTCCGGCCGCACCCTCACGAATTCGAGATGTACTACGACATCTGAGGCTTACAAGCCGCTGACCTGCGCAAACGTCAGTCGGTAACCCCCGCAGTCCTTGACGAGTCCTTACGAGCGGCCAGAACCACAGCGACGGCAGCCCGTGAGGACTCGTCTGCGTCTGGCCACATGTGCCCGTACGTGTTGAGCGTCGTCATGGCGCTGGCATGCCGTAGTCGGGTCTGTACGACCTTGACATCCAGACCCGAGGCGATGAGCAACGACGCGAAATAGTGCCGCAGATCGTGGTATCGGAAGCCCTCCGGCAATCCCTTGACCTTCTTGCGGGCCTTGCGCACCGCCCGTTGCAGCTCCCGCGGTGAACACGGCTGGCGGATCTCGTCAGAGACCACCGTCTCCCCCGCGTACTTCTTCGCTGCCGCCGCCAGCTCGAGCGCCAGTTCTCGCGGGATAGGTATCGGAGTCTTCGAGCACTCCGACTTCAGCGGCTCGGCTGGCCACTGGATCGCCGGCGCGACGATGCCCCGCATGAAGTCGACGTCGGACACCCGAAGCGCGCACGTCTCAGCCGTCCGCAGACCCGCGAAGGCCCCGAGGAGGATCGCAGGCCGAAGGTGCTCGTCCATCGCGTCATGCAACGCCCACACCTGTTCCGTGGTGGCCACGTAGGGCCGCTGCACTCCCCCACCTGGCGACGTCTTCCGGCTGCAAGGTGACCTCGGGATGATGCCGTCCTGAACCGCGTCGCCCATGATCTGTGCAAACCGCCGATAGGTGGCATAGACCGTCGAGTCTGCGTAGTTCGCAGCCTTGAGCTGAGCAGTCCACGCCTTCACCTGAGATGGCCGGACATCAGCGAGCCGCATCGGCCCAAACGCCTTGTTGATCTGCGCAATGTGCACCCGCGCCTGTCGCACTGTCGAGGCACGGCGCGTCGCGTAACCCTTGAGCCACGTTGCGCACCACTGCTCTACGGTCGTCCTGGCCGTCTTCGGATCCGTGTAGTCGCCGCGCACGACCGAGGCCGTGACCGTGTCGATCCACGCCTTGGCGTCGACCTTGCGGGGGAAGTGTCGCGCGTGTTGTTTGCCCGCGTCGTCGTAGTACCGCGC
>Ga0066789_10001031_pt1 | contig 11886 bp, 8 predicted proteins | sample OrgsoiDNA2013049_FD_70960 | JGI IMG/M metagenome (GOLD analysis project Ga0066789, IMG submission 70960) | Permafrost soil microbial communities from the Arctic, to analyse light accelerated degradation of dissolved organic matter (DOM) -... | ecosystem: Environmental > Terrestrial > Soil >...
ACGCGGCCACGTGGAATACTCAGACAGGCTCCTGGGGTTTGGCTATCATCCTAAGGTTTGGTTTGCGCGAGCGGCGGGCGATGCTGGACGAATTCAACAATTGGCTGGGCGCCACCCCGGCTAGTCTCTTCATTCAAAAGGTATTTTGGATCATCCCCACCGTTCAGACCGCGCATATTTTGGCGATTTCGGTGGTCTTGGCATCCATGGCGATGTTCGATCTGCGCCTCCTCGGGTGGGCGGGCAAGCGCCACAGCGTGGTGTCGCTGTCGCGACGCTTCATGCCATGGCTTTGGGGATCTCTGCCGGTGCTGGCGATCACCGGCAGCATACTCATCGTCGGCGAGCCGAAACGTGCCCTCGGCAACGTGTTCTTTCTATTGAAAATGTGCATGCTGGCGACCGCCATCATCGTGACGCTGGGCTTTCAAGTCATTTTGCGGCGCGACCTCGAGCGCGGCAGCGGGGACCTGGCACCCGCGCACTTTGCCGCCGCCAAAATCGCCGGCCTGCTGTCGCTTGTCCTGTGGGTTGGGATCGCGGTCGCCGGGCGATTGATCGCGTACACAGGCTAGGCTCCTAGAATGTTCGATCAGTTCCTCCACTGGCTCGAAGCCACTTCGCCTGCGATCGCCATCAGCGAATCCTCCTGGCTGTTCCCCGGCATCGAAAGCATTCACGTACTCGCCATCACGATGGTTGTAGGGTCGATAACCATGGTGGATTTGCGCCTGCTCGATATCAATCTTCGTGAACGGCCTGCAGGTGAACTGATCGCCGAAGTTTTGCCGTGGACTTGGATCAGCTTCGTCGTGGCCGTGTGCAGCGGCGCCCTGCTGTTTTCATCGAACGCCACCCACTATTGGGGCACGGTGCCGTTTCGCGCGAAAATGCTGGTGCTCGCGTTGGCCGGGCTCAATATGGTGGTGTTTCACGCCACCGTGCACCGCTCGGTCGAAGTCTGGGGCCAGCAGCCGCGCACACCGCAGGCCGCCAAAATCTGCGGCGGAATATCCCTTGCGCTATGGATCGGGGTGGTTACGCTCGGCCGCTGGATCGGCTTCGTCTAGCCGCTTCTGGGCCGGGGCGGCGCTCTCGGCAGGCTGCCGGGCGGCCGAACGCGCCGGATCCTTGGGCGTTGGAGGAAGCTCAAGCACGTCAAACGAGGTTGCGTTGATCACCGAGGGATTGTCACGCAAGCGCACATACAGCGAGCCGGCGGTCGGATGCGGGACGGGCAGCGCGGCTCCCAAGAAGCCGTCGGGAACTTGCACGGGGTGAGCGAATCCCCGATCGTTGGACAGAGAGTCGACCAGGTAGAGATTGGAACCCGAGAGTTTGCACGCGAGCTCGGGTGTCGAGGGGCAGGTGAGCTCTTTCAGGACGGGAAGCCGTACCAGGTTGCCCAACGGCTGCCAGTCTCCGGCGATTGCCTTGATCACTACCCGAAAATGCAGGGGGCCAAAAGCGGAAGCGCCGAACGCCTTCGCCGGATTGAACGTCGCCACGGCAACCTGACTATTCTCGAGCGTCATGCCGCCGTTGCCGAAACTCAAAACGGTCGACGACGATTCATCGGCGGTCGCGACTTCGATGGTCTCATCGTGTGCAAAGGTCGCCGGCCACTGCGCGCGTAGTGCGAAGGTGAGAATGGCATCCTGCGGCAGTTCGCCCTGATCGGCCAGCTGGATGTTGCTCTCCTTGCTGGACGCCGACGGCTGCACGCTCTGGCCGATCAGCGTCACGCGCGGACGCGGGGAATCCACGATGCCGATCAGCGGCAGCACTCGCCCGTCTTTCAGCGTCACCTTCGCGGCAATGCTGCGTTCCTGTTTGAGGCTCGCTGCGGCCTGAACGTCTTGCGCGACCATCGGCAGTTCGTCACCCCCACTTCTGGTCGATAACTCTCCCGGAACGAAACCTAAGTTTCGAATTGAAAGGCCGGCAACCTCGTCGAGGCGGCTGCCCTTCAGAACTCCCTGCGAATCGCCGGCATGCATGGCGAACCCGTCGTAATGACCCGCCTCGGCAAAGGTCTGAATCGAAATGGGTTGCGGCTCGCTGACGCCGTACTGGCTCACCAACAACGTCATCGCACCGGGCCTCGCTTCTTGAAGCGGCAGCTTCACCTCGAGCTCATCGGGCTTGACGCTCTTCCACTCAGCCTTCAGCACCTTGCCCGCAGGGTCCTTCAGCATGATGCCGTCGACGCAGCTGACGCTGTCCGCCCGCAGGTGAACGGTATCCTGCCGGCCGACCACCAGTGCGTCTTCGTCACCCGCTGCAAGTTCCCAGCTCTTCGAGCGCGCATTCATCAGCACGAAGCTTGGGCCCCGGTAGCGTTCAAAGCCCCAATAACCCTGCAGCGACGCGCGCACGCTGTCTCCCATCGAGGCGGAATGAAGCGCCGCTGTGTCGATGACATAGCCGCCCTGCACCGCATCGGCGGTGGCCGGCAGATCGATGCTCTTGCCGTCCTTACCGGTCAAACTCAAGGTCAGGCCATGCGCATAGGCGGTCGAGAATACCAAGGGTGCACCGTCCACCGGCAACACCAGAGCGGTCTTTCCCGCGCAGTAGATCTCTTTTGGATTGACCGCATGCAGCGGCGGCAATTGCGGCTGTTCCACCGCCGGCAGCGCCACGACCAACACCGACTGGGGATTGTGAAAGGACGGCGCCGTATTCAGGGCGAGCGCGAGTTTGTCCCCATGCGGTGAGGCGAGCGCGGGAATGTATTGATATTGCGCGGTACGAAAGGAATCGAAGATTCGCGCAATATCGAGAACCGAGGCGATGTACGGGCTGTAGTACCCGTAGCTCAGCTGCGGGGTATAACTTGCCTCCATGGCCAAATCGCTGCCCGGGCCGGAAGTCAATGCCTCGACGATCGACGTACTGTGCCCGTCGTTCAAGATGAGCGACTCCTGACCCTGCCCCAGGCAAGGCGCTTGTAATGCAGGAACCCGCTCGAGACACTTCTCGTCCACTTTGATCGCGAGACTGCGCGCCAATAGGGGAGCGGACTCCGCCAATTTGGCCGGATCGGAATCGCTCAGAGCGCGAATCGCCGCGAGATACCGTTCCAAACGCGAGCGGTCCAGCGCCGCCTGGTTCAGATCCTGCGAGGTGCGAACAAACGCGCCGGGTCTCCCCCGCACCGCATTGACCAAGGTTTTGAAATCGCCTCCCGTTTCCGGGGCGAGGAAAACGAGCACCTGCTGCGCACCCTCGGGCACCGTTACCGTCAACCCGTCATCTTTGCATTTAGCCGTCCAGGTCTTGCAGGGGAAAAACCAGCTCGGCGGAGGGGGATTGGTCGAGCCGCTCAAAAATGCCGTAACCATCAAATAATGGGCTGACTGGCTGGGCGGCAGGTCAGCTTTGATCCAAATACGGTCGCCCGCAGCGAGATTCGGAACTTGGGCTGCGGGCAGCGTCTGCCCCCCCCGCGTGATTTTGACGTCAAGCAGCGGTCCGGCAAGGTCGAATGGCGCGGGGGGACCGGCCATAGCCTGCGCAGTTAGAAGGATTGCGGGAATCAACGCGTAATATCGCAAATGCATGAATGTCGAGACCTCCGGAGGCGGCTATTGCTGTGGCTTAGAACGCCGTTGGCCTGCTAAGTTCGGCCAGAGGCTCGGGCGCGGCGGCCCTGAACGGAACCATCCATGGCTAAGGCAAACCCTTGAGAGGCATCGATTTCAAGCGGGATTCCCCGAAGGTCGCCCGCCGCCTGATCGGGATGACGCTGCTCGTCAATGGCGTCGGCGGAGTCATCGTCGAGACCGAGGCGTACGATCGCGAAGACCCGGCGTCGCACAGTTTTTCGGGCCCGACGCCGCGAAATGCCGTGATGTTCGGGCCTCCCGGCCGCGCCTACGTGTATCTATCATACGGCATTCATTGGTGTTTGAACTTCGTTTGCCGTGAAGCAGGTCACGGCGCGGGCGTGTTGATCCGCGCGCTGCAGCCGACCGCCGGCATTGCGTTGATGATCGAGCGCCGGCGTCAGCAGGATCTGCGAATATTGTGTGCGGGACCCGGCAGGCTCGGACAGGCCTTAGGTGTAACTCACGGAATGAACGGCAAGCGCATCGACAGACCGCCGTTCAGCCTGACGGCGGCGGCCACGGAGGCCAGAGTCGTATGCGGTCCGCGAATTGGAATCTCGAAGGCCGTTGACCAGCCTTGGCGTTTTGGCCTCGCCGGCTCAAACTTCGTCAGCCGCCCGTTTTGACGTTGACCACACCCAGCCTTTGAGGTATCTCCTGATGAGGCGAGCCTACGGCTCGATGAATAAGGGCTTGCATGAAAGAGCTACAACGAGCGCTGTCCGAGATTCACTCCATCCGCAACCAGGTGGCGCGGGACACGGAATTTCGCGGTTATGGTCCGGCCTCCATTGCGTTGAGCGGGCTGCTGGCGATGCTGGTCGCGGCGGTGCAGGCGCAGTGGATGGCGAAACATGAAAATACCCAGCTGATTGCTTGGGTTGCCGTATGGGCGGGAACCGCCGCCGTGTCGGTACTCCTGGCCGGCATCGATACCTTCGTGCGTGCCCGGCGCGTCCATAGGGGATTTGCCCGGGAGATGGTTCAATCCGCGATGGAGCAGTTTCTGCCCGCCATGATGGTTGGATTTCTGCTCACCGCCGTGATGATGAGCATCGCCGCGCAAGATTGCTGGCTGCTGCCGGGACTGTGGGAATTGATCTTCAGTTTGGGAGTATTTGCCTCGTGCCGGTTCCTGCCGCGGCAGATGTTCGCGGTCGGCGTGTGGTACTTAGGCTCGGGACTCTATTGCCTGGCCGCCGCCAGCACTACCCACGCACTGTCTCCCTGGATGATGGGCGTCCCGTTCGGCGTCGGCCAGCTTCTGGTCGCAGCCGTGCTTGAGTTCGGCTACGGGGAACCTCTTGAATAAGCGCGCCGCCAGGAAAAGCGCCGGCCCTCGTTTCGCGTACGACGGCCTTGATCGCGTCATTCACGAGCGCGCGCGCTTGAGCGTGCTCACGTCGCTCGTCACCCATTCAAAGGGTCTGCTGTTCGGCGATCTGAAGCAGCTGTGCGCTCTCACCGACGGCAACCTCAACCGGCATTTGCAGGTGCTCGAAGAAGCAAGGCTGATTGTCATCACCAAGGGCGTGCAGAACAACCGCCCGCACACGTTTTGCCGCATCACCGCCCTGGGGCGCAAACGCTACGTCGAGTATCTCGCAGTTCTCGAGCAAGTGCTGTTGGATGCCGCCGCCGCAGTACAAACGGAGTGGAATACTCAGACAGGCTCCTAGCGCCGGCGCGGCCAATGAGAAAGTTCTTGATTGTCACCGCCGATGACTTCGGGCTGCACGAAGCCGTCAACGAGGCCGTCGAGCAGGCAAGCCGGGCCGGCGTGCTCACGGCGGCCAGCCTCATGGTGGCGGCGCCGGCCGCGGCCGACGCGATCCGGCGCGCACGCAAGCTGCCGGATTTAAGGGTGGGGCTGCATCTTGTCCTCGCGGAAGGCCGCGCAATGCTGGCCCCGGATCTCATTCCAGGTCTTGCGGACCCCGTCGGCCGCATGAATGACCGCATGTTCGTCAACGGCGTGCGCTTCTTCGTATTCCCCGCACTGCGCAGACAGCTCGAAGCGGAAATCCATGCGCAATTCTCGGCATTCGCGCGCACCGGCCTCACGCTTGATCACGTCAATGTACACAAGCATTTCCATCTGCATCCGACCCTGCTCACGATGCTGCTGCGAATCGGCCGCGACTTCGGAGTGCCGGCGGTGCGGGTGCCGCATGAGCCCGTTTGGTTCGCGGCGCGCAGCGGCAATTGGCGCGCCGCGGCCGGCGCGGTCTTGCTTGGACCGTGGATAGCGCTCATGAAGCGCCGATTGCGCAGGGCGCGGATGCTCCACAATGATCGCCTGTTCGGCGTCGCCGCGAGCGGCGCCATGGATGAGGCGAAGCTGCTGACGATTCTCGCGCGGCTGCCGCCCGGGATCACCGAGATCTATCTTCATCCGGCCGCCCTATCGGGAGGCGCCATTGCGGAATCGATGACCGGGTATCGTCATGCCGAGGAACTCGCGGCGTTGCTGAGCCCCCGCGTCCGCGCGGCCATTGCAGCCGGCGAGTTCGGTCATGGCGGTTACACGGATCTACGGAGCGACCGCTCGCTGTAGAAATTGCGCGAGCGCGCCTCTTCCGTCTTCCCATACGATAAACGGCGTATCGAGCGCCTCCTGCGGCATCCGTACGGTTAGTTCGCGGCTGTCGGCGATGTAATGCAGCATGGCGGAATCGACGCGGTAGGCGCGATAGACGATATCGGTTTGCTCCGGCACGTGCAGCGCGCGTCGCTGGGCGAGGCTCGTGGGCGGCCGCTCCAAAGGCTTCAAATCGATCGTCCGCCCGTCCGCCAATATCTTGAGTTGGCCTTCATCCGGACCCGGCGGCGGTGACATGCGCCGGTCCACGGTCGACCAGCGGTACAGCAACAAGTATTGGGTGTATTTGCCGGACTGATCATCTTCGACGGCCACCAGCGTCGCGTAATCGCGGCAATGGGCGGCGACGTCCGAGCGGTCGCGCGCAAGCACCAGCGGCTTGGACACCACCAGCAGGGTGCTGCCGCTTTCCTCATCGAAAATCTCCGTCGAATTCGACGTCGGCCGGTGCGGCGGCAGGGTTGTACAGGATGCCAGCGCGGTCAGCGCCAGCAGCAAGGCCACGCGGATATCCATACGCGGAATACTCAGACAGGCTCCTACTAGAATCGTACCCGGTACGCCACCGTTACGTACAAGGAACGTTGATCGACGGAAGTGGTTTGGGCCTGGCCGGTCAAGGTTTGCTGCTGCTGCAAGGCCTGCAGGTTCTGCAGTTGGTAGCCTGCGATGACTTCGAATACCGATATACGGTTGGTCCAATCGCCCCGTACCTGGGGCAGGTAGAGCATTTGCTGGCCGCCCAGCGCGGGGTCGTTCAATCGCTCGACGCTCAATCGCGGCCCCAAGCGCCAATTGCCGCGGACTACGAAGCGCGCGTCCCATGACAGCGTGGTGCTCTTCGCGGCCGGCGAAGCATCGTAGCGGGTGCTGAATATATGCAGATCGTTCGCCTGCACCAGGCTCGAGCCGGCAATTTGCACCGACACGTTCTTGTCGAGGCCTGTGGACGTCGTCGCAGAGACCGCGGGAATACCCGGAAACCCGGGGGCGACGCCGATGGCGGGGGAGGCCGGAGTACCGCTCAGCTCGAAACCGCCGAGGTCAGCCATGAACTGCCAGCGTTCGCCGAAGGGACGGCTTGCCGACACGACAAAGGTGTTGCTGGTCGCGGTGCGATCCAGTGCAATCTGCCTGAGCTGCGAGGGCGTAAGCCGGGGCAATGACATGCCCTCCAGGCCATTGAGGTCGAGCGCGGTCTGGCCGATGAGCGCATTGTTGAGTTCGATCTGCGGGCTGCGGCGGTGATCGGCATCGAAGCTGAGTATCCAGTGCTGACCCACCTTGGCATTGCCGATCAGGGTCGCAGAGTTGAGCTGCTGGAAAGCAATGTCGTAGTCGATCAGAGCGACCGCCGTGCGTCCCGCCACGGAGTAGCGCGTCTGAACGCCGATGGAGCGGCGGTCCGTCTGGCCTTCATTGGTCTGATCGAAGAAATACGTATCGAATACCCAGGCCTGGTGGAAGGGGTCGAACTCCGCCGTGACCGTGCCGAATTTCTCGTGACTCGAGACCGCGGAGTAGCTCGTGTAGGCCGGCAGGCCGGCGGCGGCGCTCACCGCGAACCTCGGGTTGACCTGGTAACCCACGTACAGACCGTCAAAAAGCCCGACGATGCCTTGACTCGCGAGCGATTGGCGGCCGAACCGGGCCGTCACGCCGAAGTACCGGTCGGTGAGTTCCGCATAAGCCGCAGTCGTGCGGTCCTGGCTGCCGCCGAAGGCATTCGTCAGGTTGTGCGTGTACCCGCCGTCCAGACGGGCGGTAAAATCATAGCGCTCGCCTCTGTCGCGCAGCAGCAGATCGCCATAGACCAGGGTGGAGCTGATGGAGTTGGTGGTGGTCGTCGTACCGTTCGAAGTGGTCTGGTCCTTGCCATACTGGTAGCTGACCGCCGCGCTGCCGGCCATGGTCCAGCGGTTGTTCGCGGCTACCCCGAACTCGCCGGTGGATTTGGGTGCTATCGAAGCCGCGGCGAGGGCTTGCAGGCGGCCGCGTATGCGCGCCGCCCCGGCAGTGTCCGGATAGCGCCGCAGATATTCTTCGTATTCCGCCTTGGCCTGCGCCAGTTGACCGGCCCGCTCGCGGACCAGGCCCATTAATTCCTGGGCTTCGGCGCGCGCCGGGAATTCGGGCTGGCGGAGCAGCCGGTTCAGCATATCGACGGCTTCGGGGAACTTGTGCTTTTCAAGGGCGACGCGTGCATCGCGCAGCAGTTGAGCACGCTCCACATCCGGGAGCGGCGGGTCGGTCGGCCGGCTTGACGCCGCCGATGGCGCGCCGGCATGCTCCACGCTTGAGAGATCCGTTTGTTCGTCGTTGACGGCAAGCCAGGCGCGCGGGTAGCTCGCCTGGGCGATTTTCAACACGCGTTCAGCCTCCTTGCGCGTCGTGAATGGCCCCAACCGCAACCGGTACCAGTGCTGATCCTCGATATCGGTTTCCGACACGTAGGCCTGCGTTTGCAGGCTGGCCGCGGCCGCCTCCACGGTCTCGTGCGCAATTGGGGTCAGAGAGGAATCGAGATTGACCGAGTAGCCGGTTGGAGCCTCGGTTTCGGAAACGAGCACACTGCCTTTGCGCTTGTTGGTGTTGAGCAGGCGCACGCGCAGGCCAAGCCCGGAGGCGGTGGGCGCCATCACGAAGTCCAAGGTCCGCGACCAATTGAGTTCCAGCGTGATCTCTCCGGGAACGATGGAATCGACCCGTGCTCCGGTGACGAGCTGGCCGCCGCCGCCGATCAAGGGCAGTTCCGGCGGCAGCGAACTGAATTGCGTGCCGCAATCCGGTCCGAGCCGCAGCGTAATGGTGGTGCCGGTGCCGCGGCTCACGGGCGTATTGGTCACGTAGCGCACGGAGCAGGCAAATTGAACCGAGATCTCGGCGTGGTCCTCGAGCTCTTGGGTATCGATGAGCTGGACGATGGGCCCGATCGGCAGGATCGAGCCGGGGGCGGCGGCTGCGGTCGCGTGGAGGCCGAACACCCCGATCAACAGCGCCGCCAAATGCAGCAGCCGCGGCTGCCAAAGCAGACCTCCGCGCTTCACATCCACCATCACTTGGCCGGACCGGCGGTCGCGGCGCGCGGGCGCTGTAGCAAAGGCCGCAGCTGTGGCGGCGCGGTCGTGGTGGTCCAATTCAACGTGCTGTGGCAGGTGCCGCAATCACGCGTCGTTGGCACGTGCTGGGCTTGCTTGCCTGTTGCCGTGATGCCGTTGTGACAGCTCTGGCAGGTCGCGTTGATTCCGAGATGATTGAAAGTCGCGGCGGCCCACGTGATCGTGCCGTGGCAGGCGCCGCAATCCTGAGTCGTTTGCACGTGCCGGACCGGCTTGCCGGAAGCCGAGACTCCATTGTGGCAGCTGACGCAGCTTGCCGTGACACCTTGGTGATCGAATCGCGCGGGCATCCAGGCCACCGTCGTGTGGCAGTTCCCGCAGGCGTTGTTGCTGGCGATGTGGGTCGCCCCTTTGCCCTGCGCCAGCACGCCGTTGTGGCAGCTGACGCAGTTCCCTATCACACCGGCGTGGGACATCGCTGCAGTGGGCGCGCCGGTCAGCGGAGCCGCGCCGGTCGCCATCGCGCCGGTGGCCGTACCGAGGATGGCATTGCCGAGCAGACCGGTGCCGATCGTTGCCCTGCCAGGCGCACCGAAGAGCGGCGCAGCCACGCGGCCTGCGCTTTGCGCCGCTGCAGTCGCGCTGACCACCGTCCCGATGGTGCTGCGGGACGCCGTCGCCGCGGCGACGGTCTTCGTCGCGGTGCCGCCACCCCAGTTGTTCGTGCTGTGGCAGCCGCTGCAATCCTTACCCGTGTGATGGCCGTTCGGCCGCGTGGTCAGGTTGGTGACGCCATAGAAACTCAGGCCCGTTTCGTGGCACGCGTCGCAGCTCTTGCCGATTACCGCGAACATCAAGGTGTGCTTGGCCGACGTCATGGTCGTGCCGCTGAACGCGGTGAAAATCGTGGCCGTGTGGCAATCCTCGCAGGGCGTCGTGCTCGAGGGTATGTGTTTGGCCACCATCGGCTTCGGCGGATCGTTATTGTTGTAGAACGACAGCTGCGTGACGCCGTGACAGGTGATGCAGCCGCTGGTGATGCCGGTGTGCAGAACTGCATTCGCCGCCATCGTGGTGTAATTCGTCGGCGACGCCGTATGGCAGACCAGGCAACCCTGGTTTCCGGGATTCGGCATGTGGCCTGCCGGCAGCGCGCCGCTGGTGCTGTTCCAGTTCGCGGTGGTGTGGCAGCCGCTGCAATCGCCGGTCAACATGGTGCCGCTGGTGTGGTCGGCCGGGCGCAGCTGCAGCGCGGGACTCGCCGCACCCATGTACAGACTGCCGGCGGCCGACGCGTGGCAGGTGTCGCAGGTGGTGGGCACGAACGCGTGGGTGGCCTGCGTCATGTTCATGGGGCCGAAGGTGCCCACGGCATAAGTGGTCGACTTGTGGCAGGAACTGCAATCCGCGCCGGCCAGATACGGGATATGCGCGGGCGCGAGCACGTTGTCCTTGATCACCATGTCGTTGTTGGCGAACGACAGCTGAGTGCCGGCGCCGTGGCACTGCGAGCAGTTGCCGGTGATGCCGGTGTGCAATACGGAATTCGCCGCAAATACCTTGTAATTCGCCGGCGCGCCCGTGTGGCAGACCGCGCAGGCCTGGTTGGCGGGATTGGGCATATGGTTCGCCGGCAGCGAGTTGCTGTTCCAGTTCGCCGTGGTGTGGCAGCCGCCGCAATCGCCGGTCAGCATGGTCCCTGACGTGTGGTCCGCTAACGGGCGCAGCTGCAAGGTCGGACTGGCCGCACCGATGTAGAAGGAAACCGTGGCGGTGCCGTGGCAGGTGTTGCAGGTCGTGGACACGTAGGCATGGGTGGCCTGGGTCATGTTCATGGGCCCGAAGGTGCCCGCCGCATACGTGCTCGAGGAGTGGCAGACGCTGCAGTCGGTGCCGGCGAGATACGGAATGTGCGCGGGCGCGAGCACCCCATCCTTGACGACCATGTCATTGTTATAGAACGACAGCTGGGTGGTGGCGCCGTGGCACTGCGCGCAGCCGCCGGCAATGCCGGTGTGCAATACCGCATTCGCCGCGAATGTCTTGTAACTGGCCGGCGCCGTGATGTGGCAGACGTTGCACGTCGTGTTCGCCGGGTTCGGCATGTGGCCGGCCGGCATGGCGTTGCTGTTCCAGTTCGCCGTGGTGTGGCAGACGCTGCAATCGCTGGTCAGCATCGTGCCGGACGAGTGATCGGCCGGACGCAGCTGCCACCCCGGATTGGCCGCACCGATGTAGTAGGAGACCGTGGCGGTGCCGTGGCAAGTGTCGCAGGTGACGTTCGACACGCTGGCGTGGGTGGCCTGTGTCATGTTCATCGGGCCGAAGCCGCCCGCGACATAGTTTGCCGTATGGCACGCGCTGCAATCGTTGCCGGCGAACGAGGGCATATGCGGCGGCGAGAGCGCCGCGGCCGCCTTGATGAAGTTGGCGGGGATGGCGACGTGGTAGAAATCCAGCTGCGTTGCGCCGCCGTGACACTGGTTGCAGCCGCTGGTGATGCCTGTATGCAGGATCGGAGTGCTTGCCAGAATGGCGAAGTTCGTTCCTCCGATGTGGCAGACCGAGCAAGTTTGCGTGCCGGGGATCGGCATGTGACCGCCCGGCAGCG
>Ga0066789_10001032_pt1 | contig 11885 bp, 13 predicted proteins | sample OrgsoiDNA2013049_FD_70960 | JGI IMG/M metagenome (GOLD analysis project Ga0066789, IMG submission 70960) | Permafrost soil microbial communities from the Arctic, to analyse light accelerated degradation of dissolved organic matter (DOM) -... | ecosystem: Environmental > Terrestrial > Soil >...
TCGGCGTCGCCAAGAACGGCGAGCCCTTCGAGATCTGGAGCGACACACTCACTCGCGCGGAGAACGCGCAGATCTGCGACGGCGCACGCCTGGCGGGCGCCATCTGCGTGGATCTGTACCAGCCGTTCAAGGGAAACGGCTCCAAGAACCCGACCGCCCTGCTGGCCGCGGATGGCGACCACCCCAACTCTGCGGGTCACCACTTGATCGCATCGGCACTGCTGGCCAAGACGCCTCTACCAATTCCGTGAACCACTCTCTGGTGCACCGAATGCATCAGAGAGACTTTCGCCCCCGAGCTGGCCGAGGGCGCAGTGCCAGCAGGTGATTTCCGCAGGCGCTGAGACCAGTCCGCCAAGGTGGGCCAGAGCCAGGTCGGCGCGCGAGCCACGACAACTATCGACACGAAGGTGTGGGCGTCATTGACCAGGATGATCGAGCTAACGCTAAGCGGGTCCTGCACGAACGAAGTCAACCGCTGGCTACCAACGCAGCCATCGGGCCCGTGTTCCTCCTTCGAGACAGTCACCAACATCTGACACCGGCGGCGCCGGCTGGTGCGAGAGTCTCCACTGTGGGGTTGTTCAGCTTGCGCAGGATGGAAGGACTCACCCGCACATCACCGGTCGTGTTGTCTTTCATTGTGTTGCCCGAGGGTGAGCATGTTGTCAGCGAACCTGTCACAGTGGTCAGAGGCGATCTTCGTCGCGCGGTCGCCACCGGCCGGATGCTCAGTACCTCCCCGATGGGCTCACGCGGTGGGTGGACCGTATTGTGACCGGCAGATCTTGAGCCAAGAGGTCTCCACCTGCAGGCCGCCCGGCGAGTCGATGCACTCGTTCGCCGTAGGGCGTGAAGTGGGGCTACAAGACCATGACCGATCACCATCGGCCCGGCACGATGAGCAGCGACTTCACCCTTTTCTGCAGGTGGCGCAGTAGCCGGCCCTTTGCCCCCGGGAGCACCTATGTCCCGTATTGAAGTCTTCGAGAACCAAATCATCATTGCCGGCTATCAAGACGCGGGTGCCTACTCCGCGGGCATACCAAGTCCGGATCGCCGATTCTTCATGCGAGCACGCCCCCTGTCTGTCAGCCTTGTGTGAGACACCCGGGCCCCGGGGTTTGGCATGTAAAGCATGACCGGAGATCGGCGTCAGATGGATCGCGCACACCTCACGGACATGCGTCCGGCGCGGGCAGTGACCTGGAGCACCGCTTGGTTGAACCAGAACCGCCGCGCCCGGACCCTGCTGTGGGTCGTCTATGGGCTGATGTGTCTCTTCCTTGCCGGTTATCTCGCATCCTTGACAATTCGGGGCTCCGACCACTGGCCGCTGTTCGGCGAGTGGTCAGTCGGGGCTTTCGAAGTCGTCGCCAGCGTCTTGTGCCTGGCCCGGGGGCTCACCCGAAGGTCCGGGCGCGCGGTCGCGCTGACCATGGGGCTCGGCCTGCTCCTGTGGTCTCTCGGCGACCTGGTGTTGGCGTTCGAGTCGCAGGGCGGCGTCTTGCCGTCGACGCCTTCGCTGGCGGACGTCTTCTACCTGGGGTTCTTCCCGCTCACTTATGTCGCGTTCGTGATCTTCATGCGAGGGGAGGTTAGAAGGCTGTCCACTCCCAGCTGGTTGGACGGTGCCGTCGCCGGCGTAGGCGCGGCTGCGGTGTGCGCAGCATTCGCGTTCCCCAGCATCCTTCATCTGGCGGGTGGGAGTTCGGTCGCGGCGGTGACCAATCTGGCCTACCCCGTTGCGGACCTGCTGCTACTCAGCCTGGTCGTGGGCGGATCGACTGTGATGTCCGGCCGGCGGAGGGCACCGTGGATCCTTATGGCCGGGGGAATCGCCATCAATGTCGTCGGTGACACGGCCAACCTCTTCGCATCCTCGTGGGGTCGCCAGGGTTTCATTCTCAACGCGATTGCCTGGCCGGTCTCGATCCTGTTCCTGTCGATGTCAGTCTGGTTGCGGCCGCGGCCGTCCAATCCACTCACCGTTCAGCTGGCGGGCACCTTCATCATTCCGGGGCTGAGCACCGCCTGTGCGTTGGTAATCCTCTTCGTCGGAAACCTGCATGCGACGAGCCGAGTCGCGCTCGGTCTGGCTACTGCCACGCTCTTGCTTGTCGGCGTCCGACTTGTCCTGTCCGTACGCGGGATGAGGGCTCTGAGCCAAGAACGCCGACACCAGTCGGTCACCGATGACCTCACTGGTCTGGGCAACCGACGGTCTCTGTTCACCGTGCTTGACGCCTTCTTCGCAGACTACGACGCAACGGCAGCGCAGCCGCGACTGCTTGCTTTCCTGTTCGTGGACCTCAACCATTTCAAGGAGATCAACGACACCTTCGGTCATCCCGCAGGTGACCAGATGCTCAAGCAGTTGGGCCCACGCCTTTCTGCTGGTCTGCGCGAGTCCGACCTGCTGGTCCGGCTGGGAGGTGACGAGTTTGTCGTGGTGCTCTTGGACGCCGATGCCGAACATGCCATCGGTCTTGCCCAGAGACTGACGGACGCGCTGGCCGAGCCCTTCATCTTGGATACGATGCGCGCGAGCATGAGTGCGAGCATTAGCGCGAGCATCGGCATTGCGCTTGCGCCCACGGATGCGAACGATGCGGTTGGTCTGCTGCGGTGCGCGGATATCGCGATGTTTAGGGCCAAGTTGAGCGGCTCTCCTTTTGCGATCTACCAGCCCGAACTCGACAACTACGGAAACCGGCTGTTGCTACTTGAGGAACTGCGCACAGCCATCGAAGAACATCAACTCGTGTTGCATTACCAGCCACAGCTCGATCTGCGCACGGGCGAGATCGTAGCCGTCGAAAGTCTGCTGCGCTGGGCCCATCCCCGACGTGGTCTCGTCCCGCCCGACGAATTCCTGCCATTCGCGGAAGACGCAGGTCTCATGGGGCCGATCACCACGCTCGTGCTCACCGACGCGCTCACGCAGTGCGCTGCCTGGAGGAGGGCCGGAAACCCCCTTTCGGTTTCGGTCAACATCTCGGCGACGAACCTTCTCGACCCGCGGTTTACGGATCTCGTCCGCGACCTGCTGCAAAGCCATCGTTTGCCCGCCGAAGCCCTGGTCTTGGAGATTACCGAGACCAGTGTCATTTCTGAATTTGATCGATCTCAGCGGGTTATTCAAGGACTCTGGAACCTTGGCATCGTCGTGTCCATCGACGACTTCGGTGCCGGTTTCACCTCACTGGCCCATCTGAGCAGCCTGGCTGTGAAGGAGCTCAAACTCGATATAGCTTTCGTACGCAGGCTCACAGCGAAAGACAAAGAACATGACGTAGACCTCGTTCGCGCGACTATTGACCTTGGCCACGCCCTTGGCCTTCGTATCGTGGCCGAGGGAATAGAGGACAACGCTACTCTGGAATTGCTGTCCGACCTCGGGTGCGACCTGGGCCAAGGGTATTTCATCAGCAAACCCATGCCGGTCAATCATCTGGTACTTAGTCCAATGATCCCCAGCTCGCAATCTGTGACAAACATCGGGTAGTAACACTTGGCGGTGATGACGAGGGCGAGTGCGCGAGTCGAGGGGAAGGGTGGGGCGCCCAGGCATGGGCGCTGCCTCACTCCCAGCGTGGTCTGGCGGACCGTGACCGCGCGGAGGGTGAGTCCTAAGCCGGAACGCTGGGGGGGCGTGTGAGTTGTTTGGACGAGTGACTGCTGGGTCATCGCCAGCTTGGTCCGTGGCCCGATGGCCAACCAGAACCACGTTGACTCAAGGACATCCGCAGGGTGTTCGACGACACAAGACTGTGGTGAGCATTCACGGTGGGTCATCGCCAATGAAAGGGGCTTGTACCAGGCCGTACGAAAACCCATTGGCACCTGAGGCCACATCTGATGTCGAAATGGGCGAGGCAGAGGCCTTCGAATGCCTGGCCGCCCTGAGTCTGTTGGCGCGCCGAGTCGATCGCGCGACTGTGCCCCGAAGCTGATCTGCGCTTCGAGGGGAACTTAGGACGGTGCGTCGGTGCCGCCCCCAGGTGCGGAGCCGCGCCGTGATGCCTTCGAGGTCAATCCGGCGGTGCTGAGAGAGGTTCGCCTCGAACTTGCGCCCACGGGGCTTGCCACCCTGTTCGCTCTTCCTCACATGTAGGCACATTCGGGATTTCGGCAGGGCGTTTGGCTCGGTCTGGGCCTGAGGGGGCCGTTGAGGGATGATTTCATGTAGGCACACGAATTACGGCGTGTCGCTCGAGCGGACCTGCGGTTTCATGATGGTCTGTGGGCATGTACTTGCGAGAGACGTGCCGAACCAACCGGGATGGCTCGGTGGTGCGCTACCTGCAGCTCGCGCACAACGAGCGGCACCCGGACACCGGACGCTCGGTGGCGAAGGTGATCCACAACTTCGGGCGGGCGGACACCGTGGACCGTGACGCCCTCGCTCGGCTCGTGTCCTCGATCTCACGGTTCCTGACACCGGAGCAGGGGCTCGCCGCGGCCGAGGTGGAGGTCCTGGAGTACGTCGGCGTCGACGGGCCACGCCGATGAAGATCCTTGTCGTCATCGAGGACGACCCAGACGTTCGGTTTCTTATAGAAACGATCTTTGCGATGGATTCCCGCTTTGCCGTCCGATCCTCGGCGGAGTCCGCCGAGGATGCCCTTGAGGCGGTGCGAACAGAAAGGCCGGATATCATCGTGCTGGATCACGGGCGGGGAGAACTGACCGGCATCGAGGCGGCGCAGCAGCTCAAAGTGAAGGCCCCGCAGACGAAGATCATTCTGTTCACTGCCCATGCCGAACTCGAGGCCCGAACACACGATGAACCCGCCATCGACGCTTTCCTGCTCAAGACAAACACGGCCAGGCTCCTCCCGCTAGCTCAGGAACTGACCGACATGTTGTCGCTCATGTGAGCCCCCTAGCCCGCCACGCCCTTGTGGACTTCCGGTACGGCAACTCGTGGACATCTTGAGTTCGCGTCTTTGTCAGCCATCGAGAGTTCAATGGGGGCAACGAGACTCTCACACCGACTCTCTACCAACACTATCCCCGTCCACCTGTTGCCGGCTCGGGACGCCGAAAGCGCTGTAGTAACACGGTCTCATCACCGCGAACCCGTGTTTGCGCTGCCGCTGCTCGCGGCCGCTGTCGACCCTTGCTACCCGGGCCTTCGCGCTCCTGGCGGTGTCGGTCCCTGCGGTGGGCCAAGCGTTGGGGCTGCATCGTTCGGATTTCGACATGGTGGCCGGTCGTGTTCGAACGTGCCGTCTCCGAGATCCGCGCGAGGCAGGTCGCCAAGAAGCCGAAGACAGCTGTGAGTTTGCGCACGGCCGCTCTGCCTAGGTGGCTCATGCCCGACTTTCGCCGCCTTCGACACCTATGCCGGGCCGAGGCTTGACGGGTCGGGTCGAAAGGCACGACACCTCAGAGGCCGAAGTTCTCGTCGGTGTGCAAGTGGGCGCTCGGCCGGGCCAGTTGACGGGCATTGCCGTCCATGACACGCGTCAACGGGCGATCACCGAGCCGCGCTGACGGAGGCGAGTACTGGTGAGCTGATGGGCGGATGGGGCACGCAAGCGTGGACGCCGCCCTCATCTACCAGCACCGCACGGCGAACCGTGACCGGGCTATCGCTGATCCGATCGTCGTCCTGCTGACCGGGCACCGCGCTGTTTCTGAGACGCTCGTCAGTCCTCGTGGTAGTGATTCGGGTGTTGACGGTTAGAGGCACGAGGAGGGCACTGCTGCCGATTCCTGATTTCGAGGGGGGCTGCTTCACATGGCAGATAGTGCCCGGTTCGTGGAGTCACTGAACGTTCTTCGCGTTGGAACAGGTGACGGGTACCGAATCGCACTGTCAACTCGGGAAGAGTTCCCATGCCACCGTGCTTCCCTGTTCTGCAACGGTATCCGCGACCTCAGCTCGCCCCTGGTGACCCCTGCCTGCCAGGACGTGCGGCCGGCCTGTGGCCCGGTTCTCTTGGTTCACGCCGGCGAAGACCAACGCGCGCTGGCCGGAGCTTTCGGCGTCAGGAGCGACGAAAGGCCCCTCAGGCCGCATGTCCGCCCCGACGCCGGCGACGGCCGGTGCCTGGACCGAAGGGTGAATCACATCAAGGATGTTGCGGGACACGGCCTTCGTTCAACGTTCCGGTCCCGGTGAACGCTGCCGGCTGGCAACGGGAAACCCGCGCGCTCCGGGTTCCGTCCGGAGGCCGCGCGCCGGCGACGAAACACGCGGTTCGGCGGTCTTCGGCACGTGATGGAGATCGATCCAGGCCCAATCGCTTTGTCGCGAGCAGGTCTGAGGCGCGCCCACGACCGCCTCCGTGCCCGGTGCCAGCGCAGATGCGAGGTTGGATCCCCGTCAATGGCGCGGGGATCCGGTTCCTGCCAACAGCTTCGCCGGGCCGTTCCGTGTTAGGTACCGGACTCGGTAACTGGGGGCCGGTGGGATCTGTACCCGTAGATGACGGCTACACGCAAGATCACATTCACAACGGTGCCGAGCTGTGCGTCGCTCCACGAAGTGAGGTTCATCCCAGGCGACACGACCACTGCGAGGGCATCCACAACCCACCACCATCGAGCTTCGATGGCCAAGAGCACGCCAGCGGCGACGACCAGGGCGGCGGCAGCGAACCAGGTGGCACCCATGGCGGCGCTGATCGGTTCGTTCATGATGGTTACCTCGGCCCAGCCGAACCCCTTTGCCGCGCCGAGCGGGTGAATAAGTCCATGCACTTCCACGACGGCCACCACGGTCCAACGCACTACGGTCCTGATGCGATCCTCTCCATGGTTTGCCCGCACATCGGGCGGCTCAGCTTGCTCAGCCCGCAGATCTCGCTCTTCGCTTGCGGCGCGGTCATGTATGGGTCAGCTGCCGCTGCGCCGCGTCGGCGGCTTGGGGGTGTGGCTTGTTCGGGGCCTCGACGCCGAGGCGGGGTAGAACCCGGTCGAGCCAGTCGGGTATCCACCAGTTCGCCCTGCCGAACAGCTGCATGGCGGCGGGGACCAGGACGGTGCGCAGGATCAACGCGTCGAGCAGGATCGCCGTGGCCAGGCCCACGCCGAACTGTCCGATGTCGCGTTCCCCGCCCAGGACGAAGGCGAAGAACACGCAGATCATGATGGCGGCGGCTGCGGTGATGACGCGCCCGGTTGCGCCCTGCCCGACGCGGACGGCGCGGCGGTTGTCGCCGGTGGCGATCCACTCCTCGTGCATGCGGCTGACCAGGAACACCTGGTAGTCCATGGACAGCCCGAACAAGATGGCCAGCAACATCACGGGCAGGAACGCCTCGACCGGCCCGGGTTTACCCAGCCCGAGGGCCTCCGATCCCCAGCCCCACTGGAACACCGCCACGACGACCCCAAAAGACGCGCCGGCGGCGAGCAGGTTCATCACAGCGGCGGTCAGCGGAATGAGGATGCTGCGGAAGGCGACCATGAGCAGCAGGGCGCCCAGGAGCACCACGATCGTGATAAACAGTGGCAGCTTGTTGGACAGGACGCCGGCGAAGTCCTGGAAGACGGCGGTCTGCCCACCCACGTAGACGTGCAGCCCGGTGCCCGCCTCTGCCGGGGGGATGACCGCATCGCGCAGATGCTCGATCAGGGTCGCGGTCTGCGCTGACTGCGGTGAGGTGGTCGGGGTGAGCGAGACGACGTCAATAGGGCTGTCGGCCTCGGCGGGCGCGGCGGCGACCGTTGCGACCCCCGGGGTGGTCTTGAGGGTGACCAGAAGGGTGGTCAGGGCGGCCCTGCCTCTCGGGGTGGGAGCCTGCGCGACCAGCTGCAGCGGCCCGTTGTAGCCGGGCCCGAAACCCTTGGCGAGCAGGTCGTAGGCCCTTCGGGTCGTCAAGGAGGACGGGCCGTTGCCCTGGTCGGCGGTGCCGAGGCGGATCGAGAACGCCGGGATGACCAGGGCCGCCATAATGGCAGTCGCGACCACGCTCAGTACCACTGGCTTGCGTTGCACGAACCCGGCCCACTGTGCCCAGAAACCGCTCGCATCATCGACGTGCCCGACCGTGCTCGACAGTTGCCGGCGTTCCCGCCGGCTCAGTACCCGCATGCCGAAGACGGCAAAGATCGCGGGCAGCAGAGTCACGGCGGCCGCGACGGCGAACGCGACAGCGACGGCGGCAGCGATCCCGATGCCGGTCAGGAAGCTGACTCCCAGGATCAAGAGGCCCAGCATGGCGATGGCTACGGTGCCGCCGGCGAACAGCACCGCACGTCCGGCGGTGTTCAAGGCAGACACGGCTGCGTCCCCTGGGGTGAGTCCGGCGCGCAGGCCGTTGCGGTGGCGGGTGAGGATGAACAAGGCGTAGTCGATCCCGACCCCGAGCCCGATTAGGGCGGCGATCGTGGGGGCGATCGAAGGGATCGTCAGGACGTGGCTCATCAGCCCGATCGTCTCGATCGCCGCGCCGAGGGCGAACACGGCCGAGATCAGTGGGATGGCCATCGACAGCACCGACCCGAACGCGATCAGCAGCACGATCGCCGCCGCGACGAGCCCGATCAGCTCGCTGGCCGAGGTCGGGTCGCCGCTGAGCTTCTGGATACCGTAGCCGCCGAACTCGACCTGCAACGTCGAGCCGCGCAGCGCTGATCCGGCGTCCACCACCGGTTGTACGTCGCCGATGGTCAGGGATTTGGGCGCCCTGGTGAACGTGACGGCGGCGTAGGCGGTGTGCTTGTCGTTGCTGATCTGCGACGCGCCCGGCACGGTGTAAGGGCTGCGCACCGATCCGACCGAGGGCAGCCCGCCCACCGTGGCCAGCATTGCAGCGACCATGCTCTGAACAGCGGTGTCGGTGACCGAGCCAGCGGCGTCGTGGATGACGATAGTGTCCACGTCACCGGACTGGGTCTGCATGCCGCTGCTCTTGAGCAGATCCAGTGCATTGGTCGAGTCGGTGCCCGGCAGGGAGAACCCGTCGTCGTAGCGGGTTCCCATCGAAGTGCTGCCCACTGCCACCGCGGCCAAGACCGCCAGCCACGCCGCGACCACAAGGAACCGATGGTGAAAACACCACCGCGCTAGGACTGACATGACTTTGCCTCAACGGTGATTGGACGATCGTCAGCAAAGGTCGGGTCGGTTCTATCCAAGGCACATGCACACGGGCAACGGACAAGAATGCCGCCCAGACCCGGCGCCCCACCCAGACGGGAAGGGTCACTGCGGGGCAGCGACAGCCTGGGGACACCCACAGGAGCCACGGCCTTACCTCCCTCTGCTGGCGGAACTCGCATCACCGGGCAGAAGCTCGTGGCCGCCCTTGGAGGGATCCTCATGCCTGAGGTATGACAGAGGAAGGCTCGCGGACCCATGCGCCTCGACAGCATGAAACTGAACCTCGGACGCCATCGTTTGTCATTGGTACATCACGAGCAAGAACTCCGCGACGCCCTGTTTCTGTATCGCAAACGGGGCCTTGATGTTCCAATCTGAAAAGACGATGGGAATATGACCCGTCGCCTCTAGCACTGATCCGCCGTAGCGAGCCGCCACGGTAAAGGTCACCAAACGTGATGTGCCATGTATCGCGAGCAGGCCGGTCGCGCTGGCGGTGAAGGTCTTGTTGATGGCGGGTTCGGAGCCGATCACGACTGGCTTTGTCAGGGTGAAGATTGCGTCCGGATGGCTCGCGGTGTCAAGGATCCCGGCGAGCCCCGAGGGTATCTTCCCATTGGCCGTCACCGTGGTCAGATCCACGCGCAAGGCCGCTGAAGAGACCTCGCCGTGGGCAATGACGAAATTTCCTGTTACAGCACTGGTCCTTGCGACCAAAGCGCCGTGCTGCCAGAGGAACTCCTCTGGGACCCGGTAGCCGGCCAACGACCCCTTCCCGACCGTCCACGTCCCATCGATCGAGGAACTGCCTGCTCCGGCCGCTTTCGGGTTCAACTGTGACAGGGTCGGCGCAGGGGTAGTGGGACCCGCCAAGGACTGTACAGAGACGAACACGCCGGCGACGACGAGCACGACCACGCTCGCCAGGATCCATCGCCACCAGTGATGCTTCCGCGATGACCTGCTTGGCAGATTCCGTTTGAGCGCCTGCCGCCCCGCGCCATCGGTCATGCCCATCTTGTGCTCCTTCATGCCCGTTGAGACCGCGCCCCTCGGCAGGCATGGTCTGAAAGCTTCACCAATCGAGATTTGCAGGTATAGTATCTCATATATGGAACTTGAAACATCGAGTCTCATGGAAGGCAGGTGCAAGGTGACGGATCGCTCGCAAGCGCCCACCGGCTTCGCCCGCAGGAGTCGCCGGATATCGGACCAGGAGACCGAGCAGAGGATGCTCCAAGTCGCCGTGGACATGATCAAACGCACCGGCTTGACGGTGAGCCTGGACCACATCAGCTTCGAGGACATCATCCGCGACGCAGACGTCTCGCGAAGCGCCGTCTACCGGCGCTGGCCATACAAGGACTTGTTCTTCAGCGACCTCGTCAAGGAGCTGGCCCACGACGCCACCCCGACGATCGTCAACGACGAGCTCGACCTGATGAGACGTGTCGTGGCCGAGCACCCGGACTGGCTCGAGACACCCGAGGGGCGCCACGGCCTGCTCAGTGACCTGATCCGCCAACTGGCGCTCTTCGACTTCCAGACCATGTATGGGTCGGCAGGATGGCGGACCTATCTCGCCTTGCATGCGACGGTTATGAGCCTGGCCGGGGGCGAGCTACGCGACGAGGTGCAGGTGGCTCTTGCCCGGTCGGAGCAAAGCCGCACTGCCCGAGTCGCGAACGCATGGGAGCAGCTTGCGGGCATTTTCGGCTACCGGCTCCGGCCTGAGGTGGGGGCCACCTTCGAGTCGATGGCCATGCTTCTGAGTGCCACCATGCATGGGCTGATCGTCATGGCCCTGTCCACACCCGAAATAGCCACCTACCGAGCCCAGGCGAGTCCGTTGGGAGCGGCAGGCAAGGACGAGTGGTCCCTGGCGGCCATAGGCATCGCCAGCGTCGCGACGGCGTACCTAGAGCCCGACCTCGCGATCACCTGGGACGAGCAGCGGCTCACCAGCGTCCGTCAGGCACTGAGTTCCTGGGCTCCGCCGAACACGTAACCGTGACACCCAGCCAGGCGGGGCCCATTCTCTCGCGTCCTTTCGAATGGGCGCCGGCCGTGCACAGTTGTCATGAGTCAGAGATTCATCGATTCGATGCAGGATTGACGTCAGGATGGTCGCAATGAGCAGTATCAAGGAAGCCGCCGCCGTGTTCCTCGCGGTGAAACGGGTCGCGGTGACGGGTGTGTCCAGGAACGCGGCCGGACACGGCGGAAACATCGTTTATCAGCGTCTGCGGGGCCGCGGGTACGAGGTGTTCGCCGTCAACCCCAACGCGCAGACAGTCGAAGGGGGCCGCGCCTACCCAAACCTGAGCTCGATCCCTGGCGGGGTAGAAGCGGTGGTAATCGCAACCAAGCCTGAAACCGCGGAAGCCACGATGCGAGAATGCGCCGAGCTGGGGATCCATCATGTGTGGATGCACCGAGGTGGCAGCGCTGGCAGCGTCTCATCGGCGGCGACCGAGTACGGCCGAACGCATGGGATCACTGTGATCGACGGCGGTTGTCCATTGATGTTCGACCCGACCGCCGACTTCGCGCACAAATGCATGCGATTCGTTTTCAGAATGTCGGGGGCTGTCCCGAAACAGGTGAGCTGACGGCCCCTAGGCGACGAACTGGGAACTCATGGAACCGCCGGACGGCTGATCCCGTGACGGGTCAAGCCACACTTGGCCGTACGCATGCCGCACCTCCTACAACTCCGCCGGCGGGTCCGCGGCGACCGCGTCTTCTACACCGACCTCAACGATCGCCCAGCCGGAACGCCGAGAAGACCACGCTGTTCACCGCACCCGGTTCGCCCTGTCCG
>Ga0066789_10001033_pt1 | contig 11875 bp, 7 predicted proteins | sample OrgsoiDNA2013049_FD_70960 | JGI IMG/M metagenome (GOLD analysis project Ga0066789, IMG submission 70960) | Permafrost soil microbial communities from the Arctic, to analyse light accelerated degradation of dissolved organic matter (DOM) -... | ecosystem: Environmental > Terrestrial > Soil >...
AGGATGGCGGCCAGGAAGGTGAGGAACTGGGCGTTGTCATGCGGCGTCTTGCCCGGCTCAAGGAGGTTCTCGCCGTCGTCCGTCGCCAGCGACCAGTTGTTGTGCTTGCCCGAACCATTCACGCCCTTGAAGGGCTTCTCATGCAGCAGGGCAGCCAGGCCGTGCTGGGCCGCCACCTTGCGCATGATGCTCATGGCGAACATGTTGTGGTCCGAACCCACGGTCGTGGCCTCGAACATGGGGGCCAGCTCGAACTGAGCCGGGGCGACCTCGTTGTGGCGGGTCTTGGCGGGAATGCCCACGCGCCACATCTCGCGATCGAAGTCCATCATGAAGGCCAGGATGCGCTCGCGGATGGCGCCGAAATACTGATCTTCCAGCTCCTGACCCTTGGGCGACGGCGCACCGAAGAGGGTGCGGCCGGTGAGCACAAGGTCGGGGCGCAGCTCGGCGAAGCGGCGATCGACCAGGAAATACTCCTGCTCGGGGCCGATGGTGGTGAAGACCTTCTGCGTGGTCGTGTTGCCAAACCACTTGAGAATACGCATGGCCTGCTTGGCCACGGCTTCCTGCGAGCGGAGCAGCGGAAGCTTCTGGTCGAGTGCCTCGCCGGTGTACGAAACGAATGCCGTCGGGATGGTCAACGTCACGCCGTTGGGCTCGACCTGCAGGAAGGCGGGGCTGGTCACGTCCCACGCGGTGTAGCCGCGGGCCTCGAAGGTGGAGCGGATGCCGCCCGAGGGGAACGACGAAGCGTCCGGCTCGCCCTGGATGAGCACCTTGCCCGAGAACTCAGCGATGGTCTTGCCATCACCCACCGGGTTCAAGAACGAATCGTGCTTTTCGGCCGTGGTGCCGGTGAGGGGCAAAAACCAGTGCGTGTAGTGGCTCGCACCGTGAGCCATGGCCCACGTCTTCATGCCCTGTGCGACGGCATCGGAGATGGACGGGTCGAATTTCTCCTTGCCCTCGATGACGAGGCGGAGCTTCTTGTAGATGGGCTTGGGCAGGTACTCTTTTTGAGCCTCGTCACCGAAGACGTAGCTCCCGTAGATATCCTCTCCGGCATGCTCGAGATAGTTCTCGGTGGAATTCACCTTCTGGGTGGCGATGGCAGCGACGGCGTCTTTGCGAGCGGTCATGGGCATCCTTTGTTTGGGTTTTGGTTGGCAAACAAATCGAAGTTTGCCGCCTCGGCGCTATGGGCTCTTTTAACCGGAGCGGCCGTTTCTGAACAGGCGGTTTTGTATGCCATGAACGGAGGTCGACAATGTTTCCTGGATGTAAATAGTTCAGCCCACCACCGTAAATTTGTGAAACCGCTGCCCGACCCTTGCACGCGGCCCGGCCGCCCAGAAACCGGCAATCAAGCCTAGTCTCGCCTAGTCTCGCCTAGTCGCGCCGGCTCCTAATCCGCGATCGCAAAAGGGCGCACCGTGGTGCGCCCTCTCCTATTCCTCTTCCAGCCCGCCGCTAGGTCTTCGGCGTCTCGGTGTACTCGGCGTCGATGACGTCGTCCTTCTTGGCTGCACCGTCGGTGTTGCCTGCCGAAGTATGGTCGCTGCCTGCGCTGGCTTGCGCGCCCTCCGTGCCGCCGGCCGCCTTGTAAAGAGCCTCGGCCATCTTGTGCGACGCCTTCTCCAGCTTCTCGAAGGCGCTCTGGAAGACCTCGGCATCGGTCGCCTCCTTGTGCGCTTCGAGCGTAGCTCGCGCGTCCTTGAGGGCCGTGTCGAGAGGAGCGCGCTCGCCCTCGGGGATCTTGTCTTTGTTGTCGTCGAAGTGCTTCTGCACGCTGAATTGCAGGCTTTCGAGGCGATTGCGGGCCTCGATGGCCTCACGCCGCTTCTTGTCCTCGGCCTCGTGTTCGTGCGCTTCCTTGGTCATGCGCGAAATCTCGGACTCCGAGAGGCCCGACGACGCGGTGATCGTGATCTGCTGCGCCTTGCTCGTGGCCTTGTCCTTGGCGGAGACGTTCACGATGCCGTTGGCGTCGATGTCGAAGGTGACTTCGATTTGCGGCACGCCACGTGGCGACGGCAAAATGCCTTCCAAGCCAAACTTGCCGAGCAACCGGTTGTCGTTCGCCATCGGGCGCTCGCCCTGGAATACCTTGACCTCGACCGACGTCTGATTGTCGGCCGCCGTCGAGAAGACTTCCGACTTCTTGGTAGGGATGGTCGTGTTGCGCGGGATGAGCACGGTCATTACACTGCCCAAGGTCTCGATGCCGAGGGACAGAGGCGTGACGTCGAGAAGAAGCATGTCCTTCACCTCGCCCGAGAGCACGCCGGCCTGGACCGCAGCGCCGAGCGCCACGACCTCGTCGGGATTCACACCCTTGTGCGGCTCTTTGCCGAAGAAGGCCTTCACGACCTCCTGAACCTTCGGGATACGGGTCGAGCCACCCACGAGAACGACCTCGACGATGTCGGCTGGCTTCTTGCCCGCGTCGGCGAGCGCCTTCTTGGTCGGCTCGATGGTGCGCTGGATAAGGTCGTCGATCATCTGTTCCAGCTTGGCGCGCGACAGGCGGATCTGAAGGTGCTTGGGGCCAGAGGCGTCCGCCGTGAGGAACGGCAAATTGATTTCCGTCTCCATCACTTGCGAAAGCTCGATCTTCGCCTTCTCGGCCGCTTCGCGCAGACGCTGCAGGACCATCTTGTCCTTCGACACGTCGATGCCTTGGTCTTTGCGGAACTCGGCAATCAGCCAATCCATGATTCGCTGGTCGATGTCGTCACCGCCGAGGTGCGTATCGCCGTTGGTGGAAACGACCTCGACGACATTTTCGCCGACTTCGAGAATCGAGATGTCGAAGGTACCGCCACCGAAGTCGTAGACCGCGATGATCTCGTCCTTCTTCTTGTCGAGGCCGTAGGCCAAAGCTGCCGCTGTCGGCTCGTTGACGATGCGCTTGACGTCGAGGCCGGCGATGCGACCGGCATCTTTGGTGGCCTGGCGTTGAGCGTCGTTGAAGTAGGCAGGCACGGTGATGACCGCCTCGGTGACCGGCTCGCCCAGGTGATCTTCGGCGGCCTTCTTCAGCTTGCCGAGCACCTTCGCCGCCACTTCCGGCGGCGTCACTTTCTTGCCGCGAATTTCAAAATCCACTTCGCCGTGCGCGCCACGTACGCTCTTGAAAGGCATGCGCTTGATGTCTTCGGCGGCCTCTTCAAAGCGGCGCCCGATAAAGCGTTTGGTGGAGAAGACCGTGTTTTCAGGATTGGTGATCGACTGTCGACGCGCGATCTGGCCGACCAACACCTCGCCCTTATCGTCCCAAGCCACAACCGACGGGGTCAGGCGCCCGCCCTCTTCGTTCGCAATGACCTTGGGCTCCTTGCCATCCATGATGGCAACGACCGAATTGGTTGTGCCGAGGTCGATTCCAATGATCTTTCCCATGATTGTGCGTCCCTCTTTGCTTCTATTTCGCGTCTTCGAATTCGGATGAACTCTGGGGGTTCCATTAAACACCCCACCGGCAGGGTCAAGTGCTCGGCTCCATTAAGTTCCGGGAGCCTCGACGCAAAGAGACGACACTGCATATTCGGGGCGTTTTCAGCGTCCGTCGCACCGCCCGAGATCCAGATCGGGCCGCAGCCCCTGTGCCTTCGCTAGGCGAAAAAGCCCTTCCATTTCCGGCGTGCCGGGGCAAACCACATGGCGAATTGGCGCACGAGCGAGAGCCCGGTCGAGAAGGTGCATGGGAAAAATCCCTCGGTGTGCCCAGCGGCGAGCTCCGCCATCCAGCGCCGGCGAGGCGACCAAGATGGCGGCCAGCGCGAAAGCACCTGCGGCGCGAGCCCGGCCGAGGCGGCTTGCAATGTGAACTAATCCGGCGCCGGCAAACGCGCACAAGATCGCCGCTGCCAGCGGAAGCGCCGAGCGCGTCGACGCAGGAACCGGACCCGGCAGCGACGAGGCCGCGAAAAGCAAGCTCAAGACGACCGTCAGCACGAGCCACGACGCCAGAAGGGTCGACCGCGCGACCAGCGTAAGCGCACCGATGACGGCGAGCAGGGAGCCGATGACCCCGACTTCGTCGGCCAGCTCGACAAGAACGGGCCAAAGCGGCCCGCGACTGTGCACGCCGAGCGGCTGGATGCCCGCAAGCAGCTCGCCAAGCGAGAGCGGCGACGAAGACACGGCCACGGCGGCCAGCGCCGAGGCACCCCACGCCGCCCCGAAGCAAAGCGGTGCCATGAGCGGCCAGCGTGCACGTTTGCGTAGCGCCCAGATCGAAAGGCCGAGAAGGAGCGGCCACAAAAGCGGTCCGGCCACCGAATCCACGCCGGCCGAGAACCCTGCCAGGGCGGCCAGAACGTAGGCTGCGTCGGCGCGTGCGTAGTCGCGCAAGAGCGCAAACCCTGCCAAAACGGCGCCGAGAAGGAGCGCCAACGTCGCGGCGGCCGTCGGTGCCGTTACGCCCAGCTCGAAGGTGGTAAGCGTAAACGCGACCGCCAAAGCAGCTCCCATCGCGGCGATAGGTTCGTGCGCGAAGTGGCGCTCTTCCTGGCGTGCGTTTGCCGGCGGCCGCAGCAGCATGCACGCTCGCAAGGCAAGCCGTCCCGCAAGGGCCACCGCTAGAGCGCAAAACACGGCCGAAACGAACGTGGCCCGCGTCGGTGTGTCGCCCAGCGGAAGGTATTGGCCCAGGCGCATCGCCAGCACCGCGAAGAAACCGCGCGACGCGCCGGTGCCTAGCTCGAGCGCGTCGGCAACCTGGGCCGCACCGTCGATGCGCGACAAGCCCAGCGGCATGGCCGACGCGAAAAGCACGAGCGCAACGCCGAATAGCACAGGTGGAATTTGCGCTGGGAACCCTCGGAGGGTTCCCATGCCGTCCCGCGACGCTCCGCTGCCGGCTGAGCCGGCAGGCTCTGCATGGGTTTGCCTCGTCATGCGCCGATGAGAAGCGAAAGCGAGGCAGAAGTCGAGATTGCGGTTATTGGGGGGAAGGGGCCTACTTTCCGTAGCCTGCGGCCTGGGCGTTTTGCAGGACGGCTAGGTCGGTGGCATCCGATGAGCGGCCCGCCGTAATGGCGCCTTCGAAGAAGGTTCCATACGATGTATTGCTGTTGTCGCCGCCGATGCCGAGAACAACGGCGCCCTGCATGTTCCAGGCTGCGGGAGCCTTTCCGTCATAAGCCGTCGTCAATCCGCCGGATTGCGCGTCACCGACCTTGATTGCATATTGGGGCGTGCTATTGGCCGTGTCGGTCTTGACGAGGCCAAAGGCATAGTCCCATGTCACGGACGGGTTCGTGGCATTTGGCGTGGTTGAATCTCCCGAGCCTCCAGCCCAAACGCCGCCCTCGAAATCGCCCATGAACCATGGGCCGTTGCCGGCGCCTGTGCCCCAAACGAACTTCTGTCCGAAGGATATCGTGTTCATCGCGCCGGTGCCGCCGGTGGAGCAACTGTCGCGTTGCGCGCTTCCGAAGTCCCAGCAGCAACCGGCGTTGGCACGCTTGCCGTCCACGACTTCATATTCACCCTGGGCGGCGGTGCCGGCCGGCAAGCCCGTGGCATTGTTGTTCCGATAGCCATCGTGGATAGGGCCCGTGGAAGAACCAAACGATGAGTTCGAGACCATGTAGAGCGCGTAAACCTTGTGCCCGCTCAACGTCAACGAGCGACCTTTTGCGCTTGATTCGGTATCGGGTGTCGTCACGTAGCACCCCGCACCCGCCACGGTGAGATCGTTTCCCTTGCCGGATTGATCGTAAAGTTTCGAGATGGTGCATGCGGAGCTGCCGCAGAACGTGTCCTGGGATGGCCCATCGGCGAACATGCCGCCCGCGATCGGGCCGATATCGTGGAGGGCGCCACCCGTGCCCGAGGACGAGCCTCCTACTCTGACCTGGTACAGGGGCCCGCTGTACTTGCCCGACAGAAGGCGAACCGTGCTGTAGGCGGCGACGCATGGGGTGCTGCTGGAAGCGTAGATGTCGCAGGGCCCCTGGAAGGAGCCAGTCGCGCCGCCCGACCCAGTCGCGCCGCCCGACCCAGTCGCGCCGCCCGACCCAATCGCGCCGCCCGACCCGGTCGCGCCGCCCGACCCAGTCGCGCCGCCCGACCCAATCGCGCCGCCCGACCCAGTCGCGCCGCCCGACCCAGTCGCGCCGCTACTCTGAAACACGACCGTTCCCGTGGTTGTCGGGCTTTGCGTTTGTGGGGTCCAGGTCATCTTGTGTCCGGAAACGCAGTGCGCGTATGCGTTGGTGCTGTCGATTGTGATCACGTCACTCGCGGTAGTGAAATTTCCGCTGGTCGACGGGTCAGAGGATACCAACCCCAAGGCGCCCGGATGCTCCACCGTGGCCAAGCAACTGCACCCACCGCCGGCAGCGGCTGTACAGCTGACCGAGGCGTAGCCCATGGCTTGGACAGCGCCAGAGACCTGGTCGCAGGTAATGGTGGTCCCCGAAAAGCTCAGGCACGCGGCGACCAGCGCGATCTGCTCGTTACCCGAGGTCGTCGTGTTGTCGGTATACGTCCCGTCGGCACTAGCGCTCCACGTTCCGGACACCTGGAGAGATCCTGTGACCTGAGCGGACGAGCAACCCTGGCCGAAAAAATTCGACAGGTTCAGCTGACCGGTCACCGTCAGGCACGACGACGTTACGGTCCAGGTTCCGACTGCCTCGCCGCCGCAGGGGTCCACGTTAGAACATTGGACGGTCGCTCCCCCAGCGCCGGAGCTTCCGCCTGGACCCGAACCGATGCTTCCGCCACCTCCTGAAGGCGTGGTCGAGCTCGCCGCGTCGGAGCTTCCGCCGCTAGAAGTGCCCCCACTTCCCGTTGTGCCACCGAAGCTACTGGAGCCGCCGGAGGCGCCAGGATTTTTGCTGCTTGAACTACAGCCAGACGCAAGCAGAGCAAGCGTGAGCCAAGCGGTGGCGGCTTGGGAACCGGAACGACGGAAGCGCGGACTTGTCATGCAAACCTCGTGGAAAGGGGATCCGGCGAGCAGGAGGCACGGGAACAAGAACTCTACGCCGGAGTCCTCTGACGTCACTAGGCGAATCGAAGCGGCGGCGGGGAAGCGCCAATGGATGCAAGAGCGAGACAGAAGTCGAGATTGCGGTAATTTGACGAAGTCGGATCTGCCCGGTATCCCGAAGGCAGTGCAATTCATCCGCGGTCGCAATCACATCGCCAGTGAGCTGGGGCGAGCGCTGCGTAGCCCCGCGGTTGCCATCGGCAACTTCGATGGCGTGCACCTGGGCCACCGCGTCCTTCTGCGGGAAGCCCGGCGTATCGCCAGCGCCTGCGGCGGCGACACCGTGGCCCTGACCTTCGATCCGCATCCAGCGCGCTTTTTCGCGCCCAGCCTGGCGCCTCCCATGCTGGCCTCGCTGGCTCGCCGGGCGGAGCTTCTGGGTGAAGCGGGCGCCGACATCGTGCTCGCCGAGCCGTTTACCGCAGAATTCGCGCGGCTTTCGGCCGAAGAATTCGTCGAGCAGGTGCTGGCCACGGACCTCGGCGCCCGGCACGTCGTGGTCGGCGCCGATTTCAGCTTCGGCAAGGACCGGCGCGGAAACGCCGCGCTGCTGGCGCGCATGACCGAGAAGCTCGGCATCGGGCTTTCCATCATTCCCCAAGTTGCCGCGAATGGACTCGTGTGCTCGTCGACGAAAGTGCGCGAATTCATCCTGGCAGGCCGGGTCGAGGGCGCGCAACTTCTGCTCGGGCGTCCCTTCGAAATCGACGGCCTCGTCGTCCACGGCCTCGAGCGCGGCCGCAAGCTCGGCGTGCCCACCATCAACCTGGCCTACGAAGGCGAGATTCTTCCCAAGCCCGGCGTGTATGCCGGTCGCGCGCGCCGCCTCGACGGAAATCAGGCTGCCCACGCCGCCGCCATCAGCATCGGCACCAACCCGACCTTCACCAAGCCCGGTGATCCCGAGCTGTTCATCGAAGCCCACCTGCTCGACTTCATCGGCGACCTCTACGATGCCCGCATGCGCATCCAATTCTTGGCGCATCTGCGCGAGCAACGGCGCTTCGCCAGCGTCGACGAATTGATCGTCGCCATGCAAGCGGACATCGCACGCACCAGGGAGATTTGCCTATGACCACCGATCACCTTTACGAGACCGAGACCATGGCCGAGCTGTGCGCGCGCCAAGGACGTATTGGCGAAGCGATTTCCATTTACCGCGCGCTCGCCCTGCGCGGCCCGGACGCAGCAACAAGCAAGCGGGCGGCAGCACGACTGGCCACGCTGGAATCCACCTGGCAGCCGCTGCGCGAGATCGAAGTCCCGCCGGCGGACATTCCGCTGCCGTCCTCGCCTGGCGTAGCGCTGGCCGTCGACGAAGACCAAATCACCATTGCCTGGTCGCTGCCCGACCACATGTCACCGCTAGCGCTGGACGTTCTCGTCCTGCAAAAAACCAGCGCTGGTATCGACGCACAAAAGAAACTTCTACCCGTCGACACCGCCTCGGGCCGACTTGGCCTCGCGGTACCCGCCGTGCACTCCGCAATCGCCGCCGCCGGCACCGTCCGCGCCGGCCGCTTCGTGGCGCTAGCACATTCATAGGGCGCCGAGCACGAGAAAGACCGCGAGAAACTCTGACCGCGGGACCGTTACGCATTCGTCGCAGTTGCGCGAATTGGCTCAGCTGATCATCCAGTGCGGAACGCCCCTACCATGGGGCTGCCAAGCCAAGCTGCGCCCTCAGGCGCGTGCGCTAGCCGCTCCCGGTACTCCTGCAGCCGATCGATGTAGTCGCGCGTGCTCTTGGGCATCGGCACGCGTGCGCGGGTCATATGGAAGATCAGCTCCTTGCCCACCAAAACCATCTTGAGCCCCTCGGCCACCCGGAACTGCTCATCCAGGGACGGCGACCTTGACAAGTGCGGCGTGAATCCACACAACTTCTCGGCCGCTACCACCAGCGCCGTCCAAGCCTCGAAAATCTCGGGGTCGGTGTGCAGCGTTTCGCACTTGACCTTGGCCGCCGCCACGCAAGCGCGAATGAGCGGATCGATTCCCGAAAATGCGGCCATGCCACTGAAAGTGGCAATCAACTCATCCTCGATGAGGTCGATGGTGCGCATGGTCTGGGCGATCTTGATGTAGCGGCTCTTGTAGAATTCCTCGATGGGAAATGCGAAGGCCTTGAACGGCTCGCCCCACAACTCGTCGATGCCCTCCTCACCGCTCCGGTGCAAAACCATGCGTCCCAGTTCCAGAGCTTCTTGCAGGTACTCGCCGCACTGGCGCATGAGCGCGTTGTCAGAACGGATTTCGATGCCGAGGGTCTGAACCTCGACCACCTTCGTGAAGACATCGGCGGCGCGATTGAACAGCGCCCCTGCCAACATCGCCCCCTTGACGCGCTTTCGCAGCGGGTCGGACTCGGCGTCGAATGCGCAGCGAGCCTCGTCAAGACGTGTGCCGGGAATGTTCACCCCGTGCTCGACATGATTGAACAACCTGCGGGTGAGGGCTTCAATCAGTCGCTTCTTTGCCGTCAGGGTGTCGGCCGGTACGTCATACGCCTTGATCCAGTAGCCGTCGTAGTACACCCGACGCTGGCCATCGATTGTTTGCTGGGTTCCAGTGGTGATATGCACTCTTCCTCCTTGACCACGAGACCTTGCCGGTAAATGTAGTTCCAATCCGCGACCTTGCCGCCCGTATGAACGGGATGCGACAAATATTTACGTTAGCGAAATGCTGACGAAGCAACCGCGCAAAGGACGAGTCGCAGCTGTGGTTCGCGCATCTTCGCTGCACCACCAGCCGACTTGCGCGCAGCCGTCGCCGGCTGGCAGTGGCTGAGGCTGCACACAGTCGGGGCTATCCACCGGACGCCAGACCGCCGATTGCGAACGATCGTTTGCAGGAACCGCCCGACGGCCGACTAGCCCTTCGAGCAAGCCTGGCGAGATGGAACCACACACATCGTCAGGTGACGCGAAGAGGAAAACATGGCCGTCGAGGACCTGTCGCGCGCGTTATGCTCTCCGGCGAATAACAAACGCGAGGAACAGCGATGCGAACGGCGACACGAACGATGGCACTTCTCTGCGCTCTCTATTCTCTCTGCGCTCTCTGGAGCACCCAAGCACAGGCTACTGAGAACCCCGAGGCCGCGAGAGCTCCTGCGAAGTCCACGCTTACCATCGACCGTGGTCATACCGCGCTGCTGGTAATGGACTATCAGAACGATATCGGGTCCTGACCGAGAGGATCCTGCCCACGCAAGCGACAGTTGTGACCGCACAGGAATTCGTGAAGGTCGCGCATTCGAATGAGCTTGACCTTCTGTCGCGGATCGTTTCAAGCCGAGCGCGTTTACTTCAGGCGTTCGGCCGCAGCGCGAATTTCTGCTTCGGAGGGCGGCCTCGTAGAGCCTCGCGGATCGCGGGAGTTCTGAAACTCGACCATCCAGCCGGGATACTCAGGCGGCAGCGCGCTCGATTCCTCGAGGAGCGCGATATGCTCGCGCGAGAGACGAAGGTCGACTGCTCCCAGGTTGTCCGCTAGCTGCTCGGCCTTCTTCGCCCCGATGATGATGCTGGTGACGAACGGCTTGGTGAGCTGCCAAGCAAGCGCGACACGCGCAACAGAAGCTCCGGATTCGCCCGCCACCTTTCGTAGTGCGCCGAGCACGCGGGGTAGGCGCTCCATGTTCACGGGAGGGAAGTCGAAGGTCGCTCGGCGCGCGTCGGCGGGTCCCCTCTTGTCGGGATCGAACTTGCCGGACAGAATCCCACCGGCCAGCGGGCTCCATGGCAGGATGGCGACGCCTTCGGCCTGACAGAGCGGCGCGATCTCCCGCTCGATATCGCGACCGACGAGCGAGTAATAGACCTGAGCGCTCTGAAAGCGCGCGAGGCCATTCTGTTCGGCGAAGGTGATTGCTTTGGCCGCAACCCACGCCGGTAGATTGCTGAAGCCAAGGTAGCGGGCTTTGCCGGCGCGGACCACGTCGTCGAGTGCGCGCAGGGTTTCTTCGATGGGCGTGACAGGGTCGAAGCCGTGGATTTGGTAAAGGTCGACGTGGTCGAGGCCAAGGCGTTGCAAGCTGCCGTCAATGCTGGCGAGGATGTGCGCGCGAGAGAGGCCGACTTGATTGAGGCCCGGGCCAACCCGGCCGCGCACCTTGGTGGCGACAACGATTTGCTCGCGGGGCCGATTCAGTGCTGCGAGCGCGTTGCCGACGAGTCGTTCACTTTCGCCCTCCGAGTAGACGTCGGCTGTATCAATGAAATTTACGCCGGCATCGAGAGCCGCGGCGACCAGTGCGAGCGACTCTTCTTTGCCGAGGCGGCCAATGGCCTGCCACATGCCGCTCCCGCCGCCGAATGTCATGGAGCCGAGGCAGAGCTCCGAGACGTACAGCCCCGTCCTGCCAAGTAGGTTGTAGCGCATGAGCGGCTATGACTTACAGCCCAGGCGCAGTCAAGTAGCGATATTGGAACGCCGAGGCTGTGTCTTGCTCAGGTCTCACCGATACGGCTACTTGCCGTAGCCTGCAGCGACGATGTTGGCCTGGACGTCGTCATCGACGGAATCCGGCGGATGGCCTTTGGATCAGACCGCCCCGCGTTCCCCCCGGACTTTGTCCGAAGCCCTGCCCTGCCACTAGACTGGTCTAGACAACAAATCGCCAGTATGCTCACCTTTGAGCTCGGTTGGCCGTGCAATCCCACGGCAAGGAGATGCACATGAATTCTCGTTCCTTTCCGCGCGTATTGGCTGCCCTAGCCACGATGATTATCGGCGGTGCCTGTTCCAGCAATGGAGGAACTTCCCCGGGATCGGGCGGACAAACCGGACGGGGAGGTAGCGCCAGTGGAGGCACGGCCAGCCAGGGCGGCTCGACCGCAACCGGCGGCAAGGCCGCCT
>Ga0066789_10001037_pt1 | contig 11852 bp, 11 predicted proteins | sample OrgsoiDNA2013049_FD_70960 | JGI IMG/M metagenome (GOLD analysis project Ga0066789, IMG submission 70960) | Permafrost soil microbial communities from the Arctic, to analyse light accelerated degradation of dissolved organic matter (DOM) -... | ecosystem: Environmental > Terrestrial > Soil >...
GCTGGTCTCTTTTCCCAACAGCGCATGAATCTTTCTCGTAGCCAGTCGTGCGAGTCCGGCTTTACGGCACCCATCCGGATCCACTCGAGCGCGATCGCGCCCCAATCCCCGTCATCCGCGCTGCTGCCCTGGCCAATTCCCCGCATCAGTCTTTGCACCTGATACTCGCGGCGCAACGCTTCATCCTCAGCCGGCGTAGATGTCTCGCTCTGGATTTCGACGCGAACGCAGAGAATTCTCAGAGCCTTCTCGCGAGCCTCGTAGTCGACCATGACAATGGAATTGGCGATGGATTCGACCCTGGCAAAACTCTCCTTGATTGCCTTGAGACCCCCTTTTGGCCATTGCTGAACACCGGCAATGAAACTCTCGGCGGCTTGCTTTGACGTTTCTTGATCGTTAGGCTCGCCGCCTTGCAATATTGCCCACTCATAGGCGTTGATTCTTCGGGCTGCCTCGAACAGATTCGTGAATGATTGTTCGGCATCGCGCGCGAGTTGTTGAGTCACCTGCGCCTTGCACCGATCGATGGCACGCTCGAAGCGAACTTGTAGGCCGCGCGCCTCAGTCCGTGGCATTTCCCCGAGCGCATCAAATGCGCTCCGCCACTCGGCAATCTTCGCTGCTCCTGCCAGCAGGGGAACCCCGGATAACGCGGAAACGCCCTCCACCTCCTCGCACAACGCCGCCGCCTTTGCCTTATTGGCTTCGAGTCCACTAGTATATTCGGCATACGCCTGCTGCCGCTTCTGATACACCGAGTCACATACCTCACGGAATTCGTTCCATAGAGTTTGGCTTTGAGCGCCCGGCGCCGGACCCGTGTCGTTCCACAGTAGTTGCACCCGCTTCACCGCGTCGATGGCCTCGCGGCTATCCTCTTGAGTGAGCAAATGACGTGCGCGTTTGATGAGCGATTGCTTGTCGGCTACGTTGCGCTCATACCAAGCGTCGAGCTTTGCTCGCAGTCGTCCCAGCGATTCATCGAATTTCTCTTGGATGGCGCGACCCGCTTCGCGCTCGACCGGAAAATACCGGCGCCATTCCCGCGGCGCTTCATCCACAACGCTCGCCACCAGGCGCCAGTCCGGATTGTCCCCGTTCTGCGTTGTTTCAAAAGCGAGCAGCCGTTCGAGCACCGCCGCGCGATTGTCCAGATTTTGCTGCCGCAGCCTTGCCTGCGCCTCGAAATGCTCACGACAAGGTTGATATGCGAGCTGTGACGCCTGCTGAAACCGCTCCCATTCCTCCGGGGCCTCGCTCGCGATCCCTTTGCTGATCGTTCGCCATTCCTGTTGCAGACCTTTGATGCGCTCGGCCAGTGCTTTTGGCCCTTCCGTTGAACCGATCAGCGCCTGCATTTGCGCGATGAGCTCAAGACGCTTGGGTGCAACCGCATAGTCCTTCCACTGCTTTAGCTCGTTTAGCTTCTCGTCGAGCTGCTGCAGCTGGCGCGAAAGAGAGATCGGCAGCGCAGGCGCGCCCGCCAGCTTCTCCTCCATCGTACGACGCAAGCCGGCCGCCCGCTGCGTACCACCCTCTCGCAGCGCGGCATCGGCTATGCGGATCAAACCGCCAATTTGGCGAAACAGCCTTTCCTCCGCGGCCCGCTTCTCCGCGTGCTCCCTGTCTTCGGCCGCACGAATTGCCGCAGCAGCTTCCCGCAAGCGTGCTTCCGCTTCGGCCTGTGCAACCGCAGCCGCTTGGGCCGTCGCGCGGGCCGCCTCATCCTCGCGCAGCTTAAGTTCATGGGCGCACCGTCGTGCAGAATCCTCGGCGGCTTGCTGCGCAACCAGTCGCAGATGCGCCTCGATGACTTCCTCGCAGCGCTTGGTAGCCTCCCCGGCACGCTGTTCAACATCGGCGGTCGGCCGCACGCTTAGCGCACGCCAGCGGGTGTTAAGGTGCTCGAACGCCGCTGTGTAAAACGAATCATAGGTCCGCTGACTGTGCCGCTCGAGCGATGCGCAGAGCGCTGCGATCTCGTTCTTGATCTCGGCCGCCTCGCGATCCACTGCGTTCAGTGCGTCGCACTTGCGCTTGAGGATTTTGTAGACGTTCTTGTCCTTGCTGCGGACTTGCTGGAGAAGTTGCCTGAGCTGCGCGGGGTCGTGCACCAGCTCCGCAGCCAACTGCCGCAATCGGCTCGACGGACTTTCTACGACGAGCTGTGCGAGCTGCGCAGGATCATGGATCGAGGCAAGCGCCAGCGGCAAGCGGCTCGCGTCATTGCACTGTGCCGCCACGGCGAACAGAATTGGTCGACCTCGTGCTTGATCACAAAATGCGGTGAAATCAATGGAGCCCTCGTCGATGAGCTGCGCCACGCGCATCTGCGCGGCGACTCGCAAACTCTCTTCTTCGGCATGCAACGCCGCATCGAGAATCAGGTCGGCCGATCCCGCATTGAGAATCGCGATTCGCTCTTGCAGTGTGGGTGGGGGTGGTGGTGCCTTGCTAAAAAGGCGCGCGAACAGCTTCATCGGTCGACAAGTACCTGATTGATTGGGTGTAGCTTATGTGAAACTCGTTGCGTGCGCTATCGAACAGACGCCGGACAACCGCTGTACGTAGAGTATCGTCGGATTCTTGTCTGATACATTTTTGCTAGATCAATCATGGTCGGATCCAATACTCCGAGAGCCAATCGACTGCTTGCGGCGTTGCCGCCGGCGGCGTATCGCAGACTGCTACCCAAGCTTGATGAAGTGACGCTGCACTCAGAAGAAAGATTATTTGAGGCGACCGGACCGCTGCATTTCGCTTACTTCCCGACCAGCAGCATTGTGACCTCGTCCTACACCGCGGATGCGAACGGGTCGAGGGCGAAGGCGTGGTCCATTGGTTGCGAAGGCATGGTTGGGATTTCTCTGTTCTTGCGCAGTCCCACCCGCGACAATCGCGACAAACAAGCGGACGTACAAGTTGGCGGCCTTGCGTTTCGCATTTCGGCACCCGCGCTCCGGGCCGAGTTCCGCCGTGCGGGTGCATTGCAGCATCTGCTTCTGCGCTACGTGTTCGCCTTGGTGACCCAGGCCTCGCAACTCAGTGTGTGCACCCAGTACCACACACTCGAACAGCGACTGTGCCATTTCTTATTGCGCGCCTTTGATCGGGTCAACGATGACAAAGTCTTTGTCACGCAGGCACGGATTGGTGAGCTGCTCGGGGTGCGGCGCGAGTCGATCACTGAGATTGCGTGGCGCATTCAAGAGGCCGGCATTATTCGTTATTCTCGCGGGCATATGACGCTCATGAGTCGGGAGAAACTGGAGGGTCGCGCCTGTGCATGCGGTGGAATAATCCGACGCGCGTTTGAAGCAGTGTCAATCTAAAAGCGCGGATTCCCATCGGTCAGGTATCTTGGGAGTCAGCAGCAAGCCTGACGGCACCAAGATACTCGCGTATTTGCTCCACTTCTAATTCGTTGGCATCCCAATGGACATTATGACAAGTAGCATGCAGTCTGATTGTCGACCCGGCGATAAGCGCTTGCGTAATCAGGCCAATCGAGAACTTGGCCAGCGACTCTCGTGCACACAAAGGACACGTGACAGGGAAGCGCATTCCAGCTTCGCCGCATTCGCACTCACTCCAATCGCGGCTATTCTGCATGGACATTTAGCGGGATGCGACGCATGTGCACTCCTGTGCGGCGTGATTTGTCTTCGATTAATGACCGGCGCGCACTATTCCGTTGAAAGCACGCGCCCCCTTCACGACGCTATGTTCTCACCAACCACTCGTATTTCGTCAAATGTCGGTCATAGCCGACATGCAGGCGCGCGGCGATTCGGTGCGCGCATCGTGAGGGGAAGCCCGAGGTACGCGTGAGAGAATCCTTCAATACGTTCAAGGCACGGCGCGTTTGCGAAACATGGTCCAAGCAGCTGCCGAAAAGACCAGTATGTTTGCCACGATGACGGGCGATGCGTTGATGAGTACGCCGTAAGTCACCCAAAGCAGCGCACCAATCATCTGGACGCTGCGCAACAGCGATGGCCGTGCAAAGAAGTACGATCCTACAAAGACCGCGGTTGCGGTCCATCCCAGACAGTCGATGACGATATGATTCATGCCGCTACGATTTTTACCGGCGCGCCCAATGACAACACTTCACTGATCTTTACGCGATCCGTCCGGTCCTTTTCCCACTCCTGCAGCGTCAAGCCATAGGATTCAAACAATTCGCGAATCTCACCTGCTCGCCAATGGAGAAGTTGATCGAGAATGGGCACCATGATGCTGAATGCACTCTCGCTGAGTACCGTACTTTTCGCAATTCGTGCGAGCTGTTTGTTTTCTGAGACTGCAATCGTGAATCCATCATTGTTGTTGACGTGTAGCATCACATGGACATCTGAGCTGCCATCGCCAACGTAGACCACACGATCCGGCGTAACTCCCAAGCGATGCTCGATTTCCTCAATAACCGCAACCTTTCCGTACCCCGCGGGCACACGCTTGATTGCAACCACTTCACCTAAACGGGGTTCAAATTCCAGCTCGGTGCCGTAGATGTGTTCAGGAGGTATCACGCCGGCCAGTGCTGAGATGACGATTTCGCGCGGGGCAGCGGATATGACATAGAAGGAAAAACGATAGCCTTCGATGCCTCGCTTCATGAAGTCGACCAGCGCCGGAATCGCGCTCTTGAGACGAACGCGGCGACCCGCCTCAACCAAATGTTCGCGGCGTATGCCGCGGAATTCTGGATCATGGCGAATCAAATACGCGAGCTCACCGCCCTGCTGCACCAGATTGCTCCGTGCCAGGCCAGCCACGCGTTCCTCAAATCCAGATATTCCCAGCAGTTCGCTCAAGACCAGCCCTGAATCGTTGAAACTCAGAGTTTGGTCAAAGTCGGAGGCTAGGAGGTAATGTTTAAGTGGTGTTTCAGTCATTTGCAGCGACCCCCTGACTATATCTCATCACAGAAGGGCAACGCCATCATCAGGCAATCAATGAAGGATGTCAGGTGATATAGTTTCGCGCCCCCTGTAATTCTTGTCATCCGTGATGCAAACGAACTGTGAGGCAGGGCACGCACCAGTGCACTCTGGGACTAGTGCTTTTCAGCCTCTCGCTTGAGGCACTGTGCGAACTCGTCAAAGGCTGGTTGCAGGTCTGGGATGGATTTGCCAATCAGCGCGGCTAGTAGGCCGGTGTAATTCTCAGACATCTGAAACACGGTGACCGCCTCTCGCGCGCTCAGTTCGAACACTCGTGTGCCCTTAAACAACCCGAGCGGCATGCCACCCGACCAAACCATGCGCTTTGGCGCAGTAAATTCCACCACCCGCACCGGGAACGCACGGCCCGACGCGCCGCTAAGGTAGACCGTCACGCGCTGCCCCGGTGCCGCCTCACCGGTAACGCGACTAACGGTCGTATTCCACTGCGGCCAACGCGAGAGATTGGTCAATATGTCCCACACATGCTCAGGCCGCGCGCGAATTGACACATTCGAAAGGAAAGACCTCATGGCTGCTCCTGACGCGTGGCCGGTCTGCGTTGTGGGGCGTGCCAGCATTGTAACTCTCAAGTTACGGTAACGCACGTGTTACGCTTGCTCTGCGACCCGACGGACGGCTATTCGTCGGATTTCCGCGCCGCTCGCCATGCGCCCCTCACGGGACGCCTATCACCTAGCCAGGTGTGAGCTCGCCAGGGGCCATGAAAGAATCAAAAGTCCTTCCATTGCTCATCGGCACTGGCGCTTGGCCGGGAGACTGGTGCCGACGCTGTGGGCAGCGTCACTGGCTTCTTCTTGCCGCTTAAGGGTCGATTTGCAGCGCGGCGCTCCACCACGAGCAACTGTGCGACGACCGGCGTTGCCCGCCGGAGAATTGGCTGGGGCAGATCTTCCGCTGCGAGGTCCCCTACGCGATAGCGTGCGATCAGCTGCGTCAAGTTCGACGCTTGTTCTGTGAGGGCCTGCGCAGCCGCCGCGGCCTCTTCCACCAGCGCTGCGTTCTGTTGGGTCACGTCGTCCATCATCGTGATCGCTTTGTTGACCTGCTCAATGCCCGATGCCTGTTCACGACTAGAACTTGCAATCTCGGCCACGACATCCGTGACCTTCTTGACCCTGCTAACGATCTCGCCGAGCGCCTTGCCGGACTCGTCCACGAGCTTAGTCCCTTCCGTCACCTTACCCACTGAGTCGTGGATCAAGGCCTTGATTTCCTTCGCCGCTTCCGCACTTCGCGAGGCGAGGTTTCTCACCTCCGAGGCAACGACCGCAAAGCCGCGCCCCTGTTCACCGGCGCGGGCGGCCTCCACGGCCGCGTTGAGCGCGAGCAGGTTCGTCTGGAAGGCGATCTCGTCGATGACGCTTGTGATGTCGGCGATTTTCTTTGATGAGGCATTGATCTCGCTCATCGCCGCAACCGCGGCACTGACCACCTTACCGCCCCGTTCCGCCTGCTCTCGTGCGGCAGAGGCGAGCTGATTGGCCTGGGCGGCGTTGTCGGCGTTGTTCCTAACCGTCGAGGTCATTTCCTCCATTGATGAGGCCGTCTCCTCCAAACTACACGCCTGCTCCTTGGTCCGCTGACTCAAGTCAGCATTGCCGCGCGAGATCTCCTGCGCTCCAGCCCGAACTTCGGCCGTTGCTTGAGACATCCTGCGTACCACGTCGGACATGTTCTCCAACAAGCGGTTCACTCCGCTCGCCAGGGCTTTGAAGAAAGTCTCCTTATCCGTCTCGCGGATGCGGGCGGTCAAGTCTCCGTTGATCGCTTGCGCGACTGTCTCCTGCACTTCTTCTTCCCTCGCGACCACCTGCGTTCGGTCTGTCCACTGGACGACTGTACCCACTCGCTGACCGTCGCCGTTCAACGCGGGACTCGCTACAATCCGCAGGCTTGCCTCGCCGATTTTGAACTCCGCGGTATGCGGTGTGGTCAATGCGGCCATCTGTTTGTATTGGAAAGCAGTTACTTGATGGAAGATTTCGAGCGAGCTGCCGAGGATCCGCTCGGGGTCAAATTGCGGCAGCTGCTTGCGGATTGTGGCGATATGCTTGCGAAATATTGCAAGGAGCGCGTTATTCATATAGCGGACGATCGCGTCCGGATCCACCAGCATAACGCCCGCATGCACGTGGTCCAGCGCCGCCCGAATCCGCGAATTTTCCACGGCCGATGCATGCTCCCTGTCGGTTCGTGCGCGCAGCGCGACCTGCATGCGTTCGAGACCCCGCAGCGTGTCCCCGATTTCGTCGTTCGAACTTACCGCAAACTTGCTTGCGTAGTTACCCTTCTCGATCTCGCCGAGCACGGCCACCGCACGGCTCAACGGAATCTTGAAGGCACGTGCGTTCAGATAGGCGAACAGGCACGCGATTGCCGCGGCGGCGAGCGAGAGTGCGACCATGAGCATCTCGGCGCTTCGCACGGAGGCCGCGAGTTCGGGCCCCGTGCTGACGACGGTGTTGAGGGCGGAGATACGGCCGATGCTCACGCCCATGGCAATGCCAAAGACTACAATCACGCCGGCAAAGGAAAACATCAGGCGCGCGCCGACGGAATTGCTAGATTTCATAAAGATTCTCCAGCCCTCGGTGGCTTGCTTGGTCCGGGTCGCGAGTACCTTGACCCCTGCAATCCGAAGCGGCCGTTAGAACTCAAGAGCGTACAGCCCAATAAGCTCTATCGGCGCGTCCAAGCCGATCTTTAAGGGGAATTGCACCAGCACCGGAAAAAACGTCGAGCACGGCGCACTCTTCAAGTAGACACCAACGTGAGTACGCCGCCGCCGTATTTTGGGAGCTGAACTTGGAATTCGCGCCGGCCCTGCGGTGCGCTTAAGATCGCCGCCGCCGCGGCCGGCAGAGATTTGGCGGGATAGACCTGATCGAGCTTCAAATGCAACGATGTGCTATCCAGCACCAGCCGCGAACAAATATTCATGATCTCACGCACATTTTCGATCATGACGGAGCTCAGTTCGCGCGACTTCGCAGCCTCCTTGACCATCGCGACCGGCAACATAGAGAGAGCGGCGCCGAAACTAGCGGCAAGGTTGACGTCCGCACCACACAACGCAACAGGCGCGCCGCTATCGGCGACAAACACGCCGAACCAAGCGCCGCCCGCGGGCGTCTGATCGAAGGCACCCCCGGGCTTAACTTCAAGCCCGTCGAACAACATGCCCAGAATCTGCACGATTTTCGCGCCGTCGGGCAGCGGATAGGCGGTCGCCATCACATTCTCCTTGGTATTTCCCGTCGCTTTAGCGAATATGCGGGCTTAGATGTTCTTTGAATGATTCTGGCGTAAAGGGCTTGGATATCAGAAATTTCGCGCCCGCGCCCACGGCCTTGGCACGCATGTCCGGCGTCGCCTCGGTGGTGATGAAGCCGAACGTGACCTTGACACCGTCTCCGTTGAGCGCCTCGAGCAATTGCAAGCCCGTCATGTTCGGCATGTTCCAATCGGATAGAACCAGATCGGGTTTCGCTGCCTTGATCGCGGCCAGGGCCGCGGCACCATCGACGGCCTCTGTAATATCGTGTCCCTCAAAGCCCGCAAGTCGCAGCGTTTTTTTGACGATCATGCGCATGGCGGTGGAATCATCGACGATCATGATTTTCATCGCTTCTCCAAGCTCGTAACAGCGCGACCTAACATCTAAGTTTACCTCGATTGGCTATGGCGGTGCAGCGCGGTCGCGTGTTCGCTCGCAAGATCAACGATTCGCCCGGCGATTTGCGGCAGTGCATGGAGTGACTGGGCCGCGCCGATTTGCCAGGCGACCCCCGGCATACCCCACACCACACTGCTGTTCTCGTCCTGTGCGATGGTCGATGCGCCCGCCTCGCGCATCTCTTTCATGCCCTCGGCGCCGTCGCGACCCATGCCGGTGAGCATGACACCGACGGAATTGCGTCCCGCGCTCTGCGCCACAGAGCGGAACAGCACGTCGACGGATGGACGGTGCCGGTTGACCAACTCTGCGTCACTGAGCCGGCATTGATAGCGAGCGCCGTTGCGCTCCACCAGTAGATGCTGATCGCCTGGAGCAATATAGACGTGGCCCGCGAGGATCGGTTGACCGTCGCGCGCTTCGCACACCACGAGATCGGAGTTTGCGTTCAGGCGGGATGCGAACGGACCGCTGAAGGCTTTCGGGATGTGCTGCACGATGACTATGCCCGGTAGGTCCGTCGGCAGACCCTCCAGGACCTCTCGAATCGCTTCCGTGCCGCCGGTCGACGCGCCAATGGCGATGATTTGATCGGTGGTTGCAAATCGCGTGGGCGCTGCGCGCCTTGGCAGTACGACACCGGCATCATGGCGCTTCTCCACACTTGGCACAGGGACTTCGAGCAGCGGTCTCACCCGGGCGTGCGCCGCCATCTTTACTTTCGCGATAATCTCCTGAGCCGCTTCCTGAATGCCGTGCACTACATCGATCATCGGTTTGGCGACGAAGTCGACGGCGCCCAGAGCGAGCGCGTCAAGCGCGATGTCAGCGCCTTTCTGCGTGAGCGAGGAGCACATGACGACGGGCATGGGACGCAGCCGCATGAGGTTGCGCAGAAATACTAGGCCGTCCATGCGCGGCATCTCGACATCGAGAGTCAGCACGTCGGGATTGAGAGACTTTATTTTTTCACGCGCGACGTACGGATCAGGTGCTGTCCCGACCACTTCGATGTCCGGATCGGAACTTAAGATCTCGGTCAATAGTTGGCGAATGACCGCAGAGTCGTCAATCACCAGAACGCGAAGTTTGCTTTTCATTGTTCAGCCTTCCCAGTGAGATCTAGGCTGCGGACGCCGTTCCGGCCGGCCTCTTGGTCGGCGCGAAATCACATTCACGCTGGAACACCGCCCGGTTGACTGTCGCGGTGAGGCGCTTCACGCGCATGTTGCCGGTAGTCGGGCTGTAGTAGACCTTGCGCGCGAAGCTGTCGCCAAGATCCTCGGCGCTGATATCGAAACCCTCGAGCTTCAGGTAGTCGCGCACGAAATGCGCATTGCGCGCGCCCACGTCGAGCGCCAAATCGAGCACCTTGCCGCCGCCGACCACCTTGAATTCCAGATTCGCGCGCTGCCCGCCGAGCGCTAGGATGTCCTTCACCAGGCACTCCATGGCGACATTGCCATAGCGCGCCGCCGAATTCACGACGGTCTGCGCCCAGCCGCTCGTGCCGCTCGAGCGGTCGATCGGCAGCATGAAGTGGTTCATACCGCCAACCCCAAGTTGGCGGTCGCGTACGCACGCGGACACGCAGGAGCCGAGAACGGTAAAAATCATCTCCGCGTGACGTGTCACGTAGTACTCACCGGGCAGCAATTTGGCGACGACCACGCCCAGCTCCGGGTCCCAGGCGCGGCGGATGTGCGCGAATTGGGGAAGGGCAGGCGGGAGCTGCGCAGGCTCCTCCATCATTGGCATCACGCCGGTTGCCGTCACTCCATTCTCCGGTAGACGGTGCGCCGCACGAGCTTATAGCGGTCCGACACGTTGTACAGATTTTCCGAATGGCCGATGAATAGCCAGCCGCCCGGCTCCTGCAGTTCCGCCATTCGAGCGAACAGTGCGCGCTGCGTGTCCTTGTCGAAATAGATGACCACGTTGCGGCAGAAGATGATGTCAAAAGGCCCCTTCATCGGCCAGCGATCGAGCAAGTTCAACTGCTTGAAGGTGATCAGTTCCTTGAGTTCGTTGGAGGCGACGCGCAAGCCGGATTGTCCCGCGGTTTGCGGGAACCAGCGCTTGAGGCGTTCAGCCGATAAACCCTTGAAGCGGTCCTCCGCATACACGCCGTCCGCCGCGGTCGCGACTACTGCAGAATCGATGTCCGTGGCGAGAAGCCTAATGTCCCAGTGAGGCAGGTGTTCGAGCGCTTCGCGCATGACGATCGCTAACGAATAGGGCTCCTCACCGGTTGAGCAGCCTGCCGACCACAGGCGCAGGCGCTGTGTGCTCGAGCGCTTGAGCTCGCTTTGAGGGAATGCCTCGGAGGCAAGTTGCTCGAAGTGGTAATTCTCGCGAAAGAACGAGGTGAGATTCGTCGTGATCGCGTTGGTAAGCTCTTGCAGCTCATCGGAGTGTCCGTGTTCCACCAGTGCGCAGTACTCGGCGAACGATCCAAGCTTGAGCTTGCGCAGACGCCGTGCCAGACGTCCGTAGAGGAGTTCGCGTTTGGCATCCGACAGTGCGATGCCCGTGCGCGCATGCACGAGTTCGCGCAAGCGGTTGAACTCCGAATCAGTAAGCTCGAATTCGTGCGCGGCCTGCTGCGTGCTCTGCGTACTCACCGGATTCACGGCGACAAATCAGACGGCGGCATCACTGCCGCCTGCCGTGGACTCGCCATCCGGGAATTGCAGCAACTCAGCCACCCCGATGAGCCGCGCGGCGCGGCGCAGCGCGTCGGAGGCGCCGAGCCAGCTACAGGCTATCCCGCGGTCCCGGCTGCTGCGCCATAGGCTAGCGAGCATTTGCAGAATGGCGGTGTCTATTTCCTCCACTCGGTTTCCATCGATCAGCAGTGGCCGGCCGCTCGCCAGGCGTTTGAGCAGCGTGCGATGAATGTCAGCGGCCTGCACGATCGTAACCCGCGCCTCGAGCTCGACGCGCGCCGCTTGAGTCACTCGCGGCGCCTTCTTCTTTCTCACGCTGCAGCGGTGCTTGGCAACAATTCATCGGCGATGCTGTTGCCGATGAGCCGGTCGATGTCGAGCAGGATGAGCATCTTATCTTCAACGGTGGCGAGCGCCTTGACAAACACCTTGTCCACGCTGCCGCACATCTCAGGCGGCGGCTTACTGTCGTCCGCCTCCACGTTGTAGACCTCTGATACCGCATCGACCACCATGCCAACGGTGCGCTCA
>Ga0066789_10001038_pt1 | contig 11849 bp, 13 predicted proteins | sample OrgsoiDNA2013049_FD_70960 | JGI IMG/M metagenome (GOLD analysis project Ga0066789, IMG submission 70960) | Permafrost soil microbial communities from the Arctic, to analyse light accelerated degradation of dissolved organic matter (DOM) -... | ecosystem: Environmental > Terrestrial > Soil >...
GCGAGCTGCTCACGGGTGAGTTCCAGGGCGCGTACGGCCGGTGCGTAGGACTGCGGTGTCGGGGTGAATCCGGGCACTGAGTGCTGGAAGAGCAACTGGTAGCGGGCCACGTCCGACACGCAGAACTCGATGAAGTTCTTTGCGTCTGCCGCAAGGTTCTCGAAGGGGTCACCCCTGTCGACCACTTTGGCCTTGCTGTCAGCGAAGGTCTGGGCAGCCTCACCGAACATCGCGTCGAAGATGGCGTTCTTGGAGTCGAAGTAGGCATAGACGGTAGGAGTCGTGATGCCCGCATGCCGCGCCAGGTCGCGCAGCGACAGAGCAGCCAGGCCGTCGGCGCGCACCATCTCCCACGCAGCCGCCAGGACGGTGGCCCGCGCGGACTGGCGGCGCGCCTCGCGCCAATCGGCTTTGACTGGATTCCTTAACATCGTCAGTTATTTTTGCACGATGTTAAACAATCGTCAACAGTCGCGCCTCAGCCAACTGCGCAGGTCGTAGGATCGGCCGGCTCCATGACGGATGCAAAAGCCTTCGGCCATGGATCACGGCGACGGGCAAGAGCGTTTGGGGCCACCAGAGACGACTGAAGCTCACGCCTGACATTCAACCGCACGGATCGCACTCAATGGTGCGCGCTGGCGGCGACCCTGAGGGCACCGGCAGACCCTGTTCAGCTCGCGGATCAGGTCCGGTCAGCGATCGGTCGGCGGCCTGAGGGGTTCTGCCGGAGCGGGGGTCGGACCTGCGTGGGCGTTGCCGGGGCGCAGCCTTTGATGTCATCGCTTCGGCAACGTCGGCGAGGGTGGTGGCGGGGATGTCAGGGAATCGGTCACGGACCGGTAGCGCGTCGAATGTCATGTCCGTGGTGTTCATGACGACGGCTGCCCTGGCCTGGCGTGCGAAGCCCGGCCTCAGTGGTCGCGTGATCACCGACATGACCTTCAGTGCGGCCAGCGGGACCTGTTTCGGCCGGTCGGTTCGCCCCTTGCATGCCAGCAGGTGCGCGGCGATCTCGATGAAGCCCAGGTTCTGCGGACCTCCGACCGACAGGCCATCGCCGATTCGCTGGTCTCCATGTACTGCCAGGCAGACGAACGCGGCCACGTCGTCGGCGGACACGAAGTTGATCGGGTTCTGGCCAGGTCCGAGTACGAGCGCCGGCCCGCCTTGGCCGACCCTGCCGCCGATGATTTCTATCCACGTTTCCAGGAACGAGGTCGACCGCACGATCGCTGCCCTCAGGCCGGACGCGCGCAATTCTTGCTCCGCCGCGTACTTCATTCGGTGCAGTGACATCGGATGGTCCGGTCTGGCGCCCACGATCGATACGAGCACGAAGCGGTCCACACCGGCTCGCTTCGCCGCGGCGATCAGGCTGCGATTGCCGTCTCGGTCCACTGTGGCCGGGCTCGTCCGGCCAGGTCCGGCGAATCCGTGCACCGCTGAGACGACACGGTCACAGCCCTCGACCGCCGTGTCGAGCGGGCCACGGCGCACGTCGGTGAACACGACCTCGACCCCGGCCGGCAGGTGCGAAGCGCGGCGCGGATCGCGGGTCACGACGCGGACCTGCTCGCCTGCGTCGGTGAGCACCTTCACGACCCGGCTGCCGAGCAGGCCGGTGCCGCCCGCAACCAGGATCACGGCGTCGACCCTGGTGCGCGGGGAGCAGTCAGCGTCCGATGCACCGCGTCGTCCACCGTGCCGGTCTCGCGCTCGAGCGGCTCCAGGTAGAACCTGGCCGCCTGCACGAGCTCGCCGGCCACGTCGAAGATGATCACGCCGCGCATCTCGTGCAATGCTTCGTCCAGTCGAGTGCCCGTCATCTGCCACTCCGACCAGACCGTGTCGCCCTCCACCGCGATCGCGAGCACCCGCGCCTCGATGTCGGGGACACCGGTGAGGATCTGCTCCCAGTTGCGGCGAACCTGATCACGTCCCTGAAATCCGCGCTGCGGATGTGTGGGTGTCTCGTTCACGTAGCCCTCGGCGAAACACGCGACGATCCCCTCGAGGTCGTGCTCGCTGGTCGCGCGCGCCAGACGCTCGACCACCTCTGCTGGATTTGGTGCCATGTTGCCCTCCCTCGAGTCCACTATTTTCGCTACAGTGACTGGTAACGAAATTAGTATGGAATGGGATGGTGATGGGCGTCAAGAGGCAGTACGACTCGAGCAGTCGACGGGAGCGGGCACATCATAACCAGAAGGCGGTGCTGGACGCCGCAGAACGCCGATTCCTGGCCGACGGCTTCGGCGCCACCACGATCGCGGCAGTGGCGAGCGAGGCGGGGGTCTCAGTCGAGACGATCTACAAGACGTTCGGCAACAAGGCCAGCCTCGTCGCCGCGATCCACGAACGCGGACTGGCCGGCCGCGGTCCGGTCCCTGCACCGGACCGCTCCGATCAGATGCAAGGCCGCGAGACAGACCCGCGCCAGATCATTCGCAACTGGGGCAGGCTGACGACCGAGGTCGCTCCGCTGGTCTGCCCGATCCTGCTGCTCATCCGCTCGGCGGCGGCAACCGACCCAGACATGGCCCGGCTGCTCGTCGAAACCGATCACCAGCGCCTGCAACGCATGACCCACAACGCCCACGCCCTCACCGGACACCTCCGTCCGGGCCTCACGCAGGGCGCGGCAGCCGAAGTCCTGTGGACCTACAGCTCACCCGACCTGTACGACCTGCTCATCGCACGCCGCCACTGGCCGCTGCCAGGCTACGGCCGCTTCATCGCCGACGCCATGATCGCTGCACTACTCCCATAACCATTACGGCTCACGATCCTCGCGACGCGCTCACCGCCCGACCAGACGTGAGCACAAGTCACATCGCAGACATCACCGCTGCCCATCCCTTCCCCATAGGGCCACTGATCGGACACATCGGAGCCCAAGCATCGGTGGCGTCGACGATGGTTCACTGCGAGCTACTCAGGCTGAGATTCCCCTCGACGCGGAATAGCGGCTTGGGCTGGGTTCTGGGCTCGACTGGTTGCTGGATGTTAGAGAGGAAGCGTTATGCCCGAGTACACCGTAGACGACGCCAACGAGCTTGCCGCTCGGCGAGCGCACGATGTCGCTATTGCGGCCAAGTACGTCGGCGTCAAACCGCTGGCGGTGTGGTACGGAGCCTGGACCGCTTTCTGGGTTCTGGGGGTGTTGATCTCGCCTTTCGGCAATCGCGGTCTCGTGGGGTTTCTTTTGAGCCTCGTCTTGGCGACGCTCTGCGGGCTCTACACCCGCTATCTGTACCGGGGAGGCTGGCGCCGGGTTTGGTTCGTTTTCTTCTAGCCGCCCAAAGATGCCAACGGGCGTTTGGGAGGCAGCGTGGTAGGACTCGAACCGGCCTCCCAGCCTGCCGCAAACCCGATCGCGAGCAAGGTTGCCCTCAGCGGCATCGGGGGATCTCACGCCCGCTCGTCCATGTCCGCCCTCGTCGGACACATCGGGGGTGGGCGCTAAGGTTTCCGCATGTCCAGGAAGGTGATCAGGTTCCTCGACATCCGCAAGAAACCGGTCGTCGACGTGTTAACTATGTGTGAACAATCTTTGGCTTCGTTGCGACTTTCGGCACAAGTCTGGTTCGGTGAGACCAGATAAGGAGCGCCATGACCTCGTCCCGCCCTAGCCTGGACCCGCCGCCCGGCGCGTCTCGGGCGATCGACGGCAGAGCGACCGCGATTACAGCGCTGACCCCCATGAAGCCGGGGTGGAGCACGGTCGAACGCGTGGTCTTCTTCCTCGCCGAGCACGTCAAGATCCTCAACAAGGCGCTCGGGGAGCTGTCGTTCATCCACTACGCCAGATGGACCATCATCACCGGTTTTCCGAACAACGGGCCCCCGCAGCAAGATGAGAAGCTGCATTACGACTACCTGTTCTTTGAGACGAATTTCAACGGTACGTGGGACGAGTACATCGATGCCTTCTCCGAGGTGGTTCCACAGCGGATGCAGGCGGTCTGGGGGAGCTCATTCGGCTTTCCTGGCCCGAGGCCGGTAGGACCGTTCAAGGACTACATCCACGCTAATGACCTGCCGATCGCGCATTACTACGGCGCCTACCCTGACGCCACCACCAAGATGGTCGTGTCGGCTCTATCTGTTCGTGACAGGTTCGAGGCCTTCCAAGCCGAGGTAGCCGGCATCGAGGATGCGGACGAGTTCCGGGCCGCCTACAACACGTTTCTCACCGACGTCCAGCACGAGCTGTAGAACATCGCTGTCCGATTACCCCATGTCCGCGGAGGATGCACATGTCGAACGCAAACGGGCAGGCATACGCCTTCATGGCCGTCACGCCGATCCTGCCGGGTGCCGAGTCCGCGCTGTTGGAGCACCTGGCGGCCTTGCCCACGGGAGAAGCCAGCCCGCTCGCACGCATGGGCTCCACCCACTTCGCGCGGTGGCTGGTTCTGGACGACCTGGTCTACGAGGGACCGCCGCAGGAGCGCGACACTCTCCAGTCGTCCTACCTCTTCTTCGTCAGCAACTTCGACGGTGATCTGGATCCATACCTCGAGGCGATGCTGGAGCACATGCCTGCCGAGGCCGAGGCACTGTGGAGTTGCTGCGTCGGCTTCCCCGGCATCGAGGATCGGGCCTCTTTCAAGGCTTATCTGAGGCACAACCAGCTGAACACGACTTTCTTCGTCTCCGCCTATCCGGATGCCACGGTCGACGATGTACGGCGAAACCTGGCGCTGCGCCAGCGGGTCAGCAACTTCGCCATCGCCGCCCAAGGGCTTGACTCCAGCTCGCTGCGACAGGCCTGGGATCAAGAGTTCGCGCAAGCGGGCGCGTGACCGCCGTGACCCTCGATCTCGACGCCATTCAGGGCATCGTGCTGAGGGGCTACCGGATGCCCGTCGGGTGCTATCTCTATGTGATGGTCGCCGACAGCGTGGCCGGTCGGGACTGGGTCGCCAGCATGGCGGGGCATGTGACCACCGCCGCCCCGTGGGAAAGCAAACCCGCGAACACGCTCAACCTCGCCTTCACCGCAGCCGGCCTGCGCGCGCTCGGGGTACCCGAAGATACCGTGGCCAGCTTCTCTACGCCCTTCGTACAGGGCATGGCGGCACGTGCCGACCTGCTCGGCGACAGTGAGGCCAGCGCGCCCCGAAACTGGCAGGACGGGCTCGGCGGCCCGCGCGTGCACGTGCTGGTGCTGCTGTCCGCCAGCACCGCGCAGTTGCTGGCCAAGCATGAGGAATGGGTGACCAGCACGCTGGGCGACTCGCTGACCGTGGTGGGTCGCCAGGAAGTCGCGCTCCTTCCCGGCGGGGCTGAGCACTTCGGGTTCGCCGACGGTTTCTCCCAACCGGACGTCGAAGGCGCCGAGGCCGGCCCGCGCACCGGCCTGGGCGCCCCCGCACCGAACGGGAGCTGGCGGCCCATCCGGGCCGGCGAGTTCGTGCTCGGCTACCCCGACGAGGAAGGAGTCCTCCCATCCGCTCCGGAACCGGACGACCTCGCTCGCAACGGCAGCTACCTGTCGGTTCGTAAGCTTCGCCAGGACGTCGTCGGGTTCCGAGCCATGCTGAATGCCGCCGGCGCCACTCTCGACGGCGGTGAGGATCTGATCGCGGCCAAGCTCGTGGGGCGTTGGCGCGACGGGACACCGCTTGCAGTCTCACCAGGGCGCGCCGACCCCGCTCTGGTGGCGGACCCGGCCCGTAACAACGCCTTCGACTACGCCAATGACGGCCAGGGGTACCGATGCCCGATCGGTGCGCACATCCGACGGGCCAACCCCCGTCGATCGCTACCCTTCGACGGAAAGCTCGTCAACCGGCACCGGCTGATCCGACGTGGCCTGCCCTACGGACCGCCGCTGCCCGAAGGCGCGACCGACGATGACGTCGAGCGCGGCGTCATGTTCGCCTGCTTCCAGGCCGACCTCGAACGGCAGTTCGAGTTCATCCAGTCACAGTGGATCAACGACGGCAACGCCTTCGGTCTAGGCGCCGACAGGGACCCGCTCCTGGGCAACAATGACGGCACCGGCAAGTTCACGATCAACGGAGCGCCCCCCGCGTTCATCGCTTCGCTCCCGCGCCTGGTGACGACCGCAGGCGGCGAGTACTTCTTCGCCCCTGGCATCAACGGGCTGCACTACCTGAGCCAAATGGACGGCTAATCGCCTGGCACTGCCGGCAGGAACAGTCTCATCAAGAAGGGCGTGGTCTACGCGCCGCGGCGCGGTCAAATGGTCTCCACCATGGCGGCGATAGCGAAGCTCATTGTCCCACCGGTGAGGCTGTCCCTAACCGCCGCCCTGGTATCTGGTGAAGCGAGCCGTCCTGGGTCACACGAGTTCGCGCTCGAAGTCACGGGATGCTTCCAGAGCTCCGCCAAGAGGCCCGCTCATAGCGGCAATGAGCCCGGAGGCGATCAGAGGAGATTGACTAGGTGACCGACTTGCGCACTGCCGCTGAGGTGTTTGCAGTGGTCGTTCGCCTAGCGGTCATCGTTGTGAGTCACACTTCGCCTAAGGTTCCCCGGTGAGCACAGACGTCCGGTTCGCCACTCCCGACGATGCTCGGGCCATCGCGGAGATTCACGTGGCCTCGTGGCACGAGGGTTATCGAGGGCTGCTGACCGAAAGCTACCTCAAGTCGCTGTCAGCTGATGCTCGCGAAACGAGGTGGGCGCAGTCCCTACGTGAGGGGGCTGCTGTGCTTCTTGCCGAGCAGGCCGGCAAACCCCTTGGTTTCGTCGCCTACGGGCCAAGTCGTGACCACGACGCCCCAGCGACTTGCGCAGAGATCTACGCCCTCTATGTGCATCCCCATGTCTGGAGCACCGGCAAAGGTCAGCAGTTGCATGACGGCGCCCTAGCCGCCCTCGCCGCCGAGGGGTCGACCGTCGTGGCGCTGTGGGTCCTGAGCAGCAATGACCGCGCCCGACGCTTCTACTCCGGGCGCGGCTGGCGGCTCGATGGCGCCACGAAGGTCGTCGAGACGCCCGAGGTAACGCTCCCCGAGGTGCGTTACAAGCGAGCATTGGAACCCGAGCCGACGCCTTCTGCTCGATAAGGGTCCGTGAGCGGTCAACAATCGTCTACCGCACCGGCTGGAGAAGGAGGTCGGCGAGCTCGTCGCGGGAGGGGCCGTCTGCGTATGGGGGTCGCCAGCCGGTTCGTAGGACTGCGCGGGCCTTGTCTTGGGCGGGTTCGAGGATGGAGGGCGGTGCCTGCATGACGAGGTAAGGGCCGGCGGCCGGCCAGATGGTGGGGTCCACTTCGGCGGCGGCGCATATGACGTCGGAAGGGATGGGCGCCTCGACGTCAATGTCTTCACCTTTGAAGCGACGTAGCAGGGTTGCGTCCCAGTAGACGTGGTCGTCGTACCAGGGCTTGATATTGTCGGTGCACCAGTGCTCGAACCGCTCGGCGACGTCCCGCGCATCAGCGCCACGGTCGCTGAGCATGCCGATGAGCATGTGTGCCTGGCGCAAACCCAGGGACACGCCGCGGCCGGCGGCTGGGTTGGTCGTGCAGACCGCGTCCCCGACGAACAGCACTCCCGGGAGTAGGGCCCGACCGGCCTCGTCGCACTGCCTTCGGTAGGTGTTGGCCAGCCCACCGCCGGCTAAGACATTGGTGATCGGAGTGAACCGGTCAGGGTCGGTCCAGGGTGCGAACTGCGGAATCAACGGCGCGACGGTATCGAAGCAGTCGTCGCGCCGTAGGGCCGCGAACTGGTCGTCGGTTGAGGCGCGGACAATGAGTGTCGATAGCGTGCCGTCGTCCTGCGGGAACACGATCGTCAGGTAGCCGGGGTGTAGCGAGGCCATCGGTACGCCACTGCACGGCTCGACACCGGGTCGCGCGCGGTACATCCGCGAGACGTAGGAGAAGCCGCAGGCGCCGCCCTGTGCAGGGGGGCGAACATCGTCAGCGAACCGCCCGGCGCGGCCAGTGGCCACGATCACGAGATCTGCCTCGACCGTCCGCCCATCGACGACGACGCCGGTGGCACGGCCACGGTCTGTGACGAAGCGTTCCGCATGGCCGGTAGAAATCGCCAAGTGCGGCTCGCGGGCCGCAGCGGTCCAGACGGCTCGTTCAAAAGTCGACCGACGGCACGCCAACCCGGTCATCTCCTCGGGAAAGCCCTCGGGACGGGTCGGGACACCGCCGGCCGTGACCAAGGCATCCCAGACGTCGGGCAGCGTATCGAGCAGCACCCGACGCACGATAGGCCGGAAGAAATGCGGGTGCTGGAACTGCATCACCCCGCGGCGCGCCCAGCCGCCGGACCCTGGCGGCCCCGCGTCCCTGTCAACAACCATCACATCGTCACCTCGGCGGGCGAGGGCCATGGCGCAGAACATTCCGACTGGTCCGCCACCGACTACTACAGCACGCATCTGGTCTCCTCGCGGTGCTACCTTGAGATTGTCATGCCACCAGCGATGTGTTCACTACATCTAGAGTCACTCCAATAATGGAGCCTGTCAAGAAGCCGTACACCTCGGCGCTGCGTGCGGCCCAGGCGCGCGCCACCCGCCGCGCGATCGTCGATGCCGCGGCTCGTCTGTTCGTCGAGCGCGGTTACGGTGCCACGACGGTTGACGCCATCGCCGACGCGGCGGGGGTGAGCCGCAAGACTGTCTTCACCTCGGTCGGCGGCAAGGTCGTAGCGCTCAAGCTCGCGATCGACTGGGCCGTCGTCGGTGACGACGAGCCTGTGCCCATGCTCGAGCGGCCACACGTCACAGCAGCGCAGCAGGAGCCTGATGCGCGACGAATCCTTGCCGACTACGCGCGCACCGTCCGCGAGGTCAGCTCGCGGATCGCCCCGCTCAACTCAGTCGTGCAGGCCGCTGCCGGACTCGACGCCGACATCCGTGAGCTCGCTGAACAAGGCCGAGCCCAACGGCTCGGCGGCATGCGTGTGCTGGCTCAGCTAGTCGCCGACCGGGATGCGCTCAAGCCGGACTTGACGGCGTTGGAGGCCGCCGACGTCCTCTGGCTGTTCAACGACCCCGCCGTCTACCATCGGCTAGTCATCGAACAAAGATGGTCGCCCGGCCGGTACGAGCAGTGGCTCGCGTCCGCCTTCATTAGCCTACTCATCCCCACGGGCTACCGGCCGAAGGCGACGGGACGACCCCAACGTCGGGAATCGTCGAGATGAATCGGCTCCACGAACGGTCATGTTGCAGGTCGGGAGTTCGATCGTGCCGCAAACCGCGTGGGCGCCGCGCCCGCTCCTCAGCGGGCGCCCCGTTTCGAGTTGCCAGCCGGCAGCTATTTCGTAGCCGGAACGGCCGAGAGTGTCGATGAGCCCGATGAGCGCGGATTGGTCCACCGCACGGGGAGGCTGGGCGACCAGACGTTAGCCCGAGTCTGCGTATCCCCGCAGCTGACCGAGCAGTCGGCCAAGCTGGTAGCGCTGTTGGCCCGCGACTTTGTTTGGACCCTGGTGTTGCACTGCGCCGCCGGGGCGTATGGCTCACCTTCAACACGTAACCTCCGGTCTCCCCTAGATCGTGACCGGGTCGGGCGAAGTTGGCCAGGACACGATCCGCCAGCCGTCGGCGTCAACCTCGACCTCTGCGGCGGCGCAGTGCGGCAAGAACCGTTGCGCCGCAAAGTCATTGCGCACGTTGAGCGAGAGCCGCGGCACCGCCAACGACATCACCGCGCCGTGGGTGAACACGAGTACGGTCTCCCCCCGGTGGGTGTCGGCGATCTCCTCGAGGGCCTCCTTGAATCGTTTGACGACGGAGTCAGCGTCCTCGCCTGCCGGATAGGCGGCGCCAAGTTCCCCGTGCAGCCATGCCTCGTAAACCCGTTGTGCCCGCGGATTCTGATAGCTGAGCCCAGCGAGTTCACCCACCGAGATCTCCTGCAGCCCGTCGGTGACGATGCGCCGCACGCCCAGCCCGGATGATGCCAGCTCGGCCGACTGTACGGCTCGATGCATGGTGCTGGAGTAGACCTCTGCGATCCGGCGCGGGCGTAACTGCTCGACGAGGTGGCGCACCTGGGCGCGGCCCTTGTCGCTCAGCCCACCGCTGTCATCTGACAGGATGCCGTCCACCCGATACCCCATGTCGCCGTGGCGGGCGATGAGCATGGTGGCGGGGCACTGCAGGTCACTCATGATCCAACTCTATGTGGCGCGTGGGAACGCCAGCGCAGGTATGACGCACCGTTGAGGTCGACGATCGAGCCGCTGGCTCATTCGGCGTGCAGCCCGGCCAGGGCCCTGATCGCCAGCGCCACCTCCCGCGTCATGGCCACGCCACCGAACGGGCTTTGAACCCGGATTGCCTGCCCTGCGGGTCGTCGAGCAACTCGACGGACATGTCTGTCGCGATGAACCCGCGAGCAATCCCGACGCATCCGATGTCGTGCGGTGCAAGCGCGACGGCAAGTGACTGCGTCTTCTGGTGGGCAGCCGTCGGCCGGCTCGACCTCGATCATGTGACCCATCTGGTAGGTCACGTTGGCCGTCCCGAGCGGGTTGACCTCCGTGGTTCGACGCCACAGGCTGACCCACTTGTCGTAGGACGACTGCGCCGCGTCTAAGTCAGCCGACCATCCCGGAGCGCCGACGATCAGCTGCCGCGGGGGAGCTCCCTGGTCGACGGTCTTCACTCTCATCGCGCTGTCGGCGGCCGGGCAGACCAGGGGGATCGCCCGCGACGCCGCGCTGCTCATCCCGCGACGTCGCAGCATCGGTCACCCTTCGGCTGCCCACGCATGATCCCTGACTTACCGTTTCCGGTTGACGACCCGCCAGACCACTCGTTGGCCGGACCAGTTGTCGTCGATCGCGGCGATCTTGACGTCGACTACGCCTAGCGGCAGAGCGTGGGCGCGCACGATATTGTCTGTGATGTCGCTGTGGTGGCCGCCGGCTCGGCGGGGCCAAGCGATCCACAGAGCACCGGTGGGATAGATGCGCCGCACGAGGTCGGGCAAGCGGCGGGGGAGATCGTCAGTGCTGGTGAAGAAGCTGATCACGAGGTCTGCAGGTTCGGGCGCATTCAGATAGGCAAGGTCGGCAGGCGGGTCGTCCAAATGCCAGCCGGGTGGCGGGTTGTCGATACCGATCCGTTGACCCGGCTTGATCCCGAGCTTGCGGGCCTGTGGTGTGCCCGAGTAGCCGGCTGCCATCTGTTCAGCGGCTTGCGGATGGGTGGTCTTGGCACACGGACACAGCCGTCCCTGCAGGGTCGGTTATCAGGGCGTTGGTCACGAAGCCATTATCAGCCTGGTCAGCGCGAGCTGGGACTCTCCTTTAAACCCGGTACTTGACAGGGGGCTTGAGGACGGAAGTGACCGCCGGCTTCGACGACCCGGGCGAGGAGCGTGGCGAGATCGCCGAAGGTGACGCCCACATGTTGGCGCGCACTGGCGATCCGGCAATTCTGCGTTCGCGACGCGACTTCGACTTCGACCAAGAGCGAGACAGTCAGGGTCGTCCGGCCGGCCGTGTGCAAGCGCACGGCCCCGGATCGGAGCCGGCCCGCCGAGATACCAGCGTCTCGTGCGGGGGTGGGTGCGGGGGTGGTGGGTGATGAGGTTGACCCGCGGTCCGGGAGCTGCTGCCGGGGTATCCGACGATACCGGCCACGGTGATCGTTGAGGTGATCGTTCAGCATTCACGCGCCGTCGACATTGGACAGTCTCTGGAAACATCAACGTGCGGAGCGTACTTGGGGGTGGTCGAGCCCGGGGCCGAAGCGGTCGTCGTGCTCCGCGCCAGCCAGGCACCTCATCTGGCGTAGGGCACCTTATGCATCTGCTGCTGTGGCCGCCATCTTGGGGTGCCCAAACTGTGGAGGCATCGGAGGTTCCCTTGCCCGGCAAAGGACGGTGG
>Ga0066789_10001039_pt1 | contig 11849 bp, 11 predicted proteins | sample OrgsoiDNA2013049_FD_70960 | JGI IMG/M metagenome (GOLD analysis project Ga0066789, IMG submission 70960) | Permafrost soil microbial communities from the Arctic, to analyse light accelerated degradation of dissolved organic matter (DOM) -... | ecosystem: Environmental > Terrestrial > Soil >...
CGCGCAACACCGCAGACGCCCCTCTCCCAGCCAACCCGAAGGGAGCGGGCAGATTTCCCCTCATTCGTCGTTGTCGCCTCCTCATTGGGTCCCGACCCAACCACGTCGGTTCCGCCTCGACTGAGGGGAAATCTGCCGCGCTCGCGGCCACGTAGAATATTCAGACAGGCTCCTTGCCTCAATGATCGATTTTGTGAGCTTAGCATTGCAGCTTAGGCAGCCCGATCACCTATACTGCCGACCTTCTGAACGCGGATTATGTCTATTGCATGCGCAAATTCGGGCTGACAGCAGCGATCGTGGGCTTTGGAGTCTTGGGCGTAGACCTATGCTTAAGATTTCTGACCAATTTCAGTTCCTGGCTGTGGCTTCCAGGTTTTCTCGCGGTGGCCATCGGCGGCGCGCTCGTCCTACGGTCTCGCGGGTCGTCCGTGGCGCCCGTGATTCCCGCGCCCAAGACATCGTCGATTCCGGGTTCTGAGACCGCACGGCTCCTTGATAACTTCGAACAGCGTTTCGCCGAACTCAAAGGCCGCAAGGCCAGCGACACGGTGATCGGGGACCTGTACACCCTCGGGACCCAGTTGGAACAGCGTGGACGCGCCGTCCAGGCGACCGCCGTATACCGCCATTTGGCACGAATCGACAACACCTACCGGGATGTCAGCGCGCGCCTGAAGCGGTTGATGGATGCCGACCGCTCAAAACCCAAAGCGGCGCCGGCGCCCGGGGCCCCCGTTCTGCAATCCGCGTCGCCGGCGCCGGCTGCCGCCGCGGACGCAAAGGAGCTGCCCCGCCTCGGGCGCTACCTGTTGGAGCGCGAGATCGGCCGCGGCGCCATGGGTACCGTCTATCTGGGGCGCGACACCGCCATCAATCGTCAAGTGGCGATCAAGGCCATCCCCTTGGCCAGCGAATTCAGCGATGCCGAACTGGCCGACGCCCGGGCGCGCTTTTTTCGCGAGGCGGAAACGGCCGGTCGCTTGAATCATCCGAACATCGTGACGATCTACGATGTCGGCGAGGAACGCGGCCTCGCGTACATCGCCATGGAATATTTGAAGGGCCGTCACTTGAGCGACTATGCGACGGCCAACAATCTGTTGGAACCGCGCAAGGTATTGGAAATCATCGCGCGAACCGCGGAGGCCTTGGGTTTCGCGCATAAACAGCAGGTCGTACATCGCGACATCAAACCTGCAAACCTCATGTACGACCCCAGCACGGATGTGCTGAAGATCACGGACTTCGGAATCGCGCGTCTGACGGGCGCCGGCACCACGCGCACCGGCATCGTGCTGGGCACGCCGTCGTTCATGTCTCCGGAACAACTCGAAGGACGAAGTGTGACAGGTCACTCGGACTTGTTTTCCCTGGGTGTTAGCCTATTTCAACTGTTGACCGGGCAGCTACCCTTCACCGCCGATTCGATGACGGGGCTGATGCAGCAGATCGTCGAAGCGCCGCATCCGCCGTTGCGTGCGTTCCGACCCGATCTCCCTGATTGCGTCGACGGCGTCATCGATCGTGCCCTTGCCAAGAATCCCGATTCGCGATTCGACTCGGGTGCTCAGATGGCGGCTGCCTTGGACGATTGTCGGTCGCGGATACCGAGCGGATTGCCATGATTGTGTTCAATGACGACTACTCAAAAGCGTAGGGTCCATGAGCCTTAGGGGGAAAATCGCCAGCGTCGCTCTGACCGATACGGGCAAGGTTCGCGAGCACAATGAGGACATGATCGGCACCGAGGCCGACATCGGGCTATTCGTGTTGGCCGACGGCATGGGCGGCTACAACGCCGGCGAGGTGGCCAGCGGCATTGCCGTGAAAACCATCATCAACCTCGTTCGCGACGCCGTGATCCGTGAAGACCTCACCGTGCGGGATCCCGAGACCGGTCTGACGCGGTCGAGCATCATCCTGCGCGACGCCATTCACCGCGCCAACAAGATCATCTACCACACGTCCAAGACGCAGCCGCAATGCGAGGGGATGGGCACCACGGTGGTCGCCTGCCTGTTTCACGACAACAAGATGTCGATCGCGCACGTCGGCGACTCGCGGCTGTACCGCCTCAGGGACAACCGCTTCGAACAGATGACGCTGGATCATTCGCTGCTGCAAGAATTGGTCGACCGCGGCTTTTATTCGCAGCAGGAAGCACAGCGGGCCACCAATAAAAATTATGTTACACGGGCCTTGGGCGTGGAACAGAATGTCGAAGTGGAGATCCATGAGCAGCCGGTGCAGAAGAGCGACTATTACGTCCTCTGCTCCGACGGCCTATCGGACATGATCGAAGATGAGGATATCCATTTAACAATCAGCACCTTTAGTGCTAATCTTGACACAGTTGCTAAGCAATTGATTCAGCTGTCGAACGACAATGGTGGGCGGGATAACGTGTCGGTCATCATGGCGCATGTAACCGAGCCGTTTCCGGCGCACCGGCGTATATTTGACAAAATATTGGGATGGTTCGGCTAGGGATATGGAGTCTGCATGGCACGCCTGATGCTCAGCTTGGACGGTCAAGTCCTTGCGGAATACAACATGAATAAAGAGCGCTACACGATTGGGCGCCTGCCGGATAACGATATTCGTATCGATAATCCGGCTGTGAGCGGTCATCACTCGCTCATCATCAACATTCTCAACGACTCGTTCTTGGAAGACTTGAACAGCACCAACGGCACGTACGTCAACGGCAAGCTGATCAAGAAACATGCGATGCAGCATGGCGACGTCATCACGGTCGGCCACCATCAATTGCGCTTCGTCGACGGCCAGGACAGCGACGCTGAACAAGATGAATTCGAAAAGACCATGGTCATCACCCCCAGTAGCCAGGGTGAGGAGCGCATCCGCCGTGTCGGCGTGGCGGTCGACCAGGCTGCCAAGGCGGTCGCGGCCAAGCGTCCGAGCCTACCCAGCGGGGTTCCCGAGCACGCAACCGCATTGCCTAAGGCGAAACTGCAGGTGCTCAGCGGCGCTTTCGCCGGCCGGGAGTTGGAACTGACCAAGGCGCTCACGACTCTTGGCCGTCCGGGCGTGCAGGTTGCCGCCATCACACGACGCGCCGAAGGGTATTTCATCGTGCATGTGGACAGCGGTAAGGAAAACGACTACCCGCTGGTCAATGGCGTCCCCATCGGTCCGCAGGCGCGCCGCTTGAACGACAATGACGTGGTCCAGCTGGCCGGCGTAAAAATGGGCTTCTTCGAAAGCTAGCGAGAGGTGCGCTGGTCGGGCGAGTGCCTCGGCGATGCGCCCTACGCCTACGATCACGGCATGAGCGCCCGCCAGCAGATGCTGCGGCGAAGGTCGCCACTCGGCCGCGGCCTGCCTGGCCAGAACACCGCGCACGTCCCGCGCGAAAGCGAGCATGTAGAGAAACGCCAGCTGCGCCATTTGGGGCGCGTGCACCCCACCCAGCGTGGAAATCGAGATGCCGTCCAGGTCGGGCCCGACGGCCTAGCCCATGAAATTAAACTCCCTCCGGCCCGGTCTAACTCATTGCAGAGCGCAATTTTTTCTTCGAGGAATTCGTATGGCAGTCGTCAACAGCAAATGGTCGGTGTGGACGTCCCTGGTGGTGCTGGGTGCGATCTCCGTGCTCCTGTGGCGGTCGCCTCTTTATGGCGCGGAAGCCCCGGTGGCCATTGCGCTCCCCGCCGTCGATAACCCGAAAACTGCCGGCCCGCTGCAGACCGCAGTGCTCGCTGGGGGCTGCTTTTGGGGGGTCCAGGGGGTGTTCGAACACGTTCGCGGCGTCAAGCAAGTCGTCGCCGGCTACGCGGGCGGCGACAAATCCACCGCGCAATACGACACGGTTAGCGCCGGGAGCAGCGGTCACGCCGAATCGGTCAAGATCACGTTCGATCCTGCCGAGGTGACGTACGGACAGTTACTCCAGATCGCGTTCTCCGTCGTCCACGATCCCACCGAACTCAATCGTCAGGGATCGGATGTCGGCACTCAATACCGCTCGGCTATTTTCTACAACGACGACTCGCAAAAGCACATTGCCGAGGCGTACATCCAGCAACTCGATCAGTCTCACGTTTTTCCCAAGCCGATCGTCACCCGGGTGGATCCGCTCAAGGGCTTCTATGCGGCCGAGCGGTATCATCAGGATTATCTGGTTCACCACCCCAACGCGCCGTACATCGCCTTCAACGACATTCCGAAAGTCAACAACTTGCAGCGCATCTTTCCCGATCTGTACAGCCCTCAACCCGTGCTCGTGAACGCTAGCGAAGCTCTACCGCGACGCGCTGACTGATGCCGCACAGCAGTTCGTAGGGGATGGTGTCGGCCCAAACCGCAATCTCCTCGACCGGCAGTCCCTCGCCCCAGAGCGTCACGGGATCGCCGAGCTGCGGCGTCGTTGTCATGCCGCTGACATCGATGCCGATCATGTCCATCGACACGCGGCCGGCCAGCGGCACACGTTCGCCGTTCACCAGTACCGGCGAGCCCGAGGCCAAACTCCGCGGATAGCCGTCGCCGTAGCCCACGGCCGCCACCGCTAAGCGAGTCGGTCGCTGCGCGGTCCAATCGCCACCGTAGCCGACGCGTTCCCCGACCTCGAGGTCTTTGACGGCGATCACCTGCGAATGCAGGGTCATGGCCGGTTTCAGCCCATAGTCTGCGCCGATCGAACCAAAGAACGGCGATGCACCGTACAGCAGCAATCCGGGCCGCACCCAATCCGCTTGAGCTGCCGTATAGCTCAGCAAGCCGGCGGAGTTTGCAATGCTGCGTTCCCCCGCCATCGAAGCGGTGGCGGCGCCGAATCGCGCCAACTGATCCGACGTCGTGGGCAGTTCCGGATCGTCGGCCGAGGACAGGTGCGTGAACAGGTTCACGGGAGAACGCACTGCGGGCAACGCGCACAGGGCCGCATGTGCCGCGTCGAACGCCCGACCCTTGAATCCCAGACGATTCATGCCGGTGTCGAGCTTCAACCACACCGTGAATATGGCACCCGGCGGCGCCGCGCGCAGTAACTCGACTTGTTCAATGGTATGCACCACCAGTTCGAAGCCGGCGGCCGCCGCCGCTGCGAGCTGACCGCTATCGAACACGCCTTCGAGGAGGACGGTGCGCGTGTTGATTCCCGCCCGGTGCAGAGTGAGCCCTTCATCGACACGCGCCACGGCGAACGCATCGGCCGATGCCAATGCGCGCGCCACCACCAGTAATCCATGGCCGTAGGCGTTTGCCTTGATGACCGCCATCACGCGCGATCGAGGCGCGCATTGCCGTACCACCTGCAGGTTGTGACGCAGGGCCGTGGCGTCGATGGTCGCGCTGACCATCGGAGTCACCCAAAACTCCTCGGCATCAACGGAATACGCCTTCGGCGTAAGATTCCGGCGCGTAGTTCTCGAACTTCGTGTATTGGCCGAGGAACGTCAGCTGCACATCGCCGGTGGGGCCATTGCGCTGCTTCGCGACGATGATGTCTGCGATGCCCTTGCGCGTGGTGTTCGGGTCATAGACCTCTTCGCGATAGATCAGCAGAATGACGTCAGCATCCTGTTCAATCGCGCCCGATTCACGCAGATCCGACATCACCGGCTTCTTCTCGACGCGTTGCTCGACGCCGCGGTTGAGCTGCGAGAGCGCGATGACCGGCACCTTTAATTCCTTGGCCAGCGCTTTCAGCGAACGTGAGATCTCGGAAATTTCGGTGGCGCGATTCTCTTTGGTGCCGGAGACCTGCATGAGCTGCAGGTAATCCACCACGATCAAATCCAGGCCGCGCTCGCGCTTCAGTCGTCGTGCGCGTGCCCGAACCTCTGTCGGCGTGAGAGCGGGCGTCTCGTCGACGAAAATCTTGGCCGCGCCGAGCTGAGTCATCGCCGAATCGATGCGCGGCCAGTCGTCCTCGTGCAGGCGGCCGGAACGCAAATGGCTCTGATTGATTCGGCCGAGCGAAGAAATCATGCGCAGGGTGAGCGACTCGGCGGACATTTCCATGCTGAAGATAGCCGCCGACTTGTTCGAGCCCAGCGCGGCGTTCTCGGCGATATTGACTGCCAGAGTGGTCTTACCCATGGACGGTCGACCCGCAACGATGATGAGATCGCCGGCCTGCATTCCGGAGGTCATCTCGTCGAGCTTCCTGAAGCCGGTCGAAATGCCGGTCAATTTGCCTTCGGAGTGATACATCTCGTCGATGCGATTGACCACCTCGGGCAGGATGCTCTTGACGGTACGGAAGCCGACTTTGCCGCGCGAGCCGCGCTCGGCGATCTCGAACACGGTGCGCTCGGCGCCATCGACGATCTCACGCGCCTCGCGACCTTCCGGTTCGAGCGCGCTGGTGACGATCTCATTGCCGGCCGTGATGAGCTGCCGCAAAATGGCACGCTCGCGGACGATGTCCGCGTACGCGCGAATGTTGGCGGCGGTAGGGGTATCGCGCGCCAGCGAACCTAAATACGCCAAACCGCCCACTTGATCGAGGACGCCCTGGGTTTCCAAATGTCCGGCAAGCGTGACGGCGTCGCACGGTTGGTTACGTTCGATCAGGCCGGCCACGGCTTCGAAAATCAGTCGGTGATCGTTGCGGTAAAAGTCCTCGGCGACCACTCGATCGGCGACCTGGTCCCAGGCGGCGGCATCGAGCATCAAACCACCGAGCACGGATTGCTCGGCTTCGACCGAATGGGGCGGCAAGCGCAGTTTGTCAGCGGCTCCGCTTGCTCCCATTGATCGATTACCGACGCGATTGGCCACGTGCAAAGCCGGAGGGCGCGGCTTTGCCGGCCGCTACTCTTCGGGGACGATCGTGACCAACAAGGCCACATTGACGTCAGTGTGCAAATGCAACTGCACCGCATGCTCGCCCGTGGAGCGAATCGGCCCGTTCGGCATGCGCACTTCACTGCGAGTGATCGGCTGGCCCGCTTTGACCGCGGCCTCGGCGATATCCGCCGTGCCGATCGAGCCGAACAATTTACCCTCCGACCCCGCCTTGGCTTTGAGCTCGAGCTTGAAGTTTTCGAAATTCACGGCGCGTCCTTTAGCCGATGCCAGCTCTGCGTGAGCCTTAGCTTCCAGTTGATGACGCTGGCCTTCGAACTTGGCGATATTGGCGGCCGTCGCCATGGTGGCCCGACCCGTGGGCACCAAGTAGTTACGGGCGTAGCCCGATTTCACTTTGACGCGATCGCCGATCTGGCCGAGGTTCGCGACCTTCTGCAATAGAATGATGTCCATGTGCTTGGCCTTGCAGCGTTAATGCTGATCGGTGTACGGCAGCAGCGCCAGAAAGCGCGCACGGCGAATCGCCAATTGCAGCTGCCGCTGGTAATGCGCGCGCGTGCCGGTGATGCGGCTCGGAACGATCTTGCCGGTTTCGGTGATGTAGCTCTTGAGCGTCGTCAGATCCTTGTAGTCGATCTGCTTGACATCATCGGCCGTGAATCGGCAAAACTTCTTGCGACGAAAAAAACGTGCCATATTAGCGGACTCCCATGGGCATGTCGTCGTCGTCACCATCGTCGCCGAAATCATCGTGGCGGCGAGCATTCTCATCGGGCGCACGCGCCATCGGCGACGCCTCGGTAACCGCTTGGTCCATCTTGACGACGAGGTTACGCAGAACCGCATCGCTGAAGCGGAACGAGCCGGTGAGCTCGGTGAGCGTTTTCTGATCGCACTCGATGTTCAACAGGATGTAGTGCGCTTTATGCACTTTGGCGATGGGGAATGTCAGTTGGCGACGGCCCCAATCCTCGAAACGATGAACCTGACCGCCGCCGGCACTGATCATGCCTTTGTAACGATCGACCATCGCAGGAACTTGCTCGCTCTGGTCCGGATGAACCAGGAGCACGATTTCATAATGCCGCATTGTAGGCTCCCTACGGTTTGAGCCTCCCGTTGCGAGCGGTGAGGCAAGGAGTGATGCCGGACGGCCGGCGAAAAAGAGCGCGAAGAATACGCGCTGGGCTTGGGTTTGGTCAACCGTAGGAGCCTGTCTGAGTATTCCACGTGGCCTAAGCTAAGGCAGATTTCCCCTCAGTCGAGGCGGAGCCGCCGTGGTTGGGTCAAGACCCAATGAGGAGGCGACAACGACGAATGAGGGGAAATCTGCCTGCTCCCGAAGGGTTGGCAAGGGGGAGGGGCGTCTGCGGTGTTGCGCGGCTTGCCCGTGGAGCCCGCCACGGCCGGCGCCGCGCGCCTTGCATCCGCTCCCTCCCCCTGCCAACGCGGCTCACGCGGAATACTCAGACAGGCTCCTGGCGTTGGCGGCGCGCCTCGAACAGCGCAACGCCCGCCGCCACCGAGACATTCAGGGATTCCACCTGGCCGGCCATGGGGATTCGCACCATCAAATCGCAGCGTTCGCGGGTCAAGCGCCTCATCCCGCTGCCCTCCGCCCCCAGAATTAGGGCAAGAGGCCGCTTCAGATCGGCTTGGTACAGCGTCTGAGTAGCCTCCCCGTCGGTTCCAACCACCCAGATACCCTGCTCCTTCAGGAGGTCCAGGACCCTCGCCAAGTTCGTGACGGTCGCGACCGGGATGAACTCCGCCGCACCGGCGGCGACTTTGCGCACCACACCGTCCACGGCGGCCGATCGATCTTTGGGGATGACGACAGCGTGAACCCCAGCCGCATCGGCGCTCCGCAGACACGCACCCAAATTGTGCGGGTCGGTGACACCATCCAGCACCAACAGCAAGGGATGGCCGCTGATTTGACTTAAATTCGCGAGCAACTCGTGCTCGTCCCACCCCTTCAGCGGCCGTACGGCCGCCACGGCGCCCTGATGTGCGACATTGCCAACCAACTTAGCCAGCGACTCGCTGCTGGCCGCTTGAACGCGGATACCCACCGCCAGCGCGCGTTCCTTCAGCGCGCGCGCGCGCGCATCGTTCCGAGGCTGCGCCATCCAGAGCTCCAACAGCCGCTCTGGCGAGCGCTCGATGACGGCGCCGATGGCGTGGAGTCCATAGACGAAATTCCGTTTCTGTTCAGCCATGCCGGGGTCTCTGCGCCGCCCGCTCACCCACGGCCGCCGCGCTGTCTGCCGCCCCGCTGTCCGCCGCGGCGGGGGCCGCCGCCCCGCCGTGGCGCACTGCCGCCGCCGGGTCCCCGCCGGGGGCGACTTTCGGCGCCGCCAAGTCGCGGCGCACGCACGGTACCTCGCGACGCGGCCGCCTCCGCGTCGCGCAACTCGAAATCGATCTGGCGCTGCGTGAGGTCGACCCGGGCGAGGCGCACGCGCACCTCATCGCCCATCTGCCACCGCCGCCCCGTTCGTTGCCCGACGAGTCCCATGCCGCCGGTGTCGAGCTCCCAGTAGTCGCCCGGAATCGCGGAGATGTGCACCAAGCCGTCGATGGGCACTTCCTTGAGCGTCACGAACAAGCCGAACTCCAGCGCGCTGGAGATGGTTGCATCGAAGGTCTCGCCGACGCGCGGTTGCAGGTATAAGCACTTGAGATAGCCCATGACGTCGCGCGCCGCCTCATCCGCACGCCGTTCACGCTGCGAGCTTTCTAACCCAAGCGTCTGCAACTCCGCGATGCTGTACTTGTGCCCTGAGGTCGTATTGTTGAGGACGGCCGCTTTGAGGGCGCGATGCACCAAGAGGTCGGGATAGCGGCGAATCGGCGACGTGAAATGTGCGTACTCGTCCAGCGCCAGACCGAAATGGCCGATATTGATTTGCTGGTACACAGCCTGCGCCAGCGAACGAATCACCAGCCCCTCGAGCATCAGACCGTCGGGCCTCGCGGTCAATCGCTCGACCAATTGGCGAAACTCGCGCGGAGTCGGCTTTGCGGAGAACGTGGCGCCCACCTGCAAGGCATGCAACACCTTCTGCAATTCGGTCACGCGCTTGTCTTCGGGCTGACCGTGGACTCGAAACAGGCTTCCCGCCTTGGCAGTGCGCAGCGCCACTGCCGCCTTGACGTTGGCGGCGATCATGCACTCTTCGATCATGCGATGCGCATCGTTGCGCATCACTGCATAAAATCCCTCGATCTTGCCATCATCGCCGATGCGCGCTTTGACTTCGCCGCCACGAAAATCCAACGCACCGCGTGCGTCGCGCGCGTTTTTCAACGCGCCATACACGTCGTGGAGATTTCGCAGCGAGGTTCGCACCTGGGGGCTAAGCTGTTCGCCGGGCGCGTCGGGGTTCTGCAAATAGCGCCATGCTTGATCGTAGGTGAGCCGTGCATGCGAGCGAATGACCGCTTCGTAGAATCGGCCGCGCGACAGCTTGCCGGCCTTGCTGACTCGCATGTCGCAGACGAAGGCGAGCCGCTCGACGCGCGGCATGAGCGAACACAAATGATTGGACAGATGTTCCGGCAACATCGCCAACACGCGATCCGGAAAATAAACCGAGGTCGCGCGCGCGCGCGCTTCCACGTCCAACTTGCTGCCGCAGCGGACGTAGTAACTCACGTCGGCGATCGCGACCACCAGCCGCCAACCGCCGCCGCGCACCGCTTCGGCGTATACCGCGTCATCGAAATCCTTCGCATCCGCTCCGTCGATGGTGACCAGCGGCAGTTCGCGCAAATCCTCGCGACCTTCGCGCTCCTCTGCGCGCACGTCGGGCTCGAAGAGGTTGGCTTCGTGCAGCACTTCGGGCGGAAACTCTTCGGGCAAGTCATGCCGCAGAATTGCAAAACGCGCGGCAAGATCCGAAGGGCGCACGGTGTGCAGCACTTCGACGACCCGGCCATGCGCCGGTGCATCGCCGTGCGGCCGGCGCGTGATCTCGACGATGACGTTGTCGCCGTCTTGGGCGCCATGGGCGTAGCGCGCGCCGACTTCGACCGTGTACCAATGACCGGGATCCTCCGGTTCGACGCGGCCCACGCTGCCCGCCGCTTGCCACACACCGCCGATTTGCTTCGGCCCGTCGCCGGTGCGCCGGATCAGGCGCGCGATGCGGCGCCCACGATCATTCATGCCCACCGCCAATACTTCCACGCGGTCGTTGTGCATCAGCGTGGCCGTATCGGCGCGCGCCAACACCAACGGCGCGGAACCGTCATCCGGCAGCACGAGCACGTCGCCGTTCGGCCGCCCGCGAACGCGACCCGCGACTCGCTCGCCTTCACCGGCGGTGGCGAAGCCGTTCGGCCCTTCGATGGCCTGGCCGTCGCGCACCATCGCCGCCAAGCGCTTCGCCAGCGCATCACGCTGCCGGTCGGTGTCGAGACCGAGACGCTTGGCGAGCCGCGCTGCGGTCAGCGGTTCGGGAGCCTCCGACAAATGCTTGAGCAACAGCTCGCGGCTCGCGATCGGTTCCGCATAGCGTAACTTTTCAAATTCGAGATTCGGGTCCTCACCGCGCCAATCGGGCGGGTTGGCTGGCGTGGCGTCCGTCGGTTTAGACTGATGCGAGCCTCTCTGACCACGTCGTGTCATAGCGTGTCGAAGCCTTCAGCTGATTTATTCGGGGCACGAGGTTAGCAGCTTTGTGCCCTAGGCGCTTTACCCGGCATCGCGGGCCAGCAGCGCCTCGGCGCGAGTTTGGGAACGCTTCGCCAACCAATAGTACGCAGGAGACGTCACGGCCAGTCCGACTATCCAAGAGAGATCGATGCCGCCCATGGCGCGGGCGACCGGGCCGGTGTACAGCGCAGAATCGATGAACGGAAGCTGCACCAGAATTCCCACTCCATAACAGGTAACCGCTGCCACGTTGATGCGGCCGTAGATACCGCCGTCCTGCCGAAAGAAGGACGGCACGTCGTAGATGCCGTGGCGCAGCAGGTAGTAATCGACGAGATTGATGGCGGTCCACGGAACCAATACATAAAGCAACAACAAGATGAAATGTTCGTAGTTCACCAGG
>Ga0066789_10001040_pt1 | contig 11848 bp, 9 predicted proteins | sample OrgsoiDNA2013049_FD_70960 | JGI IMG/M metagenome (GOLD analysis project Ga0066789, IMG submission 70960) | Permafrost soil microbial communities from the Arctic, to analyse light accelerated degradation of dissolved organic matter (DOM) -... | ecosystem: Environmental > Terrestrial > Soil >...
ACCGAGGCGCGCGCCGCGCTTTCCGGCGCACGCGCATCCGCCGCACGCGGTTCCTGGGCGCGGCTTTCCGCTGGACGCGATGACGGCGTCCGCGGCTCGGTGCGGGGCTCTCGGGGTTCGGGGCGCCCCATTGCAGGCTCTTGCGCACCGGCACGACCGCTTGCATTGGCATTCATCATTTCAAGGTCTCCCTCGTCGGATTTTTTGAACCAGGCCATGGCTACACTGCACCGGTCGACGCTTTCTGTATGCGGACCGGAGCAGCCTCGGGTTTGCCGAGACTCTGACCGGACTTCTTGCCGTCCATGTCGATGCTGCCGCTGAAATTCGCGCCCTCGCTGATGCTCACCGAGGGTGACGTGATGTTGCCGCAGACTTTCGCGGTTTCCTTCACGCAAACGGATTTTTCAGCGAGCAAATCGCCCTCCACCGTGCCCTCCACGATGATCAATTGCGCCCGGATGTTGGCCTTGACGGTGCCCTGGGGGCCCACGGTCAGGCGCTGAGTGTGCGAGACCGATCCCTCGACCCGGCCCTGTATCAACAGGTCTTCCTCGGCGCTCAAATCGCCCTTGAAATACAGTGTTGGACCCAGGATTGAGGCGCGCTCGGTGGCGCTGTTGTAGGGATTGCTCATGCGGTTACTCCAGGTGTCGAGGAATGCGGGCAAGTGGGGTGCAGATTACCTGGCATAATCGGCCGCCGAATGGGACGGCGGTCACGAAATCCAATCGCCGCCTTCTTGGCGGCGACCTTGGATCCGCGGTCGGGCGCTGTCGGTCTCGCCGCGCACGTAGGTCATGCCGTTGAACCGAGCGCGCGCGCTTCCCCCGATGAACCAGCATGATCTTCCGGCGCAATGCCGCCGTAAAAGAGCGCCAGACCCGGCACGCACACCATCAATACCAGCGCAGCGGACATGAGCATCCACGCGGTATGCCGGCGCTGATCTTGTCAGCGCCGATCATGGTTCGCGCCCCGTTGACCCCATCCAAAGCAGTTCGATCAGGGTCGAGTCCCCCTCGAACCTGCAGCTAAGCACCCGCTGTGTCATTGCTATTTTTTGCATATTAATCAATCAGTTATCATGTTCTCACAGGGTTCTCGCAGACCCATTCGCACCAAAGCGGGGCATGAACGGGAATCCTCGCGCATCGCTTTGACGCGCGGTGCGGGCAGGGGGCGGCAGCCCGGTCGCCTCGCTTATTTCAGCGACAGCTCCAAGCGCACCAGGCCGTCCTTGCCGGCGGCCTTGTCGTTCGCAACCAGGAACACGCGCTCCGGATCGATTTGCGGGTCGGCGAGCAGTGCCTCCTGCATGGCCGTCGCGCGCTGCTCGCCCAATGTCTTGAGTTCGGCGTCGCCGACGGTCATATGCCCGCGAATTCCCGCGCTCAAAAAATCGATTTTCGCCGACACCACGTCGGCCGGCTGCTTGAGGCTGGTCACGGTCTCGGGATATTTCGGCTGGGCGCCGACCTCGCGCGCATAGAATCCCGTCAACAAGTCGAGCTTGGCGTCGGGGCTGAGCTGCTCGAAGGCGGGCGGGACGGCACCCGGCGCAGCGCCCTTGCGGCCGGCTTTGAGTGCCTGGACTTCGCTCAACTGCGTGGCGAATTTCGCGGCGGCAAGCGCCGGCCGGTCGATGTCGGGCACCGCCGCGATCGGCAGCTCGATCTTGAGCTGCGGACGCTCCTTCATGGCCTTGGCGACCGCCTTGATTTTGTCGGCGGCGGCCGCCTCGAGGACCCCGGAACCGGGTCTGAAATCGATGAACTGCAGTTCGGGGCCTCCGCCAAACAGCTTACCCAATAGCGCGAACGGCGCAGTCACCGCCTTTTCCAGAATGTTGACGAAGACCTTCCAGATGATCGGGGCCAATCGAAAGCTCGGGTCGTCGAGCGAGCCGCCGACCGGCAGATCCAGATCGATGACTCCGTTTCGATCCTTGAGCAGCGCGACCGCCAGCTTGATCGGCAGCGACACCGCATCTTTACTTTCGGTCTTGGCGCCGAATTCGAGCTGGTCAATGACGATGTGATGTTGCGCGTCGAGTTTGCGGCCGTCGACCTTGTAGTGCATCTCGGTGCTGAGTTTGCCCTTGGTGATGTTGTAGCCGGCAAATCTTCCCGAATACGGATTGAAGATGCTGAGGTCCATATTGCGGAAACTCATCGCCACGTCGGTATATAGCACCGCGCTCAGCACATTGATCTCGCCCTTGACCGTCACCGGCGAGAAGGCGTCGACCTCGCCGTGCAAATCCACTTTCGCGCGCGAGTCCGGCGTCGAGGATAGGCCGAGCACGGTGCCTTGTAGATTTTGAATGCCGGCCGAGAAATTCGGCGTGACCGACAGATCCGTGAAATTCGCCAGACCGCCCTGCACCGTAATTTTCTTGATCGACACCGACGTGGTGGGGGGCGCAGTTGCCCGCACCTCGGCCGGTTTGACAGCCGCCGCCTTGGTCGCGGTGGTTTTTTTCGCAACCACTTTGTCCGCTCTCGGCGCCGGGGCCGCTGGGGCAACGGCGGCTCCGCCGGGACCGGCCAACACCCGCTTCACGTTCAAGGTGCTGTCCGATTCGATGATGACCCGTGCATAGGGCTTGCTTGCCACGATCTCGGCGATGTCGAGCCGGTCAGGCGCCTGCCGGTAATTCAATCCAAGGACATCCAGGCGCTCCCAGTTGATGAAATCATCGTGCAAGTTGTTGTCGACGGTGTGGAGCTTGTCGACACGGATGTTGCCGGCGAATTCCAACGCGGGTTTTGACTTCGAGGCGCCGTAGCGCAGCCGCGCCTCCCCGCCCAGCAGGCCGCTCTGCAATGTCAGCGCCGCATGTTGCGCGATATAGGGTTGGAATGCCCCCAGATCGATTGCGGCGAGTTTAAGGTTCAAGGATGCCGCCACGGGTTGTGGCGTCACTTCGCCGCTCGCGCCAAGCGAACCCGTCCCATTGAGATGCGTATCGAGCGCAATCGTGAGCGGTTTGGTCAAATCAAGGCTCGCGCCGCGGATCTGCAATGAAAGCGGCGCCAGTTCGACTTTGACGGCCGGGCGCACGCTGCGATCCTCGGCCGAAATTCTCGCCTCTCGCAGATCGAATTGCCGCAGTTCGAACTGCCAGGGCGGGCTTGCGGGCGGCGCCGGGCGGCTTGCGGCCGGCGCGCGTCCGTCGGGCGGCACGGAAGACGCGGCCGGCACGTTGGGCGCGTGCGGCGCAGCGGCCGCGAGTTTCAGCAGATTGACGCTGCCGTCGGGCTCGAGCCAGGCCGCCACCTTCATGCCGGTCACCGACACTGAATCGACCCGCGTCTGACGCTGCGCCAGGTCCAGGCTTGCACCGCTCACGGTCATCGCCGGAATACCGATCCAGTCGGTTTGCGAATCACTCGGCCTGACCGCAAGATCGGTCATCGCGGCTTTGGACACCTCGACCTTCAAGTCGACATTGTCCTTCAGGGAAAATTGGTATCGCGCATCCACATCGATGCTGCCGGAAGCAATCACGAAGTTCAGCCGGTCTTCGAGATACCTCCAGATCGTGCGCGCCTGCAGTCCCTCAAAACGCACTTCGCCGTCCGATTCGATGGGCTGCACTGACAAGTGTCCGTGCCACTCGACCCGCTCGCCGAGCTTGGAGGATCCCTTGAGCGTGAACAGCCCGCCCTCCTCGCCGGTGGTGAATTTCCGCAGCTCGAAGTCAATCGGCTCGAGATGCGCCGCAAACTCCGACGGGCGGCTGTGGTCGACATAGTCCGCCGATCCACGGGTGATCTTGAACGAATCCACTGTCACCGGCGGCAATGTCCCCTGTTGCTCCCGGGTCTGCAGCGGCTTTGATTTCGGGCGCAGTTTGAGCAGATTCAGCGTTCCGTCCCGCGCCACCCTCGCGTTGACGTACGGCGCCGTAATCTCGATGTTGGCGAACGAATACGCGCGTTTCCACAGCGAAGAGATCTCAAAATCGACGAACAGGCGCTCGAACCCCAGCGCCTTCTCGCCGCCGGTGTCGGAAAGGGCGAAATCCTTGACCTCGACCTGCAGCAGAAACGGGTTGATATGAATGTCGCCCACCCCCGCCCTGACGCCAAGGGTCTTCGGTATGTCCTCGAGGAGCGCCGAACGGACGATTTTCGGCGCGATCACGAATCCTGCTACCGCGTACAAGACGACGGCAACGGCGACGGCCGCGAGAATGCGTGCGATCTTCGTTTTGAATATCTTCGACACGAGACACCCGCCCATCCGCCTTCCGGGCGACCGGCCGTTAGTCTATCAAAGAGCCCTCAGCGCTTGTTGCGCTGGATCAGACGCTTGCGCTTGCGCATTTGGCGGGGCGTCAGCGGATTGCGCTTGCCCGCGAAGGGATTTTCCTCGCCGCGAAAGGTGACGCGAACCGGTGTGCCCATCAGATCGAATGCCTTGCGATACACGTTCACCAAGTAGCGGCGGTAGGCGTCGGGCACGTGGTCGGTTTGATTGCCGTGAATCACGATCACCGGCGGGTTGCGTCCGCCCTGATGCGCGTAGCGCAGCTTGATGCGCCGTCCGCTCACCAGCGGCGGCTGATGGCTCTCGATCGCAGCCTCCAGCACGCGGGTCAGCTCCGGCGTACTCATGTCGCGCATGGCCGCGGCATATACTTTGCGCACCGACGCCAGCAATTCTCCCACTCCGCTGCCGTGGCGCGCGGAAATGAAATGCAGCGGCGCGAAATCCGCGAACTGCAGCCGCTGCTCGATCTGGCCGCGAATCAGGTCGCGCTGTTCGGTCGGAATGTTGTCCCACTTGTTGACGGCCAGCACCAGCGCGCGGCCTTGTTCAATGACGGTGCCCAGCAGGCTCGCGTCCTGTTCCGCGACATTTTCCTGCGCGTCCATGACCACCACGACGACGTTGGCGGTCTCGATGGCCTGCAGAGTCTTGATGACGCTGAATTTCTCGATCACTTCTTCCACGCGCGCGCGGCGCCTCACGCCCGCGGTGTCGATCAAGGTGTAGCGCTCGCCGTCGCGCTCAAAAGGCACCATGACGGCATCGCGCGTGGTGCCGGGTTGGTCGAAGGCGACCAGGCGATTCTCGCCGAGCAGGCGGTTGATCAGCGTGCTCTTGCCCACGTTGGGGCGGCCTATGACCGCGACTTTGATCCCGGTTATTTCCGGACCGTCTTGCGGATCCGCGACCAGCCCATCGAGCGTAGCCTCGAGCAGCGACACGACGCCTTGATCATGCGCTGCCGCGATCGGATGCGGCAGCCCAAGCCCCAGTTGATGAAAATCCGCGACCGCGATGTCGTGATCGAAGCCCTCGGTCTTGTTGACCGCCAGCAGCACGGGTTTGCCGCTGCGCCGCGCCAACTGCGCGACGTACTGATCCTGCGGCGTCACCCCCGCACGGCCGTCGACCAGCACGATCAGGCGATCAGCCTCCGCAATGGCCCGCTCCGTCTGTTCAATCATCAGGGTTTCGATGAATCCGGCGTTCTCGACCAGGCCGCCCGTGTCGACGACGATGCAGGGCACGTCGGTGCGGCGCGCGAAACCGTATTGCCGATCGCGGGTCAACCCCGGCAGATCGGCGACCAACGCATCGCGGGTGCCGGTCATGGCGTTGAACAAGGTCGATTTGCCCACATTCGGCCGACCGATCAGTGCGACTACGGGCAGCACGCTGTGATTACGGTTTTGGAGGGGGCGTTGCGCGGAATGCGGCCAGGCTGCCGCTGTCGGTGAGGACCACGACGGTGTCTTTAACCGCCACAGGCGGATTGCTGACGCGGTATTTGGCCACATGCTGCCGCGCCACCAGTATCCCGGTCTTCTTGTCCAGCCAATGCAAATAGCCCTGATAGTCGGCGACCGCAACCGCAGTGCTGGTCACGGCCGGCGCGCTCAGGCCTCGGCGCATCAGCTTGTCGTTGCGCCACACTTCGGACCCGTCGCGCTGACGCAGAGCCACCACGATGCCGTCGGATTGGGTCACGAACAGATTGTCATCGTCGAGCGACAATCCGCGCTCGCTCGACATGTCGTGCGCCCACCAAATCTGACCGGAATCGATCGCGAGCATGGCGGTGCGGCCCTGAAAACCCACGGCAAACACATTGTCGCCGAGCACGCGCACCGTCGAGTCGATGTCGACCAGACGGTCGAGTTCGGTCCTGCCATGCGGCGAAGCGAGCGCCGTGTCCCACACGGTGTCGCCGGTGCTGAGCGAAACCGCCATGACCTTGCCATTGTCGAAGCCGCTGATGGCCATTTCCCTGGCGATCACCGGAATCGCCGTGCCGCGCAAGCTCAAGCGCGGCACCTGCTGCTCGACCGACCACAGCTCGTTGCCATTGCGCGCATCGAAGCCATGCAGATGACCGTCGACCGCACGCATCACCACCACTTTTTCACCGATGGCCGGCGCCGACAGCAGCTCGGAATTGACCCGCGTTTTCCAACGCACGTTGCCGGTCCCGGCGTCCAGCGCGATCACCGCGCCCTTGGTCGAGCCGACCACCACCATCCCGTAACCCGCGCCGGGACCGGCGGAAATCGCCAAACCGAGCTTCTTCAGCCAGACCTTCTTGCCGGTATCCATGGAAACCGCAAGCAGTTCGCCCTGGTCCGAGCCGGCAAACACCATCCCATTGTCGACCGCCGGTCCCAGACCGAGCCGCAGCAGCACCTGCTTCTTGCCGCCTCCGACGTTGTAGTCCCAGATCTTCTTGACCGGCAGCGTGGCCGGAAATTTCACCAGTGCCGCCGGGGGTTCGACATCCTTGTCCTTGCTGCAGCCGGCGGCGACCAGCAGGGCCGCAAGGGCTAAGGGGAGCAACAGGCGCATCAGGGTTTGGCCTTGTTCGAGGTCTCGGCGGGCGACGCGACTGCGGCGGACCCGGCCGGCGACGCGGGCAGTCCCAAATCCGCCAGTTTCAATGTCAACAAGGTTGAATCCGCCCTGGCCGCCTGATCCTTTTCCAGCGCCGCCTTATATTCGGACTGCGCTTGCTTGAGGTCCTTCTTGGCGACAAACGCGTCGCCGCGCGCTTCGTGATAGCGTGCCGCGAACGCACCGGGCTCGTCGGCGAGCGTCTTCAGCGCATCGTCCGGCTTGCCTTGATCGACCAGCAGCCGCGCGAGGCGAAGGCGCGCGATGTGCCTGAGTTCGGTATCCTTCGACTCATCCATGACTTGGGTCAGGGGCGCGATCGCCTTGGCGGCCTGCCCTTCGTCGACGTCCAGTCGGGCGAGCATCAATCGCGCCTGATCAGCGTACGGCGATGCCGGATAGGTCGAGATCAGGCCCTCGGCAATATGCCGCGTCCTGGCGCGGTCGTCGTGCTGAAGCGCGGACGCCATATCGCCGAACTGCGCGGCCGCCTGCAGCGCAATCTCGTTTCGATGATGTTCGTAATAGCGCAGGCCGACCGTAAAGGCCACTCCGACGACGACCGCGCCAAGCATCCAAGGGCCGTATTCCGCGCCCAGGCGTTTGACGTGTTCCAGCTGTTCGTCGTCGGTCAAATATTCTTCTGCCATGACTTCTCCGATACTCTTGAGCCCGTCTATAGACCGAGCAATGACCCCAAACGTTCACCGATTCTGTCCACCGGGCATTCCTCCTGCGCCGTTTCCTGGCGCAAGGCCTTTAACGCGACCAGCCCGCGAGCGACTTCGTCATCCCCCAAAATGAGCGCATATTGCGCCCCGCTCTTGTCGGCGCGCTTGAACTGCGTTTTGAAGCTGCCACCGCCCAGATTGATTTGCAGCCGCAGAGCCGGCCACGCTTCGCGCAATTTCTCCGCCAGTTTGAAGCCTTGAATCTCGGTTCCTTCGCCGACGAGCACCAGGTAGATCTGCGGTGCGTCGCGCGGCGCGATCAACCCCTGCTTTTCGAGCAGCATGAGGATGCGCTCCTGGCCCATCGCCCAGCCGATGCCGGGCGTGCCGGGACCGCCCAACTGCGCCACCAACCCGTCGTAGCGTCCGCCGGCGCACACCGCGCTCTGCGAACCGAGCGCGTCGGTGGTCCACTCGAACACCGAACGCGTGTAGTAATCCAGTCCACGGACCAAACGCGGCTCGACATGATACTCGATGCCGGCGCTGCGCAGGTGGGCGCACAGCCCCTCGAAATGCGCCTTCGACTCGGCATCCAGCGCCTCGATCAACAGCGGCGCGCCGGCAACGACGGACTGCATGTCCGGATTCTTGCTGTCCAGGATGCGCAGCGGATTGCCGCGCAGGCGCCGCTTACTGTCCTCGTCGAGAAGCGCTTCGTTTGCGCCGAAATACGCCGCCAGCCGGTCCTTATACGCGGCGCGCACCTGCGGCGTTCCGAGCGAATTGACCAGCAATTTGATCCGAGTCAGCCCGAGCCTGCGCAAAAGCCGCGCGGACAGCAAAATCAATTCCGCATCGATGTCTGGCCCTTCGAAGCCAAACGCCTCGGCATCGATCTGATGGAACTGGCGGTAGCGTCCGGCCTGCGGCCGCTCCCGCCTGAACATGGGTCCCATGCACCAGACGCGCAGCCGCCCCTCGCGCAGCAATCCGTTCGATATCGCCGCACGCACGATTCCGGCGGTCGCTTCGGGCCGCAGCGTGATGTGATCCTCGCCCTGATCGACGAAGCTGAACATTTCCTTTTCGACGATGTCGGTGAAATCGCCGATCGAGCGCTTGAACAATTGCGTCTGCTCGATGACCGGCACTCGGAATTCCTCGTACCCGTAGGCGGCAAAGACTTCCCGTGTGATCCGTTCCAAATGCTGCCACGCGGCGACCTGCGCAGGCAGCACATCGTGAACGCCTCGAAGGGGCTCGATGATCTTGCTCAAGTGGGTTTCCCGCTCAGTCGTGTGGCGCGTCGCTGCGCGATTGAGCGCCGCTCGCCGCTACGGACCGTGAGTCGCGCCTCAGGACCGCGTCGGCCCCGGCCTCGAAGCGAGCCACATTGCCGCTGACGAATTGCGGCCCGATCGCCACCGCGCGGTCGTTGATCTCGAGCTGCACGCCGCCGGCATATCCCAAGTACAGCTTCAGCGGCGCCGCGCCGGCAATCGTCTTGACGCTGTTGGCGCGGCCGTTGCCGGCAAAAAGGCGGCGGCCCGCCGAGTCGTGCACATCAACCCATGAATCCGCCGAAAAGCTCAGGCGAATGCGCGCCGGTCCGGCTCCCGGCAGCGAATCGGCTTCGTGGGCCGTACCGGCGGATTGCGGCAAAGCCGCGGGCGCCGCGCTCGGCGGTGAAGACGCCGTGGACGGCGACATTGCCGCGGTGCCGGGGGCGACCGAATCCTCGGCCGGACGCTCGACGTTGTCTTGCGCGCCCGACGATTCCGCGCCCGCCGACGGTACGCTTGCCGGCAGGCCGGCCGGCGCCGCGGCGCTCACACTCGATCGCTGGTGCCACGGCCGCCACCAGATGATGCCGCCAACCGCCACGGCAATGGCCGCGACAGCCGTCATTTTGGTCCACGGTCGGCCTGCGGATTCCTGCGCGCTAAAGCGCATCCGCACGTTCGAGGGCTGCATTTCGGCCGCGGCCGGGGCGGCGGCCTTGTTGTCGTATCCGGATGCGACCTCCTCGGTGGGCAATCCCAGGCTGGTCGCGTACCGCTTCAAATGCCCCTTGGCGTACACCGGCGGACCGATGCGCTGATAATCGCCGGTCTCGAGCGCATCGATGACCCAGGCATCGAGATGCATCTCGTCCGCGGCCTTTTGCTTGCTTACGCCACGCCGCTCGCGCTCCGCCTTCAGCCGCTGTCCGAGCGTTTGCGCGACCTCGCTCATCGGTCGGTGCCGGAGCGCAGCGCCTGTGCCTGTACGGAATTGGGAAACTCGGCCTGCAGGCGCCGGGCATAGCCCGCCGCCGCGGTGCTGTCGCCGAGCTTGCGTTCCGTCCGGTACCCCAACCAGATAATTTCGGGAGTCGGCTGATTCACTGCCAGAAAGCGCTTCACAAAATCGAGGGCCTCCGGTGCCTCACCGCGCTCGAGCGCGAGATTGCCCGATTCCAGGAGCGCCTCCGGCATGTTCGGGCGAATGGCCAGTGCGCGGTCGAAATAGCGCTGCGCGTCGACCGCATCGCCCGAGGCCGCATCGCACACGCCGGCATTGACCAGCGCCACCTCCGGGGTTTGATAGATCGGGTTGCGCGCGACTTCGATGAAGATCTTCTCGCCGGCCGCCGCCTTGCCGGTGCGGCACAGGAAGCCGGCATAGCTGTTCATGATGTCCGGGTCCTTCTTGCCCAAACGCACCGCCGCCGCGAACGCTCGTTCGGCTTTCGACATTTCATTGAGACGTTCGTACACCAGGCCGGCGGTCTCCTGCACGTTCGCATTGTCGGGCGCTTCCTTCAAAGCCCGCTCGGCGCGGTCGCGCGCCTTGCCGAGGTTGTTGATCCTCATGTATTCAATGGCCATCTGCATGTTGGCGATCGCGGCCTGTTCGGGTTCCGGCTTTCTTCCGCCGCGGTCAGCGGGCTGGTAAGGGGGCGGAGCGCTGTGGCAAGCCGACAGCACCGATACCAGGATCAGCGCCAGCGCCGACAGCGTTCGCCGTGTCGCGCTTCGACTCATTGAACCTCCGCCGGCATGCGCGACGCCGTCAATTTGGCGCCGAGCCGAACCAGGGTGCGATCCTTGACCCTGCCGGCGAGCTGTCCGCACGCCGCGTCGATGTCGCCGCCGCGCGTGCGGCGCATCGTCGCGATCACGCCGTGCTCGTTGAGAATGTCGCGAAACCGCACGATGGTTGCCGCAGGCGAGCACCGATAGCGCGTGCCGGTAAATGCGTTGAAGGGAATCAAATTGAGCTTGGCCGGCCGGCCACGCATGAGGCGGGCCAATTCCCTGGCATGCTCGGGCCGGTCGTTGATGCCGTCGAGCATGACGTACTCGAACGTGACGCTGCGGCCGTTTTGCTTGTCGATGTAATGCCAGCATGCCGCCAGCAGCTCGGCGATGGGGTGCTTGCGATTGATGGGAACGAGCTCGTTACGCAAGGCGTCATTCGGCGCATGCAACGACACCGCGAGCGCCACATTGCACTCCTCGGCCAATTTGTAGATTTGCGGCACCAGGCCCGACGTGCTCAGGGTCACGCGCCGGCGCGACAGGTCGTATCCCAAATCATCCATGAAAATGCGCATCGCCGGCACCACGTTGCGATAATTGGCCAGCGGTTCGCCCATTCCCATAAACACGATGTTGGTGATGGTTCGTCCGTCGGCGCGCGCCTCGGTGAGTTCGCGATGCGCGAGCCATACCTGACCGACGATTTCAGCGACGCTCAGATTGCGGTTGAACCCCTGCTGCGCAGTCGCGCAAAAACTGCAGTCCATGGCGCAGCCCACCTGGCTCGATATGCACAACGTCCCACGGCCGGGTTCCGGAATGTACACCGTTTCGATGCCCTGCACCTCGTCCATGCGCAGCATCCACTTGCGCGTGCCGTCGGAGGAAATCTGCTGGGTGACGATCTCCGGCACGGCAATCTTGGCCACGTCCGCCAATTGCGTGCGAAAGTCCTGCGCCAGATCGCTCATGGCGGAGAAATCCGCCGCGCGGCGGCGATAAATCCACTTCATCAGCTGGCGCGCGCGAAACGGCTTGGCGCCGAGGCGCTCGGCGACGAACGCCTCGAGCTCCGTACGCGGTAAGCCGAGAAGATTGACGCGCTCGCCGATCACGCTCCATTGCTCCTGAAGGCCCTGCCCAAATACGCTAGCGCGTACGCGGGCATACCTCAATCTCGCGAAAGAAATAGGCGATTTCCCGGGCGGCGGTCTCGGGTGCATCCGAACCATGGACGATGTTCTCATCGATGCTGGAGGCAAGATC
>Ga0066789_10001041_pt1 | contig 11831 bp, 10 predicted proteins | sample OrgsoiDNA2013049_FD_70960 | JGI IMG/M metagenome (GOLD analysis project Ga0066789, IMG submission 70960) | Permafrost soil microbial communities from the Arctic, to analyse light accelerated degradation of dissolved organic matter (DOM) -... | ecosystem: Environmental > Terrestrial > Soil >...
GGAGCCGCGGCGCGTCCGGCGGGCGCAGCACCTCCGACAGCAGGGCCACCGAGTCGGCATCGGCCCACTGCAGATCGTCGACGTAGGCGACGATCGGCGCCCGCTCCCCGAGCGCGCGCAAGAGCTGACGAAAGACGACGAACATCGAGGCTCTGACCTCGCGCGGGTCGGGGCCCACGTGCTGGTGCGGCGCGTGGGCGATGAGCGGGACCCGCCCCAGGACCGGAAAGGCCTGCAGCAGGACCGCCGCCCGATCGGGGACGATGCGCGCGATCGTGTCGGGGTCGAGCTGCCGCAGGAGGCCCGTCAGGACGTCGACCAGGCCGTCGAGCGCCTTGAACGGCACCAGCTCTCGCTCGTAGCAGCGGGCGGTCAACAGGATCGGCGGCGCATTCTCACCCGTCTCCAGCCGGGTCTCGAGGAAGGCCCGCACCAGCGCCGACTTCCCCACGCCTGATTCGCCGCGCACGATGAGCACACGCGCGCCACCCTTCTTGCGGACGCCATCGAGCGCCGCCTCCATGATGTCGAGCTCGCTCTCGCGGCCGACGAAGCGGACGGCGTCGTCGCGCGGGGCGGGGGGCGGATCGATGGCGCGGCCGACCGGTGCCGGCGCCAGCGCCGCCAGCACCTCGGCCCCCGAGGCGCGCAGCTCGGGATCTGCCTCCAGCAGGCGGTCGCACAGCGCCGCCAGATCGGCCGGGACACCGGGGGCCAGCGCGGTGACGCGGGGCGCCCGCCCGTGCTGCTTGCGGTAGAGGATCTCGTGCGGCAGCCCCTCGAAGGGCAGCCGCCCCGAGAGCAGCTCGAACAGGATGACGCCGAAGGCGTACCAGTCGGCGGCCCCGCTGACCGGCTGCATCGCCACCTGCTCGGGCGCCATGTACTCGGGCGTCCCTGCGCCAGATTGCGTCGTCTCGATTGAAACGGCGCTGACCAGCCCGAAGTCGAGGAGCACCGCGCGCCCCTCGGCCGTCACCAGCACGTTCGACGGTTTGACGTCGCGGTGGACGGCCCCGGCGGCGTGCAGCGCGGCCAGCGCGCGCGCCAGCTGTGCCAGCGCCGGCCGCAGCCGATCCTCGCGGTAGTTTCCACCCGGCGGGGCGCCGAGCGGGAGGCCGGACGAAGGATCGTAACGGCGGACGGCCTCGCCCGGCATCACGATCGGTGTCGGGGCGTCGGAGGGGAGCACCGGGGCCAGCGAGGAACGGACCGGGGGGTCGACCCCTCGCACGTAGCTCATCAGATCGGTCCCCTGCACCAGCTCCATGCTGAAGAACCACTGAGATCCCTCGGAGACCAACTCGCCGAGGCGCACCAGGTTGGGGTGGCGGACGTCGGCGACGGCCCGGAACTCGCGCTTGAAGCGCAGCAGCATGTCGGGGCTGACGACCGGCAACAACTTCAGCGCGACCGGGACGGCGTTGGTCTCGTCGAACGCCTCGTAGACGACGCCCATTCCGCCTCGCCCCAGGAAGCGAACGAGCCGGAAACGCGTCGTCCCCCGAAACGCGACAGCGCCTAAGTCCATCGTCACCTTCCGGGCGCTTGCACGCTCTATTTCTATCGCGGAATGCGCCGGAAAGAAGCGAATCTATCCACATTCCGACGTTCTTCTCACCAGAGGGTTCATGAAGCTGGTGCCCAAGTTGGCCTCGATTGACGATCTGCTGGCCGGCCGCTGCGGCCAGGTCGCCCCCGGAGACGTGTTCGCGTTCAACGGGGTTTCGACGGTCGACGAGTTCATCCAGGAGGCGACGGATTCGGGGATCTCGCACGTCGGGATCGTCATCCGCGAGACGGACAAGGCGCCACTCTCGCTGCTGGAGGCGACGGGCAAAGGGATCACCGCCACGCCGCTCCCCCAGGTGCTCGATGGCTACATGCCCGATCACACCTGCTTCTATCTGCCGCTCGCGCCGCAGAGCCGAGCCCTGGTCGTCCCGGCGACGCTGACCGACTACTACCTCTCCAACGCGCTCGACAAGTACAACTACGACGGCGTGGTGGAGGCCGGCCTCTACGACCTCGACCACCCCTTCTTCGACCGGCTCCTCAGTCATTTTCACCAAAACTCACCCGTCGCGCGGATTGCCAGGTGGTGGGAAAAGTTGATGAACGAGGCGCACAAGATCTGGATCGAGGTCTTCGGAGAGTCGCCGGCCTACCGGCGGCTCTTCTGCTCGCAGCTGGTCTCGGAAGTGCTGCAGACCATGAAGGTCGTCGACGTCCCGCCCCCAGCCCGGCTGGTTGTCCCGGTCGAAGTCTGCTGGTTCGACATTTATGCCGGCGCCTACCAGCTCAACGGCGAGACGCCCATGCTGGACCCCTTCCGCTGGGGCGCCGCGCCGGCCTCGCTGCCCGGCGATCTGCCTGCCCGGTTGCCCCGACCGTAACCGCCCGCGGCGGCGATCGTACACTTCTGTAGGAGGTCGTCATGAAGTCGCCCGAGGCCGAGCTGAAACCCAGGCTGCTGCCGTCAGTCCCCATCGCCATCGCGGCGATGGTCGCCATCGCGCTGGTCGGCGCCGCGCGCTGGAGTCAGTCCGCGCCGAGGGCGAGCGACCCCACAGGAGGGCGAGTGATGTCTCAGAAGAAGTACACGAAACCATCGACCGCAGAGCTCAAGAAGACGCTCACAGGCGTCCAGTACGAGGTGACCCAGAACGCCGGCACGGAGCCGCCGTTCGACAACGCCTACTGGAACAACCACGAGGCGGGCCTCTACGTCGACATTGCCACCGGCGAGCCGCTCTTCAGCTCGACCGACAAGTTCGAGTCGGGAACCGGCTGGCCCAGCTTCACGCGGCCGGTCGAGGCGGGGCGGGTGGTCGACGCCAGCGACAGCACGCACGGCATGGAGCGAACGGAGGTCCGCTCGATGGGCGGCGCCTCGCACCTCGGGCACGTCTTCGACGACGGCCCCGCGCCGACGCACCTGCGCTACTGCATCAACTCGGCGTCGCTGCGGTTCATCCCCGTGGCGAAGCTGGAGGCCGCAGGCTACGGCGCCTACGCGCCGCTGTTCGGTGGCGCGGCCAAGAGCACGACGGCAGTGGCGGCGCCGTCAGTTCCGGAACCCAACACTTGCACGCGGCCGGCGGCCGGCGGCAAGCCCGGCTGCTCGCCGACGCTGGAGACGGCGATCCTGGCGGGCGGCTGCTTCTGGGGGATGGAGGAGATCCTTCGGCAGATCCCCGGCGTCGTCGAGACGGAGGTCGGTTACACAGGCGGCTCGACGTCACGTCCGAAGTACGAGGACGTTCACACGGGGCGGACTGGCCACGCCGAATCGGTGCGGATCGTGTTCGACCCGAAGAAGCTGTCGTACGACGATCTGCTCGAGAAGTGGTTCTTCCGGATGCACGACCCGACCACGCGCGATCGGCAGGGGAACGACGTCGGGTCGCAGTACCGCTCGGCGATCTTCGTGACCTCGGCCGAGCAGCGCAAGGTGGCCGAGATGGCCCGCGACCACGCGCAGAAATCAGGACGCTGGAAGAGCCCGATCGCGACTCAAATCGTGGAGGCCGGCCCCTTCACTCCTGCGGAGGCCTATCACCAGAAGTACCTGGAGAAGAACCCCGGCGGCTACACCTGCCACTACGTCCGCAACTGACATTCTGACGGGGGGTGGCTCGCAGCCGCTCGCACCCCCCGGTCCCCTCTCGCTCCGCGTGGCGGAGCCACGCTGCGCTCGCCGGTGAAGCGCGGGGTCGGCCCAAGGCGGCCCTCTCTCCGTTCTGGGGGGAGGGCCGCTTTCGTTTCTCGACTCTGCGGCCGCGTGCAGCTCGCACGGCCGCCGCCAGGGCGATTCGGCAATTTGCAGGATGGCGGGCGAAGAGGTCACGAGATCCAGCGGCTCGCCGTTGGCGTGAAATCTGCATTTTCCCGGGGCGAAGGTTGGACATGGATCGCGCCGCGGACATCATTCCCATCTCGTCTCGCTCGGCCCGCCGCCCCCCCATGCCGGCCGCCGAGCCGGTTCGAAGCACCCCGGAGCCCCGCAAGCGCAACTGGTGGGCCCTGGTGCTGGTCGTCCCCGGCCTCGTGCTCGTCGCCGTCGTCGCGATCTCGCGCGCGGAGCTCGTGAAGAGCGTCCGCAACCTTCCCGCCGCCGATCGTGCGGCGCTCTACCACCGGACGCTGGCGGACGTCGACTCCACCTGCGCGGCCCCTGAGGCCCGCGACGGCGCCCTGCGCGACCACTGCCTTCGCCAGGCCGAGTTCCTGTCCCTCTTCCCGGACTGCGACGCCCGTTGCCAGCAGCTGGCCGCATCGATCCTGCCTCACGCCCGCCGGTAGCGCCGCGCCGCCGTCTACGGATCCGCCAACCCGAGGTGGACAGCGAGAGCTCGGTCGATCTTGGCGAGTGTCTCGCCTGTCACGCGGCCCGCGCGCCCCACGATTCGACGCCGATCGTAGGTCATGATCGTCGACGCGTTGGCGACGCGCGGCTTGACCATCGTGGAGCGGGGCTGGCGAAGGTCGACGTTATAGGGCCGGCTCATTCGCTCTGGGGAAAAGGCGCGGGTAGGGATCACGGTCACCGTCGCGCCGAATCGATTCGCGTCGTCGTTCTGGACGACCACGCACGAGCGGATCTTCTTCGGCTCGGCGCCGACTGAAGGATCGCAATCGATCCAGAGGATGTCCCCCCGCCGGGGCTCCACCGGCTCACGCGTCTTCATCGCCCAGCAGCTCGAAGGTCGCAGGCTCGAGATCGGCGACCATCTTGCTCGCGTCGGCCCGATCGGCTTGATAGGCCTCGGCCCAGACGCGACGCCTCTGCAGCAGCTGATGGCGCGCGACGGCCTCGGCCAGCAAGAGCCGCGCGTGTGTCGCAACCCCTACGCCAGCCAGACGGGCTTCACGGCTCAACGCCTCCAGCATGTCGTCGTCGAGTGTCAAATTTAGCCTTGCCATGACACGCAAACTAGCACGTCCAGACGCAACTTTCGACACGCGAGCAGGAGGCTCCATCGTGGCAGAGGTCATCGCCTGGTCCAGGAACGAGTTGCGTCCGAAGGCACCTCCGGGGGCGGTCGGCTCGATAAGGAATCGTGACCGCTCGAGCCGTTGCTGCCATTGTCGTTCTCGTTGTCGAAGGCCAGCTCATTCGCGCGCCGGCTGCTGCTGGCCTCGGCTCTGCTGGGCACGGCGTTGCTGCGCTCGGCGCCCGGTCTTGCGGCCGGGACGCTGCGGGTCGACTTCATCGACGTGGGACAGGGGGACTCCGCCCTGGTGACGTCGCCAACCGGGAAGACGGTCCTCATCGACGGAGGTCCCCACAGCTCGGCACGGGCACTCACGGAGTTCCTGCGCGCGCGTCTTCATGCGCCGCTCGATCTCATCCTGCTGACCCATCGGCACGAGGACCATCTCGGTGGCCTGGCGGAGGTCGTCCGGGAGGTAGGCGCTCGGCGGTTCGTCGACGCTCCGGTGCCGCACGCGCAGAAGGGGTACACCGCGCTGATGCAGGCGCTGGAGGCGCGCGGAGCGGTCGTCCAGGAGGCGACGCGCGGGCGCGCGATCGATCTCGGCGACGGTGCGACGTTGACCCTGCTGGGCCCGCCCGAGCCCCTCATCACGGGATCGCACTCGGACGTGAACGCGAACAGCGTCGTGGCGCGCCTGACCTACCGCGGATTCTCGGTGTTGTTCGCGGGCGACGCCGAGGCGCCGACCGAAACCTGGCTGCTCACCTCGGGCGCGACGTTGCGGGCGACAGTGCTCAAGGTCGCGCACCACGGCAGCCGCTACGCCTCGACCACGCCCTTTCTGCAAGCGGTCGGAGCGCGGATCGCCGTCGTCAGCGTCGGTGTGGGGAACAGGTACCGTCACCCGGCCTCCGCCACGCTGGGCCGGCTCGCCCGCGCGGGCGCGACGGTTTACCGTACCGACATGGACGGCGACGTGACAATCGAGAGCGACGGCTCGTCGGTTCGCGTCCAGACGGCCCGCGGTCGCCAGGAGGCGGTGTCGGCGCGATGAGCGAACCGCCTGCAAATTCGGCCGACACGGCCGACACACTGCTGTACGTCGACCAGATCGAAAACGGCTGGGCGCACCTCCTGCTCGGGGAGGACGCCTTCGATGTTCCGGCGCGCCTGCTCCCCGCCGGCGCCAAAGAGGGGACCTGGCTCCGCTGGTCGTTCGCCGCCGCGCCCGCGCCGCCCGATGTCGGCGCCGCGATCCGCCGCAAGCTGCAGCAGGGCGACGACGGCGGCAACATCAAGCTTTAAAGGGTGTGCCCTACTGAGATTGGGTCTGCGTCGCGGCCGGCGCCGGCTCTTCGCCTTCGAGACCGCCCTGCAGCTCGCCGCAGGCGGCGCCGGTTTCGTCGACGATGCGGGTGAGCAGGGCATGCTCGGAGGAGGGGACGCCGGACTTCTCCTGCTCGTCGAGCCAGTGGTCGAGGGTGTCGAGGCGTTTGCGCGCACTGGCGACGCCGCGATTCCCCAGTGAGGGGAGCCGCTTGACGAGCCCGAGTGCGGACCGCAGGCAGTAGCGCAGCGATCGCGGGAAGCGGTTCTCGAACAGCAGGAACCCGAGCACGTTCTCGCCGCTGACGCGCCCCTGCTGCTTGCGCATGTAGGCCTCGAACCCGGAGCAGGCCCGCAGCAGCGACAGCCAGAGCGCTGATTGCAGGAGCGGCTGCTGCTGCGCCTCGGCGGCGCCGCGGATGTGGTGGTGCATGTCCAGCGTCCGCGCCGTCTGGCCGAGGCGCTCGATCATCACGCCCAGCCAGAGAAAATCCATCGCCTCGTCGTGCATCATCGTGCTGCGCATGAGGCCGAGCGCCAGTTGGGTCGAACGGCGGACGTTCCGGTAGACCTCGTCGCGATCGTTCAGGTACTGCGCGGCGGCGCCTTCGCTCATGAACCAGAGATAGAGCTCGTTCGTCGCCTGCCAGATGTCGTGGCCGATGACCTCGCGGATCGACCGCGCCCCTTCACGCCCGGCACGGATCGAGCTGCGGATCGAGACGTGGTTGTCGGGCGCCCAGGTCATGTAGCGCTGCACTGCCTCGCCGTCGCCGGCCGCCTCGGCGCCCAGGTTTTCGGCCAGATCGGGGTACTGCCCCGACACGATCACCAGCGGGCGCCAGCAGTAGAGCGGCGGCAGCTCGGCATCGAACGCCAGGATGCGCGTCACCTGCAAGAGGCGCGCGGTGCTCTCGGCTCGTTCGATGTAGCGGCCGAGCCAGAAGCAATGGTCGGCGACACGGGAGATCACGAGGCGGCGTCCGCTTGCGCCTGCACCCAGGTGTCCTTCGAGCCGCCCCCCTGGCTGGAGTTGACGACGTACGAGCCCGCGCGCAGCGCGACCCGCGTCAGCCCGCCGGGCAACACCCAGCTCCCCTGTTTGCCGGTCAGAATGAAGGGGCGCAGATCGATCCGGCGCGGCTCGATGCGGCGCTCCTCGGGGACCCAGGTCGGGCAGGTCGAGAGCTCGATGCGGTGCTGCGCGATGTAGCGGCGCGGGTCAGCGATGATGCGGTCGCGAAACATATCCAGCTCGGCGGCGCTGGCCGTCGGGCCCATCAACATCCCGTAGCCTCCCGCCTCGTCGACCGCCTTGACGACCAGCTGATCGAGGTGCTCGAGCACGTACTTGCAGTCCTCCGGGCGCGCGCAGACCTTGGTGTCGACCTGCTCGATGATCGGCTCTTCGCTGAGGAAGTAGCGGATGAGGTCGGGGACGAACGGGTAGATCGCCTTGTCGTCGCAGACACCGTTGCCGGGCGCGTTGGCCAGCGTGACCTTGCCGGCCGCCCAGGCGCGCATCAGCCCCGGCACCCCCAGCATGCTGTCGGGGCGGAAGAACTCCGGGTCGATATAGGCGTCGTCGGTGCGGCGGTAGATGACGTGCACGCGGCGCGGGCCCAGCGTGGTGCGCACGAAGACCTCGTCGCCACTGACGAACAGGTCCGAGGCCTCGACCAGCTCGATCCCCATCGAACGCGCCAGGAAACTGTGCTCGAAGTAAGCCGAGTTGAAAGGTCCCGGCGTCAGCACGACGATCGTCGACTTCTCCGGATCCTCCGGCGAGACCGAGCGCAGCCGCTCCACCAGCTGCGTCGGGTAGTCATCGACGCGGCGAACGCCGATGCGATCCATCGCGGCCGGAAAGACCCGTTTGGTGATGAGACGGTTCTCGATCACGTACGAGACGCCCGAGGGTGTCCGCAGGTTGTCTTCCAGCACGCGCAGCACGCCGTCGGGGCTGCGGATCAGATCGATTCCGGCGATGTGGATTCGCACGCCGCCCGGCGGCTTCATCCCGCGCAGCTGCGGCAGGTAGTGCTTCGACCCGAGCAGGAGGTCGGTCGGCATCACCTTGTCGCGCAGCGCCTTCTGCTCGCCGTAGAGATCGTCGAGGAACAACTGAAGCGTGGTGAGCCGTTGCACCAACCCTTTTTCGAGGCGCGCCCACTCCGTCGCGCCGATGACCCGCGGGACCAGGCAGACCGGCATGACCTTCTCGGTCCCGCGGTCGTCTGAATAGACGGAAAACGTCACGCCCCTCTGAGCCAGCGACAGCTCGGCCAGCGCCTGACAGCGCGCGAACGAGTCGGCGCTCATGTTGGCCAGCAGGCTGCCAACCATCCGAGCATGTGGGCGCGTGGCCCCGCCCGCCTCGACGAGCTCGTCGTAGGTGCCGGGGATGGCGCGGTAGCCGTCTAGGATCGTAGGGGTCGCCGTGCGAACGGCCTGCGTGTTGTCGATGTGCACCACCCCTAATCCTAAAAAATGCCCGAGACGCAATCTATCTCAGTAACATCGGTTTACGGTATTTGATCCGTCCCGAAACCTGACATTAACCTCGGACGCCCTAAGTTGCCCCCTATTCACGGAATGCCGCACGACGCGCCGGGCTCGGCGCTTGGAGACGAGGCCGGGCCACCGTCGTCGGTGATTCCCTGGGATGAGATGCGTGCGCCCGACGGCGCGGTGCGGTCGCACTGGCGGGTGCTGGATGGCGCTCTCAAGTCGTTCGGCCCGGGCGAGATGTGGCGGCGCTGGGAGCAGGCGCGCCAGCTCATCCGTCAGCACGGCGTTACCTTCAATGTCTACGGCGATCCGCGCGGCCTCGAGCGCCCCTGGCCGCTCGATCCCGTGCCGGTGCTGCTGTCGGCCGACGAGTTCGCGACGCTGACGGAGGGCTTGGCGCAGAGGGCGTCGCTGCTCGACCGGCTGCTGGCGGATCTCTACGGGGCAAGGCGGACGATCGCCGAGGGGGTGATCCCGCCCGAGGTCTTCCTCGCGCACCCGAACCTCCTGCGCGCTTGCGCCGGGCTGGTGCCGCCGGGGGGGCGCTTTCTGCATTTCTATGCCGCCGATCTGGCGCGCACGCCCGACGGGTCGCTGCGCGTACTGGCCGATCGTACGCAGGCTCCCGCCGGTGCGGGATATGCGCTCGAGAACCGGATCGTGCTCGGGCGGGTGCTGCCCGAGGCGTTTCGCGATTCGAACGCGCAGCGGCTGGCGCTGTTCTTCCGCACGCTGCGCGAGACGCTGGCGGGCCTCGCGCCGCAGGGTGTCCTCAACCCGCGCATCGTGCTTTTGACCGCCGGACCGCACAACGCCACCTACTTCGAGCAGGCCTTCATGGCGCAGTACCTCGGCTATCCGCTGGTCGAGGGGGGCGATCTGACGGTGCGCGAGGGGCGCGTCTTTCTCAAGACGCTGGGGGGGCTGCATCCGGTCGACGTGATCCTGCGCCGCCTGCGGGACGACTACTGCGATCCGCTGGAGCTGCGCGCCGACTCGCTGCTGGGCGTGCCGGGGCTCCTGCAGGCGGCCCGCGACGGGACGGTCGCCGTCGCCAATGCCATCGGGACCGGCGTCCTGCAGACGCCGGCGCTGATCCCATTCCTCCCCGGGCTCTGCCGCATGCTGCTGGGCGAAGAGCTGAAGCTGACGTCGGTCGAGACCTGGTGGTGCGGCCAGCCGGAGATTCTGCAGCACGTGCTGGTGAACCTGCGCGAGATGGTCATCAAGCCGACGTATCCTCTCGGTCCAACCGATCCGATCTTCGTCGCGCGGATGGACAACGCGGCGGTCGAGACGCTGGCGGCGACCATTCGGGCGAACCCCGGTCGCTTCGTGGCGCAGCGGCACATTCCCCCCTCGACGGTGCCGGTGATCGAAGGGGACGAGCTGCGGCCCCGGCCGGTCGTGCTGCGCACCTTCGTCGTCGCCGACGGCACCGAAGGCTATCAGGCGATGCCGGGCGCGCTGGGGCTCGTGGGGGGGGTCGGCGAGTCGGACATTTCGATCGCGCGCGGCGCGCGCAGCAAGGACACCTGGGTCATCAGCGGTGGCGCGGTCAGCGAGTTCACGCTCCTGCGCCCGACGGTGGAGCCGGTCGAGCTGACCCGCGGCGGCGGTGATCTGCCGAGCCGCGTGGCCGACAATTTCTTCTGGCTCGGCCGCTACGCCGAGCGGGCCGAGGCGATCGCACGCCTCGGGCGCATCATCTGTCTGCGCCTTGCCGAGCCGCGCGATCCGCAGCTGTTGGCCGGCGATCTGGCGCCGCTGGTCGCCTCACTGCGCGCGCTGACCATGGTCGCTTCGGGGACCGAGCTGGCGGCGCTGCCGCCGCTGGCGGAGGTGGAGGAGTCCAACCGGATCATGCGTGAGGCGCTGTTCAACGAAGCCCTCTCGGGATCGCTGATGGCGTCGGGGCGCGCGATCGATCGGGTCGCCCGGGCCATCCGCGACCGGCTGTCTATGGACACCTGGACGGTGGTGTCGGCGCTGGCGGCCGAGCTGGCCGACGCCGAGAGGGGGGGGCCCGACGAGCGTCCTATTGTTCTGGGCGCACGGCTCGATCGGGTGGTCATGATCCTGGCTGGCCTCTCGGGCCTGACGTCCGAGAGCATGACGCGCGAGGCGCCCTGGCGATTCCTCGACATGGGGCGGCGGCTCGAACGCGCACTCAACACCGCGCTGATGATCGAGCGGACGCTCCCCGGCGCCACGACGAACGACGAGCTGCAGCTCCTGGAGGCGCTGCTCGACGCGGCCGACAGCGCGATGACCTACCGGCGCCGCTACCGTGCGACGCTGCAGGTGGCGCCGGTCGTCGATCTGCTGGTCGCCGACGAGCGGAACCCGCGCGCGATCGTGTTTCAGCTGGCGGCGCTGGCCGATCACGTCGCGTCGCTGCCGCGCGACGCGGCCAGCGCCCGGCGCAGCGCGGAGGAGCGGATCGCCTTCGAGGCGCTCTCGGAGATTCGTCTGGTCGACGTCGAGGCGGTCTGCGCGCTGGCAGGGGAGGCAGGGGAGGGGGGGCAAGGACGTCCGGTGCTGGGGGCGCTGCTCGTCGATCTCGTGCACAAGCTGCAGGGTCTGTCGGACGCGCTCTTCGCGGCTTACCTCACCCCGGCCACGATTTCGCGCGCGCTCGCGTCGGGGGAGATCGGCGCGTGATCTATCGGGTCAAGCACATCACCGAGTACCGCTACAGCGTGCCGGTCTCGAACTCGCACCATGAGCTGCACGTCCTCATGCGCGGGTCGACCCGCCAGCGCATCCGCGCCGAATCGCTGACCGTCGAGCCGTGGCCCGCCGTGCGGCGGGATCGCTTCGACTGGTTCGGCAACCGCGCGACCCACCTGGCGATCCATGAGCGCCACAGCGAGCTGACCGTCACCGCGGAGACGGAGCTGGAGGTGACCGCGCCGCCCCCCTTGCCGAGCGACGGCGGGCCCTGGGAGGAGACGCGCGATTGGGTTCGCGCGGCGGCCGAGCCCGAGGCGCGCGCGGCCTTCGAGTGGATCCTGCGTTCGCCCCACGTCGAGCTGTCGGCGGCGGCGCGTG
>Ga0066789_10001042_pt1 | contig 11829 bp, 11 predicted proteins | sample OrgsoiDNA2013049_FD_70960 | JGI IMG/M metagenome (GOLD analysis project Ga0066789, IMG submission 70960) | Permafrost soil microbial communities from the Arctic, to analyse light accelerated degradation of dissolved organic matter (DOM) -... | ecosystem: Environmental > Terrestrial > Soil >...
GGTGGGGTGATGATCAAGGACGGACCCAACGTCGTCCTGCCCGACTGGTACACACCTTACCCACAGGAAATCCACATGGTTTTCCTACTTGTGATCCACAGGCGTCCGATGACATCGTTTCGTGGGCGTCTCTAACCAACCACGCACCTCCTCCTCCGAGGATCTGAATCCGCTACCTCTGCCCTCCATCCGGGCGCCCCAGGCGGATCCCGGCCAGGACGGTCAGCTTCCGAGCCATCGCGACCAGTGCGACGGTGCGAGCTTTGCGAGAGCGCAGCATCGGCGCTGCGGCAACAGTCGCGAGCGGCGGTGTCTCCAAGATCAGGACGATCGGCCCTGTTCCGCCCCCAATGGGAATCGGCGATCCTTTCAGCAGCCATGGCCAGCATTCTCCAGCGGTTCCGCCGGTTGTCTCCTCCAGGTGCCGGCATGGCCGGAGTTGCGCCTCCGGTCGATCCGGAGGCAGCACGCGCAGCCGAGCTCGCTCCGGTGTTCGGGACGCTGGACGCTGTCCAGCTCGAGGTGGACGCCATCCTCGGGGCCGCGCGTGTCGAGGCTGATCGGATCCGCGCGCAAGCCGCCGCAGACGCCGAAAGCAGGATCGCGCTGGCAAAGGAGCGGTCGCTCGCAGTGAAGGCACGGGTATCGCAACAACGAATCGAACGATCGGCGTCTGAGCGAGAGCAACTCATCGCCCACGGCCGAGCAGAGGCTGCGGCGATCAGGGAGAGCGGCGACCTCAAAGCGGCAGCCGTCGCGAGCGCCCTGCTGCAGCAGCTGCGGTCGCTGGCGAAAACGGGCGAGGTCGATCGATGAGCGCCGGATGGATTGCAGGAGATGTTCGCGCCCGCGGCCTCGTTGCAGCCGAGGCGATCGATGTCGCGTCGAGCGTGGCGGCGACGCCGGGACTCGAGTCGGCTGTCACGATCCTCGGTCAGACCAGATGGATCCGCGACACTGAGTCCGCGACGAGTGTCGAAGCCGCCCAGCGTTCAGTCTTTGAGACCCTCATCTGGCAGCTGCGGGTTCTCGCGGGCTGGCTCCCATCCGAAGGTGTCGAGATCGTCCGGAGCTGTGTTGCCTGGTTCGAAATCAGGAATATCGAGGATCGCCTGGCGTACTTCGCAGGTGCGCCCGCTGCAATGCCGTATGAGGTCGGACGTCTGGGGCTCATCTCGGCGAGCCTGCGCGGCACGAGCGGCGCGGAGGATATCCGGCGCCTCATGCGCGCATCCGCATGGGGCGATCCCGGAAGCGAGGATGCGTATGCCATCCGGATGTGGCTCCGCCACAAGTGGCAGCGGCGGGCGCGAGAGGCCTCTCCCGAGCTGCGGATCTGGGCGGACGCAGCGGCATGGCTCTTTGGACTCCGCGAGCGATCGGCAGGGCGCACGAGCGCCGCCCTGATGGCTTCGACGCCACCGTCGTTGCCCTGGCCCTGGCGATGGGTGACCGCGACGACGTGGTCCGCGGGCGATCTCTGGCGCGCCGAGGAACGCTGGTGGGAACAGGTGCGACAGGAGGGGCTGCAGTTGCTCCACGAGCCGGTGGGTGGTCGCGGGCCCGCCCTGGGGGCGGTCACCACACTCGCCGCATCAGCCCGCCGGATCGCCACCGCCCTCCAGGTCGCCGCGGGCATCGATGGAGGTGAACTCGATGCCACGGACTAACCGAGCGGGCGCCGTTCGGATGTCGCGGGCCGCGATCCTCATTCCCGACGACAATGTTCGCGCTGGACTCATCGTGGTTGCCGCCGCCGGATGTGTCGACCTCGACGAGGCCGGAACCACGCCAGAAGACGACGTCAGCGAGGCGCTTCGCCGATTGGGTCCAGCGGTCGGCGACGCACCCGCCACCGTGACGAGAGCCAGACACGACCCAGCGGAGCTCGAGCATGACGGCCGCCGGGACCTGCTGGCCGGCGAGCAGCAGCTCCGCCGTCTGGCTGCGAGCGGCGTCCATCACGACGGGGTTTCCGCCTGGCTGGGATGGATGCCGACAGCAGCACGACCCGACCTCGCTCACCGGATGGAGCAGCTCGGTGGCACCATCGTCGAACTGCCGCGTCCGCGGTGGCTCGAACCGCCGACCCAACTGGCAGAAAGCCTCGGAAGGGCCCGATTTCACCTGCTCGTGGACAGCTTCGGGGTGGTTCCGTATGCCGACATCGACCCCACCCTCTTCGCCGCCGCGACCTATGTGCTCATGTTCGGGATGATGTTCGCTGACGCCGGCCACGGGGCGATCGTCGTGCTCTTGGGTCTCCTTGCAGGGGTCCAGCGACGCTGGCCGGCCCTGCGAGCCGCCCGGGTCCTGATCATGGCATGCGGCGTCTCGGCGTGCATCTTCGGGGTCCTCTTCGGGGAGTTCTTCGGGCCGACCGGGGTTGTCCAACCCCTCTGGATCCGGCCGCTGGACAATCCAGAGCTGTTGTTGCTTGCTGCGGTGTTATTCGGCGCTGTGCTCATCTCAGGGAGCTACGCCATGGGGACCGTGAACCGTTACCGCGAGGGTGGTTGGCATCGCGCCCTCGTGGCTGCGTCAGGAGTCGCCGGATTCTCGGTCTTCGCCGCGTGCGGCGTGCTCGCGGCGGGGTTGGTCGAAAACCAGGCGGTGCTCCTGGTTGCGGGGAGCTTCGGCGTGGCACTCGGGCTCGCGCTGCTCGCGCTCGGCCTCCGGCAGGAGTCCAGCTCTGGGGGTGCAGCTGCCGCAGAGGTGGTCGTCGCGATGTTCGATACCGTGATCCGGGTTGGCACCAATCTCGTCTCGTTCGCGCGCCTCGCTGCGTTTGGGCTGGTGCATGCCGCCATCGAGGGTCTCGTGTGGTCAGCGACCTCGTCGCTCGTCGGCCGCGGATGGCTGACGATCATCGGGGTTGCTGTGTTCACCATCGGCAACGTGATTGCGTTCGGTCTGGAGGGCCTCGTCGTCGGCATTCAGGCCCTTCGCTTGGAGTACTACGAGTTGTTCTCTCGTGTGTTCGTCGGGGAGGGACGCCGCTTCCAACCCTGGCATCTCGACATCGTGGAGGCTTGACACCATGACGGCTACCATCGTCTTCGCTCTCGTCGGCCTGATCATCGCTGCCGGATGCGGTGTGAGCGCCAGCGTGCTGTTGCGCAGGAGTCCGCACGTCGCCGCATGGTGCCTCGGCGCCACCTGCTTGGTCGTGCTCGCACTTGTTGCGGTCATCGTCGGCCATGTACCGGCAGGGTCGAGTGGCGTTGCGGCGATTCAACTGACCGCTGCATCGTCGGCTGACACGTCCGGCGCATTCATCGGAGCGGCGATCGCGGTGGCGGGCTCGTCCATCGGTGCCGGGATCGCCGTGGCGTACACCGGGTCAGCGGCGCTCGCCGCCATCAGTGAGAAGCCGGAGCTGTTCGGCCGAGCCATGGTGTTCGTCGGCCTTTCAGAAGGAATCGCCATCTATGGCCTGGTGGTGGCACTTCTGCTCATCGGCAAGACATGAGCCGCATCCTGGCGATGGGTGAGGAGCAGAAGGTGGCGCCGTTCGCCATGGTGGGGGTTGAGGTCGTGGCGGTGCGCGACCCCGTGGCCCTGCGCCGCGCATGGGCTGGATATGGCGACAATGTCGGCTTGGTGCTTCTAACCAGGTCAGCTGCGGCGGCGCTGGGAAAGGAACTCCACGAGCCCGGCCACCCGCTCTGGGCGGTGATGTCATGACTGAGCTCGAGCCGATACGGCGGACTCTGATCAGCACGGCGTCGTCCAGTGCCGCTGCGATGGTGGCCCAGGCGCGGGCGGATGCGACGGCGGCTCTCGCGGCGGCAGAGCAGGCGGCAGCGAGGATCATCGACACCGCGCGTGCGGAGGGCAGACGCGCGGCTGAGTCGCGAGGGTTGAATGAGCTGGTAGTTGCCGAGCGCGCGGCGCGCTCGGTGGTCCTCGAGGCTCAGGATGCGGTGGAGGCAGAGGCGCGAGCACAGGCCCTGGCGGCCGCGATGTCATTTCGTGATGACCCTGACTACAGCAGACTCCTCGACACTCTCGAGGCCAACGCGCGGCGCCGCCTCGGGGGCTCGGCAACAATCGAGCGCGATCCTCCTGAGGTCGGAGGCATCCGCGCCCGGCTTGCGCGCCGAAGCCTCGACTACACGTTGCCAGCGCTGGTGGAGCAGGGGCTGCAGACCGCTCTGGTTGCGCGTGAGAGTTCGCCGGCCATTGCCACGATCCCGGCGAAGACGGCGACATGAGCAGCTCGTCCGCGGAGCTTCAGACCGGTCGCGTTCGGCGTGTCAACGGACCCGTTGTCGATGTCATCGGCCTCGAGGGTGTCGCCATGTTCGATGTCGTGGCCATCGGTGCATCCGGTCTGTCAGGGGAGATCGTCGGCATCGATGAGGATGTCGCCACCGCCCAGGTGTACGAGTACGACGGAGGGGTTGCTCCGGGAGATCAAGTCGTGAGTCATGGCGAGCCGCTCTCGGTCACCCTCGGGCCAGGGTTGCTCGGAGGCGTCTTCGACGGCGTCCTGCGTCCACTCGAGCCGGACACCGTGTGGCTCACGCCCGGACGAAATGGAGACGCTGCGGCGGGGATGATCTGGCCGTTCGTCCCCGCTGCAACTGTCGGGTCGCAACTCAGCCCCGGTGCGCTCCTCGGTCGCGTCACCGAGGGCGAGCATTTCGAGCACCGCATCCTCGTGCCTCCCGACGGGGGCGGCATCCTCGAGTGGTTGGCTCCCGCCGGCGATGCGACGACCACTCAGGCGATCGCGCGCATCGGCGGCGTCGACGTGGCGCTCTCGCATCGCTGGCCGGTCAGACGTCCCCGGCCCTCTCGCTCCCGAGACGGAGAGGTGCGCATGCTGCGCACGGGTCAGCGAGTGCTCGATCTCCTGTACCCCATCATCCGGGGCAGCAGTGCCTCGGTGCCTGGGGGGTTTGGCACCGGCAAGACCCTCCTCCAACAGCAGATCGCGAAGTGGTGCGATGCGGAAGTGATTGTCTACGTCGGGTGCGGTGAGCGCGGCAACGAGATGATCGATGTTCTCGAAGACCTTGCCCGGCTGCGAGACCCGCGAACCGGCGGAGCCCTGCGTGAGCGCACGGTGTGCATCGCCAACACGTCGAACATGCCCGTCATGGCACGCGAGGCGAGCATCTACACGGGAGTCTCGGTCGCGGAGTACTTCCGCGACATGGGCTACGACGTCGTCGTCATCGCCGACTCGACCTCACGATGGGCCGAGGCGTTGCGCGAGTTCGCATCACGGACGAATCAACTCCCTGCCGAGGAGGGATACCCGGCGACGCTCGGTTCGGCGCTCGCCGCGTTCTACGAACGTGCCGGGAGTTTCACCACCCTGGGTGGCAGCCGTGGATCTGTGACCATCATCGGCGCGGTCTCACCACCGGGCGGCGATCTCACGGAGCCGGTGACGGCCCAGACACGGCGCTTCGTGCGCTGCGTCTGGTCGCTCGACCGGGATCTCGCCTATGCACGGCACTACCCTGCAGTGAGCTGGAACGAGAGCTTCTCTCGCGATGCTGAACGTGTCGGCGTCATCCGCGCGCAGAATGGCGACAGCGGGTGGGCCGAACGACGTTCGTTTGCGCTGGCGCTGCTTGCAGAGTCTGAGCGTCTCGAATCGCTCGTGGAACTGGTCGGAGCCGCCGCGCTACCCGATCGTCAACGGGTCACGCTCCGCTCGGCAAAGCTCCTTCGCGAAGCGGTGCTCCAGCAGGATGCCACCAGCCCTGAGGACGCCTACTGCGGCGAAGAGAAGCAGGAGGCGCTCCTGGAGATGGTCCTCGCCATTCACCAGCGGCTGCTCGAGCTCGTCGATGCCGGCGTTGCAGCGGACCGGCTGGAGCAACTCGACCTCGCCCGGGTCTCGGCCGCGCGCGAAAGCGGCGGCCCCGAGGATGTCGCCGCCGTCACCGCAGTGCGGGGTGCGGTGCTCGCGCTCCTGGAGTCGGTCACGTGATCGACGCAATCCCTATCGAATACGCAGGCGGGCGCAGCGCCAACGGACCACTCCTGGTTGTCGATCATGTGACTGGGGTGGGCTGGGACGAAGACGCCACGATCACGCTCGCCTCGGGGGAACGGCGTCATGGGGTTGTGCTCGACGTCAACGACGATCTCGCCGTTGTGCAGGTGTTCGAGGGCACCTCGGGCATCAGCCTCTCGGGGGTTCGAGTCGCATTCAGTGGGACGCCGATGCGCGTTCCGGTCGGTCCGCAGTGGCTCGGCAGGGTGTGCAACGGACGAGGGAAGCCGATCGACGGCGGCCCCGCGGTGCGCGGTGAGCGCGTCGTTGCCGTCAACGGGGTACCCATCAACCCTGCGGCTCGTGCGCTGCCACGCGACCCGATCATCACCGGCATCTCCGCGATCGACGGACTCACCACCCTGGTACGGGGACAGAAGTTGCCCATCTTCTCGGTGGGCGGGCTTCCCCATCTCGAGCTCGCCGCCCAGATTGCTGCTCAGGCACGCGTGGGGGATGGCACATTTCAGATCGTGTTCGCGGCGATGGGAGTCACGCACGCGGACGCCGACGCGACCCGCGACGCTCTGGAGGAGCGCTCGCAGGCGGGCGAGCTGGTCCTCTTCATCAATACCGCGTCGGATCCGGTCGTGGAGCGCGTGCTCACTCCTCGACTGGCGCTCACGGTCGCGGAGCATCTTGCCTTCGAACGCCGAGGCCATGTGCTCGTCCTCATGTGCGACATGACGAGTTATGCGGAAGCCGTGCGCGAGGTATCAGCGGCTCGCGGTGAAGTCCCGGGCCGTCGGGGCTACCCCGGCTACCTCTTCAGCGACCTCGCCTCACTCTACGAGCGTTGTGGCCGGCTTCGCACCAGCGCCGGTTCGCTGACGCAGATTCCCGTGCTCACCATGCCGGCGGGCGACATCACCCACCCCGTACCGGATCTCACTGGGTACATCACTGAGGGTCAGGTCGTTCTCTCGCAAGAGATGCAGAGTCGCAATATCTATCCGCCATTCGATGCGCTTTCCTCACTCTCGCGCCTGATGCGCCATGGCGTCGGGCGGGAAACCCGGCAGGATCATATGGCTGTCGCCGGTCAGGTGTATGCCGCCCTCAGCCACGCCAGGCAGGTCCGCGAGTTGACGGATCTCGTGGGGGAGACGGGCCTGGCGGAGAATGACCGCGCCTATCTTCGCTTCGCAGATGCGCTGGATGCAGGGTTCATCAATCAGGGCCGCAGCGAGCGACGTGGCATCGCCGACAGCCTCGATCGAGCCTGGGCAGCGCTGACGTTGCTGCCCAGCGGCGACCTTTCGCGTCTGGATCCCGCCGACATCGCCCGGCATGTGGCTGCGAACGCTCGCGACGAACCGGAGGCGGCACCATGATCCGTGTCCCGCCGGGGCGTGCCGGTCAGGTCTGGATCCGGCGTCGCCTCGAGACTGCACGGAGGGGGATCGACATCCTGGCGCGCAAGCAGCGGCTCCTCGCCGTGGAGCGCGAGCTACGCGAGCCTCAGACTGCGGCGGCCCTCACAGCCTGGACCGACGCGTGTGCAGAGGCCGAGCTGTGGTGCGCACGAGCACTCCGCATCGGCCACGAGCATCAGATCCCGATGGTCGCCGCCCATCTTGACGCACCGGCGTCGATCACGGTGGACTGGCGCAACGTGATGGCGGTGTCCATTCCGGAGAGTGCACGTTGCGAGTTTCCCGATCTCGCGCTTGCCAGCGCCAGCGGGGGAAGCAGTGCCACGGACCGCGCGGTGGACGCACTGGCCGATGCCGTGGAAAAGGCGGCTGCACATGCAACGGTGCAGCGCGCTCTGGTCAACATCGACGCTGAGCTGCTGCAAACGCGCCGGCGTCTGCGGCTGCTCGAGCGCCGCAGACTCCCGCAGCTGATGCGAGCGCTGGGAGAGAGCTCCGAGCGGCTGGAGCAGAGCGAACGCGAGGACACGCTTCGCTTGCGCTGGGCACGCCGTGGCTGAGACCGCGTCCGTCGGCCGGAGGCTCGAACCGACTACGCTCGGAGGCCGGCCCGGCCGGCATCTACGGCAGGGTTAGGCCGCAGCCTCGAACTGCCTCTTGGTCAAGCGCACTATCACCGTCTCGGCGAGCCGGAAGAAGCCGCGGGATCGAGGGCCGGCTGGCGAAGAAGGCTGAGGCCGGCCACCAGGCGAATGGCGGGTGACAGGCTCCGAGACCGCTGGTCGAGCCTGACACCAGCAGAAGGGCGTGACGTCATGGTTGTCGGCCCGGTCACCATTGGGCCCGGTACTCGGACCAGTTCGACCCCGACCGGCTAGTGTTCGGCACCGGTCGGCCGTCGGGTCTGGACCGACCTGGCGCACGGGCTTCTAACCGTCACGTTGGGCTTCAGCTAGTCTCCCGTTGCATGTCGGAATCATGGACCCGCATGAGTGAGTCCTCGGCCCTCTCTGCGCTGGTCAGCGCAGGCGACGCACCTCGCTCTCCGCGTGCCGGCGCCAGGGCATGAGACGGATTCGCACATCTACCGCAACGGCGTCCTGCGGTGTCGCCATGAGCGGGTTCAGGTCCATCTCGGCGAGCTGCGGCACCTCGTCGGCCAGGCGGGCTACACGCAGCAACACGTCCTCCACGGCCAAGAGGTCGCAGACGGGTGCGCCGCGGTGGCCGAAGAGCAGGGGTGCGCCGCGGATGGAGCGCACCATCTCGTGGGCATCCTGGTCTGTGAGTGGCAGGATGCGAAAGACCCGGTCGCCGAACAGCTCGACCGCGGTGCCGCCGCTGCCGAACATCAAGACAGGCCCGAAGAACGGGTCGGAGACGACCCCGGCGATGGTTTCGACACCGCCCAGCATCGGCTGCACCACCGCGCCTTGCATCGCATCACCGAGCCGCGTCGACATCTCGATGAATGCCGCGCGCACGCCCGCCGCTGCGCTGAGGCCAAGCCGGACCCCACCAACATCCGACTTGTGCAGGATGCCGTCGCCTACCGCCTTGAGCGCCACCGGGTATCCCAGCCGGCGTGCGGCGGTCGCGGCTCCCGACGCTGACCGGACAAGTACCTCATCGACCGTGGGGACGCCAAACGCGCGCAACAGCGTGGCGGCGTGATGGGGTGGCAGCCAGCCGCCCTCGGGCTGTTCAGCCAGATAGGTGTCGACCACCGTGCGCGCCGAGGCCACGTCGATGCCGTCGAGGTCAGGAACGCTTCCCGCTGGCAGGCTCTTCCATCGCGAGTGGTCGGCGATGCGCCCCAGCGCACGGACGGCTCGCTCCGGGAAGGCGTAGCAGGGGATCGCTCGTGAGCCCTGCCGGAGAGCCGCCGGGACGAGGTCGCTGCCCAGATGGACGAAGACCACCGGGCGCTGACCGGCGTCGACCGCAGCCACCGCCCGGGCAATGTCGTCGGAGTCCGCGGAGGCCACCGGCGCCAGGATCACCAGGGCGCCGTCGATCGAAGGCGAGACGAGAGCGGCACTGAGCGCGGCGCCGAATAGCTGTGGCGTCGCGCCAGCGCCCAGGTCGACGGGATTGCTCACACCGGCTTTGGGGCCGGCCAGCTCGCGCAGGGTGCGCTGCGTGGCGTCGTCGAACTCAGGTACTTGCAGGCCCACCGCGGCAGACGCGTCGGCGGCGAGCACGGCGGCGCCGCCGGCGTTGCCGACAATGGCCAGATTTCGACCCGCAAGGGCCGGCTGATTGGCGAGCAGCGCACCACAGTCGAGCAGCTCCTCCAGCGTGTCGACGCGGATCACGCCCGCCTGCCGGAAGAGCGCGTCGACGACGGCATCGGGGCTGGCCATGGCCGCCGTGTGTGACGCGGCGGCGCGCGTTCCCGCGGTACTCCGTCCGGACTTCACCACCACGATGGGGGTGGTGCGGGAGACCACGGGAGCCACGCGCGCGAAGGCACGCGGGTTGCCGAAGGACTCAAGGTACAGAAGGATGGCGCGAGTCTCAGCGTCCTGATTCCAGTAACGGAGCAGGTCGTTGCTGCTGACGTCGGACTTGTTGCCCATGCTCACGAAGCTGGAGAGTCCCAGCTCGGCGGAAACGGAGCGCTCGAGAAGGGCGATGCCCAGTGCACCTGACTGTGAAGCGAACGCGATGCCTCCCGGGACCGGCATGCGCGATGCGAAGGTAGCGTCGAGACGTACGTCGGCCGCCGTGTTGATGACGCCAAAGCAGTTGGGTCCGACGACGCGCATGCCGCCGCGATGAGCGCGTATGAGGAGCTCCTTCTGCAACGCCGCACCGGCGGCGCCGACTTCGGCGAACCCCGAGGAGATGACAACCAGCCCGTGCACCCGCTTGCGCGCGCAGTCATCGACGACCTCGAGGCACTGCGCCGCCGGAATCGCGAGGATCGCGAGGTCGACGGGCCCTGCGATGGCCTCGACGCTCGGAAAGCACGGCACTCCGTCGATGGCAGCGGCGTTAGGGTTGACCGGATACACGGGCCCAGTGAAGCCGCCGCTGATCAGATTGCGGACCACCGCGTGGCCGACGTTCAGGGGGTCGCGCCCCGCGCCGACCACGGCGACGGATCGCGGCCGCAGAATGCGCGAGACGCTGTGCACGCCGGCGGTCCAGGCGCGCTGCTCCATCGCTGCCATGGATGCACCGGTCGGTTCGATGTCGAAGGTGATCCGGGCCACACCACCGCTCGTCGAGTGGCTCTCGCGGTGCAGGCGGGCGGCTGTGAAAACGTCGAGCATGCGCCGGTTCTCGGTCAGCGTGTCGGCGGTGAAGCGGGTGATGCCATTGTCGGGCGCGTAGGCTGCGAGGTACTCTAGAAGCAGGCTGGCGATACCCCGGCCTTGGTGCGCGTCGGCGACCGCGAACGCGACCTCCGCGCGGTCGCTCGCGGCTAGCCGCTCGTAGCGGCCCACCGCGACCATCTCATCGCGGATGAAGGCGGCAAAGGCCATGCGGTCGTGGTAGTCGACGGTCGTGAAGTGCTCCACTTCTGCGTCGGTCAGCTCCCGCTTGGAGCTAAAGAAGCGGAAGTAGATGCTCTCCTCGGACAGCCGCGAGAAGAAGGCGCGATGCGCGGGCGCATCATTCGGCCGGATTGGCCGTATGTGAACCGTGTCGCCATCCGACAGCACCGCATCGACGGCCCAGGTGGCGGGGTAGTCGTGGGGCAGCGCCTCAATCATGGACCGATTCTCCGTGTTTCGATGGCACGTCAAGGCGGCGCGTCACGCTGCGTCGATATCGCCCGGGACGAGGCGGCGCTGCCAGGCACCACGAGCAGAGGTGATTGGCCCGCTCGCGCTCGGTGCGGCGACGCTTCGCCGGCGGACGCCCTGAACCTGCTCGCCCTTCCGACCGATCGGTTTGGGTCCTAGATGTGCAACTGACGGTGGCCGCTTACACCGGGGTCGTGGTCTTCTGCCGTAGCCGCTCGTAGGGGGTCTGTCCGCCCAGAGCTCCGTGAGGGCGCTCAAAATTGTAGAAGTGCTCCCACTCCTGGAGCGTGGCGTTGAAGAGCTTGGCGTCATCCACCACCACACCGTCGAGCATCCGGTAGAACTCGTCGCCGTCGGCCGCAACGAGTGCCACTAGGTACGTTCGGCTCGTTATCGCCGTCATACGCCGCCGATCTCGATCCGCGCACGGCCTTCCTGAGCTTCGCAATCATGCTCCGTGCGGGCGGCCACCTCGCGGACGATACTAGTAGCCGGTAGGGATCGCGTGGAAGGACAATGGAGGGAGGACCAGAAGTGGCAAAGTGCATGGTGGTCGAGAGCGGAGATCAAGTGAACTGCGACCAGCCAGCGACGCATTACACGGTCAGTGCGGTCGGCCAGCAATCAGTCTTCATTCCGCTGTGCAAGGATCACGCTGACCAAGCAGTCCCGTCCC
>Ga0066789_10001043_pt1 | contig 11829 bp, 8 predicted proteins | sample OrgsoiDNA2013049_FD_70960 | JGI IMG/M metagenome (GOLD analysis project Ga0066789, IMG submission 70960) | Permafrost soil microbial communities from the Arctic, to analyse light accelerated degradation of dissolved organic matter (DOM) -... | ecosystem: Environmental > Terrestrial > Soil >...
CAGCGCCAATAAGCACTGTCAGCCGCAGCGGAGATGCCAATTTCGAAAATTTCATATATCGCCTTTGTTATGCGCGAGGCAAAAAGTGCAACGCAACTGAATTCATGCAATAGCGCAAGCCCGTGGGCTTCGGACCATCGTCGAATACATGCCCTAAATGAGCATCGCAGCGGCGGCAGGAGATCGCATCACGCGCCATCCCGAAGGTTCTGTCGCTGCTCTTGATGACATTCATCGCCGAGATCGGCTGCCAGAAGCTGGGCCACCCGGTACCGGATTCAAATTTGGTCTTCGAATCATAAAGCGCGGTATCGCAACATATGCAGTGGTAAATGCCGTCCGCATGATTTCTGTCGTATTCGCCGGTAAACGCAATCTCAGTGCCGGTCTGGCGCGCGACCCTATAGGCGGCCGGTGAAAGCTGCGCTTGCCACTCTGCATCGGTTTTCAGGGTCTTCGCAACCCGCGCTATACCTAAGCTTTTGCCGGCAGGAGAGAAATTCTCGATGGACACCTCATTGTTCAGCGCAGGCCCAGACAGCGTTGCTGCGGGCACGTTGCGCGTGAATGGGATAGCCGACAATGCCGTCAATCCCGCGACAATGTAACGACGACTCATCAGTATGCTCATGACCTGCCCCTCAACCGAATGTAAATGAATACCCTTGTACGCCTGAATCCAGAAACTCGATCGAAAACACATGCTCGCCCACATCGCCCGTCTGCCGAATAAGCTGGTATAGGCGCTGCCGATCGACGGTCCCTGCCCCGTTGGAATCCGTATCAGCGCCATGATTCGCCGCGGGTGCAGCACCATCGAGCAGTACCCGAAAGCGCACCGGCTTGCCCTCGCCATTGGGACCCAGTACCAGGTGCAAATCCCGTGCATAGAATCGAAACACGATTTTCCCGGGCGAGGCGCCCAGAACTGCCTTCTCTGGATCTACATTCCATGACCCGCTCAAGGCCCATTGATTCAATTTTAATGTAGACGGCGCCGAATAGGCATGCAGTTGGTCTTGCGCGATACCGCCGGATGACGCGAAATTCTCGGCGCGGCGATATCCGACATAGGTCTCCGGAGACTGATCGTGCGCTTCATCGGGCGGCGCCTGAACTCCGACAGCCTTCGCCGCGCCCATCCCGGAGGGCGGCAGACCGGTTTGCCCCGCATCGGTCAGCAATTTTCGAATTGTCTGCTCTGACTCGTCGTAATTACCTTCGCCGAAGTGGTGCGCTCGAATGCGGCCGGTAGCATCGATGAAGTAGTGGGCGGGCCAATATTGGTTATTAAAGGCCTGCCAAATGGCATAGTCGTTGTCCAAGGCAACGGGATAGGTAACTTTCAAATCGGCGACTGCGCGCCGCACATTGCCGGGGTCCTTTTCGAAGGCGAATTCCGGCGCGTGCACACCGATGACCACCAATCCGTGATCCTTGTACTTCTCATACCACGACTCGACAAAGGGTAGCGCACGCAAACAATTGATGCAGGAATAAGTCCAGAAATCGACCATCACGACTTTGCCGCGCAAGGCATCGGGGGTGAGCGGCGGCGAATTCAACCACAGAGTGGCGCCGGTGAATGCGGGGATTTCCCCTTCTACCGGTAGATCTGCGGAAGGCTTCGCGGCGGACATCATCATGGCGTGGCCATCCGCCTTCGAAGTGCTCATGGCCATGTTGGAATTGCTCATGGCCATCGTCATGCCGCCGCCCGGAGCGCCAGGATCGCGTGGATTGATCTTATCGATCAGGGACTGCTCGAGACTGTTCGTCCCGTTAAGCGACAAGCGCGTGAGCACATTGGAATCCCAACCAAAGATGATGGCCACGACGGCAACCAGCACCGCTACGCCCAGCGCCCGCCTTATCCATTCGCCGGTGCCGAGCGATTTCTTCAGGAAAGCAAAAACCCTTCCCCCAGCAAGCAGTGCAATGGCCAACGAGGTTGCCGCTCCCGCCGCGTAGGCAAACAGCAGCAATGTGGTGCGCGCATTCGGCCCGGAGATGGCCGCGCCGGTCAGAATGAGGCCAAGAATAGGGCCCGCGCATGGTGCCCAAAGAAGACCGGTCGCTACGCCAAGCAGCAGAGAATTCACGAGTCCGAACCTGGCGGTCCCGGTGGTGGGCTGCGCGAGCCGATTGCCCAGAGCGACGAACGGGCGCGCCAACCAATCAGCCAGGCGCGGCGACAGCAGCGTTGCGGCAAACGCGGTCAATAGCACCAGCGCGAGGACGCGCCCATATTGATTGACTCTGACCGCCCAGGATCCGCCCACCGCCGCCAGTGTGGCAATTGCCGCAAAAGTAACGGCCATGCCGGCCAACATGGGAAGACCATTGGTGATAAATTTTTGCTCGGATCGAGCAAATACAAAGGGCAGCACGGGCAGGATGCAGGGACTCAAAATGGTCAGCACGCCGCCTAAAAACACTAAAATTACGATGGTCATGAGTGTGCGATCTTACTCCTCCCGAATAAGACCGGCGACCGAGGCATTACCTTGCAATGAGTCGAGACTGGCTCCTAGGTACCGCAAAACGTCTGCAGCACACGCTCGCCCGGTTGCGGCGGATTGGCATAGGCTGCGAATGCAGCTTGATCTCGATACGGCTGTGACAGCACGGCCAACAGTTTCTCGAAGGGAGCAAAATCGCCGCGTTCCACCGCCGCAACGATCACCTGTTCGATCCGATGATTGCGCGGAATGTACGCAGGATTGGCCTGCCGCATGGCCTGCGCGCGCGCCTTAGGGTTGGTCGATTCCCGTGCCGACCGAACCCGCCAGCGCTCTACCCAGTCATCATAATCGCGCGCATTGCCAAAAAGTCCGCGCACTCGCACCTCGCCTTTCTCTTGCGCCGCCACGTCGCACAGTCCGCGAAACGTAAGTGTGAAATCCACTTGATTGCGGTGCATCGCCTCGAGCAGGTCATCAACCAACGCACGATCCCCTTCCTCATTCGTCAAAAGCCCGAGTTTGCGACGCATTCCGGCCAGCCAGTGATCGGCGAAGCGCGGCGTAAAAGTAGCCAGAACCTCACTGGCGAGTTCGACCGCCCGTCCAGGATTGTTGTCGATCAGGGGCAGCAGCGTTTCCGCGAAGCGCGCGAGATTCCACGCCGCGGCATGCGGCTGGTTGCCGTACGCGTAGCGACCGCGCTCGTCGATTGAGCTAAAGACCGCTGCAGGATCGAATGCATCCACGAAGGCGCAAGGACCGAAATCAATGGTCTCGCCCGACACGGCCATATTGTCGGTATTCATCACGCCGTGAATGAATCCCACGTGCATCCAAGCGGCGATCAGCGATGCCTGGCGCGAAACGACCTCCGCCAGCAGTGCCAAGTAGGGTGCTTTGTCGCGCGCGAGATGTGCATAGTGGCGCTCGATCACATAGTCGGCGAGGATCTGAATCGCAGCAACGTCGCCTCGAGCGGCGAAATACTCAAAAGTTCCCACCCGTACGTGGCTGGCGGCAACGCGTGTCAATATCGCCCCCGGCAAGAGCGCCTCGCGCCGCACCGATTCGCCGGTCGTGACTGCCGCGAGCGCACGCGTGGCCGGGACCCCTAAGGCACGCATGGCTTCACTCACCAGATACTCGCGCAGCACTGGGCCCAAAGCCGCGCGGCCATCGCCGTTGCGCGAATACGGCGTGCGTCCGCAACCTTTCAGCTGGATATCGCGGCGCACCCCGGCCTGGTCGGGCATCTCACCCAGGAGAATGGCGCGGCCATCGCCGAGCTGCGGTACAAAGTGGCCGAACTGATGTCCTGCATAGGCCATCGCGATCGGCACAGCGCCCGGCGGCAGCGCGTTGCCGGAAAACAAACTCGCTTGGGCCTGGGCATCGAGACCGGCCAGGCTGAAGTTCAATTCGGCGGCGAGCGAATGATTGATTTTGATGACGCGCGGCTCGGCAACCGGCGTCGGGGCAACGCGAGCGAAGAAGTGGTCCGGCAGGCTGGCATAGCTGCTGGGATTCACGCGCGCAACGTCGCCCCGCCGGCTGACCTGCTGCGGGTCACCACTCCGCGCGTCGCCAGCCATGAACCCAGCAGAATGAGTGCGAAAGCAATGAAGCCGCCTATGCCGAGATGTTCGTCGAGCACCAACACCCCGAGCAACGTCGCCACCACCGGATTGATGTAGGTGATGACGGATGCGCGCGAAGCGCCGGCATGATGCACCAGATAAAACATCAGCAACATCGCCACGGCCGTGCACACGACACCCAAAACGGCTATCGATGTGAGTGCCACCGCCGAAGGCAGAGTGGCTGGAAGGTCTATAAGCGCGGGGATGAGCAAGATGACACTCGCTACCAGCAGACTTAAGGCAAGCGGCCCGATGGAATCCAGGCCATGCATGTGACGCTGAATGATCAAGGGTCCGATCGCATAGCACATCGTGGATAGCACCATACAACCTACTCCCGCCCAACCCAGCAAGCCGGAAATGGAACCTGTTCCCAGCAAAGCCGCCACGCCGATGAAACCGATCGCAAGTCCCGCGATGCGCCATGCGCCGAGCGACTCACGAATACCAAAGAAGCGCTGTATCAGCGCAATGGACAGCGGCACCATGGCAATCAGAATGCCCGTGACAGAGGAGCTGATCCAGCGCTCTCCGAGCGAAATCAGCGAGAAAGGAATTGCAAACTCAACCAGTCCGAACGCGACAATCGCCCCCTTATGCTTACCCAGTGAGCGCAGCGCGCCTCGCTGCCAGGCGATCGGCATTAAGATGAGTGTGGCCAGCAGCACGCGGCTGAAAGCCAATATCACCGGAGAGACTTCCTGAACCGCTACTTTTATAAAAAAGTATGGCAATCCCCAAATGATTCCGAGGGCCACAAAGGCCGTCCATCCTCGCCAGGTCACAAGCTAACACTCCGTACGCACCCATTCCGATAGCCCACCATGCTATCAGGGATCGCCACGGCAGAGGCCGCCTGAATTGCGCGCTAGGCTTCCGCCACTGCGTTCAAGCGGGAACCCACCGCGATCTCCGCCGCTTGCGCGGCCACTGCCGAACCTGGCAAAAATGCAATTTCGTACTTCGCCGAGTCGGGCGTTCGGATATGCGCCAAGCGCGAGTACAGTATCAAATAGTTTTGTGCCATGTGATGTGCCGTGAAGCGGCGATCGAACTCAGCGCGGATGCGCTTACGATCCAAGCTCAGAATGTCGCGCGCTGCCTTCGCTGCCTCGCCCTCCGAATTGACGATGAAGCCAGTGACGCCATTTTCGAGAACTTCAGGAACCGACCCGCAGTCAAACGCAATTACCGGTGTACCGCACGCCATCGACTCGATCATCACCAGACCGAACGGTTCTCGCCACGCTATGGGAAACAACAACCCGGCGGCGTTACCGAGAAATTCACCCTTTTGATGCTCGCCGATCTCTCCGATGAACTCGACATCAGAGTGTGACAGCAACGGCTCAATCTTGGTCTTGAAGTATTCCTCATCGACTCTATCGACTTTCGCCGCAATCTTCAGCGGCATACCAGCCCGCGCAGCGATGCGAATGGCCGCGTCCGGCGCCTTCTCGGGCGAAATGCGTCCGAGGAACGCCAGGTAGCCTCCACCCGGTCCTTGGCGCAGAGCTTGCTGCGGCAATCCGTGATGAATCGTCGCCACGTAGTTTGCTTGCGGCAATGGCACGCGTTGGGCATTGGAAATCGATACCACCGGCATGTCGCTATAATGCTTGTACAAGGACGGTAGCTCCGGCAAATCAAGACGGCCGTGCAAGGTCGTGACCGAGGGCACTGAGAGCAGACGCAAAATTGGGTACGCGAAGTAATCCAAGTGACAGTGAATGATGTCAAATTCATGCGCGCGCCGCGCCACGGTCTCTAGTTGCATGAACAAAGGTGCGAAAGGATCTTGTACCGTCGGATCAAGCCGCAGCGCGCGTGGCCATACTGCGGAGAGCTTCGCCTTGGTTTGGCTGTCGCCAGAGGCAAATAGCGTTACTTCGTGTCCGAGTTCCACCAATGCGTCTGTCAGATAAGCCACGACACGTTCGGTTCCGCCATACAGCTTCGGAGGCACGGCCTCAATGAGCGGCGCAACCTGTGCAATCTTCATCAGCATCTCCCTTAACGTCGAATGCAAGAGTACCGTATGCAACCTGATTCAGTTCCATTGCACAAGAAGCGTTAGGGACATGTCAGCATAAGAAGGCTCTTACGATGGGCATTGGTAACTCCTGCGCCGACGAAGGATCAAGCGAAACGTGAACACCTCTATACTTGCGGACATCGCTGAACGAGATGCTGACCCGGATCAGGCGCCAGCATCACAATTCAGCATCGCGGCGGGCGCCACTTTCCAGGAACGGCGCACGCGCACGCTGAAACACGGCGACACCTTCGCGGTGTTCGATCATCGTGGCGATATCGGCATTGAGGCGGGAAGTGCCGAAGGCTTGTATCACCGCGACACCCGCATTCTCTCGCAACTGACGCTCTCGCTCGAGGAAGCGAGGCCACTATTGCTCAGTTCCATGATTCAAGATGACAACACGGTGTTCAGCGCTGATCTGAGCAATCCGGATCTTCTGATCGGCGATCAAATCGCCTTTCGCCGCGAGCAAATACATCTGCATCGCCTTAAATTCCTCTGGAGCGGTGCCTGCTACGAACGGCTGCTGGTTCGCAATTTCGGCGATCGTCCATTGAAGGTTCGAGTCGCCTTGTGCTTCGGATCCGATTTTGCCGACTTGTTCGAAGTACGCGGTGAGCGTCGCGCCGCACGCGGCGAGTCATCCGCTCATCGCAGCAGCGACGCGAAAGTCGCGCTGCGCTATCTGGGGCTGGACAAGATCGAGCGAATCACGACGCTAGAATTCAGTCCAGCGCCGCAGACCCTGACCGCCGAGCGCGCGTCTTTTGTCGTGACGTTGCAGCCCCGCCAGGTGCGGCGTATCTTTATTCGAGTCGGGCTGCCGGACGCGGACAGCGCACCGTGGAGCGGGCGGGTATTTTATCGTCACATGCGCAGCGCGCGCCAAGCGTTGCACGATTCCAGCGCACGCGCGGCCAGTATCGACAGCTCCAATTCAGTATTCAACGAGGTGGCGAGGCGCGCCATCTCGGACCTGTACATGCTGGTGACTGATACGCCGTTGGGCCCGTATCCCTACGCGGGAACACCCTGGTTCAGCACGCCCTTCGGTCGCGATGGCATCATTACCGCACTCATGACGCTTTGGGCCGACCCCAGTATTGCGAAAGGCGTGTTGCGATTTCTCGCCGCGACGCAGGCCACGAGTATCGAACCGGAGCGGGACGCCGAGCCGGGGAAAATCCTGCACGAAATGCGCCACGGAGAAATGGCCAATCTTCGCGAAGTCCCCTTTGGCAGATACTATGGCAGTGTTGATGCCACGCCCTTATTCGTGCTGCTGCTTGGCGAATATTTCTCGCGCACCGGCGATCTCGACACCGTCAAAGAGCTTTGGCCGAATGCGCTGGCTGCGTTGAATTGGATTGATACCTTCGGCGACCGCGACGGCGATGGCTTCGTGGAGTATCACCGTCAGACCAAAGAGGGACTATCGAATCAAGGATGGAAGGACTCGCAGGACGCCGTGTTTCACCGCAACGGCCATTACGCGCACGGACCCATCGCTCTTTGCGAGGTTCAGGCGTACGTTTATGGAGCGAAGCGCCACGCATCGACGCTCGCTGCCGCGCTGGGACTCGAAGCGCACTCGCTTCAATTGCAATCGCAGGCTGAAACTCTACGCCGGAACTTCGAAGCGAAATTCTGGTGTGAGGAACTTTCCGTGTACGCCTTGGCGCTGGATGGCATCAAGCAACCGTGCCGCGTGGTCTCATCCAATTCGGGCCAAGTGCTGCTGACGGGAATCGCGGATCCCGAGCGGGCGCTGCGCGTGGCGCAGACCTTGCTCGGACCCGCCTGTTTCAGCGGCTGGGGCATTCGTACGCTCGGCTTGTCGGAGCCGCACTACAACCCTATGTCCTATCACAACGGGTCGGTATGGCCCCATGACAATGGTCTCATTGCCTTGGGGCTGGCGCGTTACGGTCACAAACGGGCAATCGCACGCATCTTCGCCGGCATGTTTGATGCGACAAGCTATATGGATCTGCGCCGTTTGCCGGAATTGTTCTGCGGCTTTTCGCGGCGCGAACACAACGCGCCCACCCAGTACCCGGTGGCTTGCTCGCCGCAAGCTTGGGCCAGCGCCACCGTGTTGGCGTTGCTGCAAGCGTCTTTAGGATTGGAGCTGATGGACGGCCGCAACGAGATATCATTTCACAGGCCGGTGCTACCGATTTTCCTCGAGGAGTTGCATCTGCGCAATCTGCGCTTAAGCCGCGGGTCGGCCGATGTGCTGCTGAAACGGCATGGCAACGACATTGCTGTCACACAGACTCGACGCGACGGCGATATCGCGGTGGTAGTGCGCCACTGACGGCCGACACATTGCTATTGAATTAGACTACTGCCAAGGCAAACGGTCCAGATCGAGGTTTCCGCCGCTTAAGATGATGCCGATGTTCGCGTCAGTCACCGCAAGCCGGCCCTCGACGATTGCCGCGTAACTGACCGCGCCAGAGGGCTCCACCAAGAGCTTCATGACCTCCAAAATCTGGCGCATGGCTTGAACAATTGACTCTTCGCGCACCGTGACAATGTCATCGACCAAGCGAATTATTTCTGCGAACGGCTTCTCTCCCAGCGAGGTCTTCAGTCCATCGGCAATGGTTCGCGGCTCGGTCATGGGAATGATCCGGCCCGCCTTCAGTGAGCGCGCGGCATCATCGGCGCCGGCGGGCTCGACGCCGACCACGCGTACATTGGGCTTGATGTCCTTTGCCGCCACGGCAATCCCACTGAGCTGTCCGCCGCCCCCGACAGGGCATAGGATCACATCGAGGTCGGGCACCTCTTCGAGCATTTCGATGGCCGTTGTGCCCTGCCCCGCCATGACCCGCAAATCGTTATAAGGGTGAATGAACGCGGCTCCGGTTCGCTCCATGATTTGGGCGGCGGTTGATTCTCGCGCGGCCAAGGTCGGTTCGCACAGAACGATATCGCCGCCATAGCGGCGTACCGCGGCCTGCTTGGCCACAGGTGAATTGTCGGGCATCACGATGTAGGCCGGAATGCCGCGCAGCGTCGCAGCCCGCGCCAATGCTGCGGCATGGTTACCCGAGGAATGAGTCACGACGCCCCTGGCTGCCTCCTCGTCGGTCAGCAAAAACACCGCGTTGGTGGCACCGCGCGCCTTGAAGGCACCCACCTTCTGTAGGTTCTCGCATTTAAAATAGAGACGGTTCCCGGCTATACCGTCGAGCACTTCGCTGGTCATGATGGGGGTGCGATGAATCTTGCCGCGGATGCGTTCATGCGCCTCGCGAATTGACTGCATGGTCAGGGCGGGCTTCGGCTGCGGGCTACGTGTATTCATAAACTCTGTGCTAAAAGTACGATATGAAATCCCGCCTGACATGGTTTGTCGTCATCGCCATGATTGCCGGACCGTTATTCGGGTTGTTCCTGCATCAAACTCTCGGCGCCGGTCCCGCAGCCGATAGCGCCGCGGCCGGACTATCGCTCGTTACCACCAGTTTCTTGCGCCTCATCAAGATGATCATAGCGCCATTGGTGCTATCCACGCTCGTGGTCGGCGTCGCCCGCATGGAAGGCGCGGCTGCGATAGCCAGAATCGGCGCGAAGGCCTTAGGATGGTTTGTCGTTGCAACAATGATATCGATGACCATCGGTGTCGTGGTGGTACAGTTATTCAAGCCGGGGTTTGGCCTGGCTGCATCCGCCGCTGCACCCGGCTCGAACGCGGCCGTCCCTCTGCAGTTCAAGGACATGCTTGATCACATCATTCCCAGCTCGATCGTTCAGGCCATGGCCAGCAACGAAGTGCTGCAAATTGTAGTGTTTTCCGTTCTGTTTGGCGCGGCGGCCTCAAGCGTTGGCCAGAAGGTCAAGGGGCTCATCGACACCATTGATGAGATTGCCTCCGTCATCCTGAGAATGACCCGCTACGTCATGGCGTTAGCGCCGCTAGCAATCTTTGCCGCTCTGGCAGCGACGGTCTTGGGCCAGGGTGCGGGCGTGCTGTTGGTGTACGCAAAGTTCATTGGCAGCTTCTATGTCGCTCTTTTGATCTTGTGGGTTTTTTTCGCTGCTGTTCTTTACTTGAGCATCGGGCAACGCACCCTTCAGCTACTGGAAAAGATCCGCGCGCCGCTGCTGCTGGCGTTTGCAACCGCCAGCTCCGAAGCAGCCTATCCGCAGACGTTGGAGCGCCTGGAGTCCTTTGGCGTCAGCACGCGCATCGCCTCCTTCGTTCTGCCGCTGGGATATTCCTTCAATCTATGCGGATCTGCGATGTACTGCTCATTCGCAGTGTTGTTCATTGCTCAAATCTATCGCATCGATTTCAGTGTGCAGCAACAGATCATGATGCTCCTCATTCTCATGGTCACGAGCAAAGGAATTGCCGGCGTACCGCGCGCTGCATTGATGGTCATCGCCGCATCGTTGAGCTACTTCGGATTGCCGGAACAGGGGTTGGTATTCGTAATCGCCGTCGATCACGTGCTCGATATGGGACGCACGGCTACCAACGTTATCGGCAACGCGGTCGCTGCGACGCTTGTCGCAAATTGGGAAGGCGAGCTGAAGGAGAGTGCTGCATGAGTCAGGAAGCAAGAGACGGTGCGGTTGCGAGGGCGCAGCGGTTGCTCGCGCATGACGCCGAAAGCCACGCAGGTGAAGGCGTGGTGCCTGCCATTGCACAGACTTCGCTCTTTACTTTCGAGAGTTTCGCAGTGATGTCGGAGACTTTTTCCGGCAAACGCGCGCGCAACGTCTATTCGCGCACCACCAATCCGACCGTAACGATGTTCGAACAGAAAATTGCCGCGCTGGAGCACGCCGCGGATGCAATCGGCTTTCCTAGCGGCATGGCAGCCATCTCAGGCACCGTGCTGGCCTTTGTTCAACCGCAGGACCGCATCGTCTGCGTCCGTCACGTTTATCCGGACGCCTATCGCTTCTTCGAGACATTGCTGAGAAAGCTCGAGGTGTCGGTCGACTATGTGGACGGCGCCGACGCCCGCGCCGTCGAGGCGGTGCTTCCTGGCGCCAAGCTGCTCTATCTTGAGAGTCCGACCAGTTGGACCATGCAGGCCCACGATGTCGGCGCACTGGCCGCGCTCGCTCATCGCCACGGTTGTCTTTGCATTATCGACAATTCTTGGGCAACACCGCTATTCCAGCGCCCAATCACGCTGGGCGTCGACTTGGTGATTCACTCCGCTTCGAAGTACATCGGCGGACACAGCGACACCGTGGCTGGCGTACTTGCCGGGAGCGCGGATCTTGTCAGCCACGTCAGGCGCACCATCTGCCCGTATCTGGGCGCAAAGCTTGCGCCCTTTGAAGCATGGTTGCTGCTGCGAGGCATGCGGACTTTGCCCACTCGAATGCTCGCACATGAAGCCTGTGCGCTCGAGTTGGCCCGCCGGTTACGCAAGCACCGCGCGGTCAGCGCGGTTCATCACCCGGCACTGGCAGGTCCCTTACCCGCAGGTCTCACCGGCACGACGGGCCTGTTCTCCTTCGAGGTCGATAGCAGCATCGATATTCCCGCGTTTTGCGACGCGCTGGAGTTATTCCAGTTGGGCGTAAGTTGGGGCGGCCATGAAAGCCTGGTTATTCCTGCTCTGATCGCGCGAGCGCAAGCAGCCGGCCCCAATTCGGCGCTCGACTTCGGCGTGCCGGCCCGGATGATTCGCCTGAGCATTGGTCTCGA
>Ga0066789_10001045_pt1 | contig 11818 bp, 5 predicted proteins | sample OrgsoiDNA2013049_FD_70960 | JGI IMG/M metagenome (GOLD analysis project Ga0066789, IMG submission 70960) | Permafrost soil microbial communities from the Arctic, to analyse light accelerated degradation of dissolved organic matter (DOM) -... | ecosystem: Environmental > Terrestrial > Soil >...
AGAAGGAATTCGCGGTTGCCTTCGGCTCCGAGGATTGGGGAGTCGGTTATCTCGGTTGAGACGGCGCCTAGAGACTTCACTGTGCTGCGGACCTTTTCGACTGCCTGCTGTTGAATCTCAGGATCACGAACGATGCCGCCTTTGCCCACGTGCTCGCGGCCGGCTTCGAATTGGGGTTTGACCAGGACAATTAATTCGCGTCCGGATCTTTGGTTCGCTTCTTGCGGGAACGCGGCTGCGATTGCGGTGGGGAGAACCAGAGTTGCCGAGATGAAGGAGACGTCCATCACGATCAGGTCTGCAGTTTCTCGGAGTTGTTCCTGAGTGAGATAGCGGGCGTTGGTTTTTTCGAGGAGACGGACTCGGGGATCGTTTCGAAATTGGAAAGCGATTTGGCCGTGGCCGGTGTCCACGGCGATGACGCGGGCGGCGCCGTGCTGGAGGAGGCAGTCGGTGAAGCCTCCGGTGGAGGCGCCGACGTCGAGGCAAGTTTTTCCGGTGACGTTGATCTTCCAATGCGCTAGTGCGTGTTCCAGTTTCAGTCCGCCGCGGCTTACGTACTTCAAGTCTTCGCCTAGGAGGCGAATTTCGGCATCATTATTTACTGACGCGCCGGATTTTTCTATTTTTTGTCCATGGACGAGAACTTTGCCGGCGAGGATGAGAGCCTGGGCGCGTTCGCGAGAGGGGACGACGCCGCGTTCGAGCAGCAATTTATCGAGGCGAATTTTTTTGGTGGATTTTTCCAACTTCTCTCTCGTGTCGCACCCAGGTGTGTGCAAGCTGTATAAGGCTCTCTGAGGTAAGGGCTTATTCAGGTACTTACCTAGTTTTCCACAGAATTATGCACAGGAGTGTTGAAAAAGTCGTGGAAGATTCATGGGGGTGTGGAAGGGGAAATGCGTGCTTTCGTGGTGTTGCCCCTACGTTGGCGGTGGCGCAGGCGAACAGCAGGTTCCTCGACTACGCAGAATGATTCGCTTTGCGAATCATTCTGCTTCGCTCGGAATGACAATGTTGGGGGGCGCGATCGACGGCACGGCTGAAGCCGTGCCTTCCCGTTATGACTCGGGGGCGGCCAACTACCCCGCCACTTCCTCCAGTACCTTCTGATCAATATCGAAATTCGCGTGGACGTTTTGCACGTCGTCGTGTTCTTCGAAGGCTTCGATCAGGCGAATCATGGTCCCGGCCTGCGATCCTTCGAGCTTGATGTAGTTTTGCGGAATCATCGTTACCGAGGCGGAGACGGGTTCGATGCCGGCTTTCTTTACTGCCTCGAGCACGGCTTCATACGTCGCAGTCGGGGTGAGGACCTCCCAGTTGTCGCCGTCGTCGCGGAGATCGTCGGCTCCGGCTTCGAGCACGATTGCCATCAGGTCATCTTCTTTGGCGGCAGCTTTCGCGATGATGATGTCGCCCTTCTTGTGGAACAGATACGCGACGGCGCCGGCTGCGGCCATGTTGCCGCCGTTTTTGCCGAAGGCGTGGCGAATTTCGCTGACGGTGCGATTGCGATTGTCGGTGTTGATCTCGAGCAGAATAGCTACGCCGCCGGGGCCGTAGCCTTCGAGCTGAAATTCTTCGTAGGTGGCGCCGGGCAGTTCGCCGGTGCCGCGCTGGATGGCGCGCTTGATGTTGTCCTGCGGCATGTTCTCGGACTTGGCCGCGAGAATGGCGCCGCGGAGGCGCGGGTTAGCGTCGGGATCGCCGCCGCCGTTCTTGGCCGCAATGCTGATTTCCTTGATCAGGCGGGTAAAAATCTTGCCCCGCTTGGCGTCAAGCGCGCCCTTCTTATGCTTGATGGTGGCCCATTTTGAATGGCCAGACATGGAGATACCTCGGTTCTATGAACTTGAGTTGCGCTGCTTTCGCGGAATCAGGACTGCCCAGTAAGAGGAAACCACTGTGCCCTCGGGCTGCCTGGAATACGCAGGCGAAGTCGAATTATAGCGGTTTCGCGGGGAGTTTGCGAACACTAAACCGTGGGCGGTTCTCTTCTGCGCGTCCGTCGGACGCTGCGTCTGGCACCTGCGATGGAAGTGGACTGGCTGATCATGTTTGGACGATACATGAAACTCGGTTCACTCTTTGGAATACTAAGAACCCACGGCTGCTTAATTTTATTGCACAGGCTCGACGGAAGTAGTCAAGGCACGTTGATATTCTTTTGTTGGGCCATACACCGTCAATATCAGCAATCGTTCCGCTAAGAGCGGCGGGCTGCCCATCTGAACCGTGCAGGCATGGCCGTTTTTCTGCATTCCCACGCCAATCATTGCTGAAGCACCTTCTTGGTCGATTCCGCCAGGAATGAAGTCCTTATCGAAGTCCACCACGACCTTCCATGGAGCTTCCGTCCGTGTATTGCAGCGAACTATCACGGCCGTCGCAGTAACCGCTCCCACAATTTTCGAGTCAGGCATCCCAAAGTGATTGGATACCCAGCAGTGTCTTTCTACTGCGTTTGCACCGAAACCGTTTTAGTGATCACCCGCTCTGGAGGCTTAGTCTTAAGATTCGTCAGCCTTTCACCCTCCGCGAAGTCGGGGGGGAAGTCCGACCGTCGAAGGGTACCTTTTATTGCTGAATTTGAAAACAGCCGACTACCACGGCTTTTGGACTAGTCCAGAATCGGCAAACTCACGCAGGGCTGGACCATGAACTCCAGTTGCGCGATGTGCTTCAGGGATTCTTCGAGCAGGGAGGTTGGGCAGGGCTCGAGGGTGATGACGAAGGGCAGACGCGATTTGGGGTAGCCGGGTTTTTGGAATACGGAGTCGATGTTGATGCCGGAGCGGCAGAAGATGGTCGCCAGCGAGGCGATGATTCCGGGCTCGTCTTTTACGGTGAAGCGCAGGTAGTGGCGGGAAGTGAAGTCGGAGCTTACGGGCGAGTTCGTAGGAAGACCGGCGCCGCCGACTTCGTCTTCGTTTTCTTTCAGGGCGACGCCGTTGATCTGACGCGAGCGCTGGATGGCGATCAGGTCTGAGACAACGGCGACGGCGGTGGGATTGCCTCCGGCACCGTGTCCGGCGAAAACGGTTTCGCCGCCGAATTTTCCTGTGGACATGACCAGATTCTGTCCGCCTTCGACGCCAGCCAGCGGTGAGTCGCGATGCACCAGCGTCGGCTGCACGGAGGCGAAAAGTCTGTCCGCGGTCTTCTCAGCCCGCGAAATCTGGCGGATGGTGCAATCGAGCAGCTTGGCGTAGTCGAAATCCACCGGCTCGAGGGCGCGGATGGAGCGCGCGGGAATGTCGAGCGGATTCACCGACACGCGTAATCCGGTGCGGGCGAGGATGGTGAGCTTGGCGCGAGCGTCGAGGCCGTCAACGTCTTCGGTGGGATCGGCTTCGGCGAATCCAAGTTTCTGCGCTTCTTTCAATGCGTCGGCAAAAGAGACTCCGGCGCTTTCGATTCGGGTGAGGATGTAGTTGCAGGTGCCGTTGAGAATGCCGCAGAGTTGAACGAGTTCGTCGCCGGCCAGGCCTTCTTGCAGGCCGGAGATGACGGGGATGCCTCCGGCAACCGAGGCTCCGAATGCGATGTGTGCTTTGTGCTGGCGTGCGAGCCGGACAAGTTCCGTGCCATGACGCGCGATGAGTTGCTTGTTCGCCGTGACCACCGACTTCCCGGATTGCAACGAGCTCCGCACCCATTCGCCGGCAGGTTCGAGTCCGCCGATGAGTTCGACGACGATGTCTGCGTCGGATTTCAGAACATCTTGAAAATCTTCCGTCCAGCGGACGTTCTTCGGGACCCAATCCACTTGCTTGCGTTTGACGCCGCGATTGCAGATTTGGGTGAGGCGCAGGCCGGACGGCGGGTGCTCGGTGAGAATGCGGGCGACGGAGCTGCCAACGGTTCCGAATCCCAGGATGGCGACGTTGAGCGGCTTCTGCGGGGGATTCTTGTGCGCGGCAGGCGAGTCGAGTTGGGTGACGGGCTTCAAATGTTCAATCCAGGCCAAGTGCTGGATTTCCTTTCGGCAATCACGGACTTGCTTCCGTTGGAGGGTCGAGCAGAAGACCGCGCCGATTTCTTCACCACAGATCCATTCTTGCCATGGCGCGCGGTGCCGTTCGTTTTCTGTCTCTTTCGGCTTCGGAGAGCAGCGGGCTCGTTGGTCGGGAAGAAATGTTCGTGCAGACGGCGCACCGCTCGGGGCACATCGCTTTCCTTCACCACGAAGCTGATGTTAATTTCCGACGCGCCCTGGGAAATCATGCGGATGTTCACTTCGGCCTCGGCGATGGTGTTGAACACGCTGGCGGCGATGCCGGGTTTTCCGTGAATGTCTTCGCCAACCAGGCAGATGATGGCCTGCTGGTCTTCGCAGGTGACGTCGGCGATCTGCTCCATCTCGGTGAGCAGACCTTTCGGGATCCGCTTGGTTTCCATGGTGAACGACATGCTGACTTCGGAAATGGCGACGATGTCCACCGAAGTCGAATGACGGTCGAGAGCTTCAAACACCGAGCGCAGAAATCCGTGCACCATAATGCCGCGCGAGGCGACTACGTTCACAATACTGATACCGGTTTTCGCTGTGATGGCGCGGAAAGTGTCCAGGCTGCGCGGAGTGCGGGCTGTGATCTGCGTCCCGGTGCTGCGCAGATTGCGGGAATTGAGCACGTACACGGGAATGTTCTGATGAATCGCGGGCAACAGAGTCGCGGGGTGGAGGACCTTTGCGCCAAAATACGCGAGTTCGGCGGCTTCGTTGAAGCTGATGCGCTTGATAGTGCGGGCGTCGGGACAAAGTCGAGGATCGGTGGTCATCATGCCTTCGACGTCGGTCCAGATTTCGATTCGGGCGGCGTCGAGGGCGGCGCCAATAATCGCAGCCGAGTAATCCGATCCGCCGCGACCGAGCGTGGTAGGAACGCCGTCTGCGGTGGAGGCGATGAATCCGCCCATGACCGGAATGCGTTTCTTCGAAAGCAGCGGGGAGATTTTCTTTTTCGAGCGCTCGCGAGTTTGCGCCATCTGCGGGAGGGCGCGGGTGTGTTTGTCGTCGGTCACCAGACATTCGCGGGAATCGACCCAGGCGGCGCTGAGGCCGCGGACGGCGAATGCATCGGCGACGATCAGGCTGGAGAGCAACTCGCCGAAGGACAAAAGGTAGTCGCTACCGCGAGGAGTGAGTTCGCGGACTGCGGCTAAGCCGCGCAGAAAGCTCTCGAGTTCAGAAAAAAGACTCTCGAGTTTAGGAACCAGCGCGGCGCACTTTTTGGCTCCCAGTAATTCCAAGGCGGCTTGCCGGTGACGCTTGCGCAAGGACTGGAGCAATCCAACGCTGGCTTCGCAATCGCCGGATGCGGCTTTCTGACCCATGGCGACTAACTGGTCGGTGACTTTTGCCATGGCGCTGACCACCACCACGGGCGATTGTTTGCGGCGGCTGCCGACAATTTTCGCGACGCGCTCGATGGCTTCAGAGCTTTCGACCGAAGTGCCGCCAAATTTCATCACAATCATCGGCACACCGCCGATAACGATCCCGCGTTCATAATGACCAGTCCTCTAACCATCCTAAAATTAGATCTGCAGAATTAAGAATAAAAGACCCCCCTACAAACGAAAGACCCACCAGCCTTTTATTTTTGGCTGTGGGTCTTGAGATTCTGCTTGTTTCAGCTCAACGCCCACGCCAGACACTAATTCGTGTGCCCGTGGTAATGGGCGGCATCGTCATCGTGGTCCGGAAGGTGGACGGCATCCTTGAAAACTATAGCTTAGGGGCGGGGAAATCTCCATATTCGAGTTTTCGATGGGTGCTATCGAAAAAAGTGAAACGGGTTGCGTTCCCATTCTAATGAGATCGGTAGCGGCATCGACGTTGTCGATTTTGTCTCACTCGGCCCGTAAATAGGGGCTTTCCGGGCCGACCTGTGATTTCGAAATTTCCATCCTGCCTATCGAAATTCTGAATTGTACTTTGACCCTAAACCGCTGTAACAAAGATATATAGGTCGTGGCGCGCGCGATCTGAAATGCCGTCATTGGTGGTTCGTCTGTCGTCGTTGGCCTGACTCTCCGGAGTCTGGGGCTGGCGGCGGCTATACTCATTGCAACAATTGGCGAACTACTGACGATCAGCGGCTAACGACGCGACGCCATCCTTTCCCGGGAGACTTTTTTGCAGCGCTGGAAAACAAATAACGGCTTGCCGCCGCGTCAGGGTCTTTATGACCCGGCGCAGGAGCACGACAACTGCGGCATGGGGTTTGTCGCCAGCATTCGCGGGGAGAAGAGCCATCAGATTATTGAGCAGGGCATTCAGATCCTGATCAATCTGACCCACCGCGGCGCCTGCGGGTGCGATCCCGAAACTGGTGACGGGGCGGGGCTGTTGATCCAGATCCCGCACAAATTCTTTGCCCGCGAATGCGAGACGCTTGGCTTTACTCTGCCGGAGCCCGGCGAGTACGCCGTCGGCATGACGTTTCTTCCGGTGGAGAAACAGCCGCGGCTGAACTGCGAAGGCGTGCTGGAAAGAATTCTCCGCGAAGAAGGGCTGAGCACGCTGGGCTGGCGCGATACTCCGGTGAACGGAGACGCCATAGGCCGGGTGGCGCGGGCCTCGCAGCCTTACATCCAGCAGGTTTTTGTGGCGCGTCCGCTGGAAATGGATGAGGACGCGTTTGAGCGCAAGCTGTATGTGGTCCGCAAGCGGGCGGAGTTGGAGATTGCCGAGTCGGACATCGAAGACAAGGAGTTCTTCTACATTCCGTCGCTTTCGTGTCGCACCATCGTTTACAAAGGGTTGCTGCTGGCGCCGCAAATCGCGAATTTTTACGGCGAGCTTTCTGATCCCGATGCCGCCAGCGCGATGTGCCTGGTGCATCAGCGGTTTTCGACCAATACTTTTCCCAGCTGGAAGCTGGCGCATCCGTATCGCTACGTTGCCCACAACGGCGAGATCAACACGCTGAAGGGGAATGTGGCCTGGATGCATGCGCGGCAGTCCATCCTTGCGTCGCCGCTGTTCGGCGAGGATATGAAGAAGCTGTTCCCGATCATCGAAGCCGGGGGCAGCGATTCGGCAAGTTTCGACAACGCGGTGGAACTCTTGTTCCAGACGGGACGAAGCATTCCGCACGTCATGGCCATGCTGATTCCGGAAGCGTGGTCGGGGAATCCGCATATCAAGCCGGAGAAGCAGGCGTTCTACGAATATCACGCATCGCTGATGGAGCCGTGGGACGGGCCGGCGGCGATTGCGTTTACTGATGGACGAATGATTGGCGCGACGCTGGACCGCAATGGGCTGCGTCCGGGGCGGTATGTGGTCACGGACGATGATCTTGTCGTGATGGCGTCGGAGGCGGGCGTGCTTTCGATTGCGCCAGAAAAAGTTAAGAGAAAAGGCCGTTTGCAGCCGGGGAAGATGTTCCTCGTCGATACCGTCGAAGGCCGCATCATTTCCGATAAAGAAATCAAGAAGCGGCTGGCGGCGCGGCAACCTTACGGCGAGTGGCTGAAGGAAAATCAGATTACGCTCGACCAGTTGCCGGAACCAGTGCGGGTGCACGCTTCCGATCATGCGACGATTCTTTCGCGACAACGGGCCTTCGGTTACACCGATGAAGATTTGAAGATGGTAATGGAGCCGATGGCCACCAAAGGCGAAGAGCCGGTTGGCTCAATGGGCACCGACACGCCGCTGGCCTGCCTGAGCGACAAGCCGCAGCCGCTGTTCAATTACTTCAAGCAGCTTTTCGCGCAGGTGACGAATCCGCCGATTGATCCCATCCGCGAAGAGATGGTGATGTCGCTCATCAGCTACATCGGGACTGAGCGCAACATTCTGGAAGAGACGCCGGAGAATTGCCACACGCTGAAGTTGCCGCATCCGATCCTGACCAATCGCGATCTGGAAAAGCTGCGGCGGGTTTCGCGCGGAGATCTGCTGGCGATCACGCTGCCGGCGTTGTTCAGCGCCAAGGATGGCGAAACCGGCTTGCGGTTGGCGTTGGACGAGCTTTCGCGGCGGGCTTCTCTGGCGGTGAAGTCCGGCTATTCGCTGCTGATTCTTTCCGATCGCGGCGTGGACAAAAACTACGCGCCGATTCCCAGCTTGCTGGCGCTGGCGTCGGTGCACAATTTGCTGGTGCGCGAAGAGACGCGCACGCAGGTGGCGCTGATTATTGAATCCGGCGAGCCGCGCGAGGTGATGCATTTTGCATTGCTGATCGGGTACGGCGCCAGCGCGATCAATCCTTATTTGGCGGTTGAGACGCTGGAAGATCTGGCGGCGCGCGGTTATCTGCCAGGGGGAATGACTCCCGACGTCGCGGTCAAGCATTTCACCAAGGCCATCAATAAAGGACTGTTGAAAACGTTTTCGAAGATGGGCATCTCGACGCTGCAGAGTTATCGCGGGGCGCAGGTGTTCGAGGCTATCGGCCTGAACAAAGATTTGGTGGACGCGTATTTTTCCGGCACCACCTCGCGAATCGGCGGCGTGGGGCTAAGTGTGCTGGCGCGCGAGGCGCAGATGAAGCACGAGTTCGCCTTCCGTCCGATGACGGATTCGGATACTGAGCTAGCGGTCGGCGGCGGATACAACTTCCGCGTGAACGGTGAATATCACCTGCTAAACCCGGACACCATCAGCAAGCTGCAACACAGCGTACGCGAAGGAAGCTTTAAGAGCTTCCAGGAATATTCCGAACTGATTGATACCCAGAGCCGCAATCTGGCGACGCTGCGCAGCCTGATGAAGATCAAGAAATCGCGCAAGCCGGTGGCGCTGGACCAAGTGGAGCCGGCGAAAGAAATCGTCAAGCGATTTACGACCGGCGCGATGTCGTTTGGCTCGATCAGTAAAGAAGCGCACGAGACGCTGGCGATTGCAATGAACCGGATCGGCGGCAGGTCGAATACTGGTGAAGGCGGCGAAGACGAAGAGCGCTACAAAAAAGACGCCAACGGGGACTGGCGGCGCAGCGCGATCAAGCAAGTGGCGTCGGCGCGGTTCGGCGTGACTGCGAACTATCTGGTCAACGCCGATGAGTTGCAGATCAAGATGGCGCAGGGCGCGAAGCCCGGCGAAGGCGGCCAGCTTCCCGGACATAAAGTGGATGAAGTGATTGCGCGCATCCGGCATTCAATCCCGGGCGTGGGATTGATCTCGCCGCCGCCGCATCACGACATTTATTCCATTGAAGATCTGGCGCAACTGATTTACGACTTGAAGAATGTGAATCCGCAAGCGCGGATTTCGGTGAAGCTGGTGTCGGAAATCGGCGTTGGCACAGTTGCTGCGGGCGTGGCGAAAGCTCATGCCGATGTGGTGCTGATCTCCGGCGACAGCGGCGGTACGGGCGCGTCTCCGCTTAGTTCGATCAAGCATGCGGGGATTCCGTGGGAGCTGGGTCTCGCCGAAACGCAACAAGTTTTGCTGATGAACGACCTGCGCAGCCGCATCCGGGTGCAGACCGACGGCAAGCTGCAAACCGGACGCGACGTGGTAATCGCCGCGCTTCTCGGAGCCGAAGAATTTGGCTTCGCGACTGCGCCGCTGGTGGCGATGGGCTGCATCATGCTGCGCAAGTGCCATCTAAATACCTGCTCGGTAGGCATTGCCACGCAAGATGTGGAGTTGCGGAAAAAATTCGCGGGCCAGCCCGAGCACGTCATCAATTTCTTTTTCTTTGTAGCCGAGCAAGTGCGGCAATACATGGCCGACCTCGGTTTCCGCAAAGTGGATGACATGGTTGGCCGCGTCGAAATGCTCGACGTGCAGCCGGCGGTCGATCACTGGAAAGCCAAGGGCGTGGATCTCTCGGCGATTCTCTACAATCCGCCGCTGCCGGGGCGCGTGGCGCGGCATTGCGTACAGGCGCAGGACCATGGACTGGATGCCGCGCTCGATCACCAACTGATCGCGGGCGCGAAGGCTGCGCTCGAGAATCGCACGCCGGTCGAAATGAGTTTCCCCATCCGCAACGTGCATCGCACGGTGGGCGCGATGCTGAGCGGACAGATTGCGCGGCGTTACGGATCAGAAGGACTGCCGGACGATACGATTCGCATCAAGTTTGAGGGATCCGCGGGACAAAGCTTTGGTGCGTTCCTGGCGAAGGGCGTGACCATGACGCTCGAAGGCGATGCCAACGATTATGTGGGCAAGGGACTTTCGGGCGGGAGAATCGTAGTTTATCCACCAAAGACTTCGCACTTCGTGGCGGAAGAGAATATTTTGATCGGCAACGTCGTTCTCTATGGTGCGACCAGCGGCGAAGCATTTTTCCGCGGAGTTGCCGGCGAACGGTTTGCGGTGCGGAACTCCGGGGCCACGGCAGTTGTAGAAGGCGTGGGCGATCACGGCTGCGAGTACATGACTAACGGGCTCGCGCTTGTGCTTGGCTCCTGCGGGAGAAACTTTGCCGCCGGAATGAGCGGTGGTATCGCCTATGTGTTCGACGAGAAGATGGACTTCACCGAGAAGCGATGCAACTTGGCTTCCGTGGACCTCGAGCCGGTGATTGAGCCGCGCGACGTCGAACTGGTCCGCGGTCTGGTGGAGCGCCACTACGAGCTGACGGGAAGCAAACGGGCGAAAAACATCCTCGACAACTGGGTGGAGATGCTGCCGCGCTTCATCAAAATCTTCCCGCACGAATTCAAGCGGGTGTTGGGCGTGAGCCGCACCCGGCATCCTTATATTCCGGGCCAGCCTATGCCCGTGCCGGAACTGCTGGAGGCCGCGCATGGGTAAGGCCTCGGGCTTCATGGAGTATCAGCGCGAAGGCGCGACGCGGCGTCCGGTTGCCGAGCGGGTGAATGACTGGTTTGAGATTTACCAGGATTTCCCGGAGGACAAGCTGCGCACGCAAGGCGCGCGCTGCATGGATTGCGGGGTACCGTTCTGCCATACCGGATGTCCGGTCAACAATCTGATTCCGGACTGGAATGACCTGGTCTATCACGGGCGGTGGAAAGAGGCCGTGCGGCAGCTTCACTCCACAAATAATTTTCCGGAATTTACCGGACGCATTTGTCCGGCACCGTGCGAGGCTGCTTGCGTTCTCGGGATCAACGAGCCTGCGGTGACCATCAAGCAGATTGAGAAGAGCATTGTCGATCGCGGGTTCGCCGAGGGATTCATTCATCCTGAGCCGCCGAAAGCGCGCACGGGAAAGAAAGTGGCGATTGTCGGCTCCGGCCCGGCGGGTCTGGCGGCGGCGCAACAACTGAATCGGGCAGGGCATTGGGTTACGGTTTACGAGAAGGCGGACCGCATCGGTGGCCTGCTGCGCTATGGCATTCCCGAATTCAAGATGGAGAAGCGCATTGTGGACCGTCGCCTGGAGCAGATGGAAGCCGAGGGCGTGAAGTTCGTGACCAATGCGCACGTTGGCCATTCGGTCCCGGTGGAAGACTTGCAGCGGGAGTTCGGCGCGATTCTATTAGCTGGCGGCGCCGAAGCCTCGCGCGACTTGAATATTCCCGGGCGCGAGTTGAAGGGGATTCATTTCGCGATGGATTATCTTCCGCAGTCGAACAAACGCTGCGAGGGCGATACGCTCGATCCGGCAGCCGACGTTCTTGCGACTGGAAAGCGCGTCATTATTATTGGCGGCGGAGACACCGGCGCGGACTGCCTGGGGACGGTGCATCGTCAGAAGGCAATTTCGGTGCATCAGTTCGAGATTATGCCGATGCCTCCAGCGGAGCGCTCGCCGCTGACGCCGTGGCCGTTGTGGCCAATGCAGTTGCGGGCGGAAGGCGCGCACGAAGAAGGCGGCATTCGCAAGTGGGGCATCGCGACCACGAAACTTACTGGCGACGCGAATGGAAATGT
>Ga0066789_10001046_pt1 | contig 11812 bp, 11 predicted proteins | sample OrgsoiDNA2013049_FD_70960 | JGI IMG/M metagenome (GOLD analysis project Ga0066789, IMG submission 70960) | Permafrost soil microbial communities from the Arctic, to analyse light accelerated degradation of dissolved organic matter (DOM) -... | ecosystem: Environmental > Terrestrial > Soil >...
GGGCCGCTGCGCCAGCCAATCGAGGCTCGAACGTTGTGGGTCATAGTCCGCAAGAGACACCTTCAGCCCGTCTCGGGCGAATAGCACCGCAATATTGGTGGCAATCGTGCTCTTGCCGCACCCGCCCTTCGCATTCAAAACCATTACGTGGCGCATAAGTCCCTTAAGATCGTTGTGGAGTCGCGCAAGATTATCGCATTGAGCGGGCACGCGCGCGCGCAAGCTCGAACTCGCGACAATCGGATGCATCGGCTATGCTCGCATCCATGCGCATCGAGTTTTCGAAGATGCAGGGGTTGGGCAACGATTTTTTCGTGTTCGACGCGCCGGCAGCCGGCACCCATCTCGACCCGGATACCGTGCGCGCTCTGGCCGATCGGCGCACCGGAGTGGGGTTCGATCAGGCGCTGATGCTCGAGACGCCGCGCGATTCAAACAACCGGGTGTTCTATCGGATATTCAATTCCGACGGCAGCGAGGTGGAGCAATGCGGCAATGGCGCGCGCTGCATCGCGGCCCTGCTGCACGCGCGGGCGCCGCAGCTCGGCCGCGAGCTGGCCATGGAAAGCAAGGGCGGCATCGTTCGGGCGCGCGTGCTTGAAGACGGACTGGTGTCCGTGGACCTCGGCGTGCCGAACTTCGACCCGGTCTCCCTGCCGATGGAGGCGCCGGCCGAGGCCTCCGCCTACACGCTGGAGGTCGGCGGTGGAACCGTCGAATTCGGCGCCGTGTCCATCGGCAATCCGCATGTGGTGATCCCGGTACCCGATCTGAACTCGGCTCCGCTTGCTCGGCTGGGGCCCGCGATCGAACGCCACCGGCGATTCCCCCGAGGCACCAACGTCGGGTTCATGCAAATCGTGAATCGCGGCCACATTCGTTTGCGCGTGTTCGAGCGTGGCGTCGGCGAAACGTTGGCATGCGGGACGGGCGCGTGCGCCGCAGTTGCCGTCGGCCGGAGCCGTGGATTGCTGGACGCGGACGTGCGCGTCGATTTGCCCGGTGGCAGGGCCCAGGTTTCGTGGCCCGGTTCAGGTCAACCCGTGTGGTTGAGCGGCCCGGCGACCACTGTTTTCAGCGGAATGATCGAAATTTAACGAGATATCATCGGGAGCTCACAAATGACGACGAGTCAGGCACGCGGTATCAAGCACGACACCATCAACGACAACAGCGTCGCGGAGTACTTGCAGACTTATCCGGATTTCTTCGAGCGCAACGGTCCCCTGTTCGCCAAGCTGCGCCTGCCGCACCTGCGCGATGCCGGAGCCACGGTGAGCCTGGTTGAACGTCAGGTGGAAGTGCTGCGCGAACGCAATCAGTCGCTCGAACGCAAATTGAAGGAGTTGGTGGATGTGGCGCGCGCCAACGACGCGCTCGCCACCCGCATTCATCGCTTGAGTCAGCGTCTCATCCAAGCCCACACCTTGCCGGAAGCGATCGACGCCGTCGAAACCAGTCTGCGCGAGGATTTCGAGGCGCGCAATTCGGTGCTGGTCCTGTTCTTCGATGCGACGCGGCCCATGGAGGCGGCGCCCAGCCGTTTCTTGCGAACCGCCAATCCCGCCGATGCGGAGATCAAGACATTCGACTCTTTGTTGCAGGCGGGCAAGCCCCGATGCGGCCAGATACGCGACGCGCAACGCGATTTCCTCTTCGGCAAGGATTCGGTGGAGGTCGGCTCGGTGGCCTTGACGCCCTTGGGTCCGAAGGGGGTGCTCGGAATCCTGGCGATCGGTGCGAGCGACGCGGAGCGATTTCACCCGGGCATGAGCACGGAGTTCCTCTCGCGCATCGGCGAACTGGTGACCTACGCGCTGACGCGATAGGCAACCCTAGGCCGGCGCCAAGATGAGTGCGGAGCAACAGGGCTGGATAGAGCGTTTCGCTTCGCATCTGACGCACGAGCGCCGCATGAGCGCACATACGGTTGCCGCCTATCGGCGCGATTTGCTGAGGTTGCGCGTTTTTTGCGATGCGCGAAAGATTTCGCACTGGGACACTCTCGATAACGCCCAAGTGCGCACCTTCGCGGCGACCGAGCACGCAAGCGGTGTCGGGCCGCGCAGCATCCAACGGCGTCTTTCCGCGGTCCGCGCATTTTACGAGTTCCTGCTGCGCGAGGGGCACTGCGCACGGAACCCCGCCCGCGACGTGCGCGCACCCAAGACCAAGAAGCGGCTTCCCACCACCCTCGATGCGGATCAGATGGCGCGCCTGCTCGAGTTCAGGGTTTGCGATTCACTGTCGGCGCGCGACAAGGCCATGATGGAGTTGTTCTACTCCTCCGGACTGCGGTTGGGCGAACTGGTCGGCCTCGACGTCGACGCGATCGATCTGGCCGATCGCACGGTGCGGGTCACCGGCAAAGGCAACAAGACGCGCCTCCTGCCGATCGGCCGTTTTGCGATTGATGCTATGAAAAGATGGCTCGGCGAACGCACCGCCCTCGTCAAGGGCGCCGCTCCCGCCAGGCACGCCGCCTCGGCTCAAGGCAGCGAATTCGCGGTATTCATCGGGCGCTCCGGCCGGCGACTCAGCGTCCGGGCGGTGCAGCTGCGCGTGGGCATGTGGGCGCGCCGCCAGGGTCTCGGTGTGCACGTGCACCCGCATATGCTGCGCCACTCCTTCGCGACTCATCTGCTCGAATCGAGCAGTAACTTGCGGGGCGTCCAGGAATTGCTGGGGCACGCCGACATCGGTACGACCCAGATCTATACGCATTTGGACTTTCAGCACCTGGCGAAAGTCTATGACGCCACGCACCCGCGCGCGCGGCGACAGCGCCCGCCTTGAAAGGCCGCCCCCCGACCCCATATGTCCCGTTTCACATGAATCACGATCCAGAGCGGATTTACGGCACCACGATTTTGGCTGTTCGGCGCCATGGCCGGGTTGCAGTCGGCGGCGACGGCCAGGTGACGCTCGGGCAGAGCGTGATGAAGGGCAACGCCCGCAAGGTGCGCCGCTTGTACGCCGGCAAGGTGCTGGCGGGCTTTGCGGGCAGCACCGCGGATGCCTTCACGCTGTTCGAGCGCTTCGAGGGCAAGCTCGAGAAATTCGGCAATCTCACCCGCGCGGCGATCGAACTGGCCAAGGACTGGCGGACCGATCGCAGCTTGCGGCGGCTCGAGGCCCTGTTGTGCGTCGCGGACAGCGAGAGCTTTTATGTCATCTCCGGCAACGGCGACGTGATCGAGCCGGAACATGATTTGATCGCCATCGGCTCGGGCGGCAGCTGTGCCCAGGCCGCCGCCCACGCGTTCGTACAAGCCACCGATTTGTCGGCTCGGGAAATCGTCGAGCGCTCGCTCCTCATAGCGGCGGACATCTGCATCTACACCAACCGCAATCTCACCATCGAGGAGTTGTAGCGCCCATGTCGCAAATGACTCCGCGTGAAATCGTCGAGGAGTTGGACAAGCACATCATCGGGCAAAAAGCGGCCAAACGTGCCGTCGCCATTGCCTTGCGCAATCGCTGGCGGCGCGGTCAGGTGGCGGAAAATCTGCGCCCCGAGATCACCCCGAAGAACATTCTCATGATCGGCCCCACGGGCGTCGGAAAGACCGAGATCGCGCGGCGGCTGGCGCGGCTCGCCAAGGCTCCGTTCATCAAGGTTGAGGCCACTAAATTCACAGAAGTAGGTTATGTTGGTAGAGAAGTGGACTCGATCGTACGCGATCTTGTCGACATCTCCGTTAAAATGACCCGAGAAGAAGAGATTTCGAAAGTGCGCCATCGCGCGGCGGATGCCGCCGAGGAGCGCATTCTCGATGCGCTCCTGCCGCGCGCTCCGGGGCCGGCAGCCGATCTCGGGCCGCGCGACGGCGATACGCGGCAGCGTTTCAGAAAAATGCTGCGCGAAGGCGAACTCGACGATCGCGAGATCGAGATCGAGGTGCGCGCGAGCCCTTTGGGCATGGAAATCATGGCGCCCCCGGGGATGGAGGAGATGACCCAGCAATTGCAGGGCATGTTCCAAAGTTTGGGCCAGAACCGCACCCGTGCGCGCAAATTGAAAATCAAAGATGCCTTGAGATTGCTGGTCGACGAGGAGGCATCGAAGATGATCAACGAGGAGGAGCTCAAGGTACGCGCCGTCGAGAACGCCGAGCAGAACGGCATCGTTTTCATCGACGAAATCGACAAGATCGCGCGCCGCCAGGAAACCACCGGGGCGGATGTGTCGCGCGAAGGCGTACAACGCGATCTTTTGCCGCTGGTCGAGGGCTGCACGGTCAACACCAAGTACGGCTCGGTGAAAACCGATCACGTCCTGTTCATCGCATCCGGCGCCTTTCACATGTCGAAGCCCTCGGATCTGATCCCGGAGCTGCAGGGCCGCCTGCCGATTCGCGTCGAGCTCGAACCCCTGGTGGTGCAGGATTTCATACGCATTTTGACCGAACCGGATGCCTCGCTGTGCCGCCAATACAGCGCGCTGCTGGCCACGGAAGGCGTCGATTTGCGATTCGAAGAGTCCGGTGTGCGGCGTCTGGCCGAGGTGGCCTTCGAAGTGAACGAGAATACCGAGAACATCGGAGCGCGCCGCCTGCACACCGTCATGGAGCGGCTGCTGGAAAGCCTGTCCTTCGATGCCGCGGATCGCAGCGGCACCTGCACCGTCATCGATCGGGATTACGTCCAGGGCAGCTTGGGCGATCTGGCGCGCGATCAAGATTTGTCGCGATACATCCTGTAGCCGTGGGATAGACCGCTTGCGAAAGACGCCCCTGCCCACCGACATCAAACTGCGCACCCGATCGCGCATTCTCGACGTGCGCTTCGACGACGGCGCGAGCTTCGAGCTGCCGTTCGAGTACTTGCGGGTGTTTTCCCCCTCGGCCGAAATCACCGGCCACGGCAGCGGCGAAGGCATTCTGCAGACCGGCAAGGAAGAGGTGCGCATCAGCGGCATCGAGCCGATCGGCAACTACGCGCTGCGCCTGGTCTTCGACGACGGCCACAACACCGGGCTCTATTCGTGGGCGGTGCTGCATGAATTGGGCTTGAGAATCAATGCGAACTGGGCGCGGTACCTCGAACGCTGCGCCGAAGCGGGAATCACCCGCAAAGACGGGTTCCAGGAGCCTGTCTGAGTATTCCGCGTGAGCCGCGTTGGCTTGGCGAGGGAGCGGATGCCAGGCGCGCGGCGCAGGCCGTAGCGAGCGCTACGACCAAGCCGCGCAACACCGCAGACGCCCCTCACCAAGCCAACCCGGAGGGACCGGGCAGATTTCGCTTCATCCATCGTTGTCGCCTCCTTATTGGGTGTTAACCCAACCGCGTCGGCTCCGCCTCGGCTGAAGCGAAATCTGCCACGGTCGCGGCCACGGGGAATACTCAGACAGGCTCCTAGGCGCACCCCGCCGGACTTGAAGGCCCGGACACCGCAGTCGGCTACAATGCGCCATCACGGGGAGGGGCGCGGTGACTGACTCCGACCGCAAGGTCGATTTTGGATTCGAAAAGGTGGCTCCGAAGGAAAAGGCCGCGCGGGTGCGCGCGGTTTTCACTTCGGTGGCGGGCCGCTATGACCTCATGAACGACCTGATGTCGTTCGGTGCGCATCGACTGTGGAAGCGATTCGCCCTCTCGCTCACCGGCCTGAGGCCCGGGCAATCCGCGCTCGACGTCGCCGGAGGCACCGGCGATCTCACGCTCGGGCTGCTGCGCCAGGTCGGCAGGGAAGGCCGGGTGATCCTTTCGGACATCAATCCCAGCATGCTGGAGGTCGGCCGCGACCGGCTGCTCGACTCGGGCTTCGCCGGCAATGTCGAATGCATCGTCGCCGACGCCGAGCGCCTGCCCTTTGCCGACAACTCGTTCGACTGCGTCACCATCGGCTTCGGGCTGCGCAACGTGACCGACAAGGCCGCCGCCCTGGCCTCCATGTACCGGGTGTTGAAATCCGGCGGCCAGCTCCTGGTGCTGGAATTCTCGACGCCGGTGGCGCCGGGATTGAAACCGCTGTACGACGCCTATTCGTTCGGAGTGCTGCCGAGATTGGGCCGGCTCGTCGCGCACGACGCCGCCAGCTATCGGTATCTGGCGGAATCGATACGCACCCATCCGAATCAAGAGGCGCTGCTCGAGATGCTGCGCAGCGCCGGATTCGGGCTCGCTCGATACCACAATTTGGCCGGGGGAATCGTCGCCCTGCACCGTGGGTATAAAATCTGACATGCCCGCGACCCCCGCATGGCTCGCATCGGTCGAAGCCCTACTCAACAGAAGCATTGGCCAGTCGATGCGGGCAACGGCCGCCGCCCGCCGTTTGAACAACACCTCGCTGCAAATCGATATCGAAGGCGTCTATGCGCTTCGCGCGACCGTGTCCGCCGAAAGGCTTGCGCTCATGGCGGACGCCGAGAGTGAAGCCAACGCGGTCATTTCCGGGTCGCCGTGGGCGCTCATCGAGCTGCTCACCGGCGGCGTGAAAAGCGCCGGCGGCGCGAACGCCGAGGGCCGGCCGTCGACTCAAATCCGCGGCGACGCGGAGATTGCAAACCGCTATCGGGAGCTGTTCGCGTTGGCGCGTCCGGATTTCGAGGAAGAATTGTCCCGTTGGACGGGCGACGTGCCGGCGCGGCGATTGTCGCAGTTCGCGAGAGCGGCCTTCTCATGGCTGCGCGATGGCGCGCGTACCGCCAGGGAAAACATCGCCGAATATCTGCAGGAAGAGAGCCGGGACCTGGTCAATAGGGCGGAACTCGAGGAATTTCTGCTGGGCGTCGATCAATCCCGCGAAATGGCCGACCGCATCGAAATCCGCCTTGCACGCCTCGAGCGGCAGATCAAAGGTACGGCGTGATGCGGCTGCGGGTCGCCGCCCGGCTGCTTAAGATCCAACGCGCGCTGGTGCGGCACGGATTGGACGATTTCGTGCGCGCGACGCATCTGTACCGGCCGTTTCGGTTTCTTTTCTATCTGTCGCCGTGGACCTGGTTTCAACGCAGCGAGGGCGCGACCCGCGGCGAGCGCCTGCGTCTCGCGCTCGAGGAACTCGGACCGATTTTCGTGAAATTCGGCCAGGCGCTGTCCACCCGCCGTGATTTGCTGCCGGTGGATATCGCCGACGAGCTCGCCAAGCTTCAGGATCGCGTGCCGCCCTTCGACGGCTCGATCGCCGTGGCGACAATCGAGCGCACCTTCGGCCGCGCTCTCGCCGACCTGTTCACCGACTTCGAGCAGACCCCTCTCGCCGCCGCCTCGATCGCGCAGGTGCATGCGGCGAAGCTCAAGAGCGGCGAACAGGTCGTGGTGAAGATATTGCGCCCCGGGATGCATGAGTTCATCGAGCTCGATCTCGAGGTCTTGGACGCGCTTGCGGCTCTGGCGAACCGGTACTGGGAGCCCGCCCGCCGGCTGCGGCCGATCGAAGTGGTGCGCGAATACCGGAAAACCATTCTCGACGAACTCGACCTCATGCGCGAAGCCGGCAACGCGGCCCAGCTGAAGCGAAATTTCACCGGCTCGCGCCTGCTGTACGTTCCGGTCGTCTATTGGGATTATTGCCGGACCAACGTCATGGTCATGGAACGCATACACGGGGTCATCGTCAGCCGTGTGGACGAGTTGCGCGCGCGCGGCACCAATATCGCGAAACTCGCGGAAAACGGCGTGGAAATCTTCTTTACGCAGGTGTTCAGGCACAATTTTTTCCACGCCGACATGCATCCCGGAAATATCTTTGTGCAAATCGAGGATCCGGAGAATCCGCGCTACGCCGCGGTGGACTTCGGCATCGTCGGCACTTTGCAGCCGCGCGACCAGCATTATCTTGCGGAAAATTTCATGGCGTTTTTCGAGCGTGACTACGCGCGCGTCGCGGCCCTGCACGTCGAGTCCGGCTGGGTTCCCAAGGGAACGCGGATCGATGAGCTCGAAACGGCGGTGCGCACGGTTTGCGAACCCATATTCAACAAGCCGCTCAAGGAAATTTCCTTCGCACAAGTCCTGCTGCGGCTTTTTGAAACCGCGCGCCGCTTCGACATGCAAATTCAGCCGCAGCTGATCCTGCTGCAAAAAACGCTGCTCAACATCGAAGGGTTGGGACGCGAGCTGTACCCCGAGCTCGATCTGTGGAAGACGGCGCAGCCGATTTTGCGGCAATGGATGCGCGAGCGCATGAGTCCGCGCGCCGCGCTGAAACGCATGCGCTCTCATTTGCCCGACGCGATTGAAGCCCTGAAGCAACTGCCGCAGATACTGCAGACGGCGGTGCGCGAAGCTTCCGAGGGGCGACTGCGATTGCAGGTCGAGGATCCCGGCGTCGCCGCGCTGCGAAGCGAGTTGCGGCGCACCCAATATCGCCGTGATATCGCCGTCGCAAGCGGCGTCCTGTGGCTCTCCGGCCTGTTTTGGCTCTTCTCGGCGGTGCCCTGCCGGTGGCTCGGGTGGGCGCAGATGGGTGCCGCGATCGTGTTGTTCATTGGGTACCGATCACGGGAGCTCAAGACCGAATGAAAATGCGCATCGAGACCTCGACCAGCTATCGCGGCCGCAACGCGCGGACGAACTGGCCGGTCTTGTTCGGGTTCATCGCCCTTGCCTTCGCGGCCGGCGGCCTCGGCGCGCTGCTCTCGCCCGGCGGCTCGGCCGGAGCGGCCGCGTGGTACGCGGCGCTGTCGAAACCCGCTTGGGCGCCCCCGAATCGATGGTTCGGACCGGTATGGACGACGCTGTATCTGCTGATGGGCATCGCCGCGTGGCTGATCTGGCGCGAACGCTATCATCGCAAACGCTCGGTCGCCCTTTTGGCATACGCGGTCCAGCTCCTGCTCAACGCGCTTTGGGCGCCGCTGTTCTTCGGCGCCCGAAATATCGGCGCCGGCCTGTTCATCGTGGTCGCGATGTGGATGGCGATCATTTGGACCATTCGCGAGTTTCGCTCGGTGCGCCCGCTCGCCGCCGGACTTTTGATTCCCTACGTGCTGTGGGTCACTCTTGCGATGGCGCTGAACCTCCGCATCTGGCGCCTCAACCCATGAGCGCCGAGGGCCCGGTAGCGTGACCACTGCGGCGTCGCGCCGCTTCAATTCTCCGCACCACGCGGCGCCGCGCACGCATTTGTTGTCCAATGACAACTACTGCGTGATGATCACCGCCGCCGGCTCCGGCTACAGCCGCTGGCGCGACATCGCCGTGACCCGCTGGCGCGAGGATCCGATCTGCGATCCGTGGGGGTTTTTCCTTCTGCTGCGCGACGTCGAGGCCGGTCAGGTTTGGTCGGCCGGATACCAACCGGTCGGATGCGAGCCGGACACCTATGATGCGACGTTCTTCGAGGATCGCGCGCAAATCATCCGTACCGACGGCTCGATGCTCACCGCCACCGAGATACTGGTCGCGCCCGAAGACGACGCCGAGGCGCGCTGCGTTTGCCTCACCAATCGCGGCGGCGGAGTACGCGAAATCGAGGTGACGAGCTACGCCGAGGTGGTCTTGGCGAGCGCCGACTCCGACTCGGCGCACCCGGCGTTCTCCAAAATGTTCGTGCAAACGGAATTCGTCGCCGAGGGCGGAGCTCTGTTGGCGACGCGACGCGCCCGCGAGCCGGACGATCCGCCGCTTTGGATGTTTCACCACTGCGTGGTCGAAGGAGATCCGACGGGCGCATTGCAATTCGAGACCGATCGGGCGCGATTTTTGGGGAGGGGACGGGATCTTCGCAATGCCGCGGGCATGGCGGACGCACGGCCGCTGTCGAACACCACCGGCACCGTACTCGATCCGGTGCTCGCGCTGCGGCGCCGCGTGCGCATCGCCGCCGGCCAATCCGCCCGCATCGTCTTTTGGAGCGGAATCGCGCCCACCCGTTCCGAGGCCATTACGCTGTGCGGCAGATATCGCGACATGTCGGGGTTCGACCGGATGAAATCGCCGGCGGCGGCCCGCGCTTCGGCCGAACTGCGCCGTCTCGGCGTCGATGCGGTCGAAGCGCAGCAATTTCAGCGCATCGCGAACCGGGTGCTGTATGCGGAGGCATCGCTGCGCGCTTCGCGCGAGATCCTGGGTCGAAACGCCCTGGGTCCGTCGGTGCTGCGGCCCCTCGGAATTTCAGGCGACCTGCCGATCGTGCTGGCGCAGTTCGACGATCGAGCGCATCTTGAGATCATCGCGCAGCTTCTGCGTGCGCACCGCTACTGGCAGGCGAAGCGATTGGCCGTCGATCTCGTCGTGCTCAACGATTGCCCGGCCCCGATCGCGGCGGAATTGCAGCAAGAATTGGCCGCCGCGATCGCAACCGCGCCGGCGCACGGGCCGGCCGGCGGTGACCCGCGCTGCGGCCGGATAATCCTGCTGTCCGGCGAGGCGTTGCCGCCGTCGCACCGCGAGTTGCTGCAGACCGCTGCGCGCGCGATCTTCAATGCGCGGGCAGGTTCTGTGAGCGATCAGCTGGCTCGGCTGTGCGACGCGGATACCGTAGCGCCACCGCCGCCCCGGCGGCCGCGCAGCGAGAACCCGGCCGCGCACGCGCGCGCGCCTCAGGACACGCACGCGCCCCAGGGCGTTGCGGACCTGGATTTCTTCAACGGCTTCGGCGGCTTCGCGGCCGCGGGGCGCGAGTACGTCACCGTCCTCCCGGCGGGACAATGGACCCCTGCTCCCTGGATCAACGTGATCGCGAATCCGCAATTTGGAACTCTGGTATCGGCGGATGGCGCCGGCAGCACCTGGTCGATCAATGCGCAACAGAATCAATTGACGCCGTGGTCCAACGATCCGGTGAGCAACGCACCGTCCGAGGCGATCTACATTCGCGACGAGGACAGCGGCGAATTATGGAGCGCGACGCCGCTGCCCATTCGCGAGCCGGCTGCTTCGTACATCGTTCGCCACGGCTTTGGATACAGCCGCTTCGAACATGCCGCGCACGGCATCGACTCGGAGCTGCTGCAATTCGTGCCTCTCGAGGAGCCTCTTAAGGTATCGCGCCTGAAAATCGTCAATCGCTCGCGAAAGGCGCGCCGGCTGTCGATCACGTATTACCTCGAGTGGGTGCTTGGGAATCAGCGCGGCCGCAGCGCGCCCTTCATCGTCACCGAGCTCGATCCCGAGACATCGGCGCTGATGGCGAAAAACCCGTGGAGCGCGGATTTTCAAGGCCGAATCGCCTTCATGGACATGGGCGGGCGACAGCAGAGCTGCAGCGGCGATCGGGGCGAGTTCATCGGCCGCCATGGTTCGCTCGCCGAACCGGCGGCGCTGCTCGGCCCAGCGCCGCTTTCGAATCGGGTGGGCGGCGGCCTCGATCCCTGCGGCGCGATGCAATGCCGCTTCAGCCTGCGGCCCGGCGAAGAGACCGACTTCGTGGTGATCCTCGGACAGGAGGCATCGAAGGCCGACGCGTTGACTCTGATCAGACGCGCGCGCGGCCTGGATCTCGACGCCGCCCTGCGCGACGTCGCCGATTTCTGGGAGCGAACGCTTGGCGCCATTCAGGTCCGCACGCCCGATCGCTCGATGGATGTGATGTTGAACGGTTGGCTGATCTATCAAACATTGGCGTGCCGGCTCTGGGGGCGTACGGCCTTCTACCAGTCGAGCGGTGCTTATGGGTATCGCGATCAACTGCAGGACGTGATGGCACTTTGCGTCGCACAGCCGTCGCTCGCCCGCGAGCATATTCTGCGCGCGGCCTCGCGCCAGTTTATGGCCGGCGATGTCCAGCATTGGTGGCTGCCGGCTTCCGGTGAGGGCATCAAGAACCGTGTATCCGATGCCAGGGTTTGGCTGCCGTTCGTGGTCGCACACTATCTCGAGGTCACCGCGGACTTGAGGCTGCTCAATGAGCCCGTGAGCT
>Ga0066789_10001047_pt1 | contig 11795 bp, 9 predicted proteins | sample OrgsoiDNA2013049_FD_70960 | JGI IMG/M metagenome (GOLD analysis project Ga0066789, IMG submission 70960) | Permafrost soil microbial communities from the Arctic, to analyse light accelerated degradation of dissolved organic matter (DOM) -... | ecosystem: Environmental > Terrestrial > Soil >...
TCGGTTGTGAGCCGGCGAGCGAAACTGTCCACAGCTCGTCGGGCGGCGTATTCGTCGAGAAATCGCCTAGTGTCGCACCAAGGATGGTGTTCGAGTCGAAGGCTGCTACGGCGCCGTTGGAAAATGGCACTGTGCCGACGGTTGCTGCGCTGACTTGTCCTACGACGGTAGGGGGAGTGGTGGACACGTCGACGGCGACGATGGCAGAGCTTTGAAATTGCTGGGCTCCGGAGCCGAAGTCGCCAGCGCAGGCGACAAGGAGCTTCTTTTCCATCGGTAGGTAAGTCAGAGCTCCACAGTTCTTCACCCCCGGCAAATCCATCCAGCCGACCACTTGATCCGCGACGGGATCCACGATGACCACACGACCCGCGGCATAGGTTTTGAAGTCGGCGCTGATAGCGTTCAATGAAACGTAGACCTTGTCATCAATGAGCACCGCATGGTCGGCGTCGGGCAGAACGCCGACGGGTGCAAATGGCTTGAGGTCGATGCGTCCCACAATCTTCGGCTGACTCGGGTCGATGATCAGCAGGTCGTTGCCGTCGTCGAAATCGTCGCCTGCCGGCGTGGCAGCCGCGTTTTCATTGTAGCGTACGATGTAGGCCTTGGTTGCCGACAATGCAACGTAGTCATGAGGGTCAGAGACGAACCCCGTTCCCACGGCAAGCTGGCGCAGCGGCGCGCAGGTCGGTGGGTCCATCCAGGTCAGCACGGAATTGCCTCGGTCGAGGATGACGACCGCATCACCGATGCTAGGCTGTGTGGGCAGAGCCAAATCCCCGGACAGAGTCAAGCTGACACCCTTGGGACCGGTATTGGAATTGAAGCAATTGTCTTTCACGAGATTGCCCTCGCGATCCAAGATCGAGACAGAGGACGTCTGATAGTCGCTGCTTAGAACCACGATGCCGCTCGGCAGGCCCGCTGAACCATCGATGGGGCTGGCGCCTGATCCAGTCTCGCTCACGCTCGCGTCGTAAGTAGGCATTCTGCCGGTATCATCTGCGCAGGCGCCAAGAATGAGCGCTCCCATCGCGGTCACAAAATGCAAATAGGATGAAGGTCGACGATTCATGGGTGTTGTTCCTTGTTCTTGTTGTTTGCAGACGACCAGGTAAGGGTCAGGTACACTTCGCGTCCCGGTAACGGATAACCGGCGAGGTCTTTGATTTGTGCATTGCCGAGATTCCAGCCGCTGGCACGGATGCACAGGTTCGCGGGCAGATCGGCGTAGACGCCAGCGCCGAAGAGCAATCGCGCCGCTACGACTACGACGTTGGTCGGGTCGATATAATTGCCGGCGGTAACATCGACATCGGCATAGATTCCGATGCTTACTCGCGATGTGACCCGAATAGCGCGCCACTCCGGTCGTGCATAGAAGCGATAGCGTGGACGCAACGGCAATTGCCGGCCATTTTGTGAAACGATCGCTGATGTATCTTTCGAATCTGTCAACGTTCCCGAAATAAGCATCCGAGCGTGCTTTCCGACGTCGAGGGTGGCGCTGCTTTCGACGCCCAGGATGCGAGCGCCACCGATGTTCAGTGCGCGTGCTCGACCGTTGCCATAGCGGAATTGAATGAGATCCGTCGCAAGACTCATGAAGGCGTCGGTCGACCACGACAGTTTGCTTGTTGCGCTTGACCACGACAGTACCGGCCCGGCGTCGGCATTCAGTCCCGATTCCGGCTTGAGCAACGAATTGCCCTGCAAATAGCCGGTGTTGCCATAAAGCTCGATGGTCGATGGAAGTCGAGCATAGCGGCCGGCGTTTGCGCGCAACGAGGCCCACGGTGCCACTTCTTTGACGAGCGACAGCCGCGCGATGGGCAGCACATGGCTGACCGGCGTTGATGTTGGCAGAAAATTGTCGAAGTAGTCCCGCCCCGAGGTCTCGTCGCGCGCCGCCTCGACCCGAACGGAGGCGATGACATCAAGGGTGAGGGGCTGAATCCAAAAGTCGCTCTCCAATCCGGCGGCGCCAAACAAGCGAGTCGCCGGTGCGCCGCTCGGTACGCTGCCCAAGGAATCGCTAGGAGCAAAAATATCGTAGCGAGCATCGAACACGCCAGAAAGAATCAGCCATGACTTGGCCATGCGACGCCAGTCGACGGTACCGCCGAAGGTGGTCGTGCGATCGTGGGCATCGGTTCGGCTGGCGTTGATTTGGTGATCGGGATCGTAAAAGCGGGTGAGCGTGTAATTGCTGTAGACCAAGGCCCGTAGGTGGCTGGCCAGTCCGAGGTCGTGGCCCGACTCGTAGCTCACGATGCCCGTTGCGCGCGATGTGCCGAGCCTGGCGTGGGGATCCGCCAGGCTGCCTATGCCGGGAAGACCCTGGTCGCGGCCGAAGAATGCAAGTGAGGTTGCAAGCTGCCGACCGTCGCCGACGTCGAGAACGGCCTTGGCCATCCCGTCGATCTGATGAAGATCGTTGTCGCGGCGGACGACCCGCCTCGCAGTGGTTAGATTCGCGTTTTGGTTGTCGAGGTAGGGGAAGTCCCCATCGCTGGTCAATAAGTGAAGGCTCGTGTACAGGTGAAAGCGTCCACGGTTCCATGCCACGCGCCCATTAAGGTAGTAGGTCCCGAACGAGCCGCCGCCTGCGTCGAGCTCGACACGATTGTCGTTGGGAACCACGGTGGTGATTGAGACGACTCCGCCGATGGCAGATGCGCCGAAGCGGATGGGGCTCATACCGCGATAGATTTCGATGCGTGCCATATCGCCAAGAGGAACGGCGCCGAGATCCACCCCGCCACCCGTCGCCGTGTTAAGCGCAACGCCGTCGACATACACCAGGACTTGATTCGAGGTCGATCCACGCAGCGAGATGGTAGCGGTCGAACCCATGCCGCCCAGCCGAGTGATAGTGATGCCGGGTTGTTCGGACAAAAGTTGGGGGATGGATTCGGCCGCGCGTGGCGTTCGATCGTCCGTAATGACCGAGGCCGAGGCTGCGAGATCCTCGCGCGGCCGCTCGTCAAGCGGCTCGGCGACCACGACGGTCTCGTAGACCGGCGTCTCTGCCGTCTGGGCCCGCAGCGTCCATGAGCACAGCTCGGCGGCGCTGCCCAAGAGCAGCGCGATGGACATCTTGAAGTGACGAGAGACCCTTCGCCGGGCGTACCGCGCGCCCGTGTCGGGTCGAGAAGACCGCACGAAAAACCCCTTCTGCCTGCGCGGAAGAAGGGGCGACATCGGCCTGATTGCCGGCGTGGCCTTCTCCGCGGAAGGACATTGGAAGTACGTTGATCGCGAGTGGATATCCTGGCTCAGGAGCTTTGCGACAGAGTCGCGTAGGTGTCAGTTCTCACCTTCCCAGGGCTGTACCCCAGTGGCGTCATGAGAACCTTCTTCTCCCTTACAGTGGCGGGACCGCGCCGGATTCACACCGGCTTCCCCATTCAGAGGTAACTCTCCTCTGACTCGCGATGGCTATTCAGTTGTCAAAAACAGGTGCACCCTAAAGATCGCCAACCGAGCTGTCAAGCGCTCCCGCCGCTCAAACGTCGGTTGCCTTGTACCCGCCGCGACATCTGAACATCCAATGGGGCAACATGTCCGCCATCAAGGCATTGACCAAAGACCAACTCGACGCCTTGCTGCGCGAGGGCGATTTCCCCGAAAGCGTGCGACTAGCGGCGCCCAAGGTCGTGGTGATCATGACCCAGGATTGGTGCGGGCAATGGGCGGACATGGCGTCTTACTTACCGGACTTTGCGGATCAAGCTGCAATCTTTACCATCGAGTACAACCTCTTGCCCGATTTCGAGAGCATCATGAAGTTCAAGGAGGACGTCTTGAAGAATCGGCAGGTGCCCTATCTTCGTTACTATCAGAACGGAAAGCTGGTGCTCGAAAGGAACTGGATTCCGCGGGGCGCGTTTTCAGACATGCTCAAGCGCGAATAGCGTCGCGCAAGGCTAGCAGGTGGAGTAGCGACCGGCGTGAATGAGGGGGCCTCTGCATGACTTCGACGACTGTGAGAAGAACACTCGGCGGCACGGGAGCACAGGTCCTGCCGGTGTCCCTGGGAGGCGAGGGGATTCTGCGTACGACTGGACGGGCTCGTCAGGCAGTGCCTGTGATTCTGGAAGCGCTTCGGCTTGGCGTGCGCTACTGCGACACCGCCCCCGCGTACCAGCAAAGCCAGGACTACTATGGCGAGGCCTTCCGTGCGGCGGGCAAAGGCAGCCGCGAGAGCGTGTTGCTGGCCTCGAAATGCCACGAGCGGACCCGCGATCGGGCGCTCCGTTTGCTGGATGATTCGCTTCGTCGTCTGGGCACCGACCATCTCGACACGTGGCAAATGCACGACTTGCGGGAAATGGACGAGCTTGACGTTTTGAGCGGCAAAGGCGGTGCGCTGCAGGCCGCACTGGAAGCCAAGGCCGATGGTCGCATTCGTTTCGTCGGACTGACAGGGCATCACGATCCCGATGTTTTGCTCGAAGCGATGCGACGCTTTCCCTTCGACACGATCCTGGTGGCCATCAATCCCGCCGACCACCGTTATCGCCCATTCATTCCGACGGTGGTGGTGGAAGCCCGCAAGCGCGCCATGGGCGTCGTGGGAATGAAGGCCCTTGCCGGCGGCCGATTGGTGGGTGCGGCGCCTTCCGGCGATTTCTTGCGCTACGCCGCGACCCACGCCGACACCGTCGTGGTGGGCTGCTCGACCGTGGACGAGGTTCGCGCCAATCTGCTCATCGCCGACGGATTCGTCCCCATGACCGATGCCGAGACGCAATCGCTCGAAAAGCGCATCGCTCCGCACGCGACTAGCTACGATTACTTCAAGGGCTGACGGACGCGCCGTCGACAGCGCGCGCGGGCGACGCCTCATCAAGCGGCGGGTTCGGGAAGCATCGTTTTCGCGCCCACAGGGCGACGTTCACGAGACCGATGAGCACAGGAACCTCGACGAGGGGACCGATGACGGCGGCGAAGGCCGCCCCGCTGTGAATGCCGAAGCTCGCGATGGCGACGGCGATGGCCAGCTCGAAGTTATTGGACGCCGCCGTGAAGGAAAGCGTGGCGGACTGCTTGTAGTTCGCGCCTACCCGCTTGCTCATGAGAAACGACACCGCGAACATCAGAACGAAGTACACAAGCAGCGGGACCGCGATGCGAAGCACATCGAGCGGGAGCTGCACGATGGTTTCGCCCTTGAGGGAGAACATCACGACGATGGTGAAGAGCAGTGAAACCAGAGTAATCGGCCCGATGCGCGGCACAAAGCTAGCCTCGTACCAGTCCCGCCCTTTGGCGCCCACAAGCACCCGACGCGTGAGAAATCCGGCGGCAAACGGCACGCCCAGGTAGATGGCGACGCTTTTCGCGATCTCACCGATGGTGATGTTGACCATGGCGCCTTGGATTCCCAGCCAGCGCGGCAGGAGCGTCGCGAAGAAATAGGCGTAGAGCGAGAAGAACAGGACCTGGAAAATCGAGTTGAGCGCGACCAAGCCCGCACAGTATTCAGTGTCGCCCTTCGCGAGGTCGTTCCACACGATCACCATGGCGATGCAACGTGCGAGGCCGATGAGGATGAGCCCGAGCATGTATTCGGGCTTGTCGTGCAAAAAAACGACGGCGAGGCCGAACATCAAGATCGGGCCGATGATCCAGTTCTGCACCAGGGAGAGAACGAGCACCCGCTTGTTGTGGAAGACCTTGCCGATCTCTTCGTAGCGCACCTTCGCGAGCGGCGGAAACATCATGAGGATAAGACCGGCGGCGATCGGGATCGAGGTCGTGCCCGAGCTCATGCGGTTAAGCGCCGTCGTGAATCCTGGAGCCGCGAAGCCAAGCGAGATCCCAAGCCCCATGGCGAGGAAGATCCAAAGCGTCAGGTAGCGGTCGAGGAAGGATAATTTGCCGGCGACGCCGGTCTTCGAGGTCTGCGCGAACATCAGACTCCCCCTAGGAGTGCCCTGAGGCGCCGGAGTGTGCGGGGCTCGACGCAGTAGCAGCTACGCGGACCATCGACATCCCCCCGGATGAGGCCCACGTCTTTGAGCACCTTGAGGTGCTGGGAAACGGTGGACTGAGCAAGTGAGAGCTCGTCGACCATGTCGCCGCAGATGCAAGTGGTTCTTCGGACGAGGATACGCAGAATCTTGACGCGCGCAGGGTGCCCAAGGGCTTTCGATAGCCTCGCCAGCTCTTGATCGGCCTTTGCGCCTTCGACCGGGCGCAAATCCGCCTGCTCCTTCGCGGGCGGACAGCAAGCGGCTGGGGCCTTGGACTTCGTCATCGCAAAATAACGATATACGACCGAATGTCGTTCGTCAACCGCACGGCGAGAGCAGCGACGATGAGAACTCGTGTTTAATCGTAATTAAACGATTGCTGCCATCACTCCCACGTGGATGGGAAGCGAAGCGAAGGCACGACGGACGTGGTGGTGCCGCGGTAATCGTCGTCATCGACGGCAAACTGCACTCCGCCGACGAGGCCGGTTCGCCAGCTCGTCGATGGCCACCACTCTCTTCCGTTATTTCTTTACGCCGACCGCTAGCCCCTCGCCCGTAGGGAGAACCGTGGCGCGGAATTGACCCCCGCGCGCCAGCATTGTGTGCGTTCGCTGCATGGCCTCGATGGAACGCGCCATCGTGCCCCTGGGCTTCTTGGCCAGGTTGCCAAAGAGGAATGCATTATCGAGCGCGACCACCCCGCCTGGGCGCAGATTCTCGCCGGCCCATTCGAGGTACAGCGGATAGCCTTCCTTGTCGGCGTCGATGAAACAGAAGTCGAAAGGGCCACGCTTTGCGAGCCGCGGCAGAATCGTCGCGGCGCTGCCCACATGAATGCGCGCACGCTTGGCGAAGCCGGCCTTGCGAAAGCTTTCTCGCGCGACTTCGGCGTGCTTGGGTTCGAGCTCGATGGTGTCGAGTGATCCGTCCTTCGCCATGCCACGCAGGATGGCCACGCCGGAATAGCCACCCAGCGTTCCGACCTCGATCGCCCGCCGGGCCTGGCACGCGCGCACCAGGATTTCCAAGTGGCGCGCATCGAGCGCGGCGACTTGAATGTCGGGCAAGCCCGACCGTGCCGAACGGTCGCGAATTTCTCGCAGAACTTCGTCGTCCGGCGCATAGAGCTCGGTCACGTAGTCGGACAAGGTCTGATCGCTATTGCCGAAGGGCTTGTTCATGAGGCAGTCCTGAATTTACCAAAGGCGACGCGGCGAGCCTGGGCCGGAGTGACCACAGGCCGGGCAAGCTTGTAAGCAAGCTGAGACAGCCGTAAACGATGGCGATGCTGACTCCATTGGCGCTGGCGAGCCCGGCTGCGTGGTAAAGGCCGGCGACGGTCGCCTCACGGATGCCCCAGCCACCGAGAAAGAAGGGCAGGGTGGTCGCTACCAGAACCAGCGGAACCGCGCGCACTGCCAGTTCGAACGACAGAGCAAAGCCGAAGGCGTGTGCAATGCAGAAGAAGGCGCTGGTATGCAGGCCCACCAGCAGAAGCGACAGCGGGAGATGAAGCACCAGCATGCTCGGAGCGATCAGCGCGCGAAGGCTTTCGCGAGCTCTGTCCTGCCAGATCTTCGAAGCGCGCACCCGGCGCAAAAGAACGATGGCAACTGCCGCGATAGCTGCAGTCACAAGGCCCAGCGCGCCCAAGGCCCGGTTCGTCGAAGCTCGCCACGGAACCAGGAAGGTCCAGGTCGGCAACACCGCCAGCACGACCAGCCAAAGTCCCAGCTGCCCTGACGCCCGTTCCAGCACGACGGCAAGCGCGGCGCGCGTGTAGCCATGACCGTCTCCTTGGTCGGGCGCTTTGGCGTGGCGAACGACCCGAGTCACATCACCCCAAACGCCGAATGGCAGAACCTGGTTGAGAAGGGTTGCGAGAACGTACTCGGAAAGCGCGTGCGAAAATGACAGTGGCACGGCGAGAGCTCGCGCGAATAGGCACCAGCGCGCTGCCATGATGGGAAATTGCACGAGCAGGATGGCGGCGGCCAAAGCCAGCCAACCAGGCCGCAGGTGTTCCAGCCGCTGCCAGAAGCTGCCGCGTCCGGCGGCGACCAGCGTCGCCCCCAGCACGAGCATGCTGGAACCGGCTTGAAGCCAGCCGCTCGCAGCGCGCTTTCCCCACCGCATGCTCATGCGATACCCAAGAGCCTACGATGGGCACGGCAAATGTCGACCGAAAGAGTCCGCGATTGCCCGCGAAGCAATCGGCTCACCGTCCGGGGCCGACGATCTCGCACGCGTCGGCGCATTGGAAGGCGCCATCGCCGGATCGATACCGGGCGCGCAGGCCGGGCCTCCGATGCCAAAATCGGATCCGTGGTCCACGTGCTCACTCAGGAAGGGAAAGGGTCCAGGGTCGGGGCGTGACAAATCGCCGGCCTCATCGACAATATCAAGTCGGTAGTTTCTGTCCGCCGAGCTCTCCAGGATTTCCCGGCGCTATTCGAGCGCAACCTTTGCTTGACGGCGTCTCGAATCTCGCTTTGGATACCGCTCCATGACACGCACGCGTCTTCGGCTGTATCGATTTGCGCCTCTCGCCGTTTTTCCAACCTTGCTCACCTTGGCAGGTGCCATGGCAGTCGCCACCCCGATTGCGATGGCTGCGCCCAATGAAACTCCGTCGGCTGAGCCGACCGATTCGCCCTCCGACATGTCCAAGGAAGCCACCCCGGCTGACGCGCCTCCGGCGTCTGCCGAACCTGTCATCAACAAAGCGCCCGCAACTGCGGTGGTTGACGATTCGAACGCGGTCGTCGAGCCGCCGCAACCGCCTCCGCCGGGCGTCGAACCGATTCCGGCGGTGCAAGCTTCGGCCCCTTTCGTCGAACACTTGGGCCCGAACTCCTTCCCGGGTCGCTTGCGCGGCCTTTACGGTGGATCGCTCTGGCTTGAGCCAACCTTCCACGGCTTGCAGTGGCCCTACATGAGCCACACCGGCATCGGCGTCTCGGGAAATTTCTGGTCCGACACTGGCTACGAGACGATCAAACGCGACGTAGCGTCGGTGCCGAACTCGAGCATGTACTTTCAGCAGGGCCGAGGGGTATTGCGCGTGACGCCGACGTATGTCAGCGGCCGATTCTTCATCCAGGGCCAGGTCGAATTGGTGGGCAATCTCTGCCAGACCGCGGATCCGGGCAACACCGTGTGCAACACAAGTCCCATCACCACCGACGATCTTTGGATTCGATTCGGCCATTGGAATGCCTGGGACGTGAAAGTTGGCCGCTTCGAAGGTTGGGAAATCTATCACCTGGGCATGGGCATGGATCCCTACACTTTCGAACGCCTAGGGCCTGGCATGTTCGGCGCGGCGGGCAACAACCCCCCCGCCAGCCCAGCGTTGAACGTTCCTACTCTCTACGCGGTCGATTATACGCGCAATCGGCCCACCGAAGGCCTGGCCGTGGGAGACGCGGCTTTTCACCTCTATCCGACCGACTACCTACGCTTTGAGTTTCTCGCCAAGGTTGGCGCCGACAACTACCAAGATGACAGAACTACGGGTGGCCCCGACTCCAACTACCTCGGCGGTCGCCCGACCGCGATTTTCGACATCGGTTGGCTCAAGCTCAAGGTGGGGGCCGAATACCAGAAGCGCACCCCCGTAATGCAGGATGTCGGCGCCAGTCCGGGCGAGACGATGCACAAGAAGGATCCGGTGGCAAACACCGTTCGCAAAGGCGCCGGCGGCTCAGTGCAGTTTGTCGTCGACCCCATCGTCGAATTCGGTCTGAACGCGGCCATCGGTCGCCAGGACGACACCAACTCCATGGCGGTGCCAAGCAAGGAGAATTCCTACACAACGAAGAGCGTGGGCGCATTCGCCAATGTGAGGCTGTCGTTCATCTCTGACCTGCTAATGGCAGGCGTGGGCCTCAACTGGACTACGCAGACCGACGACTACCTTGCAAGCGGAAGCGGCGTCAACGACTACATCTCGGACGTGCAGGGCTTCGGAGCACTTCAGTATCTGTTGGCGGGACAGCTTTTCATCAAGGGCGAAGTTGGCTATGCGCGCGCCTATTTCCAGCCGAGCGACGGCAACGTCGCGACCTGGTACCAAACCATGTTCAATAGCCGTGTTCGTTTGATGTACATTTATTGACTTCGGCTCGGCGCGCACCCTCGCTGATCCGGGGCTTCCGCAAACTGCCAGCGGATTCGATGCGCCGTTGGCGCTTGGCGTGATTGGTCTGCTCTTGCCGCGACCGACTATTCTGTGACAACAACCTGTCCCCAGTAACAATTAGAAGAAGTATCGGGCTCCCCCTGATCCCCTCGTTCTCACAGGAGCAGAAGTGATGAAATCAACGATTGCATTTTCGGCTGTCATTGCGCTATCGGCCAGCATCGGGTGCGCACCAGCGCGGGAAAACAACGGGGCAGGAGGATCGAGCGGGAGCTCGGGATCGGGTGGAAGCTCTGAGCAGGCATCGGGCGGTGCCCGTGCAGGCGGCAGCGGCGGCAGCTCAAGCTCGGGCGGCGCAATCGGCCAAGGTGGAACATCCGCGACCAGCTCCGGTGGGACGACGACCACGACCACGGGTGCGGGCGGTGGGGCGGGCTCTGCTGGTGGCGCAGGTCCGGCTGGAGGTGCGAGCGGTGGCGCAGGGGGGACTGCCAGCATTGGCTCGGGCGGAACGGCTGGCAGTCAGCCGGCTTCCGGTGGCAGTGGCGCGGGCGGCGGCACAACGGTTGCGGGCACCGGCGGGAGCGCCGGAGCGAGCGGAACGGGTACCGCACCTTGCGACATCTATCAGGCGGCGAACACGCCCTGTGTCGCAGCCCACAGCACGGTTCGCGCGCTGTACTCGGCGTACAGCGGCGCTCTCTACCAACTGAGGAGAAAGTCGGACAGCAAGACGATGGACGTGCCAGTTTCCTCCGCAGGCGGCTACGTTGATATATCCGTGCAGGACACCTTTTGCTCCGGCGCTTCCTGCACGATCTCGCTCATCTACGACCAGTCTCCGAAAAAGAACAACCTCCCGAAGGCGGGACCGTCACTGTGGATGGCAAACGGCAGTGACGAAGCCGATGCTTCCAAGGGTCAGATCAAGGTCAACGGTCATACCGCCCACGGCATTTACGTCGACAACCCCGGATCCAACGTTGGCTACAGGAATATCACCACCACCGGCCTCGCAAAGGGCGACGACCCAGAGTCTATGTACGCGGTACTCGACGGGACGATGTACAGCGGGACCTGCTGCTTCGATTACGGCAATGCGGAAACGTCCGGGAAGGACGACGGCAGTGCCACGATGGAGGCCATCTACTGGGGCAACTCCACGCAGTTCCAGAAGGGCGGAGCCGGCAAAGGCCCCTGGATCGGAGCGGATCTCGAAAACGGCATGTTCGAGTGCGACACGCCGAGCGCCGTCTGCACAACCAATGCTTCCATCACGTGGGCCTTAGTTACGGCCTTTCTCAAGGGTCCCTCTGGGAACACGATGGGGATCAAGGCCGGCAACGCGCAGTCCGGCACGCTCCAGACCATGTGGGACGGGAAACGTCCGCCCGGCTACACTCCAATGAAGAAGATCGGCGCCATCATCCTCGGAACGGGCGGCGACGGAAGCAACTACGGCAAGGGAATTTTCTTCGAAGGGTGCATCACCTCGGGTAATCCGCCGGATTCCGTCGATGACGCCATCCAGGCTAACGTCGTCGCTGCTGGCTACGGGAAGTAGTCTCCCCCTTTGATGCGGGCCGCGCGGGATTCACGCTCGGCACTAAGTCGCCGCTCAAAGATAACTTTAGCAGGTGCGCGGCCGATCGATTGCGGAACCC
>Ga0066789_10001048_pt1 | contig 11794 bp, 9 predicted proteins | sample OrgsoiDNA2013049_FD_70960 | JGI IMG/M metagenome (GOLD analysis project Ga0066789, IMG submission 70960) | Permafrost soil microbial communities from the Arctic, to analyse light accelerated degradation of dissolved organic matter (DOM) -... | ecosystem: Environmental > Terrestrial > Soil >...
GACTCGCTCGAAAGCGCATCCAGCCCGCACACATCATCGCATGGTCGCTCTGGCGCAGAGCTCACCAGGCCGTCGCTCAGCGCGCTCACTTCAAAGCAAAACGGCAACTGTAATGCTAGAGAGAAAAATGAACATGACAACAGACTTAGATAGTTCGGCTTTGAAAAAGAATTCGCCGCTGTTCTGGTTCACGCTCGTGATTCCCATCGCGATTATGGCAATCGGCATCAACTTCGTCTTCAACCCGATAGGGGCCTCAACGGGCTACGGCGTTCCCATCCACGACCCCGCCGCGTTTCCCTTTATGTGGATCAAGGGTATTCGCGACATCTTCGCGGGTCTCGTCATCCTGCCGTTCCTCTTTAGTGGAGACCGGCGCACTACTGCAATAATCTTCGCCATTTCAATTTTCGTCCCGTTCGGCGATGGGCTTGTCATTCTGGGACATCTTGGCTTTGCGCCGCCCATCTATATTCACTGGGGAACAGCGCTCTACATGATCATTGTTGCCGCTTTCCTCCTTAGAAGGACGAAACCGTAACATAGCAACATTGGGAAGTAGAACGACAGCAGAGCAAGCGCTTCAGGGACCATGGAAGAAGTTGATGAATAGATGCTTTGCCCCACTGCGCGGATTGGTACCGGGGCAACCTTGATTGAATTTGTCGGTGCGTCCAGCGGAAACTGCTGTTGCGATCGTTGACGCCCGCGAGGTCGGCGGACGGATCGTGCCCATTGTTTGAACGGCACGGAATGGAACCCGACACCTATTAGAACGTTCATCGTCTTCGTTCCCCGCTCGAATGCCGCGTGGACGTGACCAGCCATTTCCCATGGAGTCGCCCGTGCATTTCTTGATAAACGGCAAGTCGTTCGATTTCGAGTTGGATGTCCGTATTTCGCTGCTCGATCTTTTTCGCGAACACATGGGACTTACGGGAACCAAGAAGGGTTGCAACCAAGGCGCCTGCGGAGCTTGTACGGTACTAGTCGAGGGTGAACGGATCAACTCTTGCCTCGCACTGGCTGTCCAGTATCAGGGTCGTGCGATCACCACGGTTGAGGGCCTCGCCGAGGTCGGCCATCTGCATCCGCTGCAGCATGCCTTCATTGAGAATGACGGCTTTCAATGCGGCTACTGCACGCCCGGCCAGCTATGTTCCGCGGTCGGGATGGCCGACGAGATAGAGCGTGGGGTGCCGAGCGCGGTTACCACTGACTTGGCGGCCGAGTCTATTGAGCTCGACCGCGACGAACTCCGGGAGCGGATGAGCGGCAATCTTTGCCGCTGCGGCGCATACAACGGCATCGTCGAGGCGATCGCCGAGACCTTCGCGAAGGAATCAGCATGATTGAGTTCACCTATGCGCGTGCCGAAGATACACGCGGGGCGATCCGGCTATCCAGCGATGCCGCCCACCCCAAATATCTCGGCGGCGGAACCAACCTCGTGGACCTGATGCGCGAAACCGTCGAGAAACCAGATGCTTTGGTTGACGTAACCGGGCTTTCGTCCGATATCGAAGCGCGCGCTGACGGCAGCCTGCTGATCGGTGCCGCCGCGAAGAACACCGCGGTCGCGGCAGACCGAGCGGTACGGACCCGGTTCCCGATGTTGGCGCGCGCGATCCTGGCGGGCGCAAGCGGACAGATCCGCAACATGGCCACGGTCGGCGGCAACATCCTGCAGCGCACCCGATGCACCTATTTCTACGACGATGCCAGCCGCTGCAACAAGCGCGCGCCGGGTGCCGGATGCGACGCGATCGACGGCTTCAACCGCAATCACGCAATCTTGGGCGCTTCGCCGGCTTGCGTCGCAACCCATCCTTCCGACATGTGTATCGCGCTGGCGGCCCTCGATGCGATCGTTCATCTCGAAGGACCCAATGGCAGGCGGACGTTGAAGCTCGTTGAGCTTCATCGGCTCCCCGGTGGCCGGCCCGACATCGAGACCGAACTGAAATCCCACGAATTGATCACCGCAATTGAGCTACCGGCTCTGCGGTTCGCGGCGCGCTCGACTTACCGCAAGGTGCGCGACCGGGCGAGCTATGCCTTTGCGCTCGTTTCTGTCGCCGCTGCACTGGATCTGGACGCTGACGGTACAGTTCGCGATGTACGGCTTGCAATGGGCGGTGTCGCGCACAAACCTTGGCGGGCCTGGAAGGCGGAAAACGCCTTGCGAGGGCAGTCGGCCGTCCGAGAGAATTTCCGTGCCGCCGCCGCAGCAGAATTGGCCATGGCTTCCGGTTTACGTGACAACGCGTTCAAGATTGAACTTGCTGCGCGGGTCATCGCGGCAGTGTTGAGCGAATTGGCGGGAGACCTCGCATGAGCATCATCCAGAAGGCCATGCAGACGGCCATCCGCTTGACCCCGGAGAGTTGGCTGCCCGGTGGAACGCCGGACCCGCTGATCCGCAAGCATGGCCTGATCGGCAAACCGGTGTCGCGGATAGACGGACGGCTGAAGGTCGAAGGGAAGGCGCGCTTCGCCGCCGAGGTGCCGCTTGCGGGCATGGAGTATGCCGCACTCTTATACAGCACCATTGCGCGCGGGCGGATCGCGACTATCGACACGACCGAGGCGGAGGCCGCGCCGGGCGTTACCCTCGTCATGACGTACCTGAACGCGCCACGCATGAAGCCGCCGCCGGTGATGATGTCAGCGCCCAAGGCCGCCGGTCCGAGCGATCTACCCATAATGCAGGATGCCGCGATCCGCTGGAACGGTCAGCCGGTGGCTCTGGTGCTGGCGAAGACGCAAGAACAGGCGGATCACGCCAAATCACTGGTTCGTGTTACCTATGACATGGCATCGGCGGTGGTTTCCTTCAATGAGGCAAAGTCACATGCGCGAACTCCCGACAGCATCCTTGGAGAGCCGCCGTCGATCGAGATCGGTGACGCCGAGGCGGCGCTGAAGCAAGCGGCGTTCAAGGTCGATCTGACCTACCGGACGCCGCGCTATAACCACAATGCCATCGAGCTTCACGCCGCGACAGTTGCTTGGGAGGGCGACGAACTTCTCGTCCATGATGCAACGCAGATGGTAAACGCGACAGCCTGGACATTGGCCCAAGTGTTCGGGCTGAAGGAGGCGCAGGTCCGCGTTATCTCGCCTTATGTCGGCGGCGGGTTCGGCGGCAAGGGGCTCTGGGACCATCAAATCCTCGCCGCTGCCGCGTCCAGGCTCCGCGGCCGGCCGGTGCGGATCATGTTGTCGCGTGAGGGCGTGTTCAGGATCATCGGCGGTCGGACCACGACCGAACAGCGCGTCGCACTCGGCGCCAAGCCGGACGGGACGCTTGCCGCGCTCATCCACACCGGCATTGCCGCTATGACAACCCACAATGCCTGCCCCGAACAGTTCACCTTTCCCGCACGCCACCTCTATGCAGCCGATACCATCAAGGTTGCGCAACAGGTGGCCGACATGGACATGCTCGCCAACACGTTCATGCGCGCGCCGGGCGAGTCCATCGGCACTTACGCACTCGAATGCGCGCTCGACGAACTGGCGGATGCGATGAAGCTCGACCCAATTGAACTGCGTCGGCGCATCGAGCCGGAGAAGGATCCGACGTCGGGTGTAGCCTTTTCGTCGCGCAATCTTCTAGAGGCGTACCGGTGCGGCGCTGAGCGGTTTGGTTGGGACCAGCGGATCGCTAAGCCGCGTTCCCGACGAGAGGGCGAATGGCTGATCGGAATGGGTTGCGCGACTGCAACCTACCCCTATTTCAGGATGCCTGGCGGCGCGGCGCGAATTCGGCTCTCCGCTGACGGTCGCGCGCTCGTTCAGATGGCAAGCCATGAAATGGGTATGGGCACCGCTACCGTTCAGACGCAACACGCTGCCGAGCGGCTCGGCCTTGCGTTCGAGGATGTGACTTTTGAGTATGGCGACAGTTCTCTGCCGTCCGGCACGCTCGCCGGCGGCTCGTCGCAGACCGCCTCGATTGGGGCGGCCATCATCGCGGCGACAGACGCGTTGACCAAAGAGTTGCTCAAGCTCGCCGGCAACGACTCCCCGCTGGCCGGGCTCAAGGCGGAAGAGGTCGAGGCTCGCAACGGCGGTTTATGCAAGTGCGACGAGCCGGATCGGTGGGAGAGTTACGTCTCGATATTGCAACGCGCCAAACGCGACGAAGTGGTCTGCGAGGCGGACGCGCCGATGCCGTTCGAGATGATGAAGTATTCGATGCATTCGTACGGTGCGCAGTTCTGTGAGGTCCGTGTGAGCAACGTCACAGGCGAGACGCGCGTTTCCCGCTTCCTGGGATCATTCGATACCGGCCGCATACTCAATGCGAAATTAGCAATAAGCCAATTCAAGGGCGGCATCATCATGGGACTGGGTCTCGCGCTGACAGAAGAGACCTTGTTCGATGAGCGTTCTGGCAGAATCATGAACCCGTCGCTCGCCGAATATCACGTTCCGGTTCACATGGATGTGCCGGCGATCGAAGTTATCTGGACCGACGTACCGGATCCGCACAGCCCAATGGGTGCGCACGGAATAGGCGAGATCGGCATTACAGGTGTGGGCGCAGCCGTAGCAAACGCAGTTTACAACGCCACAGGCCGGCGCATCCGTGAACTTCCGATTACACCGGACAAGTTGTTGCTCGCAGACGGACCCTGGGCAGAGGCCGACCCTCCTGGTGCAAATCAGGGTCAGGGCACCCATCGGTCTTCGCCTTGGGTGGTTTAGCCAATGTAGCTTCGGTAATGAGTCTGGTGCCTTGGACGGCCGCGGCCTTCGCCGCGAGATAGCAGGGAAAGCTTGCGATACTAACGTTAATGACCACCAAGCTTGACCGCGAAACGGTTCAAGCCGGGGTATAGATGATGAGCTTCAGGTCAGGATCGTCATTGGCCTGAAAACTTGCGTGCGCAAAACGCAGTATGCCCTTCTTGGGATGTCGCAAGCGCTTCACGCCGCCCGCGCCGCCGCGAATATCGTGAGCCTCCCACCATTCCGCAAACTCCGGGCTGCCGTTTCTAAGACGGGTTAGCAACTCGATAAACGCCGGATCGCCAGCCCAAAGGTCGTGTGTCGCACGGAACTGAGCAACTACCCGCTTGGCCTCCTCGGCCCAGCTCGATCCGAATAGGCGTCGCGTTCCCGGATTGAGCAATATACAGATGAGAATGTTGCGATCTTCTTCAGCAAGACGATCGAAGGCGAAAATCTCGGCGGCAACCTTGTTCCAGGCAGGGACGTCCCATCGTCGGCCGGTGATATAAGCACTGGTTTAGGCACTCGATAAGGCTTCGAAGCGCTGCGGGAACGCTTTCTCGGGTAAAGGCACGCCGATTTGCACCCGATGCAAGCGCGCGCAAATGCGTATGCTCTACTTTGCTAAGGCGCAACGCACGTGCCAGCGCATCAATCGTGGTCACTGAAGGACTGACGGCCCGTCCTTGTTGCAGCCTAACGTACCAGTCCACGCCGATGCCAGCGAGTTCAGCAACTTCCTCGCGCCGCAAGCCGGGAGCTCGACGTCTGCGGCCGCTGGGAAGGCCGACCGACTTCGGATTAAGTTTGGCGCGCCGGGAGCGAAGAAAATCACCGAACTCGCTTCGGCTGGCGTCTGACATGGATTTATCTCCTGGCGACGGGAGGTATTCTCAGTCCTAGGATAATGCTAGTCCTTCCCGGGCGCGCGCAATCTGCGATTATCGCGGAATGCGGCGTCTTCTACCCGGGCCGGACTTCTACAACCGGCGATCAAGCTCCGGCAGGGCAATTCAGGGAAACTTCATGTCGCGTAGTTCGTCCATCAATGTTTCGCTCAAGATAAACGGTCGGGATCACGAAGTCTCCGTTGCAGGCTGTGACACGCTCCTGGATGTTCTCCGGGATAACCTTGGTATGACCGGCACCAAAAAAGGCTGCGACATGGGAGCGTGTGGTGCATGCACCGTCCTGGCAGACGGACGCCGGATCAAATCCTGTCTCGCGCTTGCGGCTTCGTATGACGGCCGGTCGATCACCACGATCGAGGGCATCGGGACATGGGATAACCTACATCCGCTGCAAGCCGCTTTCATTCGCCATGACGCGCTGCAATGCGGTTATTGCACGCCGGGACAAATTCTGTCCGGTTTGGCGCTACTTGACGAAAAGCCCGGGGATCTCGCGGCCATTCGCGAAGGCATGAGCGGCAACCTCTGCCGGTGCGGAGCCCATCCAAATATCGTGGCGGCGATTGCCGAGGTGGCGGGACTATGAATTCGCCCTCGTTTCAATATAGCCGCGCGGCAGACCTCAGCGACGCCGTAATCCAAGGTTCGAGATCAGGCAACGCCTTTTTGGCCGGCGGTACCGACTTGCTCCAGCTTTGGAAAGCAGGAGTGATGGCGCCCCAAGGGGTCGTTGACATCTCACACCTGCCGCTGGCTAATGTGGAATATGTCGATGGCCAGCTCGCTTTAGGTGCACTTGCCCGGCTAAGCGACGTGGCCACCCACCCGGATGTGGCGCGGGATCACCCGCTGATCGCTGATGCGATCAAGGCCAGCGCAAGCGGGCAGATTCGCAACATGGCGACGGTCGGCGGCAATCTGCTCCAGCGCACCCGTTGCCCGTATTTTCGCAACCAAGGGCTTGCCTGCAACAAGCGCTTGCCTGGTGCTGGATGTGGCGCACTTTCCGGTGAGAACCGTCAGGCTGCCTTGTTTGGCGCAAATATGTCGTGCGTCGCGACCCACGCTTCGGATTTGGCCGTGGCGCTGACGGTATTGGACGCCGAGGTTGAGGTCTTCGGCGTGGCGGGACGGAGGCGATTTCCGCTGCCCGATCTCTACCGCCTGCCCGCCGAAACACCGGAGCGCGAAACCAACCTGGCGGCAGGCGAACTCATCACCGGCATTCACGTCTCAAACGCCTCCCGCTTTGCCGCTTGCTCGACCTATCTCAAAATTCGCGATCGTGCATCTTTCGAGTTCGCCGTCGTATCGGTGGCCGCCGTGTTGCGCGTCGAGAACGGCGTGATTTCCGAGGCGAGATTGGCCGCTGGCGGGGTGGCGCCGCTGCCGTGGCGGCTCTCCCGCAGCGAGGCGGCGCTGGTTGGCCGCGCACCGGACGCCCAGGCCATCGGCGTCGCCGGCGATCTGGCCATCGCGGACGCCCAGCCGCTCGCCCACAACGGATTCAAGATCGAGTTGTTGCGCAATGCCGTCATCCGCGCCTTGCAAACCATCGGAGGCCGGCCATGAGCACCCATTCCGCCTTGCGCTACGAGGCCGCGCTGAAGGTCACCGGAAGCGCCGTATTTGAGGCCGAGGTTCCGGCGGCAGGCATGTTGCACGCTGCGCTAGCGGGGGCGCCAATCAGTTGCGGCGACGTGATATCCGTCGATGCAACGCAAGCAAGCACGTTGCCCGGCGTCGCCGCTGTGGTCTCCTATCCAGAAGCAGAAGCGCTGCAGCCGTCTCCTGCAACAGCCTTGATCCGCGAGCGTGCCATTCATTTTGCGGGCCAGCCCGTTGCGCTCGTCACCGCAAGGACATTATTCGAGGCAAGATCGGCGGCACGCGCTGTTCGGATCGACACACAGGCGCGTCCCGCGGTGACGGGGCTGGCGCAAGCGCTTGACAAGTCCTTTGTGCCGGCCATGGTCGGACGCTTCCCGGCCGAGAGCCGCCGCGGTGATGCCGCCAAAGCACTGGCCGAAGCCGACCTCGTCGTTCGCAACCAGTACCAGACCGCCGTCAACAACCATCACCCGATGGAACCGCATGCGGTGGTGTGCTGGTGGGAGGGCGGCAAGGCTGTTGTTCACACCTCGACGCAGGCTATCTTCGGCACGCGGGCGATGATTGCGCACGCCTTCAAAATGCCGGCAGCGGACATCCGCGTCATCTCGCGTTTCCTGGGCGGCGGCTTCGGCTGCAAGGGACAGCTTTGGTGGCCCTGGATGTTTTGGGCGATGCTGGCGGCAAAAAAGACCGGCCAGCCGGTGCGGCTAGAATTGACGCGCGCACAGATGTTTACCTTGGTGGGCCGCCGTCAGGAGACGGTGCAGGATTTGGGGCTGGGGTTCAGCGAGGACGGCCTTCTCACCGGCATTGAGCATCATGTTCTCGCGCAGACATCGAGCCATGCCGATTACTCGGATGCCACGGCGGTTTATTCGCGCTGGCTCTACGCCTGCCCCAATGTGACGACGACGCACCGTCTCGTCCGCACCAATGAGCCACACCCAGTCCCTATGCGGGCGCCGGGTACGGCGCCGGGCACGTTTGCGCTCGAATCTGCCTTCGACGAGGCGGCCGAACGGCTGGGGATCGATCCGGTCGAACTGCGCGTGCGCAACTTCGCCGATCACGATCAGGAGGCCGGCCGCCCATGGAGCAGCAATGGTCTGCTCGAATGCTATCGCGTTGGCGCCGAGCGCTTCGGTTGGTCGCAGCGATCCGCACGGGGCGTCGCCGTCGATGGACGCTGGCGGATCGGCTGGGGCATGGCGAGCACCCTTTATCCGGCGATCCGTCAAGCCAGTAAGGTCCGCGTGAAGCTGGCAGCGGACGCGTCTTTGCGTGTTCAATGCGGAACACAGGACATGGGCTCCGGGACCTATACGGCGCTTGGTCAAATGGCGGCTGCGGCGCTCGGCGTTTCCATGTCGCAGGTGACAGTTGAGTTAGGCGATACGTGGCTGCCGGAGGGACCTTTTTCCGGCGGCTCGCAGGTGACCGCCAGCTTGATGCCTGCTGTTGAAATGGTGACGACCAGACTGCGCGCGACACTGGCGCGGACCGCTGTGGCCGACGAGCAGTCGCCGCTCTCCGGCCAGCGGATCGAGGACCTGGATTTTCAGGACGGGATGATCAGGAGCCGGACCGGCAATGTGGGCGAGCTTCTGACGGATGTGCTAGCGCGCGGCGCGGCTGAAGGTCTGGAAGCGGAGGGTGAAAGTGCAGCGACCCAACTCCAGTCCTTGCCCGTCAGCAGCATGGGCTACGGCGCGGTGTTCGTCGAAGTCGGCGTCGATGCGGAACTTGGCGAGGTCCGGGTGCGCCGGGTGTGCGGCGCCTTTGCCGCCGGCCGCATACTCAATCCACTGCTTTCGAAGAGCCAATATGTCGGCGGGCTGATCGGCGGCATCGGCATGGCACTGCATGAGATGACGGTGACGGATCGTGCTTCAGGGCGCATTCTGGGCGACACGTTTGCCGATTATTTGATCCCCGTTCATGCTGACATGCCGGAGTTCGATATCGCGATGGTTGACGAAGAGGATCCGCACTTGCCGGGAAGCGTCAAAGGTATCGGCATGCTCGGCACGGCAGGCATTCAGGCTGCCATCGCCAACGCGGTTTTTCACGCGATTGGCAAACGAGTACGTAGTCTGCCCATCCGGATCGAGAATGTGATCGGACAGTGCAACAGCCAGTGAACATTTGACGGCCGAATGAACCTGGGGAGTTTCAAATACGAGAACATGGCCGAAGCCTTGGCTCTGCATAGGCGTCATTGACGCTCAAAGCTGCCATCGGTGGCAAAACCGGCTGCAATTTCTTCTAACCGGCCGCATTGAAGAGCAATTTGAGATGGTTGCATGTGCGGGATGTGAACCTACCCGAAACCATTTGGGCGCCCGTGAAATCGCCGGCAATGCAGCCGAGCAGCATGGAACATCAGCAGGCCTGGATTCGGGCAACCCCATAGGACGGAAGCTCAAGGCTTCCCACCTTGCGGATGAAAGTGTCGCCGCTGTCGAGCCACGCGGAATCGCGCACCGCCGCTTCAAAGCTTCCTTCGTCGAGAATTCGCAGTTTGGCAAGGCCATCGAAGCCGTTGACCTTCAGGCGCTGGGTTTCGCCTGACAGGTTTGCGAGCCAAAGCACTTGGCCGCCCCCGCGGCGATGGGCTAGAGCGGCGACCTTTGAAGGTGCAGACGAATCCGTGTTGATACGTCTTGCGCCGCTCGCAGCAGCAAGACCCGCAATCACATGGTAGGTGGGATAGACCCAGGCGCCACCGCGGTCGAACCACGGCTGGGCATGCGCCAATTTGCGATAGATCATCCCCTGCGAGCCAGTCGCAGAGCCAAGGGCCACGGTGTCGACACCGGCCGTTGCGGCAGCCGACAGATAGCCGAGGTTCCATGCGGCCGCGAAGAGACCGCGCTGGCGTGGATCGATATCGCAGAGACAGACCCGCCCATTGTCGGGATTTGGCGCAACCGCTGCGCCATAAGGGTTGTCGCGACAGGGAATACTGGTCGGCCCGATGTGATAGGGCACTTTGCCAATCATGGCGCGCGCAGAGGCGAAGATCCAAGGAAGGGTCTCGAGCGTCTCCATGATCGAGATGTCATCTGCCGCATGAACGATGGGGCAGCCCGTGTGTGTGATGAAGTCAAACACGCCCTTGGGCACGGGCCTACGGTTCAATTCGGTGAAATAGGAGAGCATGCCCCCGCCAAGCACGGAATCCGGGAAGGAGGCTCGTGCGGCCGCCGCCATTTCCTCGTAGGTGGGCCCCCAAGGCCTCGGTGTGTTGGGCTGAAACGATTTGAGATCGTGCATCTGGGTGACGACAACGGACGCAGGTGTGAGCCCCGCGGCATTTACGGCGCTAGCGATCGCAGCCACTTCCTTATCGGCCGGCTCCTTGGCCGGCAAAATGATCTCAAGGGTGACCGGGGCTCCTGTTTGCCTTGACAGATCGCGGTAGTTTGCAGCGGCCTCTTCTTGGCCTCGCTCGCGTCCATCGATCTGACAAACGAGCGCTTGAGGCTTCGCCGCAGCGATAAGGTCCGCGGCCTGGAGGGCCGCCGCGGCTTCCACCATGGGTACGCCGAGGCCGATTTGCGGAATACGTCCCTTCGTGCCTGCAAGGGTTACGGTTGTAGTGGCGGCAGAGCGCGCTGGCCTTGCTTTCGGGAGTTTGCCAGAGACGGTGAGGGTTACTGACTGGCTGAAGCTCTTGCCTTTCTCCAGGGTGTAGGGCCAGGGATCGAGCAGGGAGCACACATAGGTCTTGTAGGAGGCATCCATCCAGTTTCGTTGGTCCTCCATCTCGAACTTGTCTCCCTCCATCAGAACGGTCACCTCAACTCCGGAAAACGGCTCGTGCTTAAGTGAGCGGATTTCGAAAACGGGCTGACCGGGGCTGATAAATTTGGGGAACTTGTGTTTCTCTTTCTTTCTATCCGGGTGGACGACTTCAACCGAGTGCCCCACCGTTCCTGCGAGCGGATGCAGCACCACAAAGCCGGTCCGATTGGTGAGGAAGTCAGAAAGTGGCGTTGCTTCGGCCGAAAACCTCAATGTTCCATCGCTCCTTACGTCGATTTTGGCGGAATAGCGGATCGCCTGATCCTTGTCCTCGCAGATGGCCCCATAACCGACGCTAAAGCCATCCTTGCTTTGGCGGATGTTCAGGTTCTCGATTACCGGAGTATAGGTGCTCCAGTCCTTGTCGCGGACGATATAGGCAATTCCACGCAAGACCTCTTCACCTTGATAGCGGATGTAGCGTAAGGCACCGCTGTCGAAGACTGCCGAAATGGGACCTGCTCTCAATTCGCGGCGTTTACCGTTAGGAACTTCGGTTCCGAAGAACTTGATTGCACGGCTCGGCTTCTTCTGGGCCATGGCGGCCTCCTCAAATGACCTTGTCAGTTTGTGGATCGATCAGAACGGCGCGAGTCATATCGATGTCGATACGGACCTGTTCGCCCGGAGCGGTGACCTCGTGAGCCGCGAATTCTGCGGTGATGCTGATTCCCCCGAGCGGCATGCTGACCTGCACCCGCGAGCCTGTCGGTTGGACG
>Ga0066789_10001049_pt1 | contig 11793 bp, 11 predicted proteins | sample OrgsoiDNA2013049_FD_70960 | JGI IMG/M metagenome (GOLD analysis project Ga0066789, IMG submission 70960) | Permafrost soil microbial communities from the Arctic, to analyse light accelerated degradation of dissolved organic matter (DOM) -... | ecosystem: Environmental > Terrestrial > Soil >...
ACATGGCCCTTGCTCTGGAGCGCGCGGATGATACGTTCCTTGTGGGCCGGGGCAAGCCGGGCAAAAACGCTGGTCGCGCTGGTGGCTTCGGCAAGTTCAGCGTCGCTCATCGCCCCAATTTGAGAGCCGAGCAAGAGATGTTCTACCGACAGGCCCACTTCCTTGCAGATGAATGCGGTGATGATCTCGTTGTCGCCGGTCAGGATCTTTACGTCCACGCTTAAGTGGTGGAGCTGCTTCAAAGCCTCCGCAGCCGTGTCCTTGGGCGGGTCGAGGAAGGCCAGGAAGCCAAGCAGGATCAGGTCGGACTCATCCTTGACCGCGTAGGTAGGTTCATCCGTCGCCCCTGGCATCGGCTTGTAGGCCAGGGCGATCACCCGGAAGCCCTGACCGTTCAGGTCGTCCGCTATCTGCCGACGTTTGGCGTCGTGCTCGGGCAGTACCTCGATGACCTCTCCCTTGACTTCCACCCTGGTGCACAGGCCAAGCACTTCTTCGACGGCGCCCTTGCAGATTAGGGTATTCAATCCGGTCGTATCTTCCACGACCACCGACATCCGGCGCCGCACGAAGTCAAAAGGGATCTCGTCAACCTTGCGGTACTGCTCGCCAGCTTTTAGGTGTTCCTCCAACTCCTCATGGGCGAGGATCGCCTCGTCTAGAAGGTTCTTCAGCCCGGTATGGTGGTAACTATTCAGGTAGCCGTATTGCAGTACCTTTTCGCTGGGATCGCCGTGCGCGTCCAGGTGCTTTTCGAGGACGATCTTGCCTTGGGTGAGCGTGCCGGTCTTGTCGGTGCACAGCACGTCCATCGCCCCAAAGTTCTGAATGGCGTTCAGACGCTTGACGATCACTTTCTTGCGTGCCATCGCCAGTGCGCCCTTGGAAAGGTTGACCGTCACGATCATGGGCAACATCTCGGGAGTTAGTCCGACGGCCACTGCCATCGCAAACAGGAAGGCTTCCAACCAGTCGTGCTTACTCAGCCCATTGATCAGGAACACCGCCGGAACCATCACGGCAATGAACCAGATCATCAGCCAGGTGAACTTGTTGACGCCTTTATCAAAGCTCGTAAGCTGGCGCTGCCCGACAATGCTGGCAGCCAGCGATCCGAAGTAGGTCTTGCTTCCGGTGTGGATGACTACGGCGGTCGCAGAACCGCTTTCTACGTTGGAGCCCAGGAAACAGATATTGGGTAACTCCAGCGGGTTCCGACCGTCGGCGGAAGCGGTATCGGCTTTTCTCTCCACGGGCAATGATTCGCCGGTAAGAGTCGACTGATTCAGGAATAGGTCTTTTGCGGCGAGCACCCGTACGTCGGCTGGGACCATGTCACCAGCGGCCAGCCGAATGATGTCGCCCGGCACCAAAATCTTGAGGGGCAATTCAACTTCTTTGCCATCGCGCATTAGCGTCGCCGTGTTGCTGACCATCGCTTTGAGTTTTTCAGCGGCGTTATCGGCGCGTATCTCCTGGCAGAAGCGCAGCACGACGCCAAGAATCACCATTACGAAGATGACCACGGTCGCCCGCACGTCACCGGTCAGAAAGGAAAGCACGCCGAGCGCCGAGAGCAGGAGGACCAAGGGATTCTTGACGTTGCTCAAGAGGCGCGTCAGGGCGGATTGACGCTTTTCTCGCGCAATCTCGTTCGGCCCGTACTGCTTCAAGCGCGAATCGGCTTCCGCCTGGGTCAAACCGTCCAATCGCGATTCAAGCGCCCTCAGGACGGTCTCGGTATTGGCGCGCGCCTTTTCCAGTAATTCATCGGAAACGCGCGCCACGCTCTCCCCGGTGAGATTACCCGGGTGCGGTGCTGGACTCATGCTGGTCATTGGCAAACCCATTCACAGCTCTACTGTCTTCTTCGTCCGGATCGCGCACGGACATCGCAAGGAATGCCCTTTCCTTCTTGATACGCTTTCGGTGGACAATACGGTCGGCAAAGACTAACCGATCCTGGAGGAGGAACGTAACTCCCGGACTTGCTCATGGCCACGCCAAAGAGCCCGAAGCAATATCATGTTCTCCCCGCGTTTCCGCCAGAACGCAAACTGCTCAATCCGGGCATGCAGGGCGCGGAGCCTCCGCGCGGCGCTCCGCTGCCGCAATCTGGACGGCGGCTTCCCGAGTTTCCAACGACTGGTTTGGAGCACCGTGGCCGTCAGGTTGGGGTCGATAGCGCCATTTCCCGACTGCCCTTTACTGTCCGGGGCGACGCTAGGTTGACTTCCTCACCGCCCGCGACCGGTGCGAACTATCGACGATCCACGGCAGCGCCCATAGAACCGCATGGTCAGATTGAAGTTGCTGCAGGGGCAACACCGGCGAGTTCGGCGAGGTGCGCACAATTGATGCTGATCGCGCGCTTTCATTGTACGATAGCGTACATAGCGGGTGCTAGCGGTTTGGGCTATCTGAAATGGCAGGCAATCGAGTGGGTCGCGGTGGTACAAAACGGCCAGCCAGACCGGCCAAGCGCAACGCGCCCAGCACGTTGCCAGGGCGTCACAGTCCCCATCAGAACCACCTCCTCGACGCGTTGCCAGCGAGTGACTACGAGCGGATCGCCGCTCACCTCGAACTGGTACCGATGCCGCTCGGCGAAGTTCTATACGAATCCGGGGCGGAGCTGCGTAACGTCTATTTCCCCACCACTTGCATCATGTCGTTGTTGTACGTGATGGAAGACGGCGCATCGGCCGAGATCGCCATCGTGGGCAATGAAGGGATTCTCGGCGTGTCCCTGTTCATGGGCGGCAACACGACGCCTAGCCGCGCCGTGGTGCAGAGCGCGGCACGGGCGGCTCGATGCGCTGGTCAACACGGTGGGCGGTTACGTCGGCGGCACGAAATTATGGGACGTCGATCCGAAGAATCTCGACCGCATGCTGGCCATGAACTTGCGATCAGGATTTGCGCTGTCACGCGCCGTCGTGCCGGCGATGTTGAAGCAGGCAAGTGGTGCGATTGTAAATATCGCCGCGAAGGCCGCCGTCGATCACCCTGCCGGCGCGGCAGCATATGCTGCTTCAAAGGCGGCGGCACTGGCCATGATGGATTCCCTTGCCGCAGAACTCAACGGAACCGGCGTTCGAGTGAACTCAGTGCTTCCGAGCATCATCGACACAGGGGCCAATCGCAAAGCGATGCCGAAAGCAGAATTTGCGAAGTGGCCGAAACCCGAAGATATCGCGCGAGTTATCCTCTTACTGTGCAGTGCCGATGCCAAAGTCATCCACGGTGCTTCGATCCCTGTCTACGGGAATCAGTGAATTTGCCCGATCTCCGAGGAATTTCCCGATGTCACTGAACACACCGGCCGCACGCCGCGACCAGTCATTCCACCTTCACCCGTCGACCAACCTCCGGGCAGTACAGAGGGAGGGACCCCTCGTCATCACGCGCGGCGACGGTGTCTACGTCTACGATGATGAGGGCCGACGCTATATCGAGGGCATGGCTGGGCTGTGGTGCGCTTCACTCGGCTTTTCCGAGCGAAGACTCGCCGACGCGGCGTACCGGCAAATGTGCGAGCTGCCGTTCTATCACAGCTTTGGGGGGAAGGTCCCGGCGATCAGCACCGAACTCGCCGAGCGGCTGATTCGCATCGCGCCGGCGGGGATGGGCAAAGTGCTGTTCGCAAACTCGGGTTCCGAGGCGAACGACGCCGCCATCAAGCTGGCGTGGTACGTCAACAACGCGCTTGGCCGGACGCAAAAGAAAAAGATCATTTCGCGCAAGCGCGCGTACCACGGCGTGACCGTCGCCGCCGCGAGTCTGACCGGCCTAGCCTTCGCCCACGACGATTTCGATCTGCCGATCGAGCGAATCCTACACACCGATTGCCCTGACTATTACCGTGGCGCGGAGCCGAGAGAGAGCGAGGAAGCCTTCGCGGCTCGACTTGCCGGGAACCTCGAGCAGCTGATCCTGCACGAGGGCCCCGACACCGTCGCCGCGTTCTTCGCCGAGCCCGTCATGGGTGCGGGCGGCGTGATCGTGCCGCCGGCGACATATTTCGATCGGATTCAGCCGATCCTGAAGAAATACGAGATCCTGTTCGTCGTTGACGAAGTGATCTGCGCCTTCGGTCGCACCGGCAATATGTTCGGTTCGCAAACCTTCAATCTGCAACCCGACATCATGACTTTGGCGAAGGCGCTGTCGGCGGGATATCAGCCGATTTCCGCCAATCTCATCACGAACGAGCTCTACGAGATACTTGTCGCGCAAAGCGACAAACTTGGCATCTTCGGCCACGGCTACACGTACTCGGGACATCCGGTGCCGGCTGCCGTCGCGCTGGAGACGCTGAAAATCTACGAAGAGCGCGACATCATCGCGCAAGTGCGGCGAGTCGGCCCGCGGATGCAGGCAGGAATTCGCAGCTTCGCGGGCCATCCGCTGATCGGCGAGGCCCGAGGCATCGGGCTAATCGGCGCCGTGGAGCTTGTCCGCGACAAGACAACCAAGCAGAGCTTCGACCCCAAGGCCGGGGTCGCCGCGTATCTCGTGCGCCGCGCACAGCACCACGGAGCGATACTGCGCAACATGCCCGGCGACATCGTTGCCTTGAGCCCCCCGTTGGTCATCAGCGACACCGAGATCGACGAGATAATGCGCTGCTTCAGCAATGCGCTCGACGATACCTGGGCGATGGTGAAGGAAAAGGGTCTCGCGTGAGCAGCGTCGACGACCCGGCGCGACAATCCGCAGAACGTTGAGCCATGGTCAGGCCAGGAACAGTATGAGTGCCGCAGGGCCGCCCCAAGGCACTCGCCCCCCGGGGGGAACGACGCGAAGCGACGCTCGGGGGGATCATACAAGCGCCGCCAATCCGATCGTTCGTTTTGTCGACATAGGCAAGACCTACGATGGTGCTACGCGCGTAGTCGACAAGCTCGATCTCGACATCGAGCGAGGCGAGTTCCTAACACTGCTTGGGCCTTCGGGATCAGGCAAGACGACGACCCTGATGCTCCTCGCCGGGTTCGAAACGCCTACCGCTGGCGAAATCCTGCTCGAGGGCAAACCGCTGTCCCGTGTTCCGCCGTATCAACGCAATATCGGCATGGTGTTCCAGAACTACGCGCTGTTCCCGCATATGACGGTCACCGAGAACATCGCCTTTCCGCTATCGGTACGCGACGTGTCCGCGGCCGACATCACCAAGCGCGTCGAACGCGCTCTGGACATGGTGCAACTCGGCGGCTTCGGCCAGAGGCGGCCGGCGCAACTCTCCGGCGGCCAGCAGCAGCGCGTCGCGGTGGCGCGCGCGCTGGTGTTCGAGCCGAAACTCATCCTCATGGACGAGCCACTCGGGGCGCTGGACAAGCAGCTGCGCGAGCAGATGCAGCTGGAGATCCGACGGCTGCACCAACGGCTTGGCGTGACCATGGTCTACGTCACTCATGACCAAGCCGAGGCGCTGACCATGTCGGATCGCATCGCGGTGTTTCACCGCGGCAAGATCCAGCAGCTCGATATTCCGGAGCAGATGTATGAAAACCCGAAGAACGCCTTCGTAGCCCGGTTCATCGGCGAGAACAATCGTCTGGACGGCCACCTGGAGACCAACGAAGACGGCCGCTGCACGATCCGCTTGGCTGCCAGTGATACTCGGATCGACGGTACCCTGGTCGAGCCGGTGAAAATCGGCGACACCGTCACCGTATCGCTGCGGCCGGAACGGGTGCAAATCGGCGCGGCGAGGCATACAATCGACGCGCGTCCCGGATGCCGTCTAGCGGGGTCCCTGCAGGAGATCATCTATCTGGGCGACCACGTCCGGGCGCGCGTTGTGCTGACCGGCAACAAAGAGTTCATGGTGAAGCGCCCGATCTCCGAGGCGCAGACATTGCCGCGCATCGGCGCCGCCGTCGATGTTTTCTGGGCGCCCGAACATTGCCGCGCGTTTGCGCAGGAAAGCTAGCGGCGCCGACACAGTCGTATCAGAGGAGCCCAACATGCAAAGCAGAAAAATCTGGATCGTGGCAGTGATCGCGGCGGCGTTCGTGCTGTCAGCGTCGGCCCTAGCGCGCGACTTGTCCGTCGTGTCCTGGGGCGGTGCGTACCAGGACGCGCAGCGCGAAGTCTATTTCAAGCCGTTCATGGATAAGACCAAGATAACGATGACCGAGGAAAACTGGGATGGTGGCGTCGGTACGCTGCGGGCCAAGATCCAGGGCGGGAGCAACAACTGGGACGTGGTTCAGGTCGAGTCGGAAGAGCTCCTCCTCGGCTGCGAAGAAGGCCTCTACGAAAAACTCGACTGGACCAAGCTCGGAGGGAAGGACAAGTACCTGCCCGACGCGGTCAACGACTGCGGCGTGGGCGCCATCGTCTACAGCTTCATCCTCGCTTACGACGGCGACAAGATCAAGGGCGACGCGCCGAAGTCCTGGGCCGATTTCTGGAACACGCAGAAGTGGCCGGGCAAGCGCGCGCTGCGCAAAGGTCCGAAAACCACGCTGGAGATCGCGCTCATGGCCGACGGCGTCGCGCCGAACGACGTCTACAAGACCCTCGGCACCAACGAAGGCATCGAGCGCGCGTTCAAGAAGCTCGATCAGTTGAAACCGAACCTGGTGTGGTGGGAAAAAGGCTCGCAGCCGCCGCAGCTGCTTGCCTCCGGCGAGGTCGCGATGACCGATGCCTACAACGGCCGTATTGCCGCCGCGAACGACAAGGACAAGAAGAATTTCAAGATCGTGTGGACCAACAACCTCTATACGATCGATTCGTGGGTCATCATGAAAGGTTCGCCGAACAAGGCGCAGGCCGAAACCTTCCTGGTGTTCGTCAACGATCCGCAGAATCAGAAGAACCTGCCGCCGAAGATCCCCTACGGCCCGACGGCCAAGGCCTCGACGGCGCTGATCGACAAGAACGTGCTGCCGAACCTCGCGACCGCGCCGCAGAACATCGCATCGGCGCTGTATATCAACGACAAGTTCTGGCTGGAGAACCTGGACAAGCTCAACCAGCGCTTCAATGCCTGGGTTGCGAAGTAGCGGCCAAGTGGCGAATTGAGGGCAACGCGAGGGAGCGGTGCAACGCGGCGCTGCGGCGGCATTTCACGCGGCGCTGGCCGGCGCGGATGACAGCACCGGTGGGCTGCGCCGCGCGTTGCGGCGCAGCCGCCGGCGCGAGCAACTGCGTGCGGTGGCATTGGTGTTGCCGCTTTTCCTCTTCCTCGCGGCTTGCTTCGTCGTGCCGATCGGCGCGATGCTCTCGCGCGGAGTGATCGACACCGATATTGCGCGCATCCTGCCTGCAGTCACCGCCGCACTGAGGGACTGGGATGGACGCGACCTGCCGCCGGAGTCCGCGTATGCAGCGCTGATCGTCGAGATTCGCACGGCGCGCGAAGCAGGGACCCTGGCAAGTGCGGCGACGCGGCTCAACTACGACGTTCCCGGTTTTCGCACGCTGCTTTTCAGCACGGGGCGTCAGTTACCCGCGACGCTGACGGGATCCGCGCGCGAGGCACTCATCGGCATCGACCCCAAGTGGGGCGAGCGTGAGACTTGGGCTGCGATACACCGGGCCGGCGGTCCCGCCACCAACTTTTACCTGCTGGGCGCGCTCGACCTGCGGCGCGATGTCGACGGTTCCATCGTCGGTGCTCCGCCCGAGCAGCGCGTGTTTCGCGCCGTGCTGGGGCGCACGCTGTGGATATCGGCGATGGTGACCCTGATCTGCCTGGTCCTCGGCTATCCGGTCGCGTATGTCATCGCTTCGCAGCCGCCGGGCCGCGCGGGCGTGCTGCTGTTCCTGGTGCTCCTGCCGTTCTGGACATCGTTGCTCGTGCGCACCCTCGCCTGGGTTGTGTTGCTGCAAAAGGAAGGCGTGCTGAACAGCCTGTTCCTGTCGCTGGGCATCGTGCATGAGCCGCTGAAAATGATCTTCAATCGCTTCGCGGTCTACGTGGCGATGGTGCACGTGCTGCTGCCCTTCATGGTGCTGCCGCTCTACAGCGTGATGCGGAGCATTCCGCCGTCGTACGTGCGAGCGGCGTCATCGCTGGGTGCACGCCCGTTCACCGCGTTCCGGCGCGTCTACATTCCGCAGACGCTGCCGGGGATCGGCGCCGGCTGCCTGATGGTGTTCATCCAGGCGCTGGGTTACTACATAACGCCGGCACTGGTGGGCGGTGCCGACGACCAGATGATCAGCTACTTCATCGCTTTTTACGCCAGCAGGACAGTGAACTGGGGCATGGCTGCCGCCCTGTCGATCATGTTGCTTACCGCCACACTGGCGCTTTACGCCGTGTACAACCGCCTGATCGGCGTCGAGCGGATGCGGCTGGGCTGATGGAACATCCCCACACGCTCGCTTCGCTCGCTGCCCCCAAGGGGGCTGGCCATCGCCGCCTCCTTGCACGATTGACTGGACGGAGGCTAGACGTGTCGGCGGCCATCCATGCTCGCGGACGCGCCCTTCGGGCCTGGGCTTCGCCCCACTCGCATGTTCGGCTTGGGACGGTCCTGCGGGACTGGCGATGAAAACGGACGCCGAAACGATAGGCGAACGCGTCACCGGCATCGGCCTCACGGTGCTGACCGGGGCCGTGCTGGTATTTCTGGTGGCGCCGATCCTCGCCATCGTGCCGCTGTCGTTTTCTTCCGGATCGTTCTTCCATTACCCACTGCCGGGCTTCAGCCTGCGTTGGTACCAGGACTTCTTCACCTCGTCATTCTGGCTGTCCTCGCTCAAGAACAGTCTGATCGTCGGCATTTCCGCAACCGTGCTGGCGACAGTGCTGGGCACGGTCGCGGCGCTCGGAATCTGGCGCGCGCGCTTTCCCGCTCAGGCGCTGATATTGGCGATCCTCATTTCGCCCATGGTCGTGCCGGTGATCATCGTGGCGGTCGGCGTCTATTTCGCATTTGCGCCGCTCGGACTCACCGACGGCTACCTTGGCCTGATTCTGGCGCATACGACGCTGGGCGTGCCATTCGTCGTCATCACGGTCCTGGCGACTCTTGCGGGCTTCGACCGCACGCTGATCCGTGCTGCGGAAAGCCTGGGGGCTTCGCGAATCACGACCTTCCGCCGCGTCACATTGCCCCTGATCTTGCCCGGTGTGGCGTCCGGAGCGGTATTCGCGTTTGCGGCGTCGTTCGACGAAGTCGTTGTCGCGCTCCTCATGGCGGGACCCGGTCAGCGCACACTGCCGCGGCAGATGTTCGCCGGCATCAACGACAATATCAGCCTGACCATCGCGGCCGCGGCGACGATGCTGATTGCGATTTCGCTTATGCTGATGATTGCAGTCGGCTGGCTGCAGCGGCGCAGTGCTCGAATGAAGAAGCCGGCCTGACGCGAATCCTCAAAGCTTGAACAGGGTGTTGATTTCGGCGTAGGGCACCGCCTCGCGTGCGAAATCAAACGTTCCTTGCTGCTTGACTTCTCGCGCTGCTCGAAGGAACGCGCCGTAGGCGGCACGTGCAAGGGACGAACCTAGGCTTACTCGTTTTACACCCAGACTCGCGAGCACACCAGCGCTCTCGCTCGATGCGGAGAGACCCATGATGACATTCACGGGTTTCGGCGCGACCGCGCGAGCCACGGTGCCGATTTCCTCTCGCGTCTTGAGGCCGGGCGCGTATAGGACATCGGCGCCCGCCTCTGCAAACGCGACGAGGCGACGAATCGTATCGTCAAGGTCCGGGCGACCGTTGATCAGATTCTCCGCTCTTGCCGTGAGGGTGAATGGAAAAGGCAAAGACCGCGCGGCGTCCACCGCGGCCCTGACGGCTCGACGGACAAATTGAATGCATAGATCGGATCCTCGACAAGCCCGGTCGCGTCTTCAATCGATCCGCCTACGAGCCCCGCCTTCGCCGCGAGCAGAATGGTTTCACTGCAGGTCTCGGGGTCGTCGCCGAATCCATTCTCCAAGTCCGCCGAGACCGGCAGCGATGTCGCCTCGACGATGGTCCTCGCGTTGTCGAGGGTTTCGTTGCGATCGATCGCTCCCTCGGCGTCGGGCTTCCCGATGGAGAATGCAAATCCCGCACTTGTAGTTGCGAGCGCCTCAAACCCCAACATGGCTAGCATCTTGGCCGAACCTGCGTCCCAGGGATTGGGAATTGCAAATATTCCCGGCCTCTCGTGAAGCGCCTTGAATGCTTCAGCTCGTTTCGCTTGAATCTCGCGGTTCATTCGCAACTGTGCTCGCGTCAACAAAAAGGATAACCAGCGTCGACCGCCCAGGTATTGAAGCAGGCGCGACTCGCCGCCTCAGAATCTACGCGAAGGCGTCCCCCAGAGGGAGAAAGACAGGGTGAGCAATCGCCTTCAGCCTTGTTAGTCGAGAAGTGATCGCGCCAAATCTACCCTAATCTCGTCCCAGAACAACCCTTTGTGGCCATTCGAGCCGGACAATCTTTGTTCGGGTCTTCTCGGAGTCGAGTGGGCGATTTTGAGGGTTTTTAGAGCTTCGGAAGCATGCACGTGAGAACCTTCAGGCGCAGGTATTCCTCGTCGCGCAGTCCGTATGCTCGACGCTGGATGACGCGGATCTTGTTGTTGAGCCCCTCCACGAAGCCGAGCGAGACTTTGTTCTCGGGCTTGCAGTAGGCAGCGATTCCATCCCAATGGCGCTCAATCATCTCGGCGAATTGCTCGTAGGGTTTGAGGCGCTGCCACTTCAGGCTCTCCCGCCAGTTCTCGAAGAAGCGCCGCGCCCAGCCCTCGCGCTCGTAGTCCCAGAGCTGACCGAAGGACTCCCTGAGCAGGTACGCCGTGTTCAAGCGCTTGTTCGCCGTCAGCACCTTCTTGAGCGCTTGGCGGCCTTTCAGCGTGAGGTTCTCGCGACGCGAAAGCAGCGTGTACTTCTGACCCTTGATGTAGCTTCGATCCTGGCCACTGAGTCTCCGGTACTCGGACTTGCGCACCTGGTCGAGCGCATCGCCCAGGTGGCGCATGATGTGGAACTTGTCGTACAGGATCGCCGTCTGCGGTGCACGCGCCACCGTCACGTTGTGAAACGGCTTCCACATGTCCATCACCGCCAAGCGAATGCCCCGGGTCTTCTTCTCGCCGAGCCAGTCGTAGAACAGCGCCATGCTCGCCTCTTTGCGGTCCGCTCCTCCAAACCAGATCGGGCGTTCTCGAATCAGGTCGCTCACCACGATGCGGTAGGTAGGGCCCTTGCGGATCGAGATCTCGTCGATGCCGATGGCTTTGGGTCCGGGTGCGCCGGCACGGGCGAGTTGCGCCCGCATGTACTGCTTCTCCAGAGTCTTGACCGTCGCCCAGTGAAGCTTGAGTTCCTCGGCAACGTCCTTGATGGTGGCCTGCCGACAGCGTCGCCCCACGTAGTAGGCAAAGCGCTCGGTATAGAGGGGGTTGTCCGCCAGAAAGTCGAGCTGCTCGCGCTTCACGTGCCCGCAACTCTTGCACAGCACACGACGCACCTCGATCTCCACCAAGATGCGCGCGTCGCCACTCGACAGATCGCGAACGCGCCGCGTGCGTCGGTCGTACCAGCCCGAGTGCACTCGACCGCAGCAACCGCAGATCGTTTTTTTGAGCGCCGTTTGAGGGTGATGACGCGCGCTTTCGGATCACCGAACACGCCGCGCACCGTGGGCAGCGGACGAAACCCCGGGAACGCGTACCCATCCCAGAGTCGCCGCCGTCGCTTCGCTGAATTGGCCATCTAAACATCATGCCAAATTCGAGCGCGTCCTGAAACACCGGAAGGCCAATATCCATGCGGCTTCCAGCCATGTCTACACTCTCAATTTACCCACTCGATTCCGTGAAGACCGC
>Ga0066789_10001050_pt1 | contig 11792 bp, 7 predicted proteins | sample OrgsoiDNA2013049_FD_70960 | JGI IMG/M metagenome (GOLD analysis project Ga0066789, IMG submission 70960) | Permafrost soil microbial communities from the Arctic, to analyse light accelerated degradation of dissolved organic matter (DOM) -... | ecosystem: Environmental > Terrestrial > Soil >...
GCGCAAGGTGGTGGTCTTGCCGCAGCCGGACGGGCCGAGCAGCGTGACCAGGCTGCCGGCGGCGACCGTGAAGGAGATGTCCTTGACGGCCGCAACCTCGCCATAGAGTTTGCTGACGTTGCGGAATTCGATCGAGGCGGCTTTCATGGGGCAGTCGGCGATGGGCTCAGGCAGCGCCCAATTGTCCCACAACGGTCGGTGCCACGCCCTGCCGCCGGCCGAGTCGTCGCGTGCCGACCACTCGCTGGATGAGCCAGATGATGAGCAGCATCAGCACGATCAACACCGAGGAGTATGCGATGGACACGCCGTAGTCGCCGTTGGTGACGCGGTTGATGATGTAGGTGGTCGCCCATTCGTATTCGGCGGACACGAGAAAGACGATGGCCGACACCGTCGTCATCGAGCGCACGAAACTGTAGACCAGTGCCGCGACCACGGCCGGCTTGAGCAGCGGCAGGAGGACACGACGCAACGTGGTGAAGCCGCGCGCGCCGAGTGTGGTCGAAGCTTCGTCCAGGCTCTTGTCGATCTGGGCCATCGACGCCATGCCGGCACGGACGCCCACCGGCATATTGCGGAATACGTTGCACACGACGAGGATCAACGCGGTGCCGGTAATTTCGATGGGCGGCACGTTGAACGCCAGGATGTAGGACACGCCGATCACGGTGCCGGGAATCGCGAAGCTCAGCAACGTCCCGAACTCGAAGGCGGACTGGCCGCGGAAGCGGTGTCGCGTCAGGATGTACGCGGTCAGCAGCCCCATGACCGCGGTGACGGGCGCGGCGATCGCGGACAGCTTGACCGTCGTCCAGAACGACGCCCAGGCGGTGCCCACCCAAAGCAGGCCATTGGCTCCCGACTCGACACCGAAGGCCTTGATGTAGTGCCGCAGCGTGGGTGTGTAGTTGCGGCCCCATTGTTCGACGAAACCGCCGACCGCCACCATCGCGTAGATCACGACCGTCAGGATGATCCACGGTATCGCCGCGGCGTAGCAGACCCGCCGCACATTCTCGGGCAGCGGCGTCGGAAGGCCCGAGTCGCCCTTGCCGGACATCGCCGTGTACACCTTGCGGCCGAGCACCCAGCGCTGCGCGAAGAATGCCGCGAGTGCGAATCCCAGCAGCAGCAGACCGAGCGCCGCCGCGCGACCTTGATCGAGCTGCGCCCCGACCACCGAATAGAACACTTCGGTGGCAAGCACGCCGAAGTTGCCACCGAGCACGATGGGGTTGCCGAAGTCGGCGATCGATTCGATGAAACCGATCAGGAACGCGTTGGCGAGGCCCGGGCGCATCAGCGGCAGCGACACGTCGACGAAAGTGCGCCAGCGGTTCGCGCGCAGCGTCTGCGCGGCTTCCTCCATGCTCGGCGACACGCCTTCCACGACGCCGATCAGGACCAGGAATGCGATCGGCGTGAACGACAGCAGTTGCGCGAGTATCAGGCCCGGCAAGCCGTAGAACCAGCGCGACGGCTCGATACCGAGGCTCCACTCGAGAAAGTGGTTGAGCACGCCGGAACGGCCGAACAGCAGAATCAGCGCAAGGCCGATGACGAACGGTGGCGTGATGATCGGCAGGATCGACATCGCGCGCAACAGCTTCTTGAAGCGGAAGTTCGTGCGTGCGACGACCAACGCGAAGGCCAGGCCGAGCGCCGTCGTGCCAGCGCCGCAGATCAGCGCGAGCAGCAGCGTGTTCCAGGCGACGCCGCAACGCGGACCGCCGGTGAGGCAGCCGAGGCCCCACACCTTCTGTTGCGTAAAGCGTCCGAGGAACGCCGTAATCGAAAACGCGCCGCCATCGTCTTCGAACGCGCTGACCAGAATATTGAGCACGGGAAAGAACGTGAAGATCGCGGTCGAGGCAAGGATCGCCACGATGCACCCGGCGATGAAGCCATCACCGTTGAAATTGCCGCGCTCGGCGAGGCCGAGCGCGAACAGCATCGCGAACGCGGAGAGCGTGAGCGCCGCGCCGAGACCCATGCCGAGCTGGTTTCCGGTCAGCGGGCCGAACGCTCGCGCCAGCGTCTCGAAGGACCAACCCTGCGCGCCGATCGCGAAACCCTGGCCGAGCGTATACAGAAAACCGGTCGCGCCCAGGATCAGCAGCGCGTACGCACGCAGGCTGCGGTCGAGCCGCGACGACAACAACCAAGCGCCGACGAGCAACAGCGCGCCGCTGGGCAACAGCCAGGTTCGGCCATGCTGCCAACCTTGCAACAGCGCCGGCGCATTGCCCTTGCCCGTGAAGTCGCGCAGCCAGACCGTCGACAATACCGACGCATCCAGCGCGTACCAGGGCACGCACAGGAAGCCGACAGCGCCGACGGCGAGCCAGAACGCGAGGGCGTTGCGGTTAAACCTCATTTCGGCGCCGCGTTGATATCCTTCTCCCAGCGCTCCAGGAGACGCTTGCGCTCGGCGGTCGATCCGTACCTGGCGCTGTCGTAGTTGATCAGCTTGATGTCGGCGAGATTCGGAACCTGCGGCGGCAGTTTCACATTGCGGTTGGTCGGAATCGCGTACTCCCCGACGTCGAGGCCGATCTTCTGCGCTTCGGGCGTCAGCGCCCAGTCGAAGAATTTCTTCGCGTTGTCCAGGTTGCGCGCGCCTTTCAGGATCGCCATCGAGCCGACTTCATAGCCGACACCCTCGCACGGCAAAATCGCCTTGACCGGAAAGCCGCGCACGATTTCGTTGATGACGCCGTGCAGCACCGTGCTGCCGATGCCGGTCTCGCCACGAGTCACCGCGGTCATCGGGCCGATGCCGGAACGCGCGTACTGGTTAACGTTGGCGTTGAGAGCTTTCATGTATTTGAACGCCTCGTCTTCGCCGAATACCTGGACCAGCGACGCGAGCATCATGTAGGCCGTGCCCGATGAATTGGGATTCGACAGCATGACCTCGCCCTTGTAGACCGGGCTGATCAGGTCGACCCAGCATTTGGGCACGGGCAGTTTGCGTCGTTCGAAGACCTCGGTGTTGTAACCGAGCGCGAGGATGCCCCCGTAAACGCCGGCGACGCGGTAGTTCGAGACTTCCGCCTCGCGCCTCGCCCAGTCGTGCAGCTGATCGAGGTTCGGCGATTTGTAGGTCTCGAGCAGCCCCTCGCCCGCGGCTTGCAAGAACGCGTCGCCGGGGCCGGCCCACCATATGTCGCCCTTCGGACTGTTCGCTTCCGCCTTGATCTGTGCGAAAAGTTCACCGGTCGCCTTTTGGGTGACGCTGACCTTGATGCCGGTGACTTTTTCGAAGCCGATCGCCACGCCCTGGCACCACGCGGTGTCCGGCGAGCTGCAGTACATGGCCAACGTGCCCTGCGCGAGAGCGGCGCTGGCGAGGAAGAGTGCGGCGAACCCGGCAAACATCCTGCAGATCATGCGCGACTCCGGCGGACACGAATATCGGTCGCGATTTCCGTGTGTGCGGAAATCCACATCGGACGCTGGCGCAACATTGCGCCGTTGGCCAGCTGCGCTATTTTGTGGTCGCGCCGCCGCCGACTTCCTTGTCCCACTTCTCGAGCAGGCGCTTGCGCTCCGCCGACGAACCGTATTTGGCGAAGTTGTAGTCGATGAGCTTGATGTCGGCGGGTTTCGGCGACAGCGGCGAGACCGGCGTATTGACGTTCGACGGCAGCTGGAAAGACGACTTGGATTCGTACGACAGCTTTTGCGCCGCCGGCGTCAATGCCCAGTCGTAGAATTTTTTGGCATTGTCGAGGTTGCGCGCACCCTTGATGAGCGACATCGAGCCGATCTCGTAACCGGTGCCTTCGCAGGGCGCGACGACCTTGACCGGGAAGCCGGCCAGCGCCTCGGTGACGACGTCGTGGATGAACGCAACGGCGACCATGTTTTCGCCGCGCGCCGTTGCCTTGATCGGGCCGACGCCCTGACGGGAATAGTTGCTGATATTGGTGTTCCAGTCCTTCAGCATCTTGAACGCGTCGTCCTCACCGAAGACCTGGACCAGCGTAGCAATGGTCGTGTACGCCGTGCCGGAGGCGTTCGGGTTGGCCATCTGCAGATCGCCCTTGTAGGCGGGCTTGCCCAGATCCTTCCAGCACGCGGGAGGCGGCACTTTTTTCTTGGCGGCCAGTTCGGTGTTGTAGCCCACGCCGAGCACGCCGAGGTAGATGCCTACCGTCTTGTAGCCCGACTGCTCGGCCTGGCGCTTCGACCATGGCTGAAGTTGATCGAGCAGCGGCGACTTGTACGCGATCGTCAGATCCTGCTCCGCCGCTTGCAGATGCGGGTCGCCGGTGCCGCCGTACCAGATGTCGTGTTTCGGGTTGGCTTTTTCCGCGGCGACGGTGGCGAAAGACTCGCCGGAGCCCTTGAGCGTCAGCGCGACCTTGATGCCGGTGGCCTTCTCGAATTCGGTGGCGGCCATGTTGCACCACTCGGCCGCCATCGGGCAAAGCACGTTGACCTGCTGTTGTGCCGCAGCAGGCAGCGCAAGCGCGCCAAGCGCGGCGGCAAGCAAGGTGTTGCGTAGTAGCATGGCTTCTCCTCGTAGGATCAGTCTTGTAATAATTCTGCAATAATCGGCGAAACTGCGGCGCGGCGTCAAATAATCGTTGACCTCGTACCGCGCGACATATCTTGACTCGGTAACCTTGACCCGCTTCGGCATCGATCTGGGAGGTACGAAAACCGAAATCGTCGGCCTCGACGACGCCGGCCGGGAAGTGTTGCGCCGTCGCGTGCCGACGCCCCGGGATGACTACCAGGGTACGCTGAACATGATTGCGACGCTGGTTCGCGATGCCGAGACAGAACTGGGTCATCGCGGCAGCATCGGTATCGGCACACCGGGGTCGGTGTCGCCATCGACCGGACTGCTGCGTGGGTCGAATTCGGTGTGTCTCAACGGCAAGCCGATCAAGGCTGACCTGGAAGCGCTCCTCGGGCGCGAGATCCGGATTGCCAATGATGCGAACTGCTTCGCGTTGTCCGAGGCATCCGACGGCGCGGGGCGCGATGCCGGTGTTGTCTTCGGCGCGATTCTCGGCACCGGCGTCGGCTCGGGCGTTGTCGTGCGTGGCAGCGTGTTGTCGGGTCCCAACGCGATCGCGGGCGAGTGGGGGCACAACCCGCTGCCGTGGCCCGATGACGACGAGCGGCCCGGACCGCCATGCTTTTGCGGCCAGCATGGCTGTATCGAAACCTTTGTTTCGGGCCCGGGTATGGAGCGCGATCATCTGGCCCTGACCGGGCATCGCGTGCCCGCCCACGAAATCGCCCTGTGTGCCGCGAATCGCGAGCTCGACGCCACGGCGACACTGCTTCGCTATGAGCGGCGCCTGGCGAAGGCGCTGGCGCACGTCATCAATCTTCTCGATCCCGACACGATCGTGCTCGGCGGCGGGATGTCGAACATCGATCGCCTCTACGCCAACGTCCCGGCGCTGTGGGGCAGGTGGGTATTCTCGGAGCGGGTCGACACGCGGCTCGTCCGCCACCGGCACGGCGATTCGAGCGGTGTGCGCGGTGCTGCGTGGCTATGGGGCCGATAGCCGCGCGACTACACGTTCGAGGGGCGCTGCTCGCTGAGCGAGGTCGAACTGCGCGCTGGCTGGTCGATGGTGCAGACATGCACATTGCGCTAGGATGACAAGCGGACCGGCAATCGCCACACTGATATGAACGTACCCACTGCGCGCCGGAAACTGTTCTGAAGGCTTGACTGAAATGAACCTGCCATGAATTCTCCTGACGTGCTCGATCACGGCCCGCGCGAGTCGATGGACTACGACGTGGTCGTCGTCGGCGCTGGCCCCGCGGGTCTCTCGGCTGCGATTCGCCTCAAACAGGCGGCAGCACGAGCAGGCAGCGAAGTTTCGGTCGTCGTGCTCGAGAAGGGCTCCGAGCCCGGGGCGCACATTCTGTCAGGCGCCGTGATGGATCCGCGGGCGATCGACGAGCTCTTCCCCGACTGGCGTGAGCGCGGCGCGCCCCTCAGTACGCAGGTGACCGAGGATCGCTTCTACCTCCTGACCGAGAAAAAGGCGTATCTCAACCCGAACTGGCTGCTGCCCGACTGCTTCATCAACGACGGCTACTACATCGTGAGCCTCGCGAACGTCGTGCGCTGGCTAGCGAAACAGGCCGAGGAGCTTGGTGTCGAGATCTTCGCCGGTTTCCCGGCGAGCGAAGTGCTCTACGACGAGAAGGGCGCGGTGCGCGGGGTCGCGACGGGCAACATGGGCGTTGGAAAGGACGGCAAGCCGACCGCCAATTTCCAGCCCGGAGTCGAGCTCATCGGCAAGTACACCCTGTTCGCCGAAGGGGCGCGCGGCCATCTCGGGAAGCAGCTCATCGCGCGTTTTCGGCTCGACGAAGGGCGCGATCCGCAAACGTGGGGCATCGGAATCAAGGAGATCTGGGAGATCGATCCGGCGAAACACATACCGGGGCTCGTGCTGCACAGCGCCGGCTGGCCGCTGGACAACGCGACCTACGGCGGCGGCTTCATGTATCACTTAGAGAATCATCAAGTGTCGCTCGGGCTCGTCGTCGGTCTGGGTTACACAAATCCCTACCTCGAGCCGTTCCAGGAATTCCAACGCTACAAGACGCACCCGCTGCTGCGCTCGTTTCTCGACGGTGGCAAGCGCATCGCCTACGGCGCGCGCGCGATCAACGCGAGCGGCCTGCAATCGCTGCCGAAGCTCGTTTTCCCCGGAGGCGCTCTGGTCGGCTGCGATGCCGGCTTCCTCAATGCGCCTCGCATCAAGGGCTCGCACGCGGCGATCAAGACGGGCATGCTCGCGGCCGACGCCGCATTCGACGCGATCACCGCGGGTCGCGCGCGCGATGAGCTGGCCGCGTATCCGGTCGCATTCGAGGCGAGCTGGCTCCGCGACGAGCTCCATCGCGCGCGAAACTTCAAGCCATACCTCGACAAAGGGCTCGTGGTCGGCGCAGTGCTGTGGGGCGTCGATCAGATCGTCTTCCGCGGCAAGGCACCGTGGACGCTCCACCGCAAGGTTCCCGATCACGCGAAGCTGAAGCCTGCTGCCGAAAGCACGCCGATCGCATATCCGAAACCCGATCAGGCAATCACATTCGACAAGCTGTCGTCGGTGTACCTGTCGAATACGAATCACGAGGAAAACCAGCCCGCACACCTGACACTCAAGGACCCCGCTGTGCCGGTGGCCGTCAATCTCGCGCGTTACGCAGGACCCGAAGCGCGGTATTGCCCAGCCGGCGTGTACGAATTCGTTGCCGACGAGCATGGTTCCGGCCAACGTCTGCAGATCAACTTCCAGAACTGCGTGCATTGCAAGACCTGCGACATCAAGGATCCTACACAGAACATCGTCTGGGTTACACCCGAGGGTGGTGGCGGACCCAACTACGTTGGGATGTAGCGAACATGGCATCCCTGAGCGACCCGTTGCGGCTTTGCCGTAGATGAGCCCTCTCGGGATTTCACTGCTCATGCTCGTCGCGCTTACGGGCTTCTTGTCGCTTGCCTGGCGCAAGCTCGCCATCGTCGTTGCCCTGCAGCCCGAGGTCCGCTGGGATCGTCCCGGCGCGCGTCTCAAACGCATCTTTGTCCACGGATTGCTGCAATCGCGGATGATCTTCGGCGATTTGAAGGCCGGCCTGATGCACTGCGTGATCTTCCTCGGCTTCGTCGCGCTGCTTGCGCGCAAGATACAGCTGATCGTTATCGGGTACCGGGAAGGATTCGTCTACCCGGGCGTCGCCGGTGGGCTGTTCGCCGGAGCCAAGGATTTCATCGAGCTTGCCGTGCTCGCCGCAGTCGGCTATGCGTTCTGGCGGCGGTTCGTCATCAAGCCTGCGCGGCTGGAAGCCAACCGCGAGGCCGTGCTGATCCTGTCGCTGATTGCCGCGATCATGGTCACCGATCTTCTGTTCGATGGCTTCCGCTTCGCATTGCTGGCAGGCGCGGATCCCGGCATTGCCCATGAACGAAGTTACGCCGTAGTCGGTGGTGCATTGGCGGCCGCATTCGGCGGGTGGAGCGAGACCGCATTGCTCGCCGGCTATCACTCGCTCTACTGGCTGCAGCTGGTGGCCGTGTTCGGATTCCTGGTGCTGCTACCGCTGGGCGAGCACTTCCACATCGTCACCGGCGTACCTGGCCTCTTCTTCGCCAATCCGGGGCCGTTGAATCGAGTGCCTTCGGTCGATCTCGACCGCGTGATGAACGCTGCCGATGGCGAGGAAATGAAGGTCGGCGTGCGGACTGCGCGCGACCTGGTCTGGAAGGACGCGTTCGACGCATTCACGTGCACGGAATGCGGTCGATGCAAGGAGGCTTGCCCCACGTTTCTGACCGGCAAGCCGTTGGCGTTGAAGTGGGTGCACGACAGCGTCAAGCGGCATCTCATGCAGCAACGACAGACAATCGTCGCCGGAGCTCCACCGAAGGGTACCGATGATCCGCTGCCAGCGCTTGTCGGCGGTGTGATCGGCGAGGACACGCTGTGGGCGTGCACGACCTGCGGCTATTGCGAGACCGCATGTCCGATTGAACTCGAACATCTCGGCAAGTTCTACCGGATGCGACAGCACCAAGTGATGATGGAGGGGGTATTTCCGCACGAACTGAAGGCGGTCTTCGATGCCTACGAGGTCCAGAGCAATCCATGGGCGCTCCCCGCCGATACTCGCGGCGCGTGGGCGAACGGCTTGGGTGTGCCGATCGTGAAGACTGCGGACGACGTCAAGGGACTCGACTATCTCTTCTACGTCGGCTCCGCCGAGTCATTCGATCCGCGCGGGCAGAAGATCGCCACCGCGTTCGTCAAGGTGCTGAAGGAGGCAGGCGTCAGGTTCGGCATCCTCGGCGCCGCTGAGTCGTCGACCGGCGAGTCCGTGCGCCGCGCCGGTAACGAGATGCTGTTCCAGCAATTGGCGGCCACACTCGTCGCCACGCTCAATGGGCTCGGCGTCACGCGCATCGTCACCTGCGATCCGCATGCGTTCAATTCACTCAAGAACGAGTATTCGGAATTCGGCGGTCACTACGAAGTGATTCACCACACGCAGCTGATTGCGCGGCTTCTCGCGGAAGGCCGGTTGGATGTGCGCCCGCAGTTCGAGCGCGTCATCTATCATGAGCCATGTTATCTGAGTCGGCACAACGGCGAATATGACGCGCCACGCGCGGTCATTCGCCGACTGTCGAGGGACACTCCGCTCGAGTTCCCCCTAAACCGCGCAAAGGCGATGTGCTGCGGCGCAGGGGGCGCGCGGATGTGGATGGAGGAGTCAATCGGAACGCGCATCAACGTGACTCGCGTCGAGCAGGCATTGCCCCAGGCGCCGAAGGTTATCGCGACCGGCTGCCCATACTGCGCCGTGATGATGAGTGACGGCATCGGGACACTCGGGCAGGAAGGCAGGATTTCGACCCGCGATCTCGCCGAGCTTGTTGCAGAGGCAATGGAGCATCACCCCCGCACAACGGCCACGGATGCGCGGGCGCCGGATCACCGTCCAGAATCCTGAATGACGCATGAACCGAGGGTCCACGTTCACACGCGGCCGTGGCCCATGCGGTGGAGGAACTGGAACGATGACCACATCGTATTCCATGGACTCGCGCGACTTGGGCGTTCTCCTCCGGGGGTTTGGCGGGTCCTTACCCAGCGTCGATTATAATTCGCTTTCCTCCGCAGTCCCCGACGATGACCATGACCCGCGTACCCGTTCAAACGACCTCTATCCCGATTCGCTGGGGAGACATGGACGCCCAGGGCCACGTCAACAACACGGTCTACTTCCGCTACATGGAACAGGCCCGCATCGAATGGCTGCTGCGCGTGGCCGAACAGATTGGAGCGGGCAGCGGACCGGGCTCGGTCATCGTCAACGCGAGCTGCACCTTCATCGAGCCGCTCGAATACCCCGGGACGGTCGAAGTGCGCGTGTTCATCGGATCCGTGGGACGTTCGAGCTTCGACACACAGTACGAACTGTGGGTCGACGGCCGCAAACACGCCGAAGGTGCCGCGAAGATCGTCTGGGTCGACCGCGCGACGCAGCGATCGACTCCGTTGCCCGAAGCGGTGCGCGCGCTTCTCGGCTGACCATGCGGCGACCGGAGCCATGAACGAACCCCTGTGGCGTCCCTCCCCAAAGCGCGTTGCACAAGCGAACATGACCGAGTTCGCCGCACGCGTCGCGAAGGCGCTCGACATTCCGTTGCCCGACTACACCGCGCTCTACGCCTGGTCGATCGACCACCGCGAGGCGTTCTGGTGCGAGTTGTGGGACTACGCCGGCGTGATCGGCGAGCGCGGCGCGCGCACGCTGATCGACGGCGATCGAATGCCCGGCACGCGCTGGTTTCCGGACGCGAAGCTCAACTATGCGGAAAACCTGCTCGGCCGGCGCGCCCGCGACGACGCCGGCGAGGCGCTGGTGTTCTGGAGCGAAGACAAGGTCAAGCGGCGCATGTCGCACGGCGAGCTGTATGCGAACGTCTCGCGCACGGCGCAGGCGTTGCGCGCCGCGGGCGTCGTCAAAGGCGATCGCGTCGCGGGATACCTGCCGAACATGCCGGAGGCGATCGTCGCCACGCTCGCGACCAGCGCGATCGGCGCGATCTGGTCATCCGCGTCACCCGATTTCGGCGTGCAGGGCGTGCTCGACCGCTTCGGGCAAATCGAACCCACGGTGTTGTTCACTGTCGACGGATACTGGTACAACGGCAAGCCGCAGCCGATCCTCGACAAAGTGTCGGGCATCGCCGGGCGCCTGCCCACGCTGCGGCAGGTCGTGGTCGTGCCCTATCTCGGCAACCAGTCGTCGCCGGGCGCCGCGAGCATTTCGCGAGCCGTTGCGTGGGACGATTTTCTGGGCCCGCACGCCGCCGGCACGATCGCGTTCGAGACGCTTCCCTTCGACCACCCCCTGTTCATCATGTACTCGTCGGGGACGACGGGCGTTCCGAAGTGCATCGTTCACGGTGCCGGCGGCACGCTGCTGCAGCATTTGAAGGAACACCGCCTGCATGGCGACGTGAAGCTCGCGGACCGGCTGTTCTACTTTACGACCTGCGGCTGGATGATGTGGAACTGGCTGGTATCGGGGCTTGCGTCGAATGCGACGCTGCTGCTGTTCGACGGCTCGCCTTTCGTCGACCGCGGCAGAGTCCTGTGGGATCTGGCGGAAAAGGAGCGCATGACGCACTTCGGCGCGTCCGCCAAGTACATCGATGCGCTGAAGAAAGCGGGACTGGTACCGCGCAAGGACTACGCGTTGAGCGCGCTCCACACGATGTTCTCGACGGGCAGTCCGCTCTCTCCGGAGAGCTTCGACTACGTCTACCAGTGCATCAAGACCGATCTTTGTCTGTCGTCGATCTCTGGCGGGACGGACATCATCTCGTGTTTCGCGCTCGGGTGCCCGACGCGCCCGGTATGGCGTGGCGAGTTGCAGTGCCGTGGTTTGGGGCTCCGCGTAGACGTCTACGATGGCGACGGCAAGCCAGTGCGCCAGGAGAAAGGCGAGCTGGTATGCACGGCGTCGTTCCCCTCGATGCCGATCGGTTTCTGGAACGACGCCGACGGCGCCAAGTACCACGCCGCGTACTTCGAGCGTTTCCCTGGCGTGTGGTGCCACGGCGATTTTGTCGAGCTGACCGAACACGACGGCATGATCATCTACGGCCGGTCGGACGCCACGCTCAATCCCGGCGGTGTCCGCATCGGCACCGCCGAGATCTACCGGCAGGTCGAGCAACTCGACGAGGTGACGGAGAGCATCGTCATCGGGCAGGATTGGCC
>Ga0066789_10001052_pt1 | contig 11792 bp, 10 predicted proteins | sample OrgsoiDNA2013049_FD_70960 | JGI IMG/M metagenome (GOLD analysis project Ga0066789, IMG submission 70960) | Permafrost soil microbial communities from the Arctic, to analyse light accelerated degradation of dissolved organic matter (DOM) -... | ecosystem: Environmental > Terrestrial > Soil >...
CAGCACGCCGAAGGTGACGATCGCACCCATGGCATCGTTGAACGCGGACTCGCTCATCACGGTCTGCGCCACGCGGTCGCGAATGTGGACCTGCCGGAAAATCGGCACCAGTGTCGCCGGGTCGGTCGAGGCGAGCGTCGCGCCGAGCAATAGCGCCACCATCACTGGAACGCCGAGAACAACATGCGCGGCAACGGCGGTCACGGCCGCGGTGATCAATACCCCAACCGTCGCGATCACGACGATGGTGATCCATACCTGCTTCAAGACGTTGAATCGCAGCGACGCGCCGCCATCGAAAAGAATGTAACTGGCGCCAAACAGAAGAATGATCTGATTGAGCGCCGAATCGGCCTTGATGTTGATCAGCCCGGATACTTCCGGGCCGATCGCCATGCCGACGATCAAGAACAGCGCGACATCGGGAATCTTGATCTTTTGCGCCAGAAGTCCGGTGAGAGTTCCGATGGCCAGAATAAGGCCGCCGGAAAGCAAAGTGTGTTTGGCAATTTCAATGGCGGCCGACGATTCCACGGGTCCCCCCAAATCAAGCGGCGCAACCCTTTTTATGACCACGCAGCGTGCGCGATGCTGCCCGACACCCCCTGAAATGACAAGGTAGCCTCAAACGCGGGCGGGGCCCTGCAACCTTTCGCCTGCCCAGACGTTGATCAATGCCGCTTCGCGGCGCTTGCCCGAAGCGCGATCAACGACAGGGGCTTGCGATGCCTGCCCGCGGCAAGAAAGCGCTCAAGAACACGGTATTGCGCGTATCGGCCGGCCTGTTTGCCGCCGGGCTACTGACGTTCGGCACGCTGGCGCCGGCCTCAGCCGGCATTTTCGAGCGCATTTTCGGCGGCCTTCGCCAAGCGGTCGAAGCGCCCACCAATTTGCGCGCCTTTTCCGATCCATTCGCCGGCTTGCGAAGTCCCAGCGCGCCGTCGCAGCAGGCCGGCGCCGGCCCCGCGAACGGCTATTGCGTGCGCACCAGCGACGGATTTTATTTCCCGGTGCATGCGCAGTCCGGCGTGAGCGCGGCGGACGCCTGCCACACATTTTGCCCGGCGAGCGAGACGCGCGTCTATTCCAGCGGTGCCATCGCCAATTCCGTCGCCGCCGACGGCAGCCGCTATGCCGATTTGGACACCGCTTTCCTCTATCGCAAAGAACTGGTGGCGGACGCCACCTGCAACGGCCGCGATCACTTCGGGCTGGCGCGTGTGGACGTGAATTCCGATCCGACGCTGCGGCCCGGCGACATCGTGGCGACCAAGAGCGGCCTGATGGCATTTACCGGCATGAAGAACAAAGTGGCGGATCTCACGCCGGTCGACAGCTATCGCGGCCTGTCGCAGAGTGCGCGCGACAAATTGTCCGACGTGAAGATCATGCCGCCCAATCCGGGCGCGCCCAACGTGACGCCCGTGACGCTCAGCAGCCACGCGCGCGCCGACGACAACCGCAGCGCTCAGCTTTCGAGATAGCCCGCGACGTCCTCGCCCAGCGACAGCGAACTCGTCAGCCCTGGCGACTCGATTCCGAACATCTGCACCAGCCCCGTCAGTCCATGCTGCGCCGGCGAGTCGATCAGGAAATCGCCCTGCGGTTCGCCCGGCCCGCTCAGCTTGGGCCGGATGCCGGAATAGTCCGGCGCCAGCGAGCCGTCCGGCAGGCCGGGCCAATAGGTGCGGATGCGCTCATAGAACAGAGCGGCGCGCGCAGGATTCACATCGTACTGCTCGCGCTCGACCCATTCCACGTCCGGCCCGAAGCGCATGCGGCCGCCGAGGTCGAGCGTGACATGCACGCCGAGCCCGCCGACGATCGGCGTCGGATAGATCAGCCGTTTGAACGCCGGCCGTCCTGCGAAGGCAAAATAATTGCCCTTGGCCAGCACCAGCCGCGGCACGCGCGCCGCCGGATAGTCTTCAAAAGCGCGCGCGACGCCTTGCGCGCCAAGTCCCGCGCAATTGGCCACCGCGTCGAAGGCGAATTCACCGGCGTCGGCGCCGCCGAAACGCACCCACCATTGCCCGTCTTTACGCTTAGCGCCGGTCACTGGCGTGTTGAAAGCGATGGCGCCGCCGGCGTCCTCGAGATCGCCTTGCAGCGCCAGCATGTAGCGATGGCCGTCGATGATGCCGGTTTCCGGCGAATGCAGCGCGCCGATGCACGACAATTCCGGCTCCTGCGCGCGCGCCGCGTTGCCGCCGATCAGTTCCAAGTTTTCGACGCCGTTGATGTGGCCCTGTTTCTCGATCTGCCCAATCTTGTCGAGCTCCGTCGCATTGGTGGCGACGATCAGCTTGCCGCATTTGCGATGCGGCACACCGTGCGACGCGCAGAATTCGTACAGCCAGCGCCGCCCGCGCACGCAGTGGCGCCCGCGCAGCGTGCCGGTGGCGTAATACATGCCGCCATGAATGACCTCGCTATTGCGCGAGGAAATGCCGGTGCCGATGGCGCTGGCCGCCTCGGCCACCACCACCTCGTGGCCCTTGCGCACGGCCGCGCGCGCCACCGCCAGGCCGACCACGCCGGCTCCGATCACCAAAACTTGCATACGGGCGTTCTGTCTCGACGGCGGAAGGGCTGCATGGAACTGCCATTAAACCATCATTTGCACAAGAATCGCTCTTAACGCTTATCCGCATTGGCGCTTGACCGGGCGCGCGGCTCGGGCAGATTCGCCTGGAATCCTCGTAAAAAGGCGGGACCCGACGATGCGGAAAACGGCATTGAAATTGGCGGCTGTCGCGTTCGGCGCCATCTTGGCGGGACCGGCGCTCGCCGCCTCCTGCCAAAACACCGGCAACTTCGAGAGCTGGCTGACGCAGTTCAAGAAGGACGCCGCCGCGCAAGGCATTTCGCAAAAGACGATCGCAGCCGCCGCGCCGCATATGACTTTCGATGCCGCCATCATCAAACGCGACCACGGCCAGGCCGTGTTCCAGCAAACCTTCCTGCAATTCTCCGACCGCATGATCGCTGGCGCCCGCATCCCGAACGGGCTGGCCAAGATCAAGCAGCATGCCGCGCTGTTCGCACGCATCGAAAAGCAGTACGGCGTGCCGGCGCCGGTGCTCACCGCCTTCTGGGGCCTGGAGAGCGACTTCGGCGCCAATTTCGGCAACTACAAAATATTGAGCGCGATCGCGACCCTGGCCTATGACTGCCGCCGTCCCGACTTCTTCCGCACGCAATTATTCGATGCGCTGCGCATCATCGAGCGCGGCGACCAGCCCGCCGATGTGATCGGCGACTGGGCCGGCGAGTTCGGCGGCATGCAATTCACCGCCTCCGATTATCTCAAGAACGCGGTGGACTTCGACGGCGACGGCCGCCGCGATTTGACCAATAGCATTCCCGACACGCTCGCTTCGGCTGCCAACTTCCTGGTCAGCCTCGGCTGGCAGCGCGGCCAGCCCTGGCTGCAAGAGGTGCACGTGCCGGAAAACCTGCCGTGGGACCAGGCCGACCTCACCATCACCCATCCGCGCTCGAAATGGGTGGGCTGGGGCGTGAAGCCGGCTTACGGGTCGCTGCCGTCGGACGAGATGCAAGCTTCGCTGGTCCTGCCCATGGGCCGCCACGGGCCGGCCTTCCTCGCCTACCCGAACTTCAAGGCCTTCTTGGGCTGGAATTCGGCCATGGTCTATTCCACCACGGTCGCCTATTTCGCCACCCGGCTGAATGGCGTGCCGGCCATGAGCCGTACCGGCGCCACCACCGTGGTCGCATTGTCGTCGGAGCAGATGATGAACTTGCAGCGCCTGCTGATCAAACAGGGCTACGAGGGCGTCGGCGAAGTCGACGGCAAGTTCGGCGCCGGCACCCGCGCCGCGACCAAGAAGGCGCAGATGAAGTTCGGCCTGCCGGCGGATTCCTATCCGACCGCCGAGCTGATCGAGCGCCTGAGCGCCGGCCGCACCAACGGCGCCAGCCGGTAACGCGCCACCGCTTATTCCCGCGCAAGCGCGAACGAACCGTGCCGGCACTTCCTGCGGCAAATCGTCCTCGCTCACGAAATCGCGATCCGGCCGCAGGAATAGCGGCGGGGCCACGTTTATATCAATGAACGGGTTCCGGCCGCGGACGTGTCGAGGCCTTTGTGCGCGATCACAATCGTACGATCAGCGTCCATTCCGGTGAACAAACAAGCCTTTGCGCAGTTTGACGTAGTGCACGCGCGCGGGGCGAAGCTGGTGGAGGATGTCATGACAAGAATTTCCGGATGGCTGACGGCCATCCTGTTGGCGGGCGCTTTGGCGATCCCGGCGAGCGCTTTTGCGCAACCCGGAGCGGGCGGCGGCGCGCCGGCCCGTTCAGGTGGCGGAGGCGGCGGCGGCGGTGGTGGTGGTGGCGGCGGACATGCCGTTTTTGGCGGAGGCGGAGGCGGCGGTGGCGGCGGGAGATCCTTCGGCGGTGGCGGCGGCAGGCGATCGGCAATATCCAGCGGACGGTCGTCAAACTTTAGGGCCGTGAACCGCGGCACGACGAGCAATCGTTCCGTTCTGCGCTCGCAAGGACTGCAACGGAATACCTCCACCCGTACGCTGCGGAATACTACCGCCGTGCAAACGAATACCCAGCGCGCGCTGCGCCGTAACGGCGCCGCTGGCATCACTCCGCAGACAGCGCGGCAAGGCCGCTTCGCCTCGCGCTTCGCGGGGCAAGCGGGCGCCGGCCGTTTCGCGAACGTCGCCGCGCACAGCGCCTGGCGGCGCGGCCTGCGCGCCGGCTTCGTCGGATGGTACGGGCCGGTGTTCTGGCCTTACGCCTATTCCGACATTTTCGATTACGCGTTCTGGCCCTACGGCTATGACGACGGCTTCTGGTTCTCTGCCTATGACGGTTTCTTCGACGGCATGTTCTGGGGCGAGGTCGGCCCGCCAGACGACTATGCCTATGCACCGGCGGCCACCTCGCGCTCGGCCCGCGTGAGCTATGCCGCCGTGCAGGAGCTGTGCAAGCAGCCGGGCACCGGCATCACCGCCTGGCCGTTCGCCGACATTGAACGCAAGGTCGGCCTCAACGACGAGCAGAAAGCTTTGCTCGGCGACGTGCGCAAATCCGCCGCGGATGCTGCCGCGACCTTCAAGGCCTCGTGCCCGGCGGAAAACACTTTCCCGCTGACGCCTACGGGCCGTCTGACGGCGATGACGGCGCGGCTGCAAGGCACGCTCGATGCCGTGCAGGTCGTGCGTCCGTCGCTCGACAAGTTCTACGCCGCGCTGAGCGACGAGCAGAAGGAGCGCTTCAACGCGCTCGGCCCGAAACGGCCGGCGACCAATGCCGAGGCCAACGCGGCGCTGCCGCAGAACGCCAAGGCTTGCAGCGAAGCCAAGCCCGGCCTCGCCAATCTGCCGATCGAGCGCATCGAGGACGCGGTGAAGCCGGCCGGCGCGCAAGCGGACGGCCTCAAGCAACTGCAGGAGGCGACCAATAAGGCGGTCGCGGACCTGCAAGCGGCCTGCCCCGAGGACGTGCCACTCACCCCGCCCGGCCGGCTTGAGGTAATGGAGAAGCGGCTGCAAGCGATGATCGACGCGGCCAAGACCGTGAAGCCCGCGCTCGAGAGCTTCTACGCTTCGCTCACGAGTGAGCAGAAAGCGCGCTTCGACCGCATCGGCGGCCAGCTCGTCCAGACCAACGGCTGATCGCCGTTCCACTGAAACGAAAAGGGCGGCCCATGTGGCCGCCCTTTTTATTTTATCCGTCTCACTCCCACCCCTATCGGCTATGCTCCGCCGCCAACCCGGAGACATCGCGTGACCGGCCTGCGCATCTACGGCATTGCCCGCACCCGCGCGTTTCGCGTGCTCTGGATGGCGGAAGAGCTCGGGCTCGACTACGAGCATTTGCCGATTGAGATCGACGACGCCGGCACCCGCGCGCCGGAATATCTCACCCTCAATCCGAACGGGCGCCTGCCGTTCATCGAGGACGACGGCTTCGTGCTGTTCGAGTCGCTGGCGATCACGCTCTACCTCGCCAAGAAGCACTCCAACGGCAAACTCTATCCCGGCACGCTCGAAGGCGAAGCGCGCGCCTGGCAATGGACCTCATGGGCGCTCAACGAGGTCGATCGCGGCGTCAACATCTGGTCGCTGCACGCGCTGCGCCTGCCGGAGGCCGAGCGCGATATGGCACGGCGCGCGGAGGCGCTCAAGGTTCTGGCGGCGCCGTTCAAGGTGCTCGACGCGGCGGTGGCCAAAGAGCTTTATCTGCTGGGCGGCGATTTCACGGTGGCCGATCTCAACGTCGCCGCCGTCATCAGCCGCGCGATCGACATGGACCTGTCCGCGCTGCCCAACCTCAAAGCCTGGCTCACGCGCTGTCTCGCGCGGCCGGCCGCGCGCAAGGCGCTGGCGCTCAAGACCAAGGCGGACAACGAAACGCCGGCGGAGGTGATCCGGCGCATCGTGCGGATCAACCGGCTCTGAACAAGCGAGCCCTTCAGTAGCTCGCTGTGCCGTCGATCACATCCCTGAGCTGTTTGTATTCGGTGCAGTCGGTGTTGCCGCACAACAGCTTCACCTTCTGCAGATCGTCCTCGGCCTTGAGCCGGTTGCCCTGCTCCATCTGCCACATGCCGTAATAGGACCAGGTGCGGGTATGGTTCGGATCGGCCTTGAGCGCGGCCTCGTACCAGATCTTCGATTGCTCGTAGTTACCCATCTTACGGTTGGCGTAGCCGATGTAGTTGGCGACGTCCGGGTGGTCGTCGCGGCCGAGCGCGTGCAGCGCCACGATGCCGGCTTCGTAGTGTCCCGCCATGATCAGTTCATAGGCGGCGTGATACCCTTGCATGAATTTCTCTTGCGCGAGCTGGCGCTCCTGCTGCTCGATGGCGCCGCTTTTCTCGTCCTTTTCATTCTTCTTGCTCTTCTTTTTATTGCTCTTTTGGTCGTCCTGCTTGACGGGATCGGCCGGGTCCGGCCACGGCGTGGCGGCGGCGAGCGCCGGCCTGACGCCGAGTGCGGCGACCAGCAACGCGGCGGACGCGACGATGCCAACACGATGAAGCGCCTGCTGCAGAGACATGGGGTTCATGGGCCACCTCGCCTGTTTGGATTGGCTGGCGCAACAATAGGCCAAAATCGTCCGCACCAGACAAAACACTTCGTGAGCGAGCCGTTATCCCGGCAAGACCAAATATTTGGCCAAATATTGGCCGCGCCTAGGGTACGTTACCGCTTTCAATAGAGAAGTCTCGGCCCGCAAATCCGCCGCCGCCGCTGCCGATTTCCATCACCCAATAGCGCCGGCCGCTTTTGGAAACCGCCGAGGCAACGGCCTGGCATCCGCCGGACATCATGTTCGCGCGATGGTGCGGAGATTTCATCCACGCCTGCCGCGCGCAAGCTTCCGTGTCACAGCCGACCGCGACGTTCTCGGCGGCGGCGCCGGCCGGCCCGCGATGCTTCATGAATCCCGCATGATCGAGGCTGTTGCGGCGGGCCATGTCGTTGGCGTGTCGTTGGGCGAGCCCGTAAAGCGCCGAACAATCGGCATGGGAGAGCCCAGCGCCGAGCGCGCTAAACAGCGCCAGCCCAGACCAGAAACGGATCATGCGGATCACTCCGCCGCGATGCGCACTTCCGGCGCCGCCGCCTTGATATCGGGCGTGACGTGGCTCTCGAACTTGGTGAAGTTCTTCTGGAACATGCCGACCAGTTCGCGCGCGGTCTTGTCGAACGCGGCCTTGTCCTTCCAGGTCTTGAACGGATTCAAGAGATGCGGCTCGACGCCGGCGACCGAGGTCGGCACCGAGAAGCCGAAATAGGGATCGGTGCGGAAGTCGGCGTCCTTGAGCGAGCCGTCGAGCGCGGCGGTGAGCAGCCGGCGCGTCGCCTTGATCGGCATGCGGCGGCCTTCGCCGTATTTGCCGCCGGTCCAGCCGGAATTCACCAGCCAGCAATCGACTTTGTACTTGTTGATGTAGTCGCGCAGCAGGTCGGCATAGACCGACGGATGGCGCGGCAGGAACGGCGCGCCGAAGCAAGTGGAGAACTCCGGCTGCACGCCGATCAGGCCCTTCTCGGTGCCGGCGACCTTGGCCGTGTAGCCGGAGAGGAAATGGTACATCGCTTGCGTCGGCGACAATTTTGCGATCGGTGGCATCACGCCATAGGCGTCCGCCGTGAGCATGATGATGTTCTTGGGGTGCCCGGCGCGGCCGGTGCGCGAGGCATTCGGGATGAACTCCATCGGGTAAGCCGAACGCGTGTTCTCGGTCTTGGAGCCGTCATCGTAGTCCGGAATGCGCGTGACCGGATCGAACACCACGTTTTCCAGGACCGCGCCGAAGCGGTTGGTGGCGTCCCAGATCATCGGTTCGGCTTCCTGCGAAAGCTTGATGCATTTCGCGTAGCAGCCGCCCTCGAAATTGAAGATGCCGTCCGGGCCCCAGCCGTGTTCATCATCACCAATGAGCGTGCGATGCGGATCGGCCGAGAGCGTGGTCTTGCCGGTGCCGGACAATCCGAAGAACAGCGCGCTGTCGCCGTTCGGCCCGACATTGGCCGAGCAGTGCATCGGCATGACGTTCTCGGCTGGCAGATAGAAATTGAGCGTGGTGAATACCGACTTCTTGATCTCACCGGCGTAAGATGAGCCGCAGATCAGCACGATCTTGCGGGAAAAATCGATCGCCACCATGGTGTCGGAGCCATCGCGCCCGCCATGACGTTTGGCATCGGGCTTGAACGACGGCATGTCGACGACGGTGAGCTCGGGGACGAATTTGGCGAGCTCGGGGCGCTCGGGGCGGATCAGCAATTGCCGGATGAACAGCGAATGCCAGGCGTATTCGGTGAACACGCGGGTCTTGATCCGGTATTTCGGATCGGCACCGCCGTAGAGATCCTGCGCGAAGAGTTTCCTGCCCTTGGCGTGCGCCTGGAAGTCGGCCAGCAGATTGTCGAAATTCTCCTTCGACATTTTGCGGTTACCGTCCCACCACACCGAATTCTCGGTGAGCGCGTCGACGACGGTGTGCTTGTCCTTCGGGGAACGGCCGGTGTGGTGGCCGGTCTCGGCGCAGAGCGCGCCGCCTTCGACGACCGTGGCCTCGCCGGCGCCGATGGCATGCTCGTAGAGCGCCGGTTCGGTCAAATTCCAGTGGACCGACGCGAGCCCGTTGAAACCGAATTTATCGGCGCCATAGGCGTCGTTACGCACACCCGATTCTTGCACGCGAGAACCTCCCCAAACAGGCGGGCCGCTTCCTGACCCTCGCGAGGCCATTAGCGGTCTTGCAGTGATGAGACCTTAGTATAGCCCCTCGTTCGAAAGTGCGCGACCATAGTCACGAACAACCTTAAAGCCAAGACCAAATCCCGTGCCGCGCCGGCACACATCATTGCACTGCATCAATAGGTTAACCAACGCCCCGGGCCTGATCGGCGAGCTGCTTCAACATGACGCGCAGCGGGCCCGGCCCGGTGACACGCTGCGGAAAGAACAGCCGCAACGCGGACTGACCTTGCTGCAAGTCGAGCCCCTCGGGATCGATGCCGACGCAGGCCCATTTGCCCTCCGGCGCACCGAGCAATTTGGTGGCGTAGAGCCGGCAGGCCTCGGCGTGATCGGCGTTCATGTGGGCGATGGCTTCGGCCTCGGCGTCGAGCAGCACCCGCGCGTCGGAGACATCGGTCAGCAGCTCGGCCGCGGCGAGATCGGCGGCGCGCGCGAAGCCGCCGTTGAGATGTGCCGACACCACCGCCATGCGCCAGAACGCGAAGTCGCCGAAGCCGGCATAGAGCTCCGACTTCGGATGGCGGGCGAGAAAGCGGCGGCGGATGCGCGCATCATCGGCGCTTTCGCGGGCGACCGGCGCCATGCTGCCCAGAACCGTCAGCCGCGGATACGCCAACGCATCGCCTTTGCCGAATTCGGCCAAGAGCAGCGAGGCGCGGCCGTCGCATTCCAGGTTGGCGGTGTGCGTGGCCAGCTTCGACACCAGGATCAGCGGCGCGCCATCGGCATCGGTCGCCACATTGACCAGCGAGGCGAACGGGTGCCCGCTGTTGCGGTCGAGCGTGGCCAGCGTGCCGGCGCGGGTTGTGCGCAGCAACGCCTTGGCCACCTCGCGCGGCGCGAAATCGGCCGGGGCCTGCGCATTCTCCGGCGTGCGGCCCGGCATGGCGCCAGGCAACGGCGGATTAGCAGTGGTATTGTCAGGCGTCATGGCATTCCAATCGTTAACGCAGCCGGCTGCGGACTCGTTAGTAGCCCTGTTGGGCTTGAATTCGCTACAGAATCACATAGTTGTTGCAAAGAGGCCACATTTCAGACCCTGTTTCTGGGCTTCAAATCACGCGGGAACGTCACGCCAAGAGACGCACAAAGAGGGGCTCATGCCGACCATCGCTCTCGTTGACGACGACCGCAATATCCTGACCTCCGTTTCGATGGCGCTCGAGGCCGAGGGCTATCGGATCATGACCTATACCGACGGCGCTTCCGCGCTCGACGGCTTCAAAACCTCGCCGCCCGATCTCGCCATCCTCGATATCAAGATGCCGCGCATGGACGGCATGGAGACGCTGCGCCGGCTACGCCAGAAGAGCGACATTCCGGTCATCTTCCTCACCTCCAAGGACGAAGAGATCGACGAAATGTTCGGCCTCAAAATGGGCGCCGACGACTTCATCCGCAAACCCTTCTCGCAGCGGCTTTTGGTCGAACGGGTGAAAGCGGTGCTGCGCCGCGCCGCGCCGAAGGACGCCGCGACGCCGAAGGAAAATGATGCCAAGGCCTTGGAACGCGGCTTGCTGCGCATGGATCCGGAGCGCCATACCTGCACCTGGAAGAACGATCCGGTCACCCTCACCGTCACCGAATTCCTCATCCTGCAGGCGCTGGCCACCCGTCCCGGCGTGGTGAAAAGCCGCAACGCGCTGATGGACGCGGCCTATGACGACCAGGTCTATGTCGACGACCGCACCATCGACAGCCACATCAAGCGGCTGCGCAAGAAGTTCAAGGTCGTCGACGACGACTTCGAGATGATCGAGACGCTGTACGGCGTCGGTTATCGCTTCAAGGAAACATGACGCATTTTTAATAATGTGCCGGTCCTGATGGACTGACATGGCGTCCCCGCTTGCGGTAAAATCCAGCGCATGATCCCGAAAAGTGGGAACCGGTTTTCGGATAAGATCATGCGCAGCTAAATAAGCCTTCGATCAACCCGGCTGGATTGAACGACGTGCTCGATCGAACCGCTGAAATTCTGGCGCAGAAAGCCGAGGCCGAAAAGCCCGGCGAGGAGCCCCCGCGCCCCGAGCGCAAGCGCTTCGACGCCGTGCGCAAGCCGCTGCGCACGGCTTGGGCCTTCTTCGTTTCGCAAAGTTTTTCCAGCCTCACCCGCCGCATCGTCTTTCTCAATCTCACCGGCCTGGTCGCGCTGGTCACCGGCGTGCTCTATCTCTCGCAGTTCCGCGCCGGCCTGATCGACGCGCGCGTGCAGAGCCTGCTGGTGCAGAGCGAGATCATCGCCGGCGCGATCGCGGCGTCCGCCACGGTGGAAACCGATAGCATCACCATCGATCCCGACCGGCTCTTGGAATTGCAGACCGGCGAAAGCTACGGGCCGTCCGACGAGTCGCAAACCGGCATCGAATTCCCGATCAATCCGGAACGGGTGGCGCCGGTATTGCGCCGCCTGGTGTCGCCGACCAAGACGCGCGCGCGCATCTATGACCGCGACGGCGTGCTGATCCTCGACAGCCGCAATCTGTACGGCCGCGGCGACGTGCTGCGTTTCGACCTGCCGCCGCCGG
>Ga0066789_10001054_pt1 | contig 11782 bp, 7 predicted proteins | sample OrgsoiDNA2013049_FD_70960 | JGI IMG/M metagenome (GOLD analysis project Ga0066789, IMG submission 70960) | Permafrost soil microbial communities from the Arctic, to analyse light accelerated degradation of dissolved organic matter (DOM) -... | ecosystem: Environmental > Terrestrial > Soil >...
GTTCGACTGCACGGCGAGTACCTGCAGCTTCGCGCACGGCTGTATTGGCGGCCAGGTCGTGGTCGGTTTCCCTTCGGCGGGGCAGACCAATCTTGTCGATATTTATCACTGGATCGACGGCAAGGAAGACCTGCCGCCCTTCACGGCTTCGTCCAATCGCGAAATCCGCGGAGTCACGATGACGCCGCTAGCGTCGGCCATCGATTCGGTTCGCGCGTGGCTCACGGATGCGAGCCAGACCGCCATCGGCGCGGGCGCTGGGCTGCTTTCGCAGAGCCAGGCCGCGCGTGATCCGCATGCCGCTTGTCGGCCGTACAACATCATTTTGATCACCGACGGCGAGGACACGTGCAGTCCCAACACGACGGTGGATCCCGTCACCGCCGCCGCGACCGCTTACACCGCGGGGGTCAATGTCTACGTCGTTGGCTTCGGTACCGGGTACTCGACGGTGCTTGCCAACATGGCCATGGCCGGCTCTGGCCAGAAGCAGGCTGCCTACTTCGCATCCAACCGCGCAGATTTGACGGCGAATCTGGGCGACATCCTAATGAAAGCGATTCCCAAGCCGAAGTGCCACTGCGATGCCGGCTGTTACGACGAGGCCGCTGCATTTCCCCTCAAGGGCCAGCCCTGCAGCGTGGGCATGGGCCGGTGCAAGCGGCAAGGCGTTTACGCCTGCAACCCGGCTGGTGACGGCGTCGTGTGCTCGGACTCAGCCAGTTGTTCGAGCACGCCGCTGGCTGCGGGATCGCCGGTCGCCGAGCAATGCGGCTTGCTTGCCGGATGCCTCGCGCCGACGGCCGCCGACTGTGCCGACGAGAATTGCGATGGCGTCATTGATGAAGGCCTTTCCTGTGCCTGCTCGTCCAAGCCCGAGCTGTGCAACGGCCTCGACGACAACTGCAATGGAGTCGTGGACGACATCACGCCGGTTGCGTGCGGCAAGAAGGTCGGTGCTTGCACGACGGGCACGACGGCGTGTGTCTCTGACGGGGCAGGGGGCAAGCAGATCGTCTGCCAGGGTGCGGTAGCGCCCACGCCGGAAGTTTGCGACGGAATCGACAACGATTGCGACGGACTGGTGGACGAGTTCACGCGTGCCTGCTATCCGGCCGCCACGAGCGGTTGCACGTTCGACGAAGCCACCAAGGCGTGGAAGTGCGTAGGCGCGTGTAGCGCGGGCTTGCAGCTTTGCTCCGCCGGGGCTTGGCAGGCGTGTATCGGTGCGGTCACGCCCGCGACCGAAATTGCATGCGACGGAATCGACAACAACTGCGATGGCCGCGTGGACGAGAACAGTCCCACGGCGGCGGACGTTTGCTATCCGGCCGGAACTGCCGGCTGCGCGAGCGGTAAGTGCGTCGGCGAATGCGCGTTGGGACACCTGGCGTGCGCGGCGAACAAGATGGGCACGACCTGTTCCGGCGCGCGCGTGCCCGCCCCAGAGTCGTGCAATGGCAAGGATGACGACTGTGACGGCTTGGTAGACGAGGACTTCCCTACGCTCGGTCAGCCGTGCAATCAGCAGTCCTGCCAAGGTGCCGGCGAATACATCTGCAACGCCTCGGGCACGGGCGTCGAGTGCACCGTCAGCGACCAAGGCCCCACGCCCGAGGTCTGCGACGGGCGCGACAACGATTGCGACGGTCTCATCGACGAATTACCGGGTCCGGGCGAGCCAGCCATGCCGGGCGTCAACGTCGCCTGCGGCAGCGACGTCGGCGAATGCAAGTCCGGTCTGTCCATTTGCAAGGGCGGCAAGATCATCTGCGATTCGGTCGGCCCGACGGCCGAGCTTTGCGACGGTAAGGACAACGATTGTAACGGCAGCGTGGACGATGGCGTCGTCCCACCCGGGGACAGCTGCAATCCCGCCGGCATGGCGGCCGGCCAGCCCATGGTTGGCGAATGTCGCCCCGGCACCTTCGCCTGTCGTGGTAGCGACGGTTGGAAATGCCAAGGCGGCGTGGGCCCAACAACCGAGATCTGCGACGGCAAAGACAATGACTGCGACGGCGTCATCGACAACAGCGCCTCATGCGCGGCCGGGTACGTGTGTCTTGGTGGCGCGTGCATTCCCACGTGCTCGGAGGGCGGCGAACAGTATCCGTGCCCGGCGGATCGCTTTTGCAAGAACGGCGCGTGCATGCTCAAGGCATGCGCAGTCAAGCCGTGTCCTGCCGGTACGGTCTGTCAGGCGGACGGAACCTGTGTCGATCCCTGCGCTGAAGTGAGATGCTTACCGGGCGCCACCTGTGCGAACGGCGTTTGCGTCGACTGCTACAGCAAGGGATGTGCAGCGGGCCTGACCTGTATCGGCCGCCAGTGCGTCGTCGATCCGTGCGCGGGCAAGAGCTGCGGCAGTGGCGGACTTTGCAATGGCGGCGTGTGTATGTCGAGCTGTGCGGGCGTTGTGTGTGGGGCCGGCCAGACGTGCACGAACGGTGCCTGCGCCAAATCAGCATGCGCACAACCGTGCGCCTCGGATTATTTCTGTGACGCCACGACCGGCGCTTGCCGTCCCACACCCTGCGCGGGCATCGCCTGTCCCGCCGGCCGGGTATGCTTGAACGCGACCGGACTTTGCGCGGACGATCCCTGCGAAAAGGTCCACTGCGGAACCGGGCAGCTGTGCATGGTGCGCGACGACGGTACGCCAGATTGCAAGATTCCGGCGGCAACCGGCATTGCGGTCTCCGCGCAGACAAGCGGCAACGGCGCCATCAGCTGTAGCTACGCCGTCTCCCACGGCGGCAAGCCATCGAGCGCCGCCGTCGTGATCAGCGCCTTGTTGGGAATCATGCTGCGGGCCCGCCGTCGGCGTCAGAAGTAATCGATCAACCCACAAACGCGCGCGGCAGGGCCAGCGCGTACTCGATGGCGGGCTGAATCTGCTGGGGCAAGAGTCCACGCCAATAGACGTTCCAGTCCGGCAAGCGGAGCATGCCGTCGCACTGCTTGGTGTAGAAGGACACGATGGGATTGCTCGGGCGCGCCCGCCAGAAAAACACGGGAAAATCCCGCGTCAGCATGGACCAGATTTCGCCGCCGATGCCTTCGCCTTGGGCCTGCCGGTTGACCGCGAACTTGCTTAGGTAGGGCGCTATTGACGTGTTGCCGAAGAGCGCGGCGCCCAAGTAGTTCTCTTCCAAATACACGTGCTCGGATTGGCTTTCGACGATTCCCCCCTCTTCCAGCGCGCCCGGCACCAGCGGACGGTCGAACGCTGATTCCAAAAGGTCGGTCAAGCGCCGGCGGTTGACGGCCGCCAATCCGGAGTGCTTCTCGATGCGCGAACCTTTGCGAATCAGGGTGCCGGCGCCGCTCACCGTGAAAAGCTCGCGCAGCAGCTGCAGCGGGTTCACCACCGCGACGTTCATGCGCTGGGGAAGCTGGTCGAGCAGCTTCTTCACGTGGCGAAGAAGGGAAGCGTGCCTTCGCGGCAGATCACCGCTGGTCAGCAGTCGCTCGTAGTCCGCCGACAGATTAACCAGCGAAATGCGTGGTGCGCCTTCGCGCTCGATCCCGGCGCTCGTCGAAAGGAAGATGACTTTGCGCGATTCGAGGCTTGCGGCCAGCGTTTGCAGGAGGCGAAATCGATTCTCGATATCGAGCTCTTTGGCGGCGTCCAAGGAAACGATGGGAATGGTGTTCGCTTCCATCGTACTGCGCACCGTGCTTTGAATTTCCTGCGGCAGATCCGTGCCTGAACCGACGACCTTGGCGGGCACCTCGTCTTCCAGCAGCCATTCCAAAATACGCTGCGATTGTTTGTCGGCGTCGCGGGCGTCGAGCAATCCGACGAGCACGACCGGATAAAGCCCGAGGCCAGCCAGAATACGCAGGTCGAAGTGAAAAGGATCGAGGGCGGCGCGCACGATTTGCGCGTCGGCCACGATGATGGCGAAGCTTTCCTTGCGTTGCGAACGAAAGAGCTTGAGGTACAGATCGACGTCGGCTTTCTGTCCGACGCTTTCGAGAAAGCGGTGAATGATATCGGGATCCATCAGCGAATGACCTGGCGGAAGATTCGCACAGCTTCTTCCAATTCGTCGAGATCCACGTATTCGTCTGCCTTGTGGGCCTGCTCGATTCTGCCCGGACCGATGACCACCGCATCGATGCCTTTTTCCACGAACTGTCCTGCCTCGGTGCCGAAGGGCAAATCGATGGGTGCTTGCGTGCGTTCGCCGAGCGAGGCGGCGAAGTCGGCCAAGTTGTGCGTCTCGAAGGCGGGATTGCCTGCGATCGCCTCCCACGTCGTGGTGAGCGGCGCCATGCTCGTCGCGACGGCGGCGCGAGCTTCGTCGAGGATCGGATCGAGCTTCACCCCCGGGGCAGGACGCATGGAGAACGTCAGTGTCGCGCTGGCCGGAATGATGTTGAACGCCACACCGCCGTCCAGCGCCGCGATAGTCATGCAGAGTCCGCGGAGGCCCGCCGGGCCAAGATAGCGGCAGCGCTCGCCAAGCTCGTCCAGGGCCACGGCGGCGTGAGCCAGCTTGGTGAGGGGATTGGGGACTGTCTCTGCCAGCGACGAGTGCCCGCCCGGCGACGTCGCGGTCAGGCGCGCGGCGTAGACGCCGCGGTGTCGGGTTCCCACGCGACAGCCGGTGGGCTCGCACACAATGGCGCGGCGAAGTCCGCGGATGCGGTCGCTGGCGAGAAACTCGCGGATGCAGCTGCCGCCCAATTCTTCGTCGCCCGAGAACAGCACGGCGACACGGTCGACGCTTTGGCGCGCGGCCTGGTTCTGCCCGAGCGCCGTCAGAATGGCTGCGATGGCGCCTTTGGTATCGGCGCTGCCGAGACCGTGCACCCGCTCGCCCTCGCGTGCCAGCTCCCATGGAGCTCGCGTCCAGCCGGAGTTCGCCGGTACCGTGTCGATGTGCGCATTGAGGATCAGCGTGGGCTCGTTCGAGCCGAAGCGTGCGAAAGTCGATGCATGACCATCGTGCGAAAGGACCTCGACGGTCTGCGCGCCGAGCGCGGTCAAGTCGCGCGCCAACTTTTCCGCCAACGGAAGCTCATCGCCGCCGGGATTGCGCGTATCGAACGCGACCAACTCGGCAAGGCGTTCCTCGACTCGGACCTCGCGAACCTCGCGGACCTCGCGGACCTTGGATGGGTGCATGCGGATTTGCATCTACCACGGCCTTGACCACCCCGAGTCCTAGGTTCATGATCTTTCCCGAACCTCCTGCGCGGTTCGAAACCCGGACGAAGTTTCTTTTCCCTACAAGCAGCAATCTGGGAGCCGCCTCTGACCGATGGAATGAGCACGCCCGCCACAGTCGGGAAGCCCGATGCGGTCAATCTCAAGTGGCTCCCCCCTACCATGGTAGGGTCAGGACTCATCCGAACGGCCGAGGCGGAAGGTTCGCTATTGTCGCGCGCGGCGACGCGTACGCGCGGACCAACGTGTGTCGTCACGAATGCAGGCGCAGTGCTCTTCTTTTCGCTAGGCGGCGCTTGCTCCCCCGCTGGGACGAGCTGTAACCTCGGCGCATGACCAAGCAAAAGTGGACGGTTTGTATCGGAATTGCAGGCGCGCTCGTGCTTGCCTCGGCAGAAAGGACGTACGCCTTTGACCTGGGCGGACTTACCGGCAAGGCGACGGGGGTGGCTGGCAATGCTGCGCGGGACAAGGCCGTCAAAGACGTGAACGCCAAGTTGCTTGCCGAGGGACGCAAGAACCAGTGCAGCTTCAAGACCGACAGCGAGGAACTGATGCCTGGCTGCGACGCCAAATTGAAGAAGTTGGCCGATGTCCTGGTGAAGGTGAAGCAGAACCTCAAAGTCTCGGGTGTCACCAATTACAAGTTCGAAGTGTCGGGCCACACCGATTCGAGCGGTTCTGCCGAGCACAACAAGGAGCTTTCCGGTAGGCGAGCCTCGGTCATTGCCCGCGAATTGGTCGCTCGCGGCATTCCCAAGAATGAAGTCCTTTCGGTCGGGATGGGGGCGGACAGGCCGCTTGTCAAACCGGACGATACGCAGGCCAAGAAGGCGAAGAATCGCCGCTACGAGATCCAGCTTCGCTTCTGATAGTAGGTCGCCCTTCTCATCCTTCCCAATTGAAAAAAGTGAAACTGACTTCGCCGTCGGAGAAGTTGCAACTTACGCGTGAAGGGCCACCACGGCCGTAGCCATCGCATCCGGGGTATGCTAGTAGAGACATGCCTCACGCAGGGGCGTTGACCACGCTTTTTGCCGGCACCATCGCATGCTCCTTGATTGGGTTTACGGCCTGTTTTCAAATGACCTCGCCATCGATCTCGGGACGGCGACGACGCTGACGTTTGTGCGCGGGAAGGGCATCGTTTCGAACGAGCCGTCGGTGGTGGCCGTTCAACGCTCGGGCAACGGAACCAAGAAGGTGTTGGCGGTCGGCAAGCAAGCGAAGGAAATGCTCGGCCGCACCCCCGGTAACATCGTGGCCGTGCGCCCGATGAAGGACGGGGTCATTGCCGACTTCGAAGTCACCGAGGCGATGCTGCGCTACTTCATCACGCGCGTCCACAATCGGCAGACGCTGGTCAAGCCGCGCATCATCATCGGAGTTCCTTCCGGCATCACCGAGGTCGAAAAGCGGGCCGTACGCGACTCGGCGCTCGCCGCGGGCGCTCGCGAGGTGTACCTCATCGAAGAGCCCATGGCGGCCGCCATCGGGGCTGGTCTGCCCGTCACCGAGCCGTCGGGCAACATGATCGTCGACATCGGCGGCGGCACGACCGAGGTGGCGGTCATTTCGCTCTCGGGTATCGTTGCTGCGCGCTCCATTCGCATGGCGGGCGACAAGCTCGACGAAGCCGTCGTCGCGTACATTCGCCGCAAGTACAGCCTGCTCATCGGCGAACGCACGGCCGAGCTCGTCAAGAAGCAGATCGGCAACGCGTACAAGCTGGACGAAGTCGAATCGATGGAGATCAAGGGCCGCGACCTCATCGCCGGCGTGCCCAAGACCATCGTGGTTACCAGCGACGAAATTCGCGAAGCCCTGGCCGAGCCGGTCGGCGCCATCGTCGAGGCCGTGAAGTCCGTTCTCGAGCGCACGCCACCCGAGCTGGCTGCCGACATCGTCGATCGCGGCATCGTGCTTACGGGAGGCGGCTCGCTTCTGCGCAACCTGGACGTGCTCCTGCGTGAAGAGACAGGGCTGCCGGTCATGGTTTCCGACTCGCCCGAATGCGCCGTCGTGCTAGGCACCGGGCGCGCTCTCGACGAGCTTGCGCTGCTCAAGGAAGTAGCCCTGCAATAGCGGAATTTCCTATGGATCCGGCGCTAGTCGGGTCGTACATTCGCTGCCAGCCAAGGATGCTCCCCACCGGCCACAGGCAAAAAGTCCGCGAGGTCGTCATCGTTACGACGTGCTTCGTGCTTTCGCTCTTTCTGCTGCGGCAGAGTGTGCGATCGCCTGAGTACCTTTCGCCCCTCGACCGCGGCATTCTGACACTCGTCACGCCCATTCAGTCGGCCTTTGCAACCCTGGCGCGAAGTATCGGCCACGTGGCAGGCCGCTACGTCGATCTGGTGCACGTGCGTGCGCAAAACGAGCAGCTTCGTAACGACAACGAGCATTTGCGCGCGGAATTGCTCGAAGCGCGCCGAGGCGCCGCCGAGAGCGTTCGCTTCCAACACTTGCTCGGGTTGCGCAATGCCGTCGCCGCCGAGACCCTGGTGGCGCGGGTCATCGCCATCGACGTGTCGCCCTACTTTCGCGTCGCCCGTATCCAGCTCGACCGTGGCGAAAACCTCGTTCAGCGCGGAATGCCCATCATCACGCCCGAAGGCGTGGTTGGGCGAATCAATCGCGTGTCGGGTGAGACGTCCGACATCATGCTCTCCGTCGATCCGCGTTCGGCCATCGATATCGTGCTGCCGCGAACCGGAGGTCGCGGAATCTTGAAAGGCAAGCCCGGCGAAAACGGCTACCGCTGCGCCATCGAGTACCTCATGCAGGGGGACCAAGCCAAAGAAGGCGACCTTGCCGTGACGAGCGGCCTCGGCGGTTTTCCGCGCGATTTGCCGGTCGGCCGGATCAGCAAGCTGGTGAAGAACTCGGCGGGGCTCACCCAGGAAATCGAAATCACGCCCGACGTGGACTTCGCGCGCCTGTCCGAAGTCTTGGTGGTGGTCGCCCCGGCGCCGCCGCCCGATCCCGACGCCGGCGGCAAGAAACCTCTCGCGCCCGCACACGGGCTGGCGGTGTATCGCTAATGCGCTCCCTAGCTACCCTCGCAGTCGGTCTTCTGCTTTTGCTCCTTCAGTCGACCGTGATGGAGTTTTCGCCGGTGCACTTGGTGACGCCGAGCTTGGGCCTGCTCGTCGTGCTTTACGTCGGCATGGCCCCGCTCAAGTGGTCGGCCGGCTCGGCCGTCATCGTCGGCTTCTGCATGGGCTACCTCTTCGATTTGGTTTCGGGCGCGCCGCGCGGCGTGCACGCGTTTGTCTTCGTTACCATGGCCCTGGTGGCGCGTCTTTTGGCGTGGCGGCTCGCCGTACGCGGGGTGGTGCTGAAAGCGGCGACGTCGTTCGTCGCCAGCACCATCGCAGCTTTCCTTATCGTGATCGTGCGTGCTCAAATCAGCCCCGAAAGCGGCTACGGCGGACTCAGTCAGGCGCCGCTCGAGGCACTCATTACCGCTGTGGCCGGACCGCCCGTGCTGTGGCTCTTGGCCAGGCTCGACGGTCGCCTGGATCCCGCGCTGTTGCGGGTTGGACTGGCGCGCCGTCGCGCTCGCGCGCTCAATCAGGGCATGCCTCAACGCTAGTCTCTCGCACCGTCTAATTCGATGCAAATTGCAGGACAGGACGCCGAGCTTCCTGAGATACGTCATCGCAGCCAAGTGTTGTCGGTGGTCGTGGCGCTGATCTTCTTGGCGCTCGCGGTTCGGCTTTTCTATTTGCAAGTCATCGAGGGCGACAACTTCTATCGGATGACGGCGGAGAACATCATCCGCACCGTCCCGCTGCCAGCGACACGTGGGCAGATTCGTGACCGCAAGGGCCGCGTGCTCGCCACGATGGTTCCGTCGTACGACGTCGAAGTGTTGCCCTCGCAGCTCACCCGCGAGTCGTATGACCGCCTGCGGGCCGTGCTGGGTCCCGACTTCGAACACCTGCAGACGTGGGAAGCCATTGCGGCCGAAGCGACCAAGGGCAAAGATCGGACACTGGTCGTCGCCGAGAACGTCAGCCGCGAGGTCATGGCGCAGCTTGAGACCTCGCTGGACAAGCCGGGCATTCACGTGGCGGAGGTTCAGCGCCGGCACTATCCCAACGCTTCGATCTCGGCGCATGCCATCGGATACCTCAACGAGGTGACGGCCGAGGAGCTCAAGATCCGCAAGGACGAAGGCTACCAGTCGGGCGATTCAATCGGCCGTACAGGTATAGAGCGCCAGTGGGAGCCATACCTGCGTGGGCAGAAGGGCTTCGAGAAAGTGGTGGTCAACCGCCGCGGCTTGCGCCGTACGGACGTGCGCATTGCCGACCTCGTGACCGACGGGCCCGTGATGCAGCCGCCTACGCCGGGAAACAATGTCATCTTGACGCTCGATCTGGACCTTCAGCGCATCGTCGAGCGCGCGCTGCGCTCGGTGCGTTCGGCAGCGGCCGTCGTCATCGACATCGAAACCGGTCGCATCTTGGCCATCGCGTCCAAGCCGGCTTTCGATCCCAACATGATGTCGGGCGGTGTTTCGAACGAGAACCTGGCGCGCGTCATGAGCGATCGCTTACGCCCCTTCCGCGACAAGGCCCTGTCCGATACCTTCAACCCCGGATCCACCTTCAAAGCCGTCACCGCGACGGCTGGCCTGGAAGAAAAGGTCATCGTCCCGGAGGACAAGGTCAAGTGCCCGGGGTACTTGCAACTCGGCCGTCGCCGCTTCCACTGCACGAAGGCGCACAAGACCGTGAACCTGTACGACGCCATCGTGCAGAGCTGCAACGTCTTCTTCTACGACCTCGGTGGTCGCCCCGGCATGATGAACCGCATGGCGAAGTACGCCATGGATTACGGCTTGGGTGCGCCCACCGGGCTCGGGCTCAACGGTGAGCAAGCGGGCTTTATCCCGACGGAAGAATGGCACCGCGCTCGCGACACTGCGGACAAGAAGAACGAAGGGTTTGCCATCGGGCACGCGCTCAACACGGCCATTGGCGAAGGCGCGGTTCGCGTGACAGCGCTGCAGATGGCTCTGCTCTACGCCGCGATTGCTTCGGACGGAAAATTGTGGTTGCCCCAGATCGTTGAACGGGTCGAATCGCCGTCGGGTCACATCATCGAGGAGTTTCCGCCGCGCGTGCGGCGCGAAGTCTCGGTGTCGCCCGAGTCGCTCGCTTTCCTGCGCCGGGCGCTCTACGGCGTCGTGTACGATTCCAAGGGAACCGCGTATAAGGCGCGTCCCCGCCGCATTGAGATTGCCGGCAAGACGGGTACGGCACAGGTTTTTCAGGGCGGCCGACGCGGTGGCGACGAGCCACCGCTCCCCTACGAGCGGGTCGACCACGCGTGGTTCGCCGGCTTTGCTCCCGCCGTCAAGCCGCGCATTGCCTTCGCGGTTCTCGTCGAGCACGGCGGTCACGGCGGCGCGGTCTCGGCGCCGGTGGCCGCGGAAATCGTCGAGAACTACTACGATACGGTCGTGCCTCCGGAAGAGCGCAATCCGCCGCGGCTCTCGCGCAAGGGTGAACGCCGCCTGAGCGCCACCGTCGAGAAGCCCGGCGAGGATGCGACCATCGCGGTCAAGCCGCGCCGCCAAGTGGCCCCGACAGCGTCGCCCATCGGAGAAGATTGATGCCGAAGACCGTATCCTGGCGAAAGCTTCGTTTCCGGTTCGACTGGACGCTCACTTTTGCCCTTACCCTGTGCTTCAGCTTGGGCCTGCTCAATCTGTGGAGCGCAGTTCGCGAGCGCCAGTTCAGCCTTTTTGCTCAGCAACTTTCGTGGTTGGCCGGCGGCATGCTGCTCTTCTTGGCTGTGGCCAGCTTCGATTACCGCATCATCTCTCGCATAGGCTATGTCCTTTACGGCTTCGGCATCATCTTGCTGGTAGCCGTTCTGGTGCACGGCAAAGTCGTCAGCGGCTCGCGGCGATGGTTCGACCTCGGCTTCTTTCACTTGCAGCCATCCGAGCTGATGAAAGTGCTGACCATCGTAGCGCTGGCCAAGTACATCCACGACACGCCTGCTCTCGACGGTCGGACCTTGCGCCACATTTTAGTCCCGCTGTTTTTGGCGGGCCTGCCAGTCTTGCTCGTCGCCGCGCAGCCGGATCTTGGGACGGCGCTCATCATCGGGCTGATTTCGGCGACGGTGGTCGTGATTGCGCGCCTGCGCATGAAGACGCTTGGCGGAATCGTGGTCGCCGGCGCGCTGGCCCTTGCGCCGCTGTGGGAATACGCGCTTCACGATTACCAGCGCAACCGCGTGCTGGCCTTCATTAACCCGGCGCTGGATCCCGCGACCGCGTGGCAGCCGCGCCAAGCGATGAACGCCGTCGGCTCGGGCCGTTTCATCGGCAAAGGATTCTTGCAGGGCACGCAGATTCGGTTGCGCTCGTTGCCGGCTTTGTGGACTGACTTTCCCTTCGCGGTGTGGGCGGAAGAGTGGGGTTTCATCGGCTGCATGGCCGTGCTGCTCGCGTACGGTTTGCTTGTGCTGTGGGTGCTGAAGATCGGCCGCGAGGCGCGCGATCGCTTCGGCATCACCTTGTGCGTGGGGGTGGCGTCGATGCTGTTCTGGCAGGTGGCCGTGAACATTGGCATGGTG
>Ga0066789_10001057_pt1 | contig 11767 bp, 16 predicted proteins | sample OrgsoiDNA2013049_FD_70960 | JGI IMG/M metagenome (GOLD analysis project Ga0066789, IMG submission 70960) | Permafrost soil microbial communities from the Arctic, to analyse light accelerated degradation of dissolved organic matter (DOM) -... | ecosystem: Environmental > Terrestrial > Soil >...
CGGCGCAACCTCCTCGCGTACCGGCACGATGTGGAAAACGGCGTCTGGAATCGGTCGGAGCAGTTTTGCTTCTTCACCCACCCGATCGGCGATCTGCACGGCGCCACCCTCGGCATCATCGGCGAAGGCGCTATCGGCCAGGCAACGGCGGCAATCGGGCGCGCGTTCGGCATGCGCGTTCTCTTCGCCGACCATGCGCCGCCTAAAATGGACGGCGTGACGTTTACTGCGCACGAAACGGTTCTTGCCGAATCCGACGTGATCTCGCTGCACTGTCCGCTCATGCCCTCGACCCGGAATCTCATCGACTTGGCGGCATTCCGCAAGATGAAGCGGAATGCGCTCCTCATCAATACCGCGCGCGGCGGCTTGGTGGACGAGGCGGCGCTGATACAGGCGCTCGACCAGGGGCTCATCGCGGGCGCGGGTTTCGACGTATTGACGGTCGAACCGCCGCGCGACGGTCATCCGCTGCTCGACATTCGCCGTTCAAACTTCATTTTGACGCCGCATGTGGCGTGGGCGTCGGATGGCGCCATGCAATTCCTCGCGGACCAGCTGATCGACAACATCGACCGATGGGCGGCCGGGAATCCGCAGAATCTCGTCACCTGAGCGACCCAGCGCCGGCAGCGCACCCGTCATGAAGAAACTACTGTACCAATTCGATACGGATGAGTTCCCAGCGGTTTTCGACAACGTCGTCGCCTACGACGGCGGCGCCGATCGCGTCACTGCATACGGTGGAATCGACGATCTCAACGTGGGCGGATTGGTCGAGGGCGCGATTTTTACGCGCGGCGCCAACGACAAGAAGAACACCGCCATTTTCATCGGCGGCGGCAATCTGCCGAAAGGCGAATCCGTCTTGGCCGCGGTTCGCGCCAAATTCTTCGCCAAGTTCCGCGTATCCATCATGTTCGATTCGAACGGTTCCAACACGACCGCGGCGGCCGCCGTCGCGTGGCTGGCGCACGGCCGATCGCTCGCCGGCAAACGCGCCGTGGTGCTTGGCGGAACCGGCCCGGTGGGTCAGCGGGCAGCGCTGCTGCTGACACGCGAGGGAGCGCAGGTCAGCATCACCGGCCGCAAGCGTGAGGTCGTGCAAGCGGCGTGCGATGCGATTGAGGCGCGCTTCGGCGCCACGGTGCAGGCGGTCGAGGCACCGTCGATATCCGCACGCGCCGCTGCGATCGACGGCGCGCACATCGTGCTCGCCACCGGGGCCGCCGGCGTCCTGTTGCTCAATGCAGCCTCGTGGCAGAACAGCCTCTCGCTCGAATTGGTGGCGGACGCCAACGCGTCGCCGCCCGCGGGCATCGAAGGGGTTGGCATGAGTGATCGCGGTCTCGTCAGCCACGGGAAGACTCTCTTCGGGCCATTGGGGTTCGGCGCACTCAAATTGAGATTGCATCGCGCATGTATCGCCCGCCTGTTCGAGCGAAACGATCTGGTGCTGGACGCGGAAGAGATTTACTCCATTGCCAAAACCATGGTGGGCTGACACGCCGTCGCTGGACACCGTCGATGATCTTCTGGAGCAATTCGCGTGCGCGGCGCAGAATCCAATGGTTACGAGCCGTCGAGACCGACTGACCGCTGCGTTGACGGCTGCCGGAGCGGTCACCGTTCCAGATCTCACCAACGCGCAAGATCGCGACCATGATCATGACCATGACCATGGTCATGATCATCAGGCTGTTCCTTCGGATCCCGCCCTGCGCGTCAAGGCGCTGGAATCACTTCTGGTGGCCAAAGGTCTGGTTGATCGCGCCGCAGTCGATGCGTTGATTGACACTTACGAACACAAGGTCGGGCCGCGCAATGGGGCGCGCGTGGTCGCGCGCGCCTGGTCCGATCCCGACTACAAGCGGCGCCTGCTAACTGACGCCAACGCTGCTCTTGCCGAGCTGGGATATGGCGATGAGATCAAGACCGCGGCGGCACGGGGCGAGCCGGATGATGGATCGCGCTATTACCATCATTGGCTGGCCGCGCTGGAGCGGCTCGTGGTGACGAAGGGTCTTTCGGACCCGGCAGCCCTATTGGCCCGCAAGGAGGCTTGGGCCGACGCCTATCGACACACCCCGCATGGCAGTCCCGTCGAATTGGAGTGCGACTCTAGCGCTCGGTGATCCGAGTCGAGCGTCTTCAAAGAGCTCATCATTCGATCCTTTCGCTGTCCCGGAGCGACGGGCTTCACCAAGCTTCACGTAAACCCAAAATACCTTTTCACGGCGTGGGTCCGCGGGTGGTGGTGGGCGGCGCCAACGCTGGCGTTGGCGCCGGGTGCGGAACAGGTCAAGGAGACCCTGCTTGCGGCGGACGTGGCGGGATGTCGCGCGGTGGGCAACGTGAAGTCCGACTTGGGGGCTCTCGATCTGGATACGGACATTCGGAACAAGACCCTGGGGTTCGGGGGCAACTTGTTATTTGTCACGAGTAAGTTGGGGCCGCCGAGCGAGGGGGTTGCCTATCGCTGCAATTGAGGCGGGGCGCCTCTCCGCAGCGTCGAAGATCAGAATTGCAGCGCCAATCAGCGCGATGGCGATCTTGACCGCCGGCAGTGTTCAGGTCCAACCTCCGGCAGGGTGAACACCGCACGATCAGGGGGCACCGGTGGGGGCGTCAGCGCTCGAGTCGTGGCGCTGCTGACGCTGGCAGCGTTCATCAACTACGTGGACCGTGGCAATCTCGCGATTGCGGGACCGCTGCTCCGCGACCAGTTTGCTCTTTCGAATGCGCAGCTCGGTTTGCTGCTGTCGGCGTTCTTCTGGAGTTATGCGCCCGCCCAGTTACCTGCTGGCTGGCTCGCCGAGCGGCTCGATGCGCGCCGGGTGCTCGCCGCGGGGCTCGCTGTGTGGAGTATCGCAACCGCACTCACCGGCCTCGCGAGCGGCTTCGCGATGCTGTTGATTCTGCGCGTGATGCTCGGTCTCGGCGAGAGCGTCATGTACCCGGCAAGTTTCAAGATCCTTGCGTGTGAGGCGCTCGAGGTTGAGAGAGGTCGCACCAATGGCTGGATGGCGGCCGGTCAACAGTCGGGACCGGCCGTCGGTACGCTTGCTTGCGGACTGCTGATGGCATGGTTCGGCTGGCGCACGGTGTTCCTCGCCGCGGGCTGCGCATCACTCCTGTGGCTCTGGCCGTGGCTGCGAACACCGCGTGCCACGGTCCCGGCGCCTGCGCAGCCAACCCCTGACGGTCCGCCCACGCGGGCATTGGTTCGCTGCCGGGAGCTATGGGGTTCGTGTCTGGGGAATCTCGGCTACGCATATGCGTTCTATCTCGTATTGAGCTGGCTGCCTGTGTACCTGGTAAAGACGCACGGTTTCACCATGGCGCAGATGGCGCCGCTCGGAGCCGGCATCTTCGCGCTGTCTGCCGTCACTGCGGTCCTCACGGGCTGGGCCTCGGACCGCTGGCTCAAGGCTGGCGCAAGCTCCAATCGGGTACGCAAGACCGCACTGCTTTCTGGGATGGTGGGTCTGGCGGCATGCTTGAGCGCGTGTGCCTTCGCCAGACCTCTCGGCGCTCTGACTGCGATGGCCGGCTGCGGCCTCTGCCTGGGCGTGCTGCTTCCAGCAATCTGGGCCAGCGCGCAGACACTGGCGGGCCTGGCGCAGCCGCCCGTTGGTGGGGGGTGCAGAATTGTTTTGCCAGTCTTGGCGGAATCTCGGCGCCGGTAATCACCGGAGTCGTGGTCGATCGAACCGGAAGCTTCTCGGCCGCGTTCTTGCTGGCCGCCGGGGTTGCGCTCGTGGGAATGTTTGCCTACGGTGTCATCGTGCGCCGCATCGAGACGATCGACTGGCATGCAACGGACTCCCGCGGACTAACCGCTGCCCTCCCAGATCAGGGTTGACGGATCGGTGGCGTAGTGTCGCCGCTATTTCGCCTTTCGCCGTCTCGATGGGTTTGGGGGCGGAATACTCTCAATCACAAACCTTACAACAACACTTTAACCAAGGGCCCGGGGGTCAGGGGTCGAGTCACCGGAGGTAGAGCAGATGCATGCGCGCGGTCTTCGATTTCTTTTCTGGGTTTTCGCTGTGAGTGTTCTGTGTGGCGGGTCCGCGGGAATCGCGAAAGAGGAGCCGGACTTCGTGCGGATCACGCCGGCGGAAGTTCGGTGGCGGGATGTCCCTGACAGTCACGGGGTGCGGCAGGCAATCTTGCTGGGAGATCCGGACAAGCCGGGATTGTACGTGGTGCGGGTCAAGTTTCCGCCGCACATTATGGATGCGCCGCATTGGCATCCGAACGCGCGCTATGTGACGGTGCTCGAGGGGATTTGGTATGCGGGCACGGGCACTACGTTTGACGTGGCGAAGGCGGTGCCGCTGAAGGCGGGGAGCTTCATGCTGCATCCAGCCAAGGCGGTGCACTGGGATGGGTCGGCGGGCAACGAGCCGGTCATCGTGCAGATCATCGGGGAGGGTCCGGCGCAGACGGTCCAGGTCGATGCGAAGGAGCCGATGTGGCGGGTGGTTCCGCCGTAGAGGCGTGCGGTGAGGCGACTCGGAATGCTTTTGGTTGCTTTCTAACGCGTAGGGCCCTACCGTCGTTGAGCGTCGAGGGTTTCCCAGGAGGGTTTCGATGACGACATCGCGCCGTGAACTATTGACCGCCGGCATTGCGGTCGCCGGCGTCGCCGTGACCCCAGAACTCATCCACGCCCAGGAGCACGATCATGACCATCATCATGATCATGATCACAATCACCAAGCCGTCCCTTCCGATCCTGCGCTGCGGGTCAAGGCGCTCGAATCACTGTTGTAGCGGCGGATCTGCCAGGACGGCAGGGTGTCCTGGGTGTGGCGCAGGCGCCGACGAACCGATTGAGAAGGCATCGGCGCTGTAGGCAATGAGTATGCCGTCAACCAAGTCTCGCGCGGTCTCCTCGATGACGCGCTCGTTTCGCCCAACGCCGATCTGGATCCGAATAACGACCAACAATGTGGCGCAGCGCGGCAGGAATCTCGATGCATAGCAAGCGGCTTGAACCGCACGAGCTCGACAAGATCGCCGCTGCGACGCTCTTGTACTATGAGCAGCGCGCTGAGGACTTTCGCGCTGGCACGCGAGATCATGATGTCAGCCAGAACATCGCCACGCTATTTCGGCATATCGACGGCGAGTCGCCTTTCGTGATTCTCGATTTTGGCTGTGGGCCAGGGCGCGACCTCAAGACTTTCGCTGGATTAGGCCACACGGCTATCGGGCTGGAGGGAGCAGCCGCCTTTGCCGCCATGGCGCGTGCCGACACCGGTTGCGAGGTATGGGAGCAGGATTTCCACAGGCTTGACCTGCCGGGTGAGCGCTTTGACGGCATCTTCGCGAACGCTTCGCTGTTTCATGTGCCGTCCCAAGAATTGCCTCGCGTGTTGCGACAGCTGCACGTCGCACTGAAGCCGGGGGGCGTGCTGTTCAGCTCCAATCCGCACGGCCAGAACGAGGAAGGTTGGAACCGCGGGCGCTACGGCGTTTACCACGATCTTGAAGCCTGGCGCCGCTACATGTTGGATGCGGCGTTCGTCGAACTCGAATATTACTATCGGCCGACGGGATTACCCCGCGAACAGCAGCCGTGGCTGGCGAGTGTGTGGCGCAGGCCGCCTCTACAGAAGATCGGTACCGCCTGAGATCCATGCACCGAGCAGCTGCGCCCTAATGAGAGACGGGGTCAACGGAGCAGGACCGGACAGCTTCGGTGACTATGTGCTTGCAATGGCCAGGAAATAACGAGGATATTATTTGGTTAGTCCACCTTTCTTCCTTTGGGTTGTCGCAATAGTGATCCTGATCGTGTGCGTCGTTCGTATCGGAGGTCGGCGTTCGACAGTTGACACGAGATTGCTGTCGGCCTGCCTGGAACTGCGCAATGCCTGACCAATATTCAAGCCATCCTCGACGAAGCCGGCAGCTCTTTAGACAAGATTGTCAGCATCACCATAGGTCGTGCCCTTTATAGCGCCCGTGCTTGCATCAATCGCGGCCGTACCCGAGACGAATACCAGCCCGGCAGCTTTGATCGCTTGGCTGTACGTCGGTGGCGGCCTAGCCGCCTTCGGCGAGAACACAATTTGACGGGCCATTTTTGCCTCCTTCCAGTGCGTGTGCCGGGTACGGCTGAATTCTGCGTTCAGACCAGCGGACGCGTGCGCAACAGGCCGCGATCTTGATAAACCCTGCCGACGCGCGTGACGCTACACTCTGGACCAATAATTTGCCAGTCACACGGCGCTCCCGCGCAGAGCACCCTGGAGAATTGATTAGGTCCGCACAAGCTCGATCGTCGCGCGGTGGCCGTGGGCGCCGGCGAGCTTGGCGTCGCAGGTCAGCAGCGGAGCGTCCAAGGCCTCCGCAAGTGCCACATAGACTCCGTCATAGGCGCTGATTGATTCGCGCAGTTGCCATACTCGGCGGACTAGCGACTGGTGTTCGTGGCGCTCGATGACGAGTCTTGCCAAATCCTCGAGCGCCTGCTCGGCGCGATCCACCGTAATCTCCTTACGCTGTACGAGGCGTCGCAGCACTTGCGTGACTTCGACATCGAGCAGATGCGGTGCGTGAATCCGTTCGGATGCTTCAAGCGCTCGGTCCATCAAGCGCTCCGCCAGAGGGGTCCTCAATAGGATTTCGAGCAGCGCCGAGGCGTCGAGTACGATCAACGGCTGTCGCGCTCCGCGCGAAGCAAGTCAGTCGGAGCACTCCTGCCGCGATAGGGTTCCCGCTGGCGCAATCGCTCTTTCATTTCTTCGGGCGTCGGTTGCTCTGCAATTTTGCGCACCTCCCGTATCAAGTAGTCGGAAAGCGGCAAACCCGACAGGGCTGCTCGGGCCTTGAGTTGACGATGCAGGGCATCGGGAACGTGGCGGAGTTGGATCATTTTCGACATGTCCATATGATAGTTGCATGTGCATCACATGTCAACGTTCCTTCCCTCCTTAGCCTCGAGAGTCCGCTGGGCCGGCCCAGCACCGGCTGTAATTCCTTGAACGTCCGAGTCGCTCTTTCGTCCCAGGGTAGTGGCCGTCGTGGTTAGACCAGATGATTTGGACCAGCGGGAATTGCCCTTCGGCGGTAATACCATTTGGCGAAGCCGACGTAGTCGGAGTAGTAGCGGTCGGCGACTTCCACGAGAAAGCACGGGGTGCCGGCGACCAGAGTGTCGGTGGTGGCATTGAGGTCGAGGCGACGGTCGTGGTCGAGGCCGTTGGCGATGGTTTCGAGGATGTGATGGGCCGTCGCGCGACTGCGGCCGATGATGATGAGTTCTGGGTGGTTCCAAGTATCGTGAAAACCGATCGTGTAGGTCCAGGGAGGATGAGTGTCGTCCTCGATGACGTTTACCGCATGCCAACCGAACTCGTTGATGTAGTGGATGACCTGACGTTCAAGGTCATCGCTCGTGTCGTGCTGGGGATTCGTGGTCATTTCTCGCCCTGCCCTGACTGGTGTTGGCTATTAGGGTCGAAACGTTCCATTTATTTGAGTTCAAGACTCGACGGTGACGTTCCAGGAGCATAATTGCAGCGGAATCGAATCGTTTCGCCGATTCGTCATCAGACTCATGAAAAATTCATCTCAGGGGAGCGTTATGCAATTAATTGTCAGGAACATTCTCGTTGGCGCAGTTCTCGCGGTGGCGGCCCTAGCGACGGCGGCCGATGCACCGGATCCCGTCGTGGGGACGTGGACTCTCAACGTCGCCCAATCGAAATTCACACCAGGTCATGAACTCAAATCTCAGACACGCACGTACACGGAATCCGCTAAGGGTGTGTCAGTCAAGGTGAATGGCGTTGGCGCCGACGGATCCTCCCTGTCGCAACAATCGACCTTCAAATATGATGGCAAGAGCTACCCCATGTCGGGTGCCGCCGACTACGATGCGCTGTCACTGCAGCGCGTCAATGACAATACGGCCAAAAGTACCCTGCTCAGATCCGGCAAGCCGGTGGGAACCACCATTCGCACGATTTCGAAGCACGGAAAAGTCATGACTCTGTCGACCAAGCTGAAAGACGTGAACGGCAAGCGCAACGAAATGATCGCGGTGTACGACAAGCAGTGAGGTGTTGGTGGGGTCGTCGTCTTCGTTCTACGCCGAGCCGCCGCGGAGCTCTACGGCTATCACTGTAAGTCAACCGGGATGCCTTGTTCAGAAAGGCAGCGGCAAGGTGCCCGTTTGTCCAGCCGCTGGCGGTCCGCCGTGGCAATCACCTGGGGTGCCGGTTGTTGCAGGAGCTCACGTGCCGTCGCGATCTGGGTCTTGCGGTTGGCGTTGGCGAGCAGTCCATAGTGGCGGATGCGATGAAAGCCGGAGGGCAGCACGTGCAGCAGGAAGCGGCGCATGAACTCCTCGGTGCTCAAGGTCATCGTTTTGTAGCGGGTTCGACCGTGAGCCCGGTAGTCCTTCCAGCGGAACATGACGCCGCGATCGTGCAATGCCACGAGCCGAGAGTTGGAAATCGCCACCCGATGGGTGTAGCGCGACAGATAGGCGAGAACCTGCTCAGGTCCTGAGAAACTCGCTGCGATCGAGCGTGATATCGAAGACGAACTTCAATCCGGTGATGGTCGCGTTCAGCGTGATCGGCGAGGTACCGCAATCGACCAAATGCAGCTGGAAGTTGCGCAGATCTTCGACCGTGGCGGTATCGGGCGGACGGTGCAAATACCTCGCCAGCCGCAAAACACCGCGTACATAAGCCTCCTGCGTCTTGGGCGCGAGCCTGCGCAGCCGCATGTCTTCCCGCATGCGTTGACGCAGCGGTGATATCTCTCGAGTGGGAAGCCACGCCTTTGACTCGCCGGCGCCGGGCGCGGAAGACATGCAATTCATACGGATCGTGGATGCCGACGTGAGGCCGGACACCATATGCTCATCGCTTCTTGGTCCGCACGAACGGTCCGGCCAGATCGAGAATACTGCTGACGCGAACGGAAGATCGCGCACTATTCGGATTGGAACCCCAATTGTGATACGCGGGGCGATCCAATTGCGTTCATCGCCCGTTCGCGTCGAGCCGATGCCGAATCCGGACTTCGACAATTAAAATGGCGGCCGCATCGCCCACTTACCCGACGCCTTGTCGACATAAAAAAAGGCACCCGGAATGTTGTTATACATCGACGCGCCGATATTCGCTGATGCGACCTGCACATCGAATGTACAGTTGTATCCCTGTGGGGTCGGTTTGTCGCACGCTTCTTTTTTGAAGAATTTGATGCTGATTGGTTCAGAGTTCGTTATGCCCGGAGGGTGGTTCATAGCGTAAAGCATGGCTTCCTTCATTTGGGCCTCCGAGGGTTCCTCGGCCCCTGCGGCGCCGCAACCAGCAAGCCCAAAGGCCAGCGCACAGCCCCAACTAAGATAGTTTAATCGCGAGCGCATAGTCGTCCTCCCTTTTCCGTGTAATTCGAGGATCATCTACTGCACGAACATCTATCTTCTAAGTCAGCGCCACAACACAGTCAAGCGATTTGAGGTCCTACCGTTAAAATAGGTCACTCGTGAGGTGTGGGCGTCGGGGGTTTGTTTCGGTTGGGAGAGATTCGGAGCGGAAAGACTTTTCTAGGACTTGTGCGGCGGTTGGGTGTAGGTAATCAGGGGGAATGCATGGTTGCATTGAAGTGGGCAAGTTGGGTCTGGCTTGGCGCGCTGTTGCTGGTTGCGCAGCTGCGAGCAGACGACGATCCGGAGTGGACTACTCCCATCATGCCTTTTCGAATTGTCGGGAATTTGTACTATGTGGGAAGCCGAGATCTGGCGTCCTACTTGATTGCCACTCCTGAGGGCGACATCCTGATTAATTCAAACCTTGAAAGCTCAGCCCCGCTGATCCGCAGTAGCGTCGAGCAGCTCGGGTTCCACTTCAAAGATATCAAGATCCTGCTCATTAGCCACGCGCATTGGGATCATGACTCCTCAAGTGCAGAGATCAAGCGACAGACCGGAGCCAAGTACGAGGTAATGGACGGGGACGTCCCGGTCGTCGAGAGTGGCGGCGAGAAGGATTTCGCGTACCCGAACACGCGATACCCCGCGGCGAAGGTTGATCGTGTGCTTCATGATGGAGACAAGGTGCGACTTGGAGATGCGGTCCTTATTGCGCACAAGACTCCGGGACACACCCATGGTTGCACTACGTGGACGCTGCAAGTGAAGGATGGGGAAAAGCTCCTCAACGTCGTGATCGTCGGCAGCTGGAACGTAAACCCCGACTATCGATTGGCTGACCGGCCGGGACAGCCGGCTTCCTATCCGGGAATTGCGGCCGACTACCAGCGAACGTTCTCGGTATTGAAAAGGCTGCCGTGTGACGTTTTCCTGGGCGCGCACGGAGGTTATTTCAATATGCTGGGAAAGTTGGAGCAACTTCGGGGCGGCGCGTCGGAAAACGTCTGGGTGGATCCGGCCGGCTATCAATCCGCAGTGGCCGAGCGAGAACGGGCTTTCGAGGATGAGTTGACGCGGCAAAGGTTGTGATCCAATCTGGAAGGAGTGGGTAGGGAGAGGGATTGAGCGGGACTAGGCAACTGACACCGGGCATCGGGTTGAATCGCGGGAGTTTTGTCTTAGCGCCGGGGGAATCTACTATCGCTTGTGTATAACGCGGCGAAATATGAATATCTGCCGGTCGCGCTAACGAGAGCGAGGATTCCCGGAATCTAGCGTCGCAAGTCGCACGCGTTCAGCGTGAAGGTCTTGTCGGTTCACATCCGCGAGAGCAAGTGGGCAATGAGGTCGAGCTGACCGAATGAGCACCGTTTCTACAATCTTCGCGATCGTAAACGCCATCGTAATCACGTTCGCGCTCCCACTGTTGACCTTTCTCGGCGTGCAGAAGTTCATCATTCAACCTCGCTATGAGGCGAGGATGAGCAGGCGTAAGTATGCCACTGCCCTATTTTTCGCGTGCAACGAGCTATCTATACACCTGAAGATGACCCTGCAGCGATTAAATTCACCTAGTTCCCGCGTCGGGGCTGCGATGCAGATGGTCCCTAACGAAGATTTCAAGGGGAACCCTGCGTGGTTCACGAAGGAGGGTTACTACACGACGATCACGGCGCACAAGATTGCGGCGGTCTCGGCGTGGCTCCGCGTCTATCAAAATGCACTTCTATTCTCCTCATATCCTGAGAGCCAGTCATTTCTGAAAGAGTTGTATGATAGGGCCCAGAAGCTGAAGGCGGCCTTCAGTACGGGTACGTGCCTCTGGTATTACTACTTCGACGCGGTCGGGGAGAGACTGATCGAGGAAAGCGAGCAAGGGGCCTCGGTGTTCAGATTTGCAAAATTCTGTGCTCACTATACCAATGACACCGACTTTCGGCTGTTTTTTGAACAGCTGCACATGTACATCGGGCTTCTTGGCCGCAAAAATCCGAAGTACCTCGACACGCTTCCGCGCATTGAAGAATGCTTGCAGGACTTGATTAGACTTTTGGAAAAGAAAAACTTGCTTCCAGGGTTCCACGTCGAAAGACCTGAAACCGCAGTCGACGAACTCGACTAGGCTCCTTACCAAGGAAGTCGAACGGGCAGAACCGAAGCGCGGCGTGGCGCAATTGGGATCGCGGTGTCAAGAAGCAGCCATTCGCGGCTTGCGGTAAGCTAACACCGATATGAGCGCGGCCGTAACACAAGGAGTGTACGCGTGTCCTTGGATATATTCGTCGCGTTTCATCACGACCTTTCAGTCGGCCTAGTTAATAGTTAGGCTCGTATGTTTCGAAGGGCGTTCTGGTTGTT
>Ga0066789_10001060_pt1 | contig 11765 bp, 9 predicted proteins | sample OrgsoiDNA2013049_FD_70960 | JGI IMG/M metagenome (GOLD analysis project Ga0066789, IMG submission 70960) | Permafrost soil microbial communities from the Arctic, to analyse light accelerated degradation of dissolved organic matter (DOM) -... | ecosystem: Environmental > Terrestrial > Soil >...
GAGCCGTGGGCGGTGCTTGGCTTCGAGTGCGCGGCGCGAACCTTCCCCTTCTTGGGCGAAGCGAACACCCACAAAGAACACGAGCAACTGCGCGCCGCAGTGGCACCGCAAGCGCCGTGGCTGGGCATGATGGCGTGGGGTGAGGTTGGACCCTGTGCCGGCCGTCCGGCTTTTCACAATTACAGCTACCCTCTCCTCGTCTTGACCGACGAGAAGTGTTGATGGCGAGCTGGCTTGGGGCGGTGAAAGCGACTGTCCCATTACTAGCCTGGTAGGCACGTGGAAAGCGACGATCAGCTTCTCAGGGAGAAGGCCAGGCTCTTGCTCCAACGCGAGCGAGAGCTGTTCGAGCTGCGACTGAAGTTCGATCAGCTTGCTACCTGGCTGAGCTTGGGACAAGCACTGCCCGAGCTATTCCTCCATCGAGGCACATCCAAGGATGATGTCTGGAATCACATCCGCAAAACCCTGATCACGAAATTGCGGCTGCAGCGGGTCCTCCTACTGGAGATTGGCGCGACGACCTTAGTCGCGCTCGCGCCCCGCGGTGACGAGCGCCCGCTGTCCGCCGAGGCGCGTGCGTTGCTCGACGCACGAGCTGGGGGCTTGTGCAACGACCCCAAAGCGGATGCGAATCCGCCGGGTATCGCCCCGCTGGCCGAGGCGCTGGGCCTGCACCAATTCATTTGGAGCCGAATCACGCGCAGCCATCGGTCGCCGATTCTGATGGTCGCCGGCTTCGATGAGGCGCGGGCTGCGTTCCAGTCGCCCTTCCTCGAAAACGAAGCCGCGTACTTCAGCAATATGGCGCAGCACGTGGGATCGCTGCTGGCCAATGCCCTTCTCGTGGCAGAGCTCGAAAAGGAAAAGGAGCAGCTTCGACAGGCTAACGTGACTCTCGAACAGCGGGACCAGGCACTGCAAGACGCTGCGCGGACACTGCTCGCCGTCAACGAAACTCTCGAGCAGCGAGTGCGGGACCGCACCCAAGAGCTGGCCACCAAGAATCGAGAGCTGCGCGACTTGCCTCGAAGGATCCAGACCTCGATTTTGCCCAAATGTGCGAAGGCTCCGTCGGTCACCATTTCGGCACGCATGGCCGCCGCAGAGGAGGTTGGCGGCGACTACTACGACGTTCTGCCCGCCGTCGATGGTGCGTGGATTGCCGTCGGCGACGTTTCCGGACATGGCTTGCAAGCCGGTCTCATCACGTTCATGTTGCAAAGTGCGGTAGCAACGCTCACCGCCGCTCGTCCCGATGCACGGCCAAGCGAGATCGTGACGTTGCTGAATGCGATCATCTACAAGAACATTCGCGAGCGCTTGCTCAGCGACGATCACGTGACTTTCGTCCTCCTTCGTGTGTTCGCAGACGGACGGATGCTGTTCGCCGGCAGTCATGAAGACCTTCTCATCCGGCGCGCCCGTAGCGGCCTTTGCGAAATTATTTCGACGAGCGGCGCCTGGCTCGGAGCCATACCCGACATTCGTCGTGCCACCACCGATTCAGAAGTGCACCTCGACGTCGGCGATGTGATCGTCGCCTATACCGACGGAATTGTCGAATCGAGAGATGCTGCCGGTAAGATCTTCGGCCTCGAACGCCTTCGCAGCGAGATTGCCGACTCGGGTGGGCAGTCGATCGACGAGCTGCGCGAGCGCATCTGGAAGAAGCTTCACGCTTTTTGTCCGACACCCGAAGACGACGTCTCGCTGATCATCCTCCGCTTCGACGGCGCGCCGAACCCTTCAGGGTGAATGGCGTCTGCCCGTCTCCCTTTTGCCGTTCGGCCCAGCACCGCTCGTTCTGGTAACGTGATGGTTGTGAGAGGCCCCTACCGTTGCTCGAATCGCTCGCAGCGCGTACCCAAAGACATGACGACAGCAACGGTCCTTCCTTCATGATCTCTGGCGTTTCGCTGCGGCGCTGGTCCGGGCTTGCAGTCGCCGTCATGCTGGGCGCCTGCCGCGGGCGCACCCCGGCGGGGCCGACCGTCGACTGGAAGGCTGGGCCAGGCGCACCCGCCGAGGCGGCGGCGCTGCTCGTACTCGACCAAGATGGGATGGCCAGCCTCGTATGCCTGCCCGCCGGTCGTCACGTTCGCCTGCCCTTTCCCGCAGTCGCCCTCAGTCGAATTCTGGATGTCCGTTGGAAGGGCGAGCCGATGGTCGCTGGATGGGCGTCCGTTTCCGACAATCCCGAGCAAAGCTCAGGCGAGCTCGTACTCCTGTCACCGCACCGTGATTCACGCGCGGTTGCCAACGGAGTCCGAACGGCACGCTTTTCTCCTGACGGCTCGGCGCTTGCGTATGAAGTCGCCGACCTTCGAAAGGACGGGGCCAGCGTCGCCCCGTCCATGAGCTATGTCCTTGAGCTGGCAACCGGCAAGCTCACCGAGCTGGGCGCTTTTGCGGATCCTTTGTGGGAGGCCGATAGCAACCATCTGCGGGCGACTCGTCTGCGCACGGCCAGCGAAGAACGCGAAGCAGCGCCCGGGCATTGGACATCGCTGCGCGCCCGCTGGGATCGCGAATCCGGCACGGTCAGCGCCGATGGTCGTGGCTCAGCTCAGATTCCGGCTCCGACTGGCACGGCCGTCGCCTGGTCCGCAGACCAGCAGACTACGCATGCACCCAGCCACTGCGTCGTCCGTCTCGGCCGTACTGGCATGGTCCCGCACTCGATCGTGGGACCGTTTTGCATGGGCCGCGCGGACGACCGTAGCGTGCGCTGGTCACCCGACGGAAAGTGGCTCGCCTTTCCACGCGAAAGCCCCATGCGCGACCCGAAGTCGCGGGGATTCATTATCGATGTGGTGAGTGTCGAGGGCGGTCGCTTCCCCGCCTTGTCTGCGCTGTACGCACGAGTGAATCCTGAGAAGCTTGCGATTACCACTGCCCCGGGGTCGGTGTGGTTCGACTGGTCACCGTCGGGGCGTTTTCTGGCGATGCACGACGGCGCGAGCGATTTGCGTGTGTACGCTTTCGAAGCGCAAGGCATAGCCTTCTTGGGCAAAGGTCAAAGGCCACTGTGGAGCCCAGGGGGCGCGTACCTGTTCGTCATGGCGTCTCCAAGCCAGGGGGCCGAGGTCGTGGAGGCATCGGTGCTTCCCGGGGTTGCGCCGACAGCGCCGATCAAGATCGGCCGAGTGCGGGACGCCCGCTGGTTGCCGGCCCAGGCGTGTGGAGACGAGGCGTAGACGGAGAGGGCCAGTGTGTTAGCTCAACCCGAGGCTGCGGCGGATCTTGCCGAAGTCGAAACGGCGGCCGGGTTCCTCACGACTTTCCTGAAGCTCCATGTCCTTGAGCAGCGTGTCCACGCGCGCCCGGAATTTGGGTTGCTGGGCAGCTTCCCTTGGCGTCAGCCCGTCTAGCGCCGGCAGACTGATATCTGCCCAGGTGGCGTAGTGGCGCTCCTTGAAGTCGAGCAGGAGAGCGTCCACCTCGGGCCCTTCGAGCGCCGGCGTAGGCTTCTTCTCGCCCCTCGGGCTACGGGCAAGGCTCTCCCGAAGTAGTTCTTCTTCCCGCTCGGCAAAGCGCACGATATCGCCGAAGGCAGCCTCCAGGCGGCGGCGCAATACATCGGCGCGCTCTCGTGAATTGGCTTCTACGACAAGGCTTCGGGCCTTCACCACCACGCTGGCCACGATTGTGCTATCCATGGCGCCACTGCGGGTCGTCTCTTGGATCACCGTGTACCTGTGCTCGCGCTCGCCGGGTTCGGGCGCCTGCACGTCGGGCATCTTGGCAAATTCAGCCTCGATGGTCGTGCGGGCGTTCTTGCCCACAACTTTGTAGTGATCCTTGATGAGGACAAGTTCGTCGCCGTCGGTGTTGCGCAGCTCCGGCAGTGGCCGATTAGCAATCTCCTCGACGCGGTCCTGCCATATTCCCATCATCTCCGTCGGAAGGTTGCCCTCGCGCAACTCCTTCGGCGTCGCGCGCTTGGTGACCCCCAAATCCTTGCGGATTTGATCGACGACGGCCTGACCTTCCCGGGGCGCGAGCGGATTTGGGTGGACGCCGACGAGCAGCGAGAAGCCCGCGTGGTCCACCACGCGCGCGAGGACGTGCAGATGCACAGAGACCTCGCGAGATGCCTTGGCTTCCGTTACGGTACGCTCTTCGCCGGTCAGAAGATCCTTGAGCCGGAGCGATTGGCCCGGCTCGACCGCGAGGATTTCCCACACCGACAACCATGAATTGAGCTGAGCGGTCAGCCAATCGCGCTCGTGCGCCATCAAGTTGCGACCTCGCTCTTCGAGGTACCAACTTGCGACAGGCCTGCCTTCGATCTTTCGCTCGCAGTTGACCCAGGACATGAACAGCGGAAAGTGCTCTGGCTGGTTTTCGAAGTCGGCTGGGTAATCGGCCCCGCAGGTTGCCCACGCCTGTCCAAATCGGCGCTTCGCCCACTGACCGATCTCCAGCGTTAACCGATGATCGAGCTCGTGCCATTCTTGGGAAGGCGGGTGCGCCGCAGCTTCCTCGGTAGCAAGGCAGCAGCGCTTGTACTTTTTTCCACTGCCGCAAGGGCAGGGCTCGTTGCGACCGATGGCCATGGCCATTTGTACAACCGAACCCGGCCGAGCCCAACGGTCTTCGATGGCTTGAGGCGTCGCTATCCGGCTCTGCCGGTTCAGGCCCGTGCCAAACCGGCAGACGTCAGTTAACTTGTGGAGGCGCCGGGTACTGCCCCCGGGTCCGAGAGGTCTCTGTTCCAGCTACTACGTGCGTGTTCGGCGATTTGAGTCTCGCGTTCGGGTTGGCCCACCGACAGGGCGTCCCGCTCGCCAGCCTTCCCTGTTTCTCGCGGCCGAACCGGAAGACGCTGCCCGGCCGCAAAGCCCACTAAATGGCCACTTCCAAAGGTCGCAGGCAGTCCCTAGGGTCGTGGTCTCGTCGGTTTTTTAGGCCGCGAGAGCGAATGAATTATCATTCGCGTTTCTTTTTTGCCCGTTTTTACGAGGCCTCGGGCGCCTCGGCACGCAACCAGAACTTCGCTTACTCCCGTCGAAACTGTTTCGCCCCCTTCGCAATTTTCAACAATAGCACCCAGTATACCGCCCGGGACTTCTATCGACCAGGTTGGCACGGACCGAGCCGCGCGTGACACGGCGGCGCCCAGTCAGCTACCCGTTCCGCGTTTCTCAGCGGGTAGCTGACTGTCGCTCGGGACTCGCGCCGGAAGCTGGTTGCGCTTCTTGCGTCTACTTCGCAGCAGGCGGGGTGCGCTCTTCTAGGTAGAAGACGGTGATCGCGAGGCAGTGAAACGCCTCGTCGGAGGACTGGGTCACGATCGTGTCCACCACCTGGCACTGCGGATGTTCGCGGATCCAAAGCGTCACCTTCTCGCCCAGGTTTTCGCGTTCCTGGGCCATGGTGGCGGAGAAGATCTTCACTCCATTAAAGCGTGCCGTTGTGTGCGTTTGAAACTGGGCCATCGGTTTGGTTCTTCCTCTCCGGACTTCCTGCAAACTACTCGTCGGTCCCCCTCCCGGCCTTGTTCCCGCGCTGCCGGAGCGCTTCGCGGTGACCTTCTAAACGGTCCTCTCATGCCCTATAGCAGCCGCGGTGCCCTTTCGACAATCCCTACTGTGCGAACATTGTGTGCGACATCGCACTGTGCGGGCCGTTATAGTGCTACGAGGCCGAGGTCTTTGCGCAGGTCGATGTAGTCCAACGACAGCGCAAACAAAAGCAAATCGTCGAGTGCGGCTGGGCCGTCTTCCTCGACGATAGCCCGGCCGACGCGCAGAAGATCGCCGCTAAGTAAAAGCGCGAGCCGGGTGGCGAGCCTGGCAAGCCCGCGGCCCCAAACGCTGAGGTTCAGGTTGTTGTGCTTCTGCTTGATCGCGAAGGCGGCATTCGCGAGGCGTGCTTGCTCGGCAACATCCAGAGCGGCGATGGCGTCCGCCGCCAGCGCGGATTCCCCCTGCAGCGGTCCGGCCGCGTTGGCCAGCGACAATGCCGCCAGAAAGTAGGGGCGCATCTGTCCGCCCGAGCGAGCCGAGCCGGCGCGTCGGCCAGGCGCGCCGAGTGCCACGGCTCGCGCCAAGCGGAATCCCAGCTCGACGCTGTCATCGCTTGCGAGCAGGGTCGGACCGCACAGCAAGGCCGGCGGTCGCAGGTCGGCCATCCGAGCGTCGCCGCCGAGAACCTGGACGCTGATGATTGCTTCTGGCGGTGATGTTTGAAAGAGGCTGCACACGTACGCCAGTACGCTGCGGAAGGGCGCCGGCTGCTCGGCGGCTAGAAGCGGACGGTCGCTAGCCATCAGGCCGAGATCTTCGGCTGAGAACGGCTTGAGGATGCCCGTCTGGACGAGGATTGCGGCCAGTTTTTCCAGGTCGCGCTCCTCCGATCGGTAGCCCACGCGGGCCAGCAGATCTTCGGGCAGCGGTCCTTGAATGCGCAGCAGCGAGCCGGGGCGCGCCTCTTCGGCCAGGCGCTTGGCCGTGTCGTCGCCCAGGTTGCGCAACACCATGGCGGTCGCGACGATCTTCTGCGCGTCCTGCTGGCCCACGTCGGCAAACAGCGCGAACAGCTTGCGTGCAGGCGTGGCGTCGTCGGGATGAATTTGCCATTCTGCCGCGAGCGCACGTGCAGTCTCGCGCCAGCGCGCCGGATCCTCCCCGTTCAGCTCGCCCGACTTCTGCACGGCTGCAAGGCTTTGCGGATCCAGGCGGGCGGCGCTGTCGTACGCGATGCGGGCCGCGCTGCGATCGCCAAGGTGATTCTCGTAGATCAGGCCAAGCTCGCCCCAGATCCGCTTGCTGAGAGCTTCTTCGTGATCGCCCAAGGCCGACACCAATTTGCGCAAAAATCGCTCGGCACCGAGTGGATCGGGCTCGGGCAAGCGACGGTACGCTTCCAGCAACAACGCGACGGTTTCGGGCTGGCCGGGGGCTAGGGTCAGACTTCGCTCCAGGTGCTGGCGCGCCGTGGCTGCGTCGTCCTCGGTGGCGGCCATGCGTCCCAGCATGGCGTGGGTTTCGGCAAGATCTGGGTCGAGAGCCAACGCGTGATTCAGGCGGTCGCGCGCTTCGCTGGCTTTCTCTGGGCCGTGGGCCACAAAATCGGCCCAGCCGAGATAGGCGTGGTAGAGCGCCTGATCCGGCCGCGCGGCGACGGCCGCTTCGAATTTTGCCAGCGCGTCCTCGAAGCGTTCGGCTTGGAACAGTTGCATGGCTTCGCCGAAAGCCATTTCGGCGCCCAAGGGATCCACGATGGCCATTTCGCGATCGTGCAAGTGCTCGTCGTAGCTGCTTCGCTCGGCCGGGGAGCACAGGACGCGTCCCGCCTGGCTAATGGCACTGCGTACGGCATCGAGGCGCACGCGATCGGCGGGAGCCAGCGTGGTTCCCCGCAGAGCCTCATCCGAAAACGTTTCCAATTTGGCGAGCACGGCTCTTTCGATCTGCGCAGCGGGACTTTGCGGCGTCACGCCCAGGATGTCGTAGTGCGATTTGCCGTGAATTATCAGGTACTCGTGCAAAAGGCGTTGGCGCATCTCTTCCGTCGGGTGGACCGCCGTCGACGTGGCCGTTCCGCGCAGCCGGCTTGGCGACGAACCGATGTCGAGAACGCCCGAGGTCGATTCTTCGACGGGCCGCGGATACGTCGGCGTCAGCGGCAGAATGTCGCCTTTGCGGAGCTCGGCGAAGCTGACGTTGACGTTGCCTCCCTGGTCGAGAATGGCGTCGAAGCGCTTGTTCAGCTCGGCACCGAGCTTTTCGAGTGACAGCGGTGACTCGAAGACGCTCGGCATGGGCGGGGCGGCTTCCGCTTGCGGCCCCAGCTCGGCCATGCCGGTCTCGAGTAGCGCTTCGATTTGGGCCATGACCACGTGGGCGTCTTCGCGCAAGGCCAGCGCTCCGACGGAGCCGGCTTCGCGGATGATCTGCGAAACGTCGCCGTCGAAGATGGCTTCGAATTGGTCTCGGTAGCATTCGAAGCGGGGCGTAAGGTCAACCGGGCACGCTCCGCTTTGATCGAAGCGCGTGACGAGCGTTTCGGGCGTGGCGCTTCGGTAAAGACCGAGCAGGACGGTCTTCGCGACATCAAGGTCGTGTTCGATGATGCGGTCGCCGAAGGTATCGCCGGGGGTGAACGTGAAGGTGCCCTTGTCCCAGCGAATACAGTCCACGATGCGCTTACGCGCCTGCGCCGCCAGCGCTTGCAAAACCTCGTCCGGCATCATCCAGCCGAGCTCGATGATGACCGCGCCCATCTTGTGGCCGCGCCGTTTGGTTTCGGCGAGAAGAAAAGCTAGCTGGCCTTCGTCGATGAGACCTCTGGCGCAAAGAAGGGTGCCTAAGGCTTCCTGGCGTAGATTCGAATCGGCCGCGACGACATTGCCACCGCGGACATAGAGATCCTTGCGGATTTTGCCGTAGGACAGGCCGAGTGTGCCGGTGAGCGTAGTGTCGGCGATGTCGAAGATCAGGCGCGCGACTCGGCGCTCTTCCAGCGAGCCCGCGCCGATGGGATTGTCGGCGGTCGCGGTCTTCGCTCTCGGCGGCGGCGCTCCGATGCTCGCCAGATCGACGGCGACTTCGCGGGGAACCGTGGGCCGTAGGTGCGCTTCGGCATTCATGTCCGGCGGCGCCGCAATCGAGAGGGCGTCCATCGCGGGTGGTGCTGTCTCGCCGTCTAGGCACGACAGAATCAGCCTCACCAACTCGTCGGCTTGGAGCGGTTTGGGCAGGAAGTAAGCGTCGACTTCGTCCTTGAGGCTGCGCGCGAGAGCCGGATCCTTGTAGATGCCGGAGATGACGATCACCGGAACACTTTTCCCGAACGATGCCTCGCGCAGTGACCGGCAAAATGCGAAACCATCCATCGCCGGCATGAACAAGTCGGTGATGATGATGTCGGGACGCTCAGCGACGAAGACGGCCAAACCCTGCTGTCCGCTGGCAGCTTGGACCACGCGCGGCTCGAGGAAGGCCAGCCGCGGATGGCTGGAAAGCAGACGCTCCAAGGCTTTGCGGGCGATAGGGTCGTCTTCGACGAGAAGTATCTTCTTTCCCATGGGTTCCGTTGGCAAAGGTCCCGCTGCCCCTTTGCGTGGAAGTGCGATCGGCTCGCACAAGCCGCAATCTGGCGCGTACTACTTATTTCGGCTGGAAACCGGCGCGCTTGATGGGGAGGCTTCCAGCGCGGCCAGCGGATCCGAGCCGGCTGCGGCGGGCAGGGCGGCCTTCGCCTCGGGCATGGGTCCGAGACCCATCTTGGCTTTGAGCTCGGCCAGCGCCTGATCTTGGCCAACGGCGCCCGATTCTAGCGCCTTGAACTTCTGCTGCAAGGTGTCGCCGGTTAGCTCGTTCCCAAGCTCGGTGGTCGCCTCAGCCTCGGCTTCGATCTGATCCACCTTGGTAGACATGCGCTCGAAGGTGTCGAACGCGCCGGTATCGGAGAGACCGCTCATCGTGTTCTGAATTGTCTGCTGCGCCTCGGCGCGCTTTTGACGGGCGATGAGAATGTTCTTCTTGCGCTTGGCCTCTTCGATCTTGTCGTTGAGGGTGCGCAGCTGATCCTTCAGCTTGTCGACGGCATCCTTCTGCAGCTGGGCCTGCTTGCCGAACTCGGCGAATTGGGCGTCGTGCTCGGCTTTGCGCTTGAGCGCCTCTTTCGCCAAATTCTCGTCGCCCGCGCGCACGGCCAGCATTGCCTTGCGCTCCCATTCCTGCCCGAGGTCGCCCTGTTCGTCCCGCTGCTTTTCCAGACGTTTCTGGTCCGCGATGGAAACGGCGACCTGTCTTTTGGCCTCGACCAGCTGGTTCTGCATGTCGAGAACCACTTGGTTGAGCATCTTCTCCGGGTCTTCGGCCTTGGAGATGGCGTCGTTGATGTTGGACTTGAAAAGGGTGCCGATACGCGAAAAAATTCCCATGACTCGTCTTCTTCCTTTTCCTCTTGCTCTTGCCGTTTGACCGCGCCTAGGCGGCGGTCCGGAACTTCGACAGCACCGGGTATTGTTTGCTTACGACCATGCCGATGTCATCGATCACGGCCTGAAATTCGTTAAAATCCATATTTTCCAGGGCCAGCGCGCTGACCAGCACGATGGCATTGCTTTCAATGCCGAAGGCGCAGTGAAACAGCTCCGTGGTGTTGAGCCGCAGCAGCAATTCGTAAAGCTCCTCGCGGCGTGCGGTGGGAATGTCCATGAGCTTGAGGCGGAATACGACGATGGGTCCCGCCAAAGAGACCATGAAGTTCTCGATGCCATTGAAATGGATCCGCCAGATGTCGCCACCAAGGTCCTCGTGGGCGACACCAATTTTCAGCAGGTAGGACTCGATGTCCTCACGGGTTTTCATACGGAGAATCACCTTTCCTTGGGGGTCAGAACCGCACCGCGCGGTGCTTGGAGCGTAGACGATCCCAACGCTTGCCACAAACAACGTTTAAGGACCAAGTACGCCGCGCGGCGGCGACAGGCAGATCGGTTTTTGTGTGCTCCAGCTGACTTGAAAGTACGTTGCGACTCACGTTGGCGCCCAATTTCGTTGTAACCTTCGTTCGGTGAGCGCCTACTATTACCTTAGCTTTGTTGGAATGCCCTGCCGCTCGGTCGGGTTTTCTTACATGAGCTGCCCGAGTTGAACCAAGCCCCGTCATGTGGTACCCGAGAATCACAGATGTCTTCTGATCCAAGCGCCTTGCCGCGACACGTCGCAATTATCATGGACGGGAACGGTCGCTGGGCGCAGCTCCGTGGTTTCCCTCGCATCGAGGGACACCGTCGGGGCGCCGTGGCGGTGCGCGAAGTGGTGCGCGCAGCCCGTGAGGTCGGCGTGAAGGCGCTGACCCTTTATGCGTTCTCGGCCCAGAACTGGCTGAGGCCGCCGGACGAAGTGGCGATGCTCATGCAGCTTCTGCGTGATTACGTCATCGACGAACGGCCAGAAATTCTCGACAACGACATTCGCCTCATCACGATCGGCAATGTCGGGCGACTGCCGAGTTACGTGCGCGAGCCGCTGGAGGCTCTCAAGCAAGACTCGACGAACAACAAGAAGATGACCCTGTGCCTGGCGCTGTCGTATGGCGGCCGTGAGTCGATCGTAGCGACCACGCGCGCGCTCTGCGACAAGGTGAAAGCGGGTGCCCTCAATTCCGAGGACATCGACGAAGAACGCTTCCAGGCCGCGATGCAGACCCACGGACTGCCGCAGCTCGATTTGATGATTCGAACCTCGGGCGAGGAGCGGCTTTCCAATTTCCTCCTGTGGGAATCGGCCTATGCTGAACTCTATTTCACACAAACCTTCTGGCCTGATTTCAACAAGGCCGAATTCATTCGAGCCCTCGACTCGTTCCGTGGGCGCGAGCGCCGCTTCGGACAAACGCACGAGCAACTCCGAAAGATTGGCTAGACCCGAGAGGGTATGGGAACCCTCCCGGGGTTCCCATCTAAGACGCGTGCGAAGTCTGCCGGCCCTCTGGACCAGCGCGGGCTGCGCTTTTCAAGGCCGCGCAGCGGCCGAACTGCCTCGCCCCGCGTTCACGCGGGGAGAGGCCGACGCGCGGAGCGCGTCGGGTGAGGGGCAGCAGAAGCCGGCCTCGCCTCAGACCCCTCACCCGCCGCCGCGGACGTCGGCGGCCTCTCCCCGACGGGGAGAGGCGAGGATCTTGGGCTCCCATCTAGGCCGCGTGCGAAGCCTGCCACCTCAGCTGGCAGCGGAGCATCGCGGGAGGGTATGGGAACCCTTCCAGGGTTCCCATCTTGTCGTGGGAGCCAGCGTGCGGTGAAA
>Ga0066789_10001062_pt1 | contig 11764 bp, 10 predicted proteins | sample OrgsoiDNA2013049_FD_70960 | JGI IMG/M metagenome (GOLD analysis project Ga0066789, IMG submission 70960) | Permafrost soil microbial communities from the Arctic, to analyse light accelerated degradation of dissolved organic matter (DOM) -... | ecosystem: Environmental > Terrestrial > Soil >...
CGATCTGGAACAGTCGATCGCGTGCAGCGTTGAATCCCTGTGCAAAGAACAGATCGTCCTGCGAACTGGCATAGATGTGCGGCACGCCCCACTTGTCGACGAGGATCTCGACCGGGCGAGCCAACCCGGGCACGGCAAAGTGCTGCGTCGGTGGCGCGGCACCCAGGGTGGGTGCCGCGAGCAGCGAGACGACAAGGAGCAACACGAGCGGCGATGCGTGCATTTTCTGTCCTCTTTGCAATTGTTCTGAAGATGTCATCGCGGCCGCGAATTCAGCACCAACAAATCCGGACGCGCCCGTCCCCAGCTTACCGCCCCACCATCGCCAGCACGTCGGCCTTCAGAAACCGCTCGACGACGAGCATGAAACCGATCGACGGTATCAGGAGCAGCAGCGCGGTGATCGACGAGATCTGGTAGTTGCCGCCCATGGTGGCGTTGAACATGAGCAGCGGCAGTGTCGTCACGTCGGGGACGCCGACGAAATAGGTGCCGGTGAATTCGTCGAGCGATTCGAGGAACACGAAGATCGCGCTGGCAATCAGGCCCGGCGTCGCCAACGGCAGCGTCACCGTGCGGAAACAGGTCCACGGCGAAGCGCCAAGGTTGCGCGAAGCCTCCTCGAGCGAGACGTCGATCGACGCGAACGCCGCCGAGGCGATCCATACCGCGAGCACCAATCCGTGCGAGGCGTGGACCAGTACGACGCCGAGAATCGTGCCGTTCAACCCGATCTGATAGAACACCTGTGCGATATTCACGTACACCGGAAGATTCGGAACGGCTTGCGGCAGCAGGAATAGCAACAGGATGCCGCCGCGCCACGGCAGCCTCAGCCGTGCCAGCGCGTAACCCGCGGGAATGGCCACTGCGAGGCTGAACGCAACGGTCAGGAGCGCTATCCATACGCTGGTGCCGAGCGACGCCAGCGCATTGCCGCGCGGCTGGAACACGCGGTACCAGTAGGTCAGTCCGAATTCCAGCGGCAGTTTGCTTGGGAAGTACCAGCGTTCGGCGAACGCCCATAACATCAAATTCAACAACGGGCCGAAGATCGCAAATGCGATCAGCGCAAGGATCGCCGCGCGGAAAACCGCGGTGACCGGAACCGGAAGCGACATTGCGCGCATCGCTAGCTCGTCGCCACCGACGAACGTGAGGCGTGGCGCAAATAGAACGCTGCCCCGATCGCCGACAGGCCCAGCGACAGCAGACACAGCGCGTTGGCGACGGGATAGTCGCCGTGGGTGCTGATCCGGTAGGCAACATCGACCGTGATCATCGTCGGCGAGTTCGGATTGATCATCAGCGGCACCGACAGCACCGAGAGCATGGTCACGAACGACAGCACCAGCCCGACCAGCAGCGTCCCGCGCACCTGTGGCAGGATGATGTCGATGAGCACACGCATGCTTCGCGCGCCCAGATTGCGCGCCGCTTCGATATGTTGCGGCTCCAGCGATGCCATCGCGCCGGCCAGCAGCAAGGTCACGAACGGCGCCTGTTTCCACACGAAGGCGACGACGATCCCGCGCCAGTCGAGCAGGCTCTGCGCCGAGAGCGGGTCGATCAACCCGGTGCCGATGAGCACGTGGTTGAGCATGCCGTTCTTGGCCAGAAACGTGCGCATCACCTGCCCGGCGACCACGAACGGAATGAACAGCGGCCAGCGATAGAGCCAGCGCAGCACTGCCACCGCGCGTGGATTCCCGCCCAGCGTAAGGTACCCGGCGATGGCGATGGCGACGATGCCGATGAGCAACGTCGACAGCACGACGATCGCCAGCGTGAATAGCAGATCCGTCGAGTAAAAATCGAACGCCTTGGCGAAGTGCTCGAGCGTGAAGGCGCCATTCTTGCTGCGGAATGCCACGACCAGCGACATCGCCAGCGGCGCCACGAAAAACAGCGCGACCACCGCCAGTGCGGGCGCGATCAGCGCCAGCGCGATGGCGCGCTGCCTATTCAACCCCACACCTCGGCGAGTGGCACGCCGGCGCGGCTACTTCGTGACGACGCGCTCGTAACCCTCGGTAATATCCTTGAAGTACGACGACAGCGGGAACGGGCGGCCGTATTTCGACAGATCCGCGGGCGAGATGTCGGTGAACAGCTTGTTCCACGACGCCGCGTCCATCTTCGATTGCACGAACTGCGGATCGATGCCCGGATACCAGTTGAATTGCTTGACGATGCCCTCGGCCTGAACGTCGGGGCTTTCGGCGAGATCGATGAATTTCTTCGCCAGCGCAGCGTGCGCCGCCTTCGCCGGAATCACGTAGTACATCGGCTGTCCCGGCAAACCCGGCGATGGCAACGACAACTTCACCTTCGGATTGAGGCGGCCGTCGGCCTGCCAGGTGTAGAACATGTCGACCCACACCGGACCCATGGCGATTTCACCGCGATTGAGCATGTCCAGCGTGCCGGCGTTGCCCGGGGTCATCACGACGTACTGGTTGAATTCCTTCAGGCCGCTCAGGGCCTTGTCGATCGCGGCTTGCGATGACGCGTCGTAGGGACCCTTCTCGAGCTTGTCGGCCAATCCGCTGTATGCCGACACCCAGCCCGTGACGAAGCCGACACCCGACATGCCGCCTTTCACGCCGTTGTAGCCGAATTGTTTCGGGTTCTTCTTCACCCACTCGTTCAATTCGACGAACGATTTCGGCGGTGCCTTGACCGTATCCGGGTTGTAGGCGAACGCGATCTGGCTGTGGAACATCGGCAGCACATAACCATCGACGTTGGCGCCCAGCGCGTTCTTGGCGGTGTCGCGCGACACGAGTTTGCCGGCGCTGACGTCACCGCGATACATCATGAGCAGCTTTTCGTTCACCATCGTTGCCGACGCGAGCTGATGAATCACCGCAACGTCGACGTCCCACTCGTTGTTGCCGGCCTTTTGCTGCGCCGACAGCTTTTCGTAGATCTTCTGCGATCCCGCGTCGCCGGGACCGGTTCCCACCGCGCGCACCTTGACGCCGGGGTTCATCGCCTCGAATTTGGGCGCGAGATAGTTGTTGACGTAATCGACCATATTCTGGTCGCCGGCGGTGATGACGTTCAGCGTTGTCTGGGCGAACAGCGTCCCGGCGAACGCGAACAGGGCTACGGGAAACAAATGGCGAAACTTCATGGCTATCTCCTCGGTGTGGCTTGGTTGTCTATTGCGTCGTCAATTGTAAGGCAGGAAACAAAAGCAGGGCATCGCGCGGAATCACGACTTGCGTTGCCGTGCCTTCGGCGACGCGGTCCGGTGCATGAACCCAGATATCGGCATCGCCCGTCCGCACCCGATAGCGATATCCGACTCCCACATAGACCGACTGCGCAACGGTGCCGTCGAGAATGAGGTCGGCGCCCGTCGGGGCCCCGTCCGCGCCGGCAACACGGAGCCGTGCCGCGTCGCTCCGAAAGTGGGCGCGAACGCGCTGTGCCTCGGCCTTGCTGCTGCCGACCGCAGCGAGCGCGCCGGTGGCGGTACGCACAAGATCGATGACGTTGTCGGCACCCATGAAGCCGGCGACAAACGCCGACGTCGGATGGTGAAAGATATCTTCCGGCACCCCGACCTGGACGACGCGCCCGGCATCGATGACCGCGATGCGGTCGGCGAGCGTCAGTGCCTCCTCGCGATCGTGGGTCACGTACACCGCGGTGATGCCGATGCGCTTTTGCAGCGCGCGGAGCTCGTGGCGAAGTTCCAGCCGCACCTTGTAGTCGAGGTTCGACATCGGCTCGTCCAACAGCAGCAGGCGCGGATCGACCGCCAGCGCACGGCCGAGCGCGACGCGCTGGCGCTGCCCGCCCGACAGCTGCGTCACCTGCCGCGGCCCGAAGCCTTCCAGTTGCAAAAGCTTGAGCATTTCCTCGACGCGCGCCGCCATCGCATCCTTTTTCCACCCGCGCATGCGCAAACCGTACGCGATGTTGTCGGCAACGCTCATGTGCGGCCACAAGGCATACGACTGGAACATCATCGCCGTTTCGCGCGCCTCGGGCGGGAGGCGTGTGATGTCCTTGCCGTCGATGCTGATCGTTCCGGACTCCGGCAGCACGAATCCGGCGATTGAGCGCAGCAGCGTTGTCTTGCCGCAGCCACTGCTGCCGAGCAGCGCGATCATCTCACCGCGTTCGACGCCGAGACTGACACGATCCAGCACACGCGTGGCGCCGTAGGAAACGGTGATCGATTCGATCGACAGGTAGGGTGGCATCGGGCTCGTGGCCGCGCGGGGTAAACGCTAACAGGTGAGTATGACTCGGATGTGACCGCAGGGCCACCGCCGCCCCTCCTGCAGTGCACAATGGCCGGTCCATGATGCAAGCGCGCCCGAAACGACAGCGGTGCACGTCGGAGCGCGCGGCCGGGCGCATATCCCGCTCGGCCGGCTATGTTATCCTGTGGCCAACAAAAGCAATTGTTCCCTATTCTCGGTTGCAAGGTCCGATGCCGCGCTTGAATCGTTTCCTACTTCCGGCTCTGCTGGCGTTTGCGCTTGCCGCGCCGGCGGCCAGGGCTGCCGATTTTGTCCTTTCGATCACCGAAGGCATCACCTACTACCAGACGAACAGGGAAATCCAGGCGAAATTTGCGCCGCTGGCGGATTTGATCTCCAAGGCGATCAAGCGGCCGGTTCGAATGGTGATCGTCAGCGCTTACGCGGAAGAACGTGAAGGCCTCGACAAGCAGGAATACGACCTCGCCTTCATCCACCCCGCGCAGGTCGCGCTTGGTGCGATCAAATCGGGCAAGTATCGATCCCTCGCGTGGACCACCGGCTTCACCGACTACTCGGTCATGCTGCTCGCCAACAAGGATCAGCCGTTCACCAAGCTGGAAGACCTGCGCGGCCGCACCATCGTCAGCCCGGATCCCGACTCGATCACGGCATGGATGCTGCGCGCGATGCTCCGCGATCAGAAGCTCAAGCCTGGTGAGGACCTGAAGGTCATCACGACGCGCTACCAGGATGCGGTTCCGTTCTATGTGCAGTACGGTTTCGCGCAGGTCGGTGCAACTGGCTCGAAAGCCGTCGCCAAGGACTGGACCGAAAAGGGCGGCAAGATCGTGTTGTCGTCACGCCCCGTGCCGATCAAGCAGTGGATCGTATCGACGAAGGTGCCGGCCGATGAGGTCGAGAAGGTCCGTAGCGTGCTTCTTGGGGCCGCGCAAAGCGACCCCGGCAAGCTGGCCTTGGGGACTTTGGGCTATAAAAGCTTCGTCGCGACAAGCCACGACGACGAACTCAAGGCGATTGCCTGGCTCGGGTTGTAACGCCTACAAGACGTCGCCCGCAATACCAACGCCGAGATACGCGCGACGCAATTCCGGTCGCGCAAACAACGCATCCGGCGTACCTTCGGCCACGATCCTGCCCTCTTCGAGCACGTAGGCACGCGCCGAAAGATCGAGCGCCAGCGCAACATTCTGTTCCACCAGCAAAACCGCGGTTCCCTCGGCATTGATGCGGCGAATCGTCTGAAACAATTCGCTCACGATCATCGGCGCGAGGCCGAGCGAGGGCTCGTCGAGCAGCAGCAGCCGCGGTTGGGCCATCAACGCGCGCGCGATCGCCACCATCTGCTGCTGGCCGCCGGAAAGCATCCCGGCGGGGCGATCGAGATTGAGCCTGAGCACCGGGAACAGATCGCCCACGCGCTCGAGCGAGGCGCGTCTTCCAGCCTTCGCGCCTGGCAACAGACTGCCAAGTTCTAGGTTCTCCCGCACGGTCATTGACGTGAACAGGCGCCGCCCCTCGGGAACGATGGCGACGCCCTGGCCGCAAAAGCGATGTGCGGGCAGCCGGGTCAGGTCGCACTCGCCGAGCATCAGCGCGCCGGACGTGACTCGGTTCAAACCTGCAATCGTATTGATCAGCGTGCTCTTGCCGGCGCCGTTCGGGCCGACGATGCACACCAGCTCCCCGGCGCTCACGTGCAACGACACGTCCCAGAGCGCCGGCGCCGCGCCGTAGTGAACGCAGATGCGCTCAACGCGCAGCATCGTTTTTTGCTCCCAGATATGCGGTGATGACCGCTGGCTGCGCCATGACCTCCAGCGGGAGTCCGTCGGCGATGACCTGCCCCTGATCCAGCACGACAATGCGATCGGCCAACGCCATGACCGCGCGCATCACATGCTCGACCAGGACGATCGTGGTGCCGTGATCGCGAATGCGGTGGATCAAATCGACGGCGCTGTCGATCTCCGTCGGCGTAAGGCCGGACAAAACCTCGTCCAGCAGCAGGAGTTTCGGATGCGAAGCGAGCGAGCGCGCAAGTTCGAGGAACTTCCTCTGGTGCAGGTTGAGATCGTCGGGCAGCGCCTGCGCCTTGTCGACAAGCGCCGTGAATTCGAGCCAGCGCCACGCCTCCTGCAGCGCGTCACGCCGGTCGAGCGCGGCGCCGCCGAACATGGCCGTGAGCACCACGTTCTCCAAAACCGTCAGGTGCGCGAACGGACGCGGAATCTGATACGTGCGCGCAACGCCCAGACGCGCAATCTGATGTGGAGCCAGGTGCGTCAACTCGTGGCGGTCGAAATCGATGCTGCCGGCGTCGGCACGATAGTGTCCGCTGATGACATTGATCAGCGTGGACTTGCCTGAACCGTTGGGGCCAAGCAGCCCGAGGATTTCACCGGCACGGATCGACAGATCGACCCGCCGAAGCGCCTGAATGCCCGAGAATGCCCGGCTGACGCCGTGCACGGTCAGGAGCGCTGCGCCGATCGCCTGGCGCGCTGCGCCGGCATTCGACGCCCTCGCTTCCGCGACCGTGCCGGCACGATCGGGTGCCGAAAACGTGCGGCGGGCGCGGCGATCGAGCAGCGTGCCAAGCACGCCTTCGGGCATGAACAGGATGACCGCGATCAGGATCGCACCGACCGCGGCCTTGCCGGCGAGGGGGTAGTCGCCCGCGGTCGACGCGTAGCTGATCACCGTGATGATCGTCGCACCCACCGCGGGCCCCGCCCAATGCCGCGTTCCGCCGAGCACGCTCATCAGCACCACCGTCAGCGGTACGATGATCGAAAAAGTCTCGGCGGCGGTGACGTACGAAATGAACAGCGCGTGGATCCCGCCCGCGATGCCGGCCAGTGCGGAGGAAATCGCGAAGACGATGAGTTTGCATCGAAAGGTCGGCACGCCCAGGACCTCGGCAACGTCCTCGTCGTCGCGGATCGCAAACAGGCCGGTGCCGAGCTTGGATCGCCAGATCGCGTAGGCAATCCCCAACGTCGCGGCCGCGGTCGCGAGCTCGAGCAGATAGAAGGACGACGAAGGCGTCGGACCGATGGCAGGCACCGCGACGCCGCCCAGCGAGACGCCGGGTCCGCCGTCGATCGGCGTGTTCAGGATGATGGTCGCCAGCACAAACGTGACCGCGAGCGTGAGCAGCGCGAACAGCTCTCCGCGCACCCGCTTGACGCGGAAGACGAGGCTGCCCAAAGCGACCGCTGCCATCGCTGCTGTTGCGGCCGCGACGGGCAGCGTCGCGAGGAACGGCCATTGGAAGCGCGCGGTCAGCACGGCCGTCGTGTAGATGCCGAGTCCGAAGAACGCGCCGTGCCCGAAGGAAAAATAGCCGGAGTAGCCGCACAGAATGTTCCACGATGTGGCGAGCACGATCCAGTGAAAGACGAGATACAGGAACGATTCGTAGAACGCAGGAAAATGAAGAAAGGGAATCGCCAGCAGCGCCGCACCGGCGCCGACAAGCACGCCGACAATGCGCGGCGACCTACGCGCGGCCGCGACGGACAAGCAACACCGCGATGAGGAGTGAAAACGATACCAGCGGCGCCCAGGACGGCGCCGTGATCGCCATCGTCAGCGCTTCGGCGACACCGATGACGATCCCCGCGACGAGCGGACCCAACGCGCTGCCCAGGCCGCCGATCATCACGGCGGCAAACACGACGCCGATCCACGCGTAGATCTGCGAGGGCGTCAGCGTGTAACTCAACGCGAGGCAAAGACCGGCGACGGCCGCCAGCGCGGCGCACGCTCCGGACAGCAGCGCGGCCAGCACACGCTCGTTCACCCCGAACGCCGCCGCGATCTCGCCATCCTCGGCCGCGGCGCGAAGCGCCTTGCCGAGATCCGTGTAGCGCAGCGTCGCCCACACCGCAAGGCACAGGGTCACCGCCAGCGCCAGCTGCAGCAACTCGGGCAACGGGAGATACACTTTGCCGATGCGGTAGGTGATTTCGGCGTATCTCGATGTCATGCGCCGGAAGTCGGCGGTCCAGCACCATTGAATGATGCTCTCGACGATGACGGTCATGCCGAAGGTCACGAGCAGCGAATTGAGCGGCGTGACCGCGAACCCCGCCAGCAACCAGTGAATCGCCGCGCCCGCCGCGAAAAAACAAGGCGCGACGACCAGCAGCGTGAGCAGCGGATCCATGCCGCCCACCATGACCAACTGGTAGGTCAGATACGCGCCCAGGAAGGCGAGCGCGAAATGCGACAGGTTGATCTGCCGCAACAACCCCCACGACAGGCTAAGGCCGAGGCCGAGGAGCCCGTACAGTGCGCCGACGAAGATGCCCGAGAGTACGGCCTGTGTCAGAAGCGCCAGGCTTGGCAGCGTCATCCGCGTGTCATTGGACCAGGAGCTTAGCGCCCGGTGCCGCAGCTTCGGCCGGCCACACTGTGACCCAGCGGCCGTTCTGCACCTGCTTGACGCGCATCAGGTCATCGCCGTAATTGCTGGGGCCGTCGAAGCGCAGCTTGCCCTGGATGGTGTCGACCTTGTGCGTTTTCAGCCACTCCGCGAGCACCTTGTCGTCGAGGCTCTTGGTCGCCGTGACCGCCGCCTCGAGAATCTGCCATGCGGTGTACGACGCGGCCGCCTGCGTTTCAACCGACGTGTCGGGCAACCCCGCCTTGGCGGCGCGTTCGTTGAACACCTTCACGAATTCCGCGGCCCCCGGATTGTTGAGAAAGGGCACGTTCTCCTCGAAGATCGTCGCCGCGAGCGCGTTCTTCGCCTCGGGCGCCTTCACCATCGGGCCCGGCGCGGGATACATGTAGAACTGCTCGACCGGGAGATAGTCGATTTTTTTCATCGCTTCGAGCAGCTGATTGCCTTCCAGACCGATCGCGCCAACCCACAGGAAATCGGGATTCGCGTCCTTGATCCGGCTGGCGATCGGGCCAAATTCGCGATTGCCGAATTCCCATTCGAGGAACAGGACTTCGGTGAGCCCGCGCTTCTTGGCAACCTCACGCGCACCCACCGACATGAACTGCACCGACGGGAACTTGCTGGTGACGATGGCGATCGTCTTCGGCGGCTTGGGCGACGCGGCCAGCGCGTTGAAGAGCGTGTTCGGAAACGTCGTCGCCGGATCGGGCCCCAACGACCATGTCGGAAACTGCATGTCGTACTTGGCGAGGCTGGGAATGCCGAAGGTGTGGTGAATGAGCATCTTGTTGTAGCGCTGCGCGACACCCATCGCCGACAGGATGTTGCCCGTCGCATAGGGCCCGAGCAGCAGGTCAACTTTGTCGACGGTGATCAGTTGCTCGTAGAGCGTGCGCGCAACGTCGGGTTTCGACTGGTCGTCTTTCACGATCCACTCGACGGGACGGCCGAGCAAGCCATTGCGCTGGTTGAGTTGCTCGACGTAGATCTCGCCGACGAGCTTGTGCACCAGCGCCGTCGCGGCAAGCGGCCCCGTCAGAGCAAGCGTGCTGCCGATGCGAACTGGTGGCCCCGAAGTTGCTGCGTTGATGTTTCCGCCAACGAGCATCAGGCCGACGGCGCAAAGCACGGCGGCGAATGAACGATTCAGACGCATGGTGTTCTCCTCCTTCGATAACCGCATATGCCTGCCGCGCGACCCGCGCTCGAACCGACAGCAGGTGCTTCTACATTTTCGAGAGCGCGGGCGGCCACCTTCGGGGTCGCCCGCTTCGCTGCTCCGCCCTCAGGTAGCCGTCCTTCACGTCTACGGAACTTCCTTGTTCTGGATGAAATAGTCGGGTGGCGGCGGGCCCCAGACGTAGAACGAATCCTCGGGTGGATGATCGGCGGCCGGCCAGTCGACGTCGGCGGCGATGAAATCGATGTCGTAGGAATACTCGGCGAAGCTGCCCCAGGGATCCTGGACGTAGTAGAAGTAGTTGGAGCCGATGACGTGGCGGCCGATGCCCCATCCGCGCACATGGCCGCACGCGACCATGTGTTGCATGCCCAGTCCGACGTCGTCGATACTCGCGACATCCCAGCTCGAATGGTGGTATCCGGGCCCTTCCGACTTGGCGAAAGCCAGCATGTGGTGATCGCTCGAGTGCGCGCCGTGCATGAAGGCGATGATTTCGCCGGAGCGGTCCGACAGGCGCAGTCCGAGCGCATCGCCGTAGAACTTCACCGAGCGCAGCACGTCGGAACTGAACAGGAGTACGTGCGACATGCGCCGCGGCCGCACCCTGCCCGCCTGCGAGCGCGCCGGTGCCCTGCCACGATCGCGCGCATGCTGTGCGGGTGGCGATTGGACCGCCGGTTCGTCGGGGGAAACCTTGTTCGCAACGATGAGTTGCACGGCGTTGCCGTCGGGATCGCGCACCCAGATACCTTCCCCGTTGGACAGCGGATGCGGCGCGGTACGTGCAATGCCGGCACGATCGAGCTGTTGCAGCAGCGGCGCGAAGTCGTCTTCGAAAAAGCCGAAGCTCAGGTACTGGAGTTTCTTCGGTCCCGGCACCTCGAACACCGAACCCCAACAGTGTGGATCGCCAAACGTATGCAGGTCGATGTGCGTGGCATCGCGGCGCACGTCGAGTCCGAACTCGGTGTAGAAGCGCTCGGCCACATCCAGGTCCGGGACGCTGAAGACAAAGCGATGCAGCGAATGCGCCGCGGTGACACCGCTCCGGCGCGAAGCTCCGTTGGCCGACACCTTCATCGCTGCCTCCTCCTTTACGTACCACCCGATACGCTCCCGGGCAAAAGTATACTAGCTGCCTGCTACGCCCGGGGGCTCCGCTGGAGTCGTCCGCACCGACAGGACACCGCCGATGGCGGCGATGGCGCTGATGGCCGCCGGGCTGATCGGACTGTCGATGTCGACCAGCGTATACGCCAGCTCGCCGCGCGACTTGTTGACCATGGTGTGGATATTGAGCCCGGCGCCGGCCATCGCCGTCGAGATCTGCCCCAGCATGTTGGGGACGTTGGCATTGGCGATCGCCACGCGATATGGCGATTCGCGTTGCATCTCGACGTCGGGGAAATTGACGGAATTCGTAATCGTGCCATTCTCAAGAAACTCGCGGACCTGATCGACGACCATGATCGCGCAGTTCTGCTCGGCTTCGTCGGTCGAGGCGCCCAGGTGCGGCAGCGCGGCAACCCCAGGCTCGCCGATCAGCACCGCGCTGGGAAAATCGCACAGGTAATACTTGAGGCGATGCGCGCGCAAGGCCGCGACCACCGCAACGTCATCGACGATCGCATCACGCGCGAAGTTGAGCAGCACCGCGCCCTGTTTCATCAGCGCGAGCCGCTTGGCGTCGATGAGGTGGCGCGTGGTCGCAATCAGCGGCAGGTGCAGCGTCACAAAATCGGCGTGCTTGAGCAGCTCCTCGACCGAATTGGCTTTGCGCACGCTCGACGGCAGCCGCCACGCGCCCTCGACCGTGATTTCCGGATCGAAGCCCGTGACCTTCATGCCAAGCTTGATCGCGGTGTCGGCGACCAGGCCGCCGATGGCACCGAGCCCGACGATGCCGAGGGTGCGTCCCGG
>Ga0066789_10001063_pt1 | contig 11754 bp, 13 predicted proteins | sample OrgsoiDNA2013049_FD_70960 | JGI IMG/M metagenome (GOLD analysis project Ga0066789, IMG submission 70960) | Permafrost soil microbial communities from the Arctic, to analyse light accelerated degradation of dissolved organic matter (DOM) -... | ecosystem: Environmental > Terrestrial > Soil >...
TCGACCTCGCGCGGGTAGATGTTCTCGCCGCCGCGGATCACCATATCCTTTATCCTGCCCACGACCCGGCAGTATCCCTCGGCGTCGATGGTCGCCAGGTCGCCGGTGTGCATCCAGCCTGCCGAGTCGATGGCCTCCCTCGTCCGGACCTCGTCGTTCCAGTAGCCGAGCATCACCGAGTATCCCCGGGTGCAGAGCTCGCCGGTCTCTCCGCGCGGGACCACGCGGCCTTCGCGGTCGACGATCTTGACCTCGAGATGCGGCTGGATCCGTCCGACGGTCGAAACCCGCAGTTCGAGCGGGTCGTCGCGGCTGCTCTGGAAGCTGACCGGACTCGTCTCGGTCATGCCGTAGGCGATCGTTATCTCGCCCATGTGCATCCTCGACGCCACGTCCTTCATGACCTCGATCGGGCAGGGAGCGCCCGCCATGATTCCGCGCCGGAGCGAGCGTAGATAACGTGCCGCAGCTCCGGCAGGCGCGCACTGTGGATCTCGCCGTCGCAGGCGTCCGGAAGCTCCGGAACGAGTTCGCGGATCATCGCGACGTAGTCGCTGGCCTTGAAGCGGGCGGCGGTGATCAAGGCGCGGCATCCGACCACGCGCAGCACGTGCTCCAGCTCGCTCAGGCGGTAGGCGGGATTGATGTTGACGAGGATCAGTCCGGCCTTCGCCGTGGCGAACTGCGCCACCGTCCATTCGGCGCAGTTCGGCGACCAGATCCCGACCCCGTCCCCCGGCTCGAGGCCGATGGCGAGGAGCCCCGAGGCGAACGCGTCGGCGCGGGATCTGAGTTCGGCGTAGGTCCAGCGGACCTTCTGGTGTGCGACGACGAGCGCCTCGCGGGCGCCGTCGATCGCGCTTACCTCGTCGAGCAGGGTGCCGATGGTCTTTCCGATCAGCGGCGCGCCGCTGTTGCCGTGCACGTAGCTTTCGAGCTCCACGATCACCTCCCGTCGAAGACGAGCGCGGGTGGCTCGATGTCCTTGTCGAACGCTTCGGCCGTGTTGGCGAAGCCGCGCTGGGCGTCGGGACCGTCGTAGAGCTCCATCGCGACGTCGAGCATGACGAGATCCGCCGCGGCGACTCCGCCGCTGGACCATGCCTTCAGCAGGGTACGCGTCGCGGCGTACGACCGGGTCGGTCCCATCGCGAGTGTCTGGACCAGCGCGGACGCGGTGGCTTCGAGCTCGCCTTCGGGGGCCGCATGCGATGCGATGCCGATCGCGGCGGCGTCGCGTCCGGAGATCGGCTCGCCGAGCATCGACATACGCGAAGCCCGGGCCCGGCCGGCGCGTTCGGCGATCCGCTGCAGGGCGCCGGCGACCGGCAGCATCGCCGTCGTGACCTCCACGCAGCGAAGCGTCGCGTCGTCGGCGACGACCAGGAAATCGCAGGCCAGCGCCAGTTCGAGGCCGCCGCCGAACGCGATTCCCCGCACGACCGCGACCGTCGGTATCTTCAGTAACTCGATGGCGCGGTAGGACGCGTTGATGTCCGCGACGAAGGTCCGGAACCAGTTGACGTCCTTTCCTGGCCATTCGCGCACTTCGCCGCCGAAGCTGAAGTGCGGCCCTTCGGAGCGGACGACCAGCACGCGGATGTCGCTTTCGCCGGCTTGGCGGACGGCCGCCCGCAGCGCCTCCGCAAAGCGCAGGTCGAGCCGGTTGAAGGGCGGATTGGCCAGAACGATGGTGCCGATGGCGCCGTGACGTTCGAATCGGATCGTGGTCATTGCGACTTGCTCCTCGATGCGGTTTCTAGGCCGGGAGTTATGAAGGGATGATCGGCAGCAGCAGATGCGACGGCCGCTCGGCGTCCCGGTAGATCTTGTGGGTCACCGTGGTGCTGCTGCAGACGTGGTACGGGATGTACTCGACGTTTGTCATGGCGCCGGTGCCGGTTGGCACGTCCATGGAGGTGATGTCGAGGCAGATCCGGTGTCCCGCCTTGAACTGGTTCGCCGTGGCGAGGATCTGGATACGGTACTCGACCACTTCACCCGGTTCGACGGGAGAAATCGCGTCCTTCGTCAGCTTGTGGAACGGCTCCCAGGGTTTCGAACGCGTCTCATCGAGCGCGCGGTAGGATGCCTTCAGCCAGCCTCGCGTGATCTCGCGCTCGGACAGCGTCGAGGGGACATCGCGCTCGCCCTCGCGCCCGGTGCGGACGGAAACGTCGGGCCCGACGTCCTTCAGCACGATGATCCAGTTGGTGTCTTCCTGGTCGATAGCAGCATGCAGAGTGAGGGTGATCGGTCCGGCGACGGTGACGTCGTGGGGCAGCGGATCCGTCATGTAGCGCAGGCGCTCGACCTTCGTGGTCCGCGTCACCGGCATCTGCGTGAAGACGTCGGGCTCGCGTGCCGATGCGCCGACCTCGGAAGCCGGTCGCGGGGGCTCGGTCGACAGCGTCTCCCAATGGGAAAGGTAGTATTTGGTCCACTGCGTATCCGGCAGCGGCCAATTGGTTCCGGTCCGCCATTCGTTGGCGCCCATCAGCCAGTACCGCACCGGCGGCTCGTCCATGATGCCGGTGTTCTTGCCCTTCAGCCAGTGGTCGTACCAGCGGATGATCTCGTCGTGGTGCTGGTGGAACGGCCGCTCGAGATGGGCCGGGCCCGTGAACAGCAGCTTCTTCGGCGCATCGACGTTCTGGAAGTAGTGCTGTGCGCCCAGCCAGTGGAGCTTGTACGTGTAGGCGTAGGCTCCGGAGCCCGTATAGAACGGAATCTTGATCTTCCTGAACGTCTCTTCCGCGCGCTCGACGGTACCGTCGGGCTCCCAGGGCTGCGTCATCATCAGATACATGATGAACGTCCGCTGTCCCTTCTGCGTGAGGATGTTGTAGAGGTTGATGTACTGCTTGAAGTCTGGATTGCGCATCGCCCGGCGCCAGAGTTCTTCCTCCGCTGCGGGCAGTTCGGTGGGCCGGTCGCGGGATTCATGGACCGTACTGAAGACATCGAGCAGGTACGGAAAAGAGTGCAGCACGCCGCCGGGATTGAAGTCCCGGAAGCCGAACATCCCGCCATACGCGCTGCAGGCGTCGTACGGGAAGATGGCCTTCAGCGCGGGATGTCCCTGCGCGGCCGCGCGCCATTGTTCTCCCGCGAATCCCGATATGCCGACCATTCCGACCTTGCCGTCCGACCACGGCTGTTTTGTGATCCAGTCGATCAGATCGTAGTGGTCGGTATCTTCATGACCGTAATGACCTTCTGACTTGGCCGAGCCCCTCGGCTGCGCGATCACGTGGACGTAGCCGTTGGCCACGAACCGCCGTGTATCGCCGGCCTCGATCGGACCGAACCAGAGCGGCGCGTGCGCCGGCTGCGGCGGCAGGATGTCCGCGATGTCGGGACCCTGGAGATCCTTGTTGTGCAGCGCCGAGGCATAGAGGGCGGGGTACTTTCCCGCCGCGTCCGGACGGTAGACGTCGACGGCCAGGCGCGTGCCGTCCCTCATGGCGACGTAGATGTCCCGTTCCTCGATCATGTTCCACCCCGGATTGTTCCGCGACGCTTTCGGTCGACGGTTGGCGAAGGCCGTGCAGGCCGGAACGCCAAAGGATCATTTCACTAGACTGTACGAACGTAAAGTATATTTGCGGGCGCATTTCGTCCTATAGGCAGGACAATGAGCCCCACTGAGGCCGGATGGGTCCCGTTCTAGGAACGCTCGGAGAAACGGTGATCCAGACTCAGCCGGCCGGCTCCGAAGGCCGCGATCTGCAGCAGGCCGCCCGCCATCATCACGTTCTTGAGGAAGTGGATCATCTGGTTCTTGTCGGCGAAGTTGTTGTGGAACGAGATCGCGGTCGCGATGCAGAACAGCGCAAGCGCGATTGCGACAATCCGGACCCGATAGCCGGCGATCAGGAAGAGGCCGCCGCCGAGTTCGAGCACGACCGCCACGGCGTAGGCCAAAGGCGGCGCCGGAAGGCCAGCAGCCACGATCATCGCGGTCGTCGGCCCGTACGCCGCGAGCTTGCCGAGACCGCTCATGGCGAGCGGCAGGCCGAGCATCAGACGGCCGGTGAGCGAGAGAGCGCTTGTGGAAGCCATGGTGTTTCCTCCCCTTGTCGTACGAAGTCAGGCCGCATCGACCAGGATGAACTCGGCATCCTCTTCGGCGGTGATGGTGAGTTCGGATTCGTCGGTGGCAGCGATGCCGTCACCGACCGAGACGCGCTGGCCGTTGACGAGGACCACGCCACGGGCGGGGGCGAGATAGGCGTGCCGGTACCCGGCAGGCGAGTGGGTCAGCGTCGTTCCGGCCAGCAGCGTCGCGCCAAGAACGCGCGCATCGGCCCGGATCCGCAGCGCGTCGGCGCTCTCCGGCTCTCCGCTTGCGAGTTCGACGAGCCGCCCCGCGCGATCCGCCTTTGGAAACTTGCGGCTGTCCCAGCGCGGCGTCCCGCCGTCCTGGCGCGGACGCAGCCATATCTGAAAGAGCTTGAGCGGATCGCCGTCGCGGTTCTGCTCGGAATGGCTGATCCCGGTCCCGGCGCTCATCACCTGGACGTCGCCGGCGACCGTACGGCCGACGTTGCCGACGCTGTCTTCGTGCGTCACGGCGCCCTGGCGGACGTAGGTCACGATTTCCATGTTGGCGTGGGAATGACGACCGAAGCCCGTTCCGGGCGCGATTTCGTCGTCGTTCCAGACCACCAGCGGACCTAGGGGTTCGTTTGCGCGATTGCCCGCATCGGAGACTACGAAGTGATGACGGGCCTTGAGCCAACCGCGGTCGCCGTGGTCGAGCGTTTCCTTGGATCGGAGCTGCAGCATGTCCATTCCCTCGGTTTGCGGACGTCATGGGATCCGCTTCGGGATGGTTATGGATCAGCGCCGCAGGAATGATTAGTCGGCAAGTTGGCAACGCGGCGTTCTACCTGGTGAACGATCGCGCGCTGCGCGACTACGGGGCCACGGAGGATTTCAGGGCCGCCGCCACGAAGTCGATGAGCGCCCGAACGCCCGGCAGCATGCCGCGCCGCGAAGCGAAGACCAGATGCACGATGCCGTCGATGCCGCTCCATTCGGGCAGGACCTGCACCAGCGCGCCGGTGAAGAGCGCATCCCGGCAGTTCGTGGCCGGCAGCAGCGCTATTCCGGCACCCTGGGCTGCCGCCGCGATCAGGATCTCGAAGCTGCCCGTCGCCATCCGCGGCTGCACCGGCACAGACGCGGCCCGACCGTCCGCCGTCGTGAGATGCCAGGTCCCGCCACTCTGCTGCTCCTGATGAAGGACGGGAAGGGTCGCGAGGTCCGTAGGGGCGGCGGGTTCGCCGTGATTCTTCAGGAAGGCCGGGCTTGCGACGAGGATCCGCCGGCTCACGCCGATCCGCTTCATCTGGAGGTCGGCGTCGGTGTCGAGCCGTTCGCGAACCCTGATCGCCACATCAATGCCCTCATGGACGAGGTCGACCCTCCGGTTGGTGATCACGCATTCGACGCGCAGCTTCGGATGGTCGGCGAGAAACGAAGGGAGGGACGCGGCGATGCCTTCCTGGAGACCTAGCGGGCAGCTCAGCCTGACAAGTCCGCGCGGCTCGGCCTGCATCCGCAGCGCCGCTTCATCCGCGGCGTCGGCTTCGATGACAGCGGCGCGCGCATGCTCGAAGACCTGCTGGCCGACTTGGGTCAGGCCCAGTCGCCGCGTGGTCCGGTCCAGCAGCCGCACGCCCAGGCGCTCTTCCAGCAGCGTGATCCGGCGGCTTATCCGCGATTTCGGAATGCCTAGAACCCTTGCGGCCGCCGAGAACCCGCGATTTTGAACGACGCAGGCAAAGAATTGGAGATCGTTCAAGTCGCGCATCATAGTGGCAGCCCCCTATGGATCCCAGGCCGGCGCCAGTCCCGGCGGGCTGACGATGCGGCCGTTGGGATCCGCGAGCGTCTGAATGGCCGCCATTTCGTCCCCGCCGAGTTCGAAGTCGAAGACGGCCAGGTTCTCTGCGAGACGGCCGGGGTTGGTGGTCCGCGAAAGGGCTACGACGCCGTCCTGCTGTATGAGCCACCGAAGCACCACTTGCGGAATGCTCCGCCCGTGAGTTGCCGCGATCTCCGCCAACGTCGGATCGCCGAGCACGCGGCCCACGGCCATCGCGCAGTAGGCGGTCACCGCAAGTCCTGCCTGGCGCGTCACGCCGGCGATCAGCGACTGGTTCAGGCACGGGTGGTATTCGAACTGGTTGGTGACAAGCGGTGCCGCGGAAAGCCCGGTCGCCTGCTCGAGCAAGCGCCGGTTGAAGTTGCTGACCCCGATGTGGCGCGCCCTGCCCGATCTCACGGTCTCATTCAGCAGGCCGATCTGCTCCGCAAGCGGCACGCCTTCGGAAGGCCAATGCAGCAGGAGCAGGTCGACGTGGTCGGTCTGCAGATTCCGGAGGCTCTGGTCGACGGAGGAAGCAAAGTTTCTTTCCGGGTAGTTGGCGACCCAGACCTTTGTGGTGAGGAATATCTCCGAGCGCGGAATGCCCGAGGACGCGACGCATTCGCCGACGTCCATTTCGTTGCGGTAGATCTGTGCCGTATCGATGTGGCGGAAGCCCGTCTTCAACGCGGCCGGCAGTGTCCTCAGCATCTCCGCGCGCACGGTCCCGTAGGTGCCGAACCCGATCGCGGGAATCCTGGCGCCGTTGGCGAGGACGTGTTGCATCAAACTTCTCCCAGGGGCGAACCGAGACCGGTGGGGTCGTCGAAGTCGAGATCAGGTCCGACCGGGACGATGCCGGACGGATTGATCCACCGATGGCTGCCGTAGTAGTGCGCCTTGATGTGCTGGAAATTCACGGTCGGGCGGATGTCCGGGTGCCGGTAGAGGTCCCTGGTGAACCGCCACAGCGACGGATGGCCGGCGATAGGCCGCCGATTGCATTTGAAGTGCCCGAAGTAGACGGGATCGAAGCGGACGAGTGTGGTGAAGAGACGGATGTCCGCTTCCGTCAGATCTTCGCCGAGCAGGAAGCGCCGATCCGAGAGGCGCTTCTCCAGCCATTCCAGCGTGTCGAAGACCTTCTCCACCGCCGCTTCGTAGGCCGCCTGGGAGCCGGCGAAGCCCGCAGCGTACACGCCGTTGTTGAGGTTGGTGTAGATCCGCGAATTGACCTTGTCGATCTCCGCGCGCTGTGCCTGGGGATAGTAGTCGCCCGCCTTGGCGCCGACGCCGTCGAACGCCGAATTGAACATCCGGATGATGTCCGCCGATTCGTTCGAGACGATCGTCCGCTCCTTCTTGTCCCACAGCACCGGTACGGTGACGCGCGACGTGCACTGCGGATCGGCCAACTGGTAGATCTGATGGAGCCTGGTCGCGCCGTTGAGGGAATCCGGGACCACGTTCGGGCCCGGGTCGAACGTCCAGCCCTCGTCGCCCATGTGCCAGTGGACCACCGACATGCCGACGAGACCGGCAAGGCCCTTCAGATTCCGCATGATGATCGTGCGGTGCGCCCAGGGACATGCAAGCGAGACGTAGAGATGGTAGCGGTCGGCCTCCGCGTCGAACGCGCGCGCTGCCCGGTCGCCGTGATCATCATGCGGACCTATCCAGTTGCGAAATATCGACGGAGGCCGCTTGAGCACGCCGTCGGACAGGACCGCGGCGACGTCGCTGCGTTGCCAAATTCCGCCTATGAGTTCACCCATGGGTCCTAGCCTTCCGTTTCGTGGTCGGTTTCGCCTTCCTGCGCGCGGGAGAAGGTACCTTTCCAGTTGCGACCGGAATCTGCTTCAGGCGATCGACGAACCATCGGCCTGCGGGGCCGGGCGGGGACTTGGTCGGCCACACCGCCGACATCGACAGCGTCAGGCCGTCTGGAGGGACGTCCTCGATCGGCAGCACCGAAAGGCGGCCTTCTTCGATGTCCTTCCGTACGACATGAAGTGGCATTCCGCCCCAGCCGAGACCCTTGAGCAGGAAGTGATGCTTGGCGAACAGGTCGGCCAACCGCCACGTCGCCGACGACATGACGCCGAACTCGCGCCCGGAAGACAGTTCCGAGCGGTCGGTGAGGACGATCTGCGTGTGCTTTCCGAGGACCTCCTTGGGGATCTTGCCCCGGTACGACGTCAGGGCATGATCGCGCGCGGCGACCATGAGAAACGTGATGCCAGGGAGTCTTTCGAAGGTCAGCGTGTCCGGAATCACCGGAAGCGATCCCACCACGCCGATGCTGCACTGTCCATCGAGCACGGGCTTGATGGCGCCTCCGAGCGCTTCGACGTAGATCCGGAGCGCGACGCCCGGATACTTCTGCCTGAATTCGGTCGCGACCTGCGTGACCGCATCGATCGGATAGAACACGTCGATCACGACCGACAATTCCGGCTCCAGTCCGGCCGACATGCCCTTGGCGCGTGCCTTAAGCAGGTCGACGTTCGTGATGATGCTGCGGGCGTCGCCCAGCAGCACCGAGCCCTCGGGAGTGAGCTTGGGATAGCGGCCGGACCGGTCGAACAGTTGCACGCCGATCTGGTCCTCGAGATTGCCGATGGTGTCGCTCACCACGGACTGGGCGCGCAGCAGCTTGCGGGCCGCGGCGGAAAAACTTCCTTCGTCGACCGCGGCGATGAACGTGCGCAGTTGATCGAGCGAGACGGCGTCGAGCATTGGACCTACCTTTCGAAAGCGATCAGAGCGCCCACTGGTCTTCCTGGTCGTTCCAGTCGGTCTTGTTCAGTCGACGCGCGATCTCCTCGCTCATCGCGGCGTCGCCGGCGACGGCGATGACGGTGCCGTCCTGCGCGACGATGTCGCGGCCGTCCGCGTGTACCGGGAAATGCTCCGGACGGAGCGGCGGACGTCGCTCGGACCGGTCCCGGCACCCCGGGGTACCCGCCACGACGCGCCGTAGAAGCTGGGATGAATCTGTTCCGAACATGGGTCTTCTCCTTGGTGTTGATTGAGCAGAAGCTTCAGCGTCGCGCTCGCCCCAGGATGCCCTGGTTATGCAGGCGGTGGCCGATGTCGGCGATGTTCTTCTCGCCGATCCGCAAGGAATCCGGATTGGTGTGCACCGAGTAGTGTCCAGTCACCAGGTCGTAGGGATGCTTGACGGCGGAGCCCAGTACGAAGCCCGCATCCGTGAGAGCCTCGAACTCGATCGGCCGGTCGCTCTCCTCGAACACGGCGAGTTCGCCGGTCGATACGCGTTCGGGCGTTGCGATGTCTCCTTCGTGCGAAGCGATCCAAGCGACGTCGTGGCCCTTCGCCGGATGGAAGGTCCAGCCCTCGCCCGCCTTCAGCCGCACGTCGAGATAGGTGATGCCGGTGGGCGATCCGACGATGCTCTTCACGCCGTCGTATTCACCCGCGATCACACGCGCGGGACCGGCGGAGCGGAATTCGGAGGCGCCGAGATACTGGCTTTCGGGTTCGGCAAGCTCCAGTTCGGGCGGCATCGCGACCCAGAGCTGGAAGCCCTTGATCCGCTCGCTGCCGAACATTCCGCCGGTGTGCCAGACGCCGCTGCCGGCGCGCATCCACTCGACGCCGCCGGTGTCGATGACGCCTTCGCGGCCGGTGGTCTCCTTGTAGAACGCCTGGCCCGACGGGATCAGGGTCAGCGTCGCAATTCCGGAATGGGGATGAAAGCCGAATTCCGGGGCCGACGCCGGGGTCGGCGTCGAAGTGGTCGAGAAACACGAACGGCTTGATCCGTTCGCCGATGTCGCCCGGGCTGACCAGCCGGGCGATGCGGCCGTGCGAGTGTCCACGCGTGCGAAGGGCAATTCGTCGTGAGAGGGGTTCTGCGTGGGTCGGGCGCGTGAACACTGCATCGGTCGTCATTGTGGTTCTCCTGGATGATGTGGGTCGCGTAGCGGGGTTCAGCCCTTCACGCGCTCGATCAGGTCGGCCAGTTCATCCCGGCGCAGATAGACGACGGTGGCATTGAGCAGGCCCAGGACGATCGCCGGGACCGGGCTGGTATGCAGCACGAACAGGTGGGCCGTCGTTGCACCGATCATGGTGGCGCCGAGCAGCAGGCCGGCGGCCGAAGCCAGGCCGGGGACGAGGAGGGCGACTGCACCCGCCACTTCCACGGCGCCGGTCACGAAGCGGAACCACTGTCCGATACCGATTTGTGCGAACAGGTCGACCATAAAAGACACGCTGGTCAGCTTGGCGACGCCTGCGGCGAGGAACGCTGCCGCCAGCACGCCTTGCAGCGACCAGGCACCGATGCGGCGGGAGGGACGGGCGGTGTGGATGGATGCGACACTCATGTTGGGCTCCTTGGGTTGAGGTTGAAGTCGAAAGCCATGCGAACCTAGAAGCCGTCCGTCCTTTGCAGAACCCGATTTATTTCGATGATATCCATCGGCGGTGCCGATGGATGGAAAGATAGGGTGCCCGTTCCGAACGCGCAACGGTGCGCTTGTGACGCCGACCTTCGCCGGCTCACCCGGTGCCTAGCGGACGTTGGTCGATCCAGCGACCGTCAGCTTCCGCTGCGCGAAGTACCAGCGGTCGTCCTTCTTCATGAACCGGTCGAGGTACCGGATAGAAGCGATCATCAGACTTCGGCCGGCACCCTCGACCTTCACGTGATGCGCGAGGCAGTAGGATACGCCCGTTGCCGTTTCCCCCTCCCACGCAACCGTGCTCTGGCCGTTGAAGTGCGTCGCGGCCTCATAGGTGCCGAGGTTCTCGAAGACGGGGCGCAGACCTTCGCGACCGCGGATCTCCTGCGAGACCTCGTCGGACGCCGATATCAGCGCCGATGGCGACTTCGGGTGATCCAGTTCACCCTAAGCCATTTTTGATTGACCGCTTCTGGCGCAAAGCGGCCATTCCAAACATCGGCTGCGTCCGGTGCGGGCGTGCTACGAGATCGCAATGATCTCAAGCTCTTTATCGGATGAACCGACTACATCCCCAACAGCTTTGCCCATCAGAAGCGTTGCCACTGGAGATATCAAGGAAATAGAGCCGACCTTGGGGTCCGCTTCGTCCTCTCCCACGATACGATATTTTTGTACGCGCCCGTCGTCGCGCCTGAAAGTCACCGTGCTCCCAAAGGCAACGGTGTCAGTCGACGCAGGATTGGTGATGACCTGAGCCGTCCGAACTCTCGCCGCAAAATAGCGCGCATCCCGCAAGGGGGTTGCCGCTTGCCGCCGTCGTTCATTAACGTCTTCGATCTTCTGCGCCGTCTGGTATGCCTCGCGCGCCTGATGGAGTTGAAATTCCAAAGCCTTTAATCCCGCTTCCGTAACAAGGTTCGGGTGAAGTGAAACCGGGCGGTCGGGTAGCAGAATCTCCGACGCGGTTTCGGCACTGTCTTCCTTAGTGAAGGCAACGCTCAAGCTCGGCCTCCTTTTAGGTGAGATATGCTAGAATATGGATGGTCAGTGATAAGAGCGCGGACTCGTCAAAGGAACTGTAGCACAATGCTCAGCGGCTTTTGCGGATCACATATCGCAGAGCGAGGCGGGATTCATGCTCAAGTTACCTCGTTTGTGTATTATTTGGATCGAGAGGTCGCTCGCTCCTGGCGCAAAGCGGTCTTAAGGCGACGATATGGAGCGCGTCGAGCCGGAAGAGCTTTTTTGGCAGGATGCGCTTACGGATCAATGAGGACGCCCGGGTTGAGCATGCCTTGCGGATCTAATTCGCGCTTGGCCCCCCTTAGTGCGGCGGCGAAAAGCTCCGGCCGCTGTCGGTCGTACCAGGGTCTGTGATCGCGACCGACGGCATGATGATGCGTGATGGTGCCGCCTGCCGCGATCAGCGCGTCGCTCGCC
>Ga0066789_10001064_pt1 | contig 11752 bp, 11 predicted proteins | sample OrgsoiDNA2013049_FD_70960 | JGI IMG/M metagenome (GOLD analysis project Ga0066789, IMG submission 70960) | Permafrost soil microbial communities from the Arctic, to analyse light accelerated degradation of dissolved organic matter (DOM) -... | ecosystem: Environmental > Terrestrial > Soil >...
TGTTGGCGGGATGCACTGTCGTTCTGGTCGTCATGGCATGCCTCATGGCGCAGCCGGGTGCGACTTACTTGAAAGAAATATATGTGCGGAATTTGGCTGCGCTTCGTTATATCACAGGCTTCCACGAACCGCCGTGACGAGCTGTGAGCCTAGTGCATGCTCACAACGGCGTCGGTCTTTTTCGGGCGCTGCATGAGGTAGGGGAGTGGGATGAGGCAGGCGGTGAGGATGACGAGCGCCCACACGGTGTCAACGTAGGCAAGGGTGGCGGCCTGTTGCTGCATCATGCGGTAGAGTTGCGCCGCGCCGTGCTGCATCGCGTCCGGCATAGCCATGCCGGCGTGGTGGTATGCGCCTGCGAGGCCCGCAACCATGCGGTCGTAGGCGGGCGATCCGGGTACCATGTGTGCTGTGAGGGTGGACTCATGGGACTGGGTACGGCGCACCAGCATGGTGGTGACAAAGGATATGCCGACGCTGCCACCCACGTTGCGCATCAGGGAATTCATTCCGCTCACTTCGTTGTACTTGCTCTGCGGAATTCCGATGTAGCACATGGTGTTGATGGGAACGAAGAGGAAAGGCAGGCCGCAGGCTATCACGGCGCGCCAGCTTACGGCGGTGGCGAAATTGACTCCCAGGTTGAGGTTGGTCATGCGGAAGAGACCAATGGTCGTGAGGATGAATCCGCACATGACAATGAAGCGTGGGTCGAGCTTGGTACTGATGAATCCGGAGACGGGAAAGAGCACCATGAGCACCAGGCCGCCGATGGAGAGCGCGAGGCCGGATTGCTCCGCGGTGTAGCCCATGAGCTGCTGCAGAAACTGCGGGATCATGACGGTGGAGGAGTAGAGCGACGCGCCCACCATGAACATCACGATCTGCGTCATGGTGAAGTTGCGTTTTTTGAAGAGACGCAGATCGACGATGGGATGATCCGTCGTCAGTTCGCGCGAGATGAAGACGACAATGCCCACAGCGGCGGCGACGGCGCAACCAATGATGAAGCGCGAACTGAACCAGTCGTCTTCCTGGCCCTTGTCCAGCATCATCTGCAGGCCGCCGATGGCGACGACCAGCAGGCCCAGGCCCCAATAGTCGACGGGAACGCGCTTCTTCTTTTCCATTTCGACGTAGGGCGGATCTTCCACCAGCTTTCGCGTGAAGTATAGCGACACAATGCCGACGGGAATGTTGAGAAAGAAGATCCAGCGCCAGCTGTAGTTGTCGGTGATCCAGCCGCCGACGGTGGGCCCGATGGCGGGCGCCAGCACCACGGCCATGCCGTAAACGGCGAAGGCCATACTTCGTTTAGCGGGCGGGAAGGTGTCGGCAAGAATGGACTGCTCGCTGGGCTGCAATCCTCCCCCGGCCGCGCCCTGGATAACGCGGAAGAGTACGAGCATGCCGAGCGAAGGCGCTAATCCGCAGAGGAACGAACTGATCGTGAACAGGAAGACGCAGCTCATGTAGAAGCGCTTGCGTCCGATGCGGTTGGAGATCCATCCGCTGATGGGCAGAATGACCGCATTCGCTACCAGGTATGAGGTGAGCACCCAGGTTCCTTCGTCGATGGTAGCGGCCAGGTTTCCCGCGATGTGCGGCAGGGCGACGTTGGCGATGGAGGAGTCGAGCGCCTCCATGAAGGTGGCCAGCGTGACCGTGATGGCGATCAGCCAGGGATTTGCGCGCGGCTTCCACGTGTCATGGAAAGACAGCGGGGCACTTTGATCCGCGGTGGCCGTGGCAGACGCCAAGCAAACTCCTGTCGTTGTGGAAATACGAGTGATTCTGGCTTCAGATCGCTATTTTCTTTATACGCGAATGACGCGCTCGAAGAGGAATACTCGCCCGCCTGTCACAGACAAATACAAGAAGGGCAAGCGGGCGCGGTATTATCGCTAGCAAAGATGAGAAATGCAGGTGCGATGGGGATAACAGGTGCAGCCGGGCTAGTGGAGCGGGTCCGCGAGGGGGATGTGCGTGCGCTGGCCCGCGCCATTTCGCTGGTGGAGAACGAGTCGCCGTTGCGAGCGCAGATTCTCGCCTCCTGCTTTCCTTATTCGGGCAATGCCCTGCGCGTCGGCATCACAGGCTCGCCCGGTTCCGGGAAAAGCACGCTGGTCGACGGACTGGTGCATGTGCTGCGCGGTCAGGGAAAGACGGTGGGCGTGCTGGCAGTCGATCCCACCAGTCCTTACACTGGCGGTGCGATTCTGGGTGACCGCATCCGCATGCAGGATCACTCGAACGACGGCGGCCTTTACCTGCGCAGCATGGCAACCCGCGGCGCACTGGGTGGACTGGCGCGGGCGACGGCAGATGTGGCGTCGGTGATCGAAGCCAGCGGCAAGGATGTGCTGCTGATTGAGACGGTAGGCGTGGGCCAGGATGAAGTCGACATTGTGCGGCTGGCCGATGTCACCGTGGTGGTGCTGGTGCCCGGCATGGGAGACGATGTGCAGAGCATCAAAGCGGGCATCATGGAGATCGCCGACATCTTCGTCGTCAACAAGAGCGACCGCGACGGGGCGGACCGGGTAGAGAAGGAGATCCGCGCGATGCAGTCGCTGGCATCGCAGCATGGCGACTGGGTGCCCCCCATTGTGCGCACCGTAGCCAGCGCGGGCGAAGGCATAGCGGAACTTATGGCCGTCATCGAGAAATTTGGCCGGTGGCTCGACAAGGACGACCGTGGTCGGGCGCGGCGCCGTGCATTTTGGAGCGAGCGCCTGAGGGAGATGATGCGTCATGAATTCATGAGGGAGATGCGCCAGCGCGGATTCAGCGAAGAGGGGCTGGCATACTACGCCGGCGAGGTCGAGGCGGGCAGGGAGAATCCCTTCGAGCTTGTGCCCAGGCTGGTGGGGCAGGCGTTTGACGAAGACTCAGACAAATACCGGGACGGGCCATGAAGAAATATCCACTGAATTCGGCCACGATCGATCACCTGGGAATCGCGGTGAAGAGTTTGGCGGAAGCCAAGGTCCTCTACTCGCTGCTTGGTCTGGAGATCAGCGAAGAGGAGGTCGTGGAGCGGGAGCAGGTTCGTCTGGCCATGGTGCAACTGGGAGAGAGTCGGATCGAGCTGCTGGAGCCGCTGGGGGAGGATTCCCCGGTGGGCCGCTTTCTGAAGAAGCGTGGCGAAGGCCTACACCATGTTGCGATCCACGTGGACGACATTGAGGCCAAGCTGGCTGAGTTGAAGAGTCAAGGCGTCAGCCTGGTGACGGATCGGGTACAAGCGGGGGCTGGTGGGCACCTGTATTTCTTTGTGCATCCGAGGAGTGCGGGTGGGGTGCTACTGGAGATATGTTCGGAGGCTAAGTGATTCTAATTATTGACACTTGCGGCGCCGAGGGCGGCGTCGCTCTGGTGCAAGTAGAGGCCGATAGGGGCACTTTTGTGCAGGAAACGGCCATTGCGGGACGTACTTTTGCCTCGGAGCTGGTTCCGGCTATTTCGGATTTGCTTGATGGGGCAGAGCTAAAGCCTGCGGAGATGGAGGCGGTTGCGGTGGTTTCGGGTCCGGGCAGCTTTACCGGGGTCAGGATCGGCGTGAGCGCGGCGAAGGCGCTGGCGGAGGCCAACTCGATCCCACTGATTGCAATATCGCGGCTGGAAGTGCTGGTTCGGCTCTCGGGGTTTATGGGGCGGGTGTTAGCGGTTTTTGAGGCGGGGAGGGGTGAGTTTTATGGCGGCCTCTACGAGGACGGGAAGTGCCTGCGCGAGATGCTGATGACGCTTGAGCAGGTGGAAGAGGCGGCGACGGAAATGTCCACGCAGGTGGTGGTTTGCGAGGTGCGGGCGGAGACGGCGCTGGCGGCGTTCAGTCCCACGCGTCTGCCCGCGCCTATGCCGGGGGATGCGATTTCGATCGTGACGGAACGATGGCAGGGGAGGCGTTTTGAGGATGTCGCTGGGCTGGACGGAAATTATCTACGGCGCTCCGATGCCGAGATATTTCTGAAAGATGGCCGCGGCCAGGTGGCTGCGAATGGCGCTGGAAAGTCCAAAAATGCCAGGTAGGGATCTCTCGGGGGTGGTGATGCGCTCCCTGCAAGAGGGGGACCTGGCTGCCGTGGTGGATTTGGAGCGGACGACGCCGGGTGCTCCGCATTGGAGCGTCAAGGATTACCAGGATTGCCTGGGCGGGACGCAGGCGACGCTGCTGCGCCGGGCGTGGATAGCAGAACGGGCAGGGCGCGTGATCGGCTTCGCCGTGGTGCGGGAGGTGGCTCTGGACGGAGTGCTGGACGGAGCACTTGAGTGTGAACTGGAGTCCATAGTGGTGGGTGCCGAGGAGCAGCGCTGTGGCGTCGGAGGCGCGCTTCTGAGCACGATTATCGACAGTCTGAAATCCACAGGGGCCGCGATTCTCATGCTCGAAGTGAGGGCATCCAATCAAGCAGCGGTGCGGCTTTATGAGCGTGCCGGGATGGTGAAGGTCGGGGCCAGACCGGGGTATTACAGCGGGCCGCTGGAGGACGCGATTTTGATGCAAATGGAGTTCTGAGAGGAGTTCCGGTTTTGCACAGAATTGTTCCAAAAAACGGGATTGCCGACCGCGATTTGGAGTGGTAGCTTGATGAGTCCTAATGAAAGTGGAGGTATCCGCATGGATGTAGAAATCGATGGACAGAGTCTCAGCGTAGAATTACGCCGCCTGGAGCAGGAACACCACAACTACGCTGAGATGCTCGAAAGTCTGATGCACAAACCCTACCTTTCTGAAGATGACAAGATTGAAGAGATACGGTTGAAGAAGCTCAAACTTCGTTTGAAGGACGAGATGACGAAGAAGCGGAATCAACACCAGGCACTCTACCCGGCCTAATTCCGCGATTGAAGTAGATGTTCGGCTCTCAACTACCCGGATTGCCCCGGCCAGCAGCAGGGACTGTGCCTGCAAAGCATGCACACAAAAGGGTATGGCCTCTATAATCGTGTGAGGTTCTCCCTATGGTGCGTGACGGCTATTATTACGGATTCGGTCTGCTTGTGGTTGCCGCGCTGGTGCATGTTCTGACAGGCGGCTGGGGCTGGGTCTGGATCCCTGTGCTCCTGGCAGTATTTTTCCTCTGGTTTTTTCGCGATCCGCGGCGCGCCATTCCCGATGGGCCGGGGCTGATTGTTTCTCCTGGCGATGGGAAGGTTACGGAGATCGCCCGGATTGAGACCCCTGATGGTCCCCGGCAGCGAATCAGCATTTTTCTGAGCGTCTTCGATGTACACGTGAACCGCACGCCGATTGCAGGAACGCTGCGCCAGGTGCGGTATCAGAAGGGCAAATATCTGAACGCGATGAATCCCGCCTCGGCCGAACAGAACGAACAGAATGTTGTGGTGGTGGATGGGGAGGGCGTCGAAGTCGTTTTCAAGCAGATCGCCGGACTGCTGGCGAGGCGCATCGTTTTCAATTACAAGGCAGGCGACAGGTTGGAACGGGGCCAGCGCGTGGGCCTGATCAAGTTTGGCTCGCGGGTGGACGTGATGCTGCCGGCAGCGGCGAAGGTGCTTGTGGCCAAGGGCGACCGGGTGAAGGGCGGAGCTTCCGTGCTCGCGCAATTTTCTCTTGAGGGCACGAAGAAGCCACCGATGGAAGCATCACTGGAGGTATTGGTTTGAATACCGTCGGCGGTCGTTCGCAGCGGTTGCGCCGGGGCATGTATATCATCCCGTCCGTCTTTACCTCCGGCAATATTGCCGCCGGCTATTTTGCGATTACGCAGTGCCTGCAGGGTTCTGCCGCGGCGCCGCACCATTTTGACTACGCGGCGCTGGCGATCGGCTTCGCGATCCCGTTTGACGCGCTGGATGGACGCATTGCGCGCATGACGAACACGACGAGCGAGTTTGGCAAGGAACTGGATTCGCTTGCCGACGTCATCACCTTCGGTGTTGCACCCAGCATCCTTGCGTTCACCTGGGGCTTCAGCATGCTGCCGGAGACGATGGATCCGCTGATTCGCCAGAAGCTTATAGAGTTTGGTGCGTTTCTCTGCTTCCTCTTCCTGATGTGCGGAGCGGGGAGGCTGGCGCGCTTCAACATCAGCCACAATCCGCAACCAAAGAATCCCGGAAGGCCCGGGCGCAAATATTTTGTGGGCATGCCGATTCCGGCGGCGGCGGGCGCGATTGCGTCGGTGGTACACCTCTTCCACGGCAATCCGATTTTCAACTGGTGGCTGGCGATAACGTGGATGGTGCTGGTAGGCCTGCTGGGTTTCCTGATGGTAAGCACGTGGCGCTTCTGGAGCGGCAAGGAGATCAATCTTTCCAAGCGACATCCTTTCCAGGGACTGATCCTGGCCAGCGCGATTATCTATGCGATTGCAAGGTTCTCCCATGAAGTTCTCTTTTTGATCGCGTTCGTTTACATGTTCTCCGGTATTTTTGCGCGCATGGCCTATTCGTGGCAGCGTGCGCGGCACTCGGGCGGCACTCACGTTTCCAACCCCACCACCTCGACGCCAGAATGACAGTCCCCTATCGCATAGCAGTAGTTGGAGCCGCCTCACTCAGCGGCAAAGAGGTGAACGAAGAGCTGGCGGAGTCGAGCTTTGCCGCCTCGGATTTTGTGTTGCTCGATGATGAAGAGGCTCTTGGGCAACTGGAGACGGTGGGCGATGAAGTGACCATCGTGCAGCGGATTGAGCCAGACTCGTTTGAGCAGGTGGATTTTACTTTCTTCTGCGGCAGCCGCGAGTTGACGCGCAAGCACTGGAAGGCGGCGCAACGGGCAGGCAGCAGCATCATCGATATGACGCGCGCATTGGAGAAGGAGCGCGGGGTGCTGGTTCGAGCGCCGTGGGTGCGGGACGAGATGAACGGGGCGGCCTCAAAGGAATCGCCTGACCTGCATACGCCTGCCGTGATTCCTGCGCATCCGGCTGCGGTAGCGCTGGCGCTGCTGATGCTGAGGCTGAAGAATCTTGGCGCGGTACACAGCGCCGCAGTGACGATGCTGGAGCCAGCGTCAGAATATGGCCGCGCCGCAATGGACGAACTGCATCAGCAGACGGTGAGCCTGCTTTCGTTCCAGAGCCTGCCGCGAGAGTTCTACGATACGCAGGTGGCCTTCAATCTTGCGCCTGTGCTGGGCGAAGGGGCGAAGCTGAACCTGAGCGAAACAGAGGCTACGGTACGGCGGCACTACGCGCATCTTTCCGGTGGCAAGCTGCCACCACTTGCGTTGCAGGTGATCCATGCTCCCGTCTTTCATGGGCATGCTTTTTCCATCGCCATTGAGATGGAGCAGCCGGTGTTGCTGGAAGATGTGGAGACGGCGTTAAGCGGGGACCACGTGGATGTAGTGCTGGGTGACGCAGATGCGCCGAGCAACCTGACCACTGCGGGCCAGGAAGAAGTAATGGTCCGGCTGCGCGGAGAAGATGGTCCGCGCTCGCAGCGCTTCTGGATGTGGGCGGCGATGGATAATCTGAAATTCGCGGCGGCGAATGCGGTGGCGTGCGCGCTGGAACTGCGCAGGCTGCGGCCGCAGGGCCAGGTCCAGTAAGCGCCTGCTCAATCTCACCATGGGTGGCTGCTATTCTTCTGCGAACTCCAACGCGAAGAAGCCTTAGCTGCGCACTTTCCAATCCGCATATTGCTTGAGGATGAAGTTGTCGGTCATACCGGCGATGTAGTCGGCTACGTAGCGCGGGGTGCCTTGCTCGTCGATCTCAGCCTCGTGGCCGGGTGGCATCAGGCCGGGATCCGCAACCCAGGCATCGAAGAGAGCGCGAACGATGCTGGCAGCCGCGTGCTGATCGCGCAGCAGATCTTCGCACTGGTAGAGGTTGCGGTAGAGATAACTCTTGGCCTCCATGCGCTGCGCCTCTATTTCAGGGGTGAAGGCGACCAGCCGGGTGGGGGCGCTGCGGATCTCCGCGAGCGAATGAATTCCACTGCTGGTGACGTTATGTGCGGTTTGCTCGATCAGGTCGACTACAAGCGCATTCAGCATCCCCTTGAGAGCTTCGTTGAAGATGAGCTTCTCGTCGGCCTGCGGATACTGCTTCTCGACGGGGGCGTAGAAACGTTCGAAGATGCGGACATGGTCACGAACGTGGTTGAGTGTGAGGATTCCGGCTTCCATGCCGTCGTCGAGATCGGCGGTGAGGTAGGCGATTTCGTCGGCGAGATCGATGAGTTGCGCCTCCAGCGGAGGACGCTGGTCGAGGAAGTAGGCGGATAGCTCGGGGTGGTCTTCGACGGAGTAGTCGTGCGAGTGCTTGATGATGCCTTCGCGCACGCCGAGGGTGAGGTTGAGCCCGCGGAAGGCGACGTAGCGCCGCTCGAAGTATGCCACGATGCGCAGCGCATGCAAGTTGTGGTCGAAGCGCAGTCCGTGCTGGCGCAGGGCCTTGTCGAGGGCGGCTTCTCCGGCGTGGCCGAAGGGGGGATGGCCGATGTCGTGAACGAGAGCGAGAGACTCGGTGAGGTCTTCGTTAAGGCCGAGGGCGTTGGCGATGGTGCGCGCGATCTGCGCGACTTCCATGGTGTGGGTAAGGCGGCTGCGGAAATGGTCAGAGAAGCGGTTGGTGAAGACCTGCGTCTTGCCTGCGAGGCGGCGAAAGGCGCGCGCGTGGATGATGCGGGCGCGGTCACGCTGGAATGGGGAGCGAAAGAGGTGGGGCGGCTGGAAGTGTTCGCGGCGGGTGAGCGGCTCCTCGATGCCGTCTGGAACTCGACAGCCGACTGGCAGATGCACTAGCGGTGTCGAGGCAGCGGTCACGTTGAAGCCGATCTCCTTTCAGTTCTTGGCGGCTGCGGAGGGCGATCCTTTTGCCAGGCGAACGCGCGCACCTTCGAGCTTCTTTTCAACCTTGGCGACGTCGCCGGGCTCAGTGTCGCCTGGGCTCGATTTTCCATACTCCGACATCGCCAACTCCCATTGTGCGGCGGCTTCCTTGAGTCGTCCGGTCTTCTCGTAGATATCGCCCATGTGGTCGTGCACGGCGGGGTCGGTGGACATCCGCTCGAGGGCCTTGCGCACATTCTCTTCCGCGGGGCCGTACTGGCCGAGTTTGAAGTAGGCCCAGCCGAGCGAGTCAAGGTAAGCGCCGTTCTGGGGGTCGAGCTTGACGGCCTGCTGGATGATGCCGAGTGCCTCAGGGAGGCGCACGCCGCGGTCCGCGAGCATGTAGCCCAGGTAGTTCAGCGTCATGGCGTTGTTGGGATCGAGGGCGAGGATCTTGCGGAACTGGACTTCCGCGGCGTCGTACTCTTTTTGCCGTTCAGCAATGGTGCCGCGAAGGAAGTAGATGTAGATCTTGTCTTCCTGCCGGGTGGAGAGGGGCTCTGCTTTGTCGACGTACTCGGCGGCTTCCTTCCAGCGGCGCTGGCGGATATTGATCTGAGCGAGTTGCAGGTAGGTATCGCGATCTTCCGGGCTCCCGTTCAGCAGGGATTTCGCAATGGTCATGCCTTCGTCGTATTTGCCGGTGTCGGCGAGTTGCCCGGCCAGCATCAGCTTGATCTGGCGATCCTTGGGCATCTTCTGGGCCGCGTCCTGCGCGACTGCGGTCGCTTGAGCGTATTCGTGGGCATCGCGCAGTGTTTCCACCTTGGCCTGGTAGCCGCGAACTGCGAACTCTCCGCCCATGGCGATCATCTTGTCGCTGGTGTCGACGGCAAGCTGTGTCTTGTTCTGCTCGCGGTAAACGGTAGCCAGGCGCTCAAGGAAGATGGCGCGATTGTTCTTCTCCATGTCGGAGTATTGATTGTTGGCGTGAGTGGTGCTGGTGACGAGCGACTCGAGGATCTGGACGGCCTCGTCGTAGCGGCCCAGCGAATCGTAGAGCAGGGCCTCGTTGTAGCTGATTTCGAGCGAGTCCTTCTCCAGTCCCTTGGCCTTCTTAAGCGTGGTCAGCGACTGTTCGTACTTGCCCTGGCGGCGTTCGATCTCGGAGATGCGAAGGTAGGCCTGCGGGTCCTGGGGATCGCCGGCGGAAATGTCCTGATAGATTTTTAGGGCTTCGTCTAGCTGATTGTCGTTGAGCAGGCTCTGGCCCAGCGCGCGCTCCGCGTCGAGATTGTCAGGATCGGCGGAGAGAGCTCTCTGGTAGGCGGAGATGGCCTTTTTGTTGTCCTTGAGCTGGTCATAGGTCGAGCCGAGGGCGAACTCCATTTTGGCGCTGCGATCGTCGAGGGGCACAGCTTCAATGACGGCAACGGCACGCTGCAAATCGCCGGACTCGCCGTAGATGCGGGCGAGATTCAGCACCACGTCCTCGGAGTTGGGATCAATCTGCTGCGCTGTCTTGAACTGCTCCTCCGCCTTGGCGGTGTTGTGGCTGAGGGAATAGAGCTGGCCGAGGAGCAGGCGGTTCTCGATGTCCTTGGGATTGATCTCGACGATTTTGACGTATTCGGCAATCGCGAGGTCGAGCATTTTTTCCGACGGGGAATTATTCTGCACGTCGCCCAGCGAGCGCAGGTAGATGCGTCCCAGCAACTTGTGTGCTTCGAGGTCGTCGGGGTTCTTCTTGATCATTTCCTGGGCGGCGAGAACAGCGTCGCGAACGCGGCCAGTCTTGAAGTAGAGCTCCGCCAGTCCGTTGTTCAGATAGGGCGAATTGGGGTCGGCGTTGAGAGCGAGCTTGTACTCCTCAATCGCGCGGGTAGCGTACTCGGGGCGGCCGTAGGTAGTGGCCATTTCCTCGTAAGTATGCGCGAGAGTGAAGTGGTAGTAGGCATTGGCGCGATCCGGGATCTCAGGGGTGGCCTTGGCAGTCTCCGCCCGGAGGGGCAGGGCGAAGAGGGAGGCGGCCAGGATGAGCGCGAAGGCGGCGAGCCGTTTGGCGGGCTGCGCATACGAGGAGTGCACGGTTTGCTGCGGCATGGGGCTGGTCATTTTTGGGCAATCCTGCGACGAGCCATGTTTCCACGGCTGAAGTGTGCGGATCGTATTCGGTAGATAATCTCGCCCCGCTCTGAGAAGCACGTCGCTGCTTCTGTAAAGACGATTGTAACCCGTGAAAGGGTGCGGAGAGTTGAAGTTCCTTTGCAGGAGGCTGAAGCGGCTGGGGATTCAGCGGGATAGGGGCCGGGGCCCGGAATCCCCGGGGTGGGGCGGAAGCGATTTGGTGGGCAGGTGTCGGGGCTGATTCGGTATGGGCGCGCTTCCGAGTCATTTCGAGCGCGATTTGAAACGAGCGCGGGCAAAAAAGCGTATCAATTCTCTGAAGCATGAGGTTGAGATGTTTACCGGGTGGGAGCGTGATCAAAACGTGTTACGAGGCGTACCACTTTCTCTGGTGCCGATCTTCGCGACCATCTGCGTGGTTTCCCTACCTTGTCCCCTGGCGGCACAGTCCGCCCCGCCGGTTCAGGAATCAGGGATAGTGCTGCATGTTGAGACCCGCGAAGTTGTGATTGATGTGGTGGCGCGCGATGGCGACAATCGGCCGATCACGAATTTAGCTGTCAACGAATTCGAAGTTTACGATGTTCCCAAACATGCCGACAAGATTCAGCGCCGCATCCTGTATCTTCGCACTGTAGCGCCGGAGCGCAGGGATCGAGAGGAAGCGTCGGCCAGTGGCTTTCATGTAAGTTCAGGGGCGGTATGCGCACTGGACTACACACTTCATTACCAGATCGCCATACAGGCATCTGCGGAGCCCGGGTATCACACCGTTCTGGTGAAGACCACCCGTCCCCACGTCTCTGTCACTTTCCGCCGACAGTACTATGTTGGCCACACCCGGGAAAACGCCACGCCGAAAGACCTGAAACAGCT
>Ga0066789_10001065_pt1 | contig 11750 bp, 6 predicted proteins | sample OrgsoiDNA2013049_FD_70960 | JGI IMG/M metagenome (GOLD analysis project Ga0066789, IMG submission 70960) | Permafrost soil microbial communities from the Arctic, to analyse light accelerated degradation of dissolved organic matter (DOM) -... | ecosystem: Environmental > Terrestrial > Soil >...
TTTGATAGCGACAATACCAACCGGGACGCCCATATGATGGAGACGGTCGAAGGCGAAAAGTATCCCTGGGCCACAGTTCGCGCCAACCTGCCAGGATTCACTTTGCCGGCCAACGGAAGGAAGAAGATCACGGTGCAAGCCTCCGTCGAGCTCCACGGCGTATCGGTCACGCATCCTATCGATCTGACTGTCGAAACGAAAGACGGAAAAACGTTCCACGTCAGCTTCGAATTTCCGGAGAGCCTGACTGCACACAAGATAGAGCGCCCAAGCCTGCTGTTCGTGCCGGTCGACGACGAGATCAAGATCGTAGGTAACGCGGACGTCACGGCCAAGAGCTAGAAATCGTACGAAGACGGTCGTGCGCGGCAGTCAATAGCGACGCTGGCGTCGGCCATTGCTCTAGAATCATCGAACCTCTGAACTGACGCTGGCGCAGTCGGCGCAATAGCCCAGCCACACCCGCAGCATTGTGGCCAGACGGTCCGCTGAACAACGTCAAATGGCTGTCGCTATCGCCCCAGTTCTCGTGCAGGTGCGCATGCACGATGGGGACGTGGCTGCCAAGCCCGTCGAGGTACCGCAGATAATCATTACGCGTGCCTGCATAAAGATTCGCGTGTCCTATGTCGAAGCACAGTCCGACGCTGGGGGGCCCCTCTGTCTCAGTCCGCTGCACGGCCCAAAAGACGTCGTTGACCTCGTCGGGACTAACGAAGACTGTATTTTCGAGCGCCAGGATGATTCCCATCGGCTTCAGAATCTTCACCAAGGCCAAGGCAGCATTCGCGCACCCGTAGGCATCGCCCGATCCCAAGTGGAGGTTCAGAACCTTGGCTCCAAGGTCTCGGGCAAGGTCGATGTCGCGCATCAGCCCGCCCCACGTGCTTGAATCAAGCAGCTTCGCTTCGAGGGCGGCGTGGACGCTCAGGCGAATGCCTTTCTCTTGGGCCAGCCTACGGAAGCTTCGACGCTGCTCGGTCGTCACGTTATCCGCAGCCCATCCCCGACCGTTGGGGCCGCCGTCAGGGAAGAACTCGAAGGCCCCGAATCGGTGCTCGACTGCGAACCCGAAGGGATCGGAAAGCGGCGCAAAGAAGGCGGTCTGGTTCCCGATGAAAAAGCGGCAGTCTTCAGTCATCGTCAAGTCCCACTTGAGGTCGGGCTTGAAGCACGAAGAAGCGCCCGTTGGCATAAGCACCTTCGATGTCCTGCGGAGTGCCGAACACCTTTTCGACTGCAACGCCCACTTCTGTCATACCCTCGAGCACGCGCTTGCGGAGCTCTTCGTTCCACAGCAGGTCTTCATTTTCATAGTCCAGCACAACCTGTCGCGCCTGCGGCAGCATCACGCTGTCGTAGAGGCCGGCGCCCGCGAAACCCGCCAAGTCCTCGGCGCTCGTATCCGAACGGAAAATCAGACCCTGCCCGAACAAGCCGAGGGTCTTACTAGGAAAGGAAGTGATGTGCGTCGTGCCCCTGCTGCGTTGGTGGCGAAAGCCGAAGGCGCGGCCCGGATGATTGCCGACCAAGGTTTCGCCCAAACCAAGCACGACCTCGCCTACCAGATCGTCGCGATCGCCCGTGATCGGATTGGCGGTGTGAAGCACGAAAGCATAGTCCGCGGGAACCACTTGCTCGACCAGGACCGCCATCGCGAGGCTTTCGTCGGCGAAGCCCATGGAACGCCGACTCAGATAGGCGCGCTCGTTCCATTTCGACGCCCAAACCTGCTTGATGCACATCCATGCGTCGGCGAATGAAGTCGGCCACGCGAACTTTGCCTCGACCATGACCTTGCGTAGCTCGGCCACAAGTTCTGGCGGGGCCTCCAGCTGCAAGGTCAACCGGCGCAGCTCGGAAAGAATCGAGGACGACTTCCCATCCGCGCCGCGCAGCTCGGCGACCAATTCATGGTGTCGGTTAGCCGGCGACCGGTTGGAAGAATCATCGAGCACGCGTTCGCATACACCGTAGGGAAGTGCGATGCCGGCGGGGACATGGATCCAGTCCGGCACGCGACCGCGCAATTCCTTGAGGTTGCGCGACTTGGCGCCCACGTTGTTGTCGTCGAAGGCATGCTCGGGCGTCGCGTACTCGCTGGCCGTGCACCGGGCTATGACAGAGGGCAGGACCCTGATGGGCCTCGGCGAAAGTTGCGCCGAAGGTTGCCCCGCTTCGGTCACGATGTCCCCTTCAGCGGTCACCGAAAGCCGAATCCATTGGCCCTGTGTTTCGCGCAATTCGGCCAATCGGGCGGCATCCCAGCCGGTGGCCAACAATATCCTGGCGTTACGCGCTCTCACTGCAATATGTGCCATGAGATCCAGCGGTGACTTTGTCAGCACCGCAACGACGCCCGCTGGGATGTCTTCTTCGCCAGAAATCCGCTCGGCGACCAAAATCGTGCTGACGTCGAACGACCTTCCCTGAATCTCCGACAATGAGCCGCAGGTCTGTGCCATTCCCTCGACACGGCCTGTTCCTCGACTGACCACCTGCCAATGACCAAGCTTGGCAGTCTGCCGCAGTACCTCGTCGAGCTTACGCATGAGAGCCGAAGCAGCGAGCTCGAAGCGACCCCGCAACACCTCTTCGGAAAACAATTCTAGGGTCCATTTTGCGGCTCCGAATGCTGTCCCTAAATACTCGGCCAGCGGCTGAATCAGGTGCGCATCGGCATCCGTGATGCGGACCAATTCGCGGCGAATGCGCTCAAGCACGGCCTGGGCGTGCAAGGACCATTCATGACCGCTGCGTGGAAGTGTCAGCAGACGTTTCAAGTGTCGCAAGGACAGGGAGAATTCCTCGCTCTTACGAAGGCAGACCAGATTGCGTAGCGCAAGCGTGGTCCAATCGAGTAGCTCGTCGAAGGACAGCGATTCGTGCAGGTTGCGCTCGACCAAATTGCGAAGGGAATCTTCGAGTGCAAGGTCGAGGTATAAGAGCTCGCGCAATCCCGCGCGTGGCTTTTCGAGCTGTGCGGTCAGAATCTCCCGTGCCTGCGTAGTGGACTGAAACAGCCAACCACGCGCTTGGCGATCGTCGCGGCCGTGCCAGATGCCGTCGAGCAGCTGCCGGGTCGGCTCGTCGAGGAATTCGCGGGCCGCCTGAAGCGAGGTGCCGAGGTCGCTCGCCGAGTGGACGCGGCGCAAAATGCCCAGGAACTCGCCGAAATCGTGCACCAGGGCATCGCGAAGGTGGGGAATGAAATCGGGCTGACTGCGGATAGGGCGGTCGAAGCCGAGCAAGCGCTCGCGGCTGACGCCGGCAGCTTCGCACACCTTGTAGAACACCGACGGGTCGCCGTTGCTACGAAGAAATTCGAGGTAGGCCTCGCACACCACCACGTCGTCGGGCGTGGTGTTGTTGTGCAACTTTTGGTGCCACTCTTCGAGAAAATGCCCCGCGACCTCCTTGACGTGATGGCGATGCATGATCTCGAGAATGCCGTCGCGAACCCGCTGTCCGTCGCCCCCGCGCCCAAGCGTGGTCGCTAGCATGCGCACAATCGGCCGGGTTTTCTCGTCAGAGCGCGCGAATCGTTCGGCCAACTTCAAGGTCAGTCGGTCTTGGGCATGAGCCAATTCGCGCGGCTGGGTGTTGTAATGGCGCTGCCAGTCGAGCTGCCGAATAGCCGAGAAGCGCAACCAAACGAAGAGCAGGGCCAGCCCGGTCACGTCGTCGTTCGGCACGCGATCCAGAAGATCCCAGGCCAGGTTGAACCGGTGCATAAGCGTCCACGAGCTGCGACTGGTTTCGTGCTCGACAATCTCGTCGGCAAGCTTGGTCAACGCCGGGTCGTCCATCAGATTCCGAGTGGAATGGGCCGCGAGAGCCACATAGAAGTCTCGACCGCGATCTTTCCACCATTTGTCGGCTTCTGACTGCCGCAGGACGAAGGTCAGAGCAGGCGACGCCTTGGCCGCTGGCAAATCGATGCGTAGGGTGCGCAACTCGTGGTCGTCCCTATCGTCTTTGAAGGGCGTTTCCACTGCGGTTTCGGTCGCCTGCCGGGTCCCGGGCGGCCAGAGGTCTTCGGACGGCAAAAGCCACTCTCGACGATTGCTCGCGACGCCCCAGTAGAGAAAAAGTGGTCCTTGCACATCGGTGGCGAGGGCGAGGGTGACGCTCGACTCCGACGAGCGAATTGCCACCGCAAGCTCGTACCCGTCATCGAGGGAGTGGAATGCCATCGAAGTCGACGCCGCTTCACCGCCAGCCAGCGCTTGTGCTGCCACGGCCGGGACTCGGACACGTGGGCGGGACGGCAAGACAATACGGTAGTTGCGGCCCTGATTACTTTCCCAGCGGGACGTCTTCGGATCGAAGAGCACGAAGTCCAAAGAGCCGAACCGCCATGCCGACTGGAGTCGTATGGCGACGAGCCCGTCGCCCAGCGGCGTATCCACCGCTTGAACACTTGGCGTCGAGCCGGACGGCCACGCAGCTTGAGGCGGTCTTTGCCAGGAACCTCCGCCAACTGGTACCGCTCCCCAGTGAAAGACGCACGCCGGACCGGCTTCTTTCTTGACTGAAACCTCGACGATCTGGTTCGTAGTTTGGACGGTCACTCGCAGCACGACGCCGTTTCCGGCGGCGATTCTTTCCACTGTCACGCTGTCTGCCATAGGAAACACACAACCTATAGTCCCGACGCGATGGCGTCCATCCTTTCTAGCCACAACGCAACGGCGGATGATGCTTGCGCGGTCGAATGCAATGCCACCAGCGCAATTCGACGAGGCTGCTGCTCGCTGGCGGATCAGGTGGTTGCCACAGAACGGAAGGGGCGATGCGCGTGAATGGCTTGGCAGGATGACTTGGCACCAGGAATGCTAGCTCCTTTCAGGTTCGCCCGCGTTGCCTCCAAGACGCGGCAATCTATAGACGAGATACGAGGTAGCCCTGGGAGGGGCTTTGACAGCTTGCAAAGGACACCACGGTGACCAGCATGCCTAAGGCCGATAGCGCGCCAATCGTCGAGGCGTCGCATCCGGCCCTGCTGTCTATCCAGGCGCCGGAAGGCCGGCCTTCCGATAGCCGCGACGAAGGTGGGCTGGTCGCATTGCCCCACGACATGCCGAAAGTGCCCGGCGTCGCGTACAGACCTAGACTCGTTTCGTTCGAGTTCGCGGAGGACTTGCAGGTTCGTTTGAGTAACGAGCCGGAAGGGCGCACGCTTGTTCTGACCGGTCGCGAGCGCGTTCAGATCAAGGCTCGCGATGCCACCGAAGAGCGGCTGCTGGCGATCTGGCGCAACCTCCTGCGTACGGACGCCATTGGCGTGGAAGACAGTTTCTTCGACGTGGGCGGCAATTCGCTCTCGACGGTCAATTTGAAGCGTCGAGAGCGAAAGACAATTCGGCAAACCTCTGCCGCTCTCGACGCTTCTGACGGAGCCCACGGTTGCAGCACTAGCGCGCCTGCTGCGCGATTCCCCGGCCGGTCAGCGCCCTACGGTCGTGACTTTGCACGAGGGCGGAAAGCAGCCGCCGATCTTTTTTGTCCATGACGGTGAAGGCGAAATCTTGCCGTACCGAACACTGGCGATGAAACTCGGCAGTGGGCATCCGGTCTACGGCCTCCAACCGAAGGGCCGCGTGGACTATCCCATGCTTCATTCGCGGCTCGCCGACGTAGCCGACTACTACTGCGAGCAAATCCTGCGCATTCAGCCGCAGGGGCCCTATCTTTTGAGCGGTCTGTGTATCGGCGGCTTCATCGCGTTCGAAATCGCACGTCGCCTCCGGGGAGACGGACGCAAGGTAGCCATGGTGGCGCTTCTCGATGCGGCGCATGTGAAGGCGCGACCAAAGAGCATCACAGTCACGCGGCTCAAACGTTTTTCGACTGCCATGAAAAAAGAGCACCAGCGGGGCGCCGCCGAGCAGGCCGTTCATGTCCTGCGCCAGTCGTCGCGCAAAATCGGCAGGGTACTTAGCCACGAAGCTCGCGCGCGGCTCGCGAAAGTACAGAATCAAACCAAGATGCGCCTCTACCGGCTCTATCTCGACCACGGCTGGGAATTGCCATCCTTGTTGGCTCATATCCCAGTGCGGGTGGTGTTGCGCTTCGCCGAGAAGGAATATGTCGTTCCGGAGCCGTACGATGGCGAGGTTCTGCTGTTCCGTGCGACCCAGAAGAGCAGCGCCTTCGACGGCACGCTCATCGATGACACTCCGTATGTGGACTTGTTCCAGGACCGGCACCTCGGCTGGGAAGGAAGGACTACGCAAGGGTTCATTCCATTCGACATCCCCGCGGGGCACTCCAGCATGTTGCAAGAGCCGCACCAGCCTAAGTCGCACGGGTTAAGTTCCCCTGACGCGCCTATTGTGCGACCGGTGTAACGCTGAGCGTCGGATCGGGGACGTGCTTGACGGTGAGGGTGACCGAGTCTGACGTGAGTCCGGTCGACGTTGCCGCAATGGTGATGGTACCGGCTTTGTACGAGCGAAACTCGATGGCGGCCTGTCCATCTCGAACACCTTTTTCCAGCGCACCTCCCGTGAACGTGATCGAGCTTCCGGTGGGAAACATTCCGAGGCCCGAAGAATCGGTCAGCGTGATATCGGGCGTGTTGCTGATACGCACACCCGACGCGTCTTGCACTTCGACGATGAGGTGCGTGTCGCTACGTCCGTCATCCGTGATGGTGGAGTTGTCGGCGGTCAACTTGAGCTTCGCGGCGGTGCCAGGTGCAGGCCAAACGGGCGGGGCAATGCCCGCATAGTAGTTCCGATAGAAATAGTAGCGGCGCAAAGGCAACCGGGCGTGATCGATGAAGCCCATGTTGCCCATGTCCGGAGCGGAGGCGACGTTGTCTTGGTGCAAGGCGCTTCCGTGATGAAATGCACACCAGATACTGGCACCAGATCGCCACGCAAACTGCGTCGGCACGTTACCAGTGACGCCCAAGTCTGAATTGTAGCAACCGTCATACGTTCCCGGCCTATCGCCGGTGCAGCTACCGTATTCGGTCTGCATGTTGGGAACGCCCGGGTTGCGCACCCCGGCCTCGCCACCATTGTATCCGTTGACGTCCGCAATGTTCACGTAGTCGGCCCAGGTGCCGCCAAGACCGGCAGGTCTTGTGGGATCCGCCTGGTGCGTGGCTGTAATCATCTTCGCGAGAAGATCCTTGGTCTTCTGATTCACGGAAGCGGCGGTGAACTCGACTTCGTTCGCCATGCTCCAGATGATGACGCTGGGATGATTGCGATAGATTCGAATCATCTCCCCCAGCTGCGCCAGGACATTGGCTTCGAAGGGGGCTTGATCGGCGGAGCTCGGAGGATACGCACTGACGTCCCACGGAGATGTTCCCGGATCGGTCGAAGAAAAGTAGCCGGTTCCCCAGAAGTTCAATTCCGACCACAGACAAACTCCCAGTTGATCGGTGGCATCGTAAAACGCCGGATCGTGTGGATAGTGCGAGCCTCGGATGAAATTCATGCCGGCGTCCTTGATGAGCTTAACGTCACGGTAGGAGCCGCTATTGGTCGTTCCATCGCCCCAGCCGGCGTGATCCTGGTGCACGTCGGCTCCCTGAAGCCAAACATGCGTGCCAGTCATGAAGAAGCCGCTATCCTTGTCCCACTTCACGGTCCGAATACCGAGAGGCGAACTGTAATCGTCTACCAGAGTAGTGTCGTCGTAGACCTGTGTGTAGACACTGTAGAGGTATGGCGTCGTCGGGCTCCACAGGTGTGGATTGGCGATTTCGGTACTGTCCTGCACGAAGGTGGAAAGCGCTCCGGCCGCAACACTCTTGGTCGAGTCGAGCGTGGTAACGACGGCGCCGGAGGCGTCGAGGACCGTGGACTTGACGCGGCAGCTTTTGGCTGAGGGCGAATCGTTCTGGATCTCGGTCTGCACTTCAACAGTCGCGCTCGATGAAGACGCGTTCTTGGTGCTAACAAAGGTGCCGTAGAAGGGCACGTGCAAGGGATCGGTGACGACCATGGTGACGTCGCGATAAATGCCACCTGCGAAGATGTGCTCGCCCGCGCGAGGTGCCATCTGGGCATTCCAGGAACCATCGACCCGAACCGCAATGACATTGTCGCCGGCCTTCACGTTTGCGGAAATGTCGAACGTGAAGCCCGTATAGCCTCCCCTGTGCTCGCCCACCTGCACGCCATTGACGTAGACCTTGGAATATTGAAAAGCCGCCTCGAATTCGATGGCTACTCGCTTCTTCGCGTCAAGCACCGACTGATCCACAGTAATGTGTTTCCGGTACCAACCGACGTAGGGTGGGGTGGCAAACATCGTTCGCCAATACGGTTGCTCGAAGGAATGTGGTAGCTGAACTGGCTGCCATGCGGTATCGGCGAAGGTCGTCGCTTCCGCACCATTGACGTCCTGTTTGGTGAACTTCCAATCCTTGTTAATGACCTTGATCAGTCTTGCCGACACGGTACCGAGCGCACCACCGGAGCCGCCCGCGCCCGTGGCTCCGCCCGTTAGGGTGACGCCACCGGTTGCGGGCGCGCTGCCAGTTGACATTGCCCCACCGGTCGCCCCACCGGACGAGGGGACTCCGCCGTTGCCTCCCGTTCCGCCCGCAGCCACCAAGCCGCCCGAGGAATTGGTCCCCGCTCCGGTGCCAGTCCCTCCCGTCGATGGTGCGCCGCCGCTCGCTGCAATCGAGCCGCCCGCTTGCCCAGTGCCGCCTCGTCCTTGAATTCCGCTGCTGCCCAGCGAGCCACCCCCTTGCGGCCCGGCGTGGTTCTGCGAAGAGCCACAACCCAACCCCAAGCAGGCAAGAAGAACGAGGCTGAGTGCCGGCCTTCGCGACAGAACTTGATGCATGTTGAACATACGAGCTCCGGGTGATGATTCGACCAAGGTTGGCACAAGATACTCATGTGCGCGCCTCCGGTTTCTTCCAGAGCCTCCTTGCGTCGCTTATGTGCCGCAGCTGGTCGTCCCTTCGACCGCCTCCGGCCATGTTGGACCTTATTGAGCAAGGCCATGTATATTATTGAGCAATGGCCCCCAAGCCAACCGACTCGCGGATGTCGAGCCATTCAGCAGAGATCACGGCTGGATTGCGCGGTCTCCATCAGATTCGACGCTGTTTGGCGGGCGTAGGCGATCTGCCCGCATTTGTCTTGCGACATGATGTCCAGTCCGGCCGCATCGACTGGTGGGAGCTCCTCAGCGACGATCGTCGTCTGCGCCTCTATGACTTCGAATTTCGGTTCGGCATCGAGTCCGCCCGCGATGACTACCACCTCCGCAACATCAACCAAATTCGCGCGACCGGCCGACCCCAGGTGGCGTCCCTTTTCGGATACTGGGATTTGTATGTGCCTCTCGTCATGGAGCCGCAAGCGACCTTGCTGTTCTTCTGCGGGCAGTTCGCGAGGCAGCTTCCCACTGCGGAGAGTATTGCCAGCGCTTGGCGAGAAATTTCGGGACGTCAGCGATCGCTCGAAGACGAAACCTTTCGTCGGTGGGTCCGCTGCTGCCTCGCCGTACCTGTTCTCGACGATTCGATGGAGAAGGGGCTCGTCGAGCTCGGAGCTCTTCTGGGCGATCTCTTCGCCGGCGAATCGCCGCGCCTGGTGCAACGGAAGATCGAGAGGTTGCGTGCGCATGCATTCTTGCCCGTCATTCACGACGACAGCTGGGTCGATTCTTGTCTCGATGGGACTGGTCTTACGCGGCCGCCGTGGGGCCTTGACCGCTTCTTGGATGCGCGCATTGCCGAAGAGAGACAGCTTTCCTGCAAGCCTTCTCAGCTTGCCATCCTTGTCCCGCAGCCGAACGCATCCGCCGGTGATGATCTGCTTGCAGACTGGGTGCGCCGACACCACTTTCAATACTACGCGCGCAAGCTGGCGCACGCACTTCCTGACACCATCGCGGCGCCTCTCGGCGATCAGTCCGTGCTCTTGGCGCTCGCGCTCAATCCGACCGTTCGCGGCAATGCCCGAAGGGCGCATTTCGAAGAGCGTTGTCGGCGGCTACAATCGCAACTCGAACAACGCGGTTTTGATTCAGTCGCGGGATTGGGGGGCGAGGTCTCCCCCGGCCAGGCCCTTGGCTCCTGTTTTCGAAGTGCGGCGGCCGCGCTCGAAAGTGCCATTCGGCAGAAAAGAAGATTAGGACGGCCAATTACCGCTTCTCAAGTGGACATAGGCGACGCGATGGCGCGACTGGAGAAGCTCGCGCGGCATTTGAAGCATTCGATCGATATCCACCGCTTTGCCGATGTCGATACCGACATCACGCTCTATGCGCGCGACGTTCTCGCAATCGCGGGAGGTTCTCCGCAAGAGATGACGTTCTATTTTCTCGGCGTGCTGCGAGACAGCCTCATGAGCTTGGAGGGATTGGGCTTTGTCTCACCGGAGCAGCGGCATGCCCTCGAGCGACAATTTCTCGCTGAGCTCGCGGCGATCACGGAGCCCTCAAGACTTCTCACCGAATTCGATCGAGCCATTCGGCGAGTACTCCTGCTGCGAGCCGAGGGCAAACTAGCCGAACGCGACGAACGGCTGCGGACCACGGCCGAGTGGGCGCGACAGAACCTGGGGGCTGATGGGCTTCTCGAACAGTGTGCTCGACGGACGGGGCTTGCAGCGAGCAGCTTCCGACGTGTCTTTCAGCAGACCTATGGGGTGAGCTTCGGGCGTTGGTTACGGCAAGAGCGACTGGACCTCGCACGTGAAACGTTGGGGCAGTCTGAGCTTACCGTGACCGCCATCGCGCGAAGCGCAGGGTTTCACGAGATACACGCCTTCATTCGGTGCTTCAAGCAACGCTTCGGCCAGACGCCGTCGGCTTTTCGGGAAAATGCGATGGCTGCGGCCAACGGCGGCTCGGCGCGGCCCTCCACGTTGAGGCGAGGAAGGTCACCAGTCGATACGGCCTTGGCGGATGCTACGCCCGGATCTCGGCCTTCCCAGCCATGAGCTGGGAGGGGCGAGCTGCTTGCCGGGCAGGTGCGGACGCGCCTACTGAACTACTATCGCATCCACGGACACCGGCCCGGGGCCGCGATTCACGATGCTGATGGTATGTTTGCCCGAAGTCAGACCGGTGACCGCGCCCACCATCTGCTGGGCTTGCCGCCCGCCAGTCGCGGCGAGATCCGCCGTCGTGCCGGGTTGACCATCAATCTGAATGTCGATCTTTCCGGCGCCTGATTCCTTCGGGGCGTAGACCGAGACACCGGTGCCGGTGAACGTAGAAGTCCACGTGTCCCCGACAGTGCTGCTGGTGGTTAGATCGTTGTTGTAATCGCCAGTCGTAAGGCCGACTTTGCGTTGCCACCCGGGAGCTGCCGCGCCTGAATCGTCGTCGTTGAACCAGCCCTTGTCGTGGGTGATTTTCAAAACGCGTATCTTCGACGCCAGCTGCGAATCGGAAATCCCCGACAGCGCCGCCACCGATCCACCGGGAGTCACAGTCAGCCCTGTGGCGCTCTGTGAGAAGGTCACCGCCACCGTGGAGCCGAGCAGCTCGACTTTGGACACGGTTCCCAGGGTCGGCCCGCCCGACTTGAGCGCCGAGAGAGTGACCGCGCCGCCGTTCCAACCGAGAAGCGTGGCATAGACGTTGCCCTTGGCACGCGTATAGAGGACCGTATTGTCACCCCAGGCTTCGAACGGGCGGGACGCGTACACCGCTTCGCCGTTGACCGTTAGCCAGGCGCCGATGTCTTTGGCAATTTGCGTGCACTGAGTATCGAGATCTCCGCGGCCGTGCTGGGTGAGGTTGAGCAGCAAGCT
>Ga0066789_10001066_pt1 | contig 11744 bp, 7 predicted proteins | sample OrgsoiDNA2013049_FD_70960 | JGI IMG/M metagenome (GOLD analysis project Ga0066789, IMG submission 70960) | Permafrost soil microbial communities from the Arctic, to analyse light accelerated degradation of dissolved organic matter (DOM) -... | ecosystem: Environmental > Terrestrial > Soil >...
GGATCGAGACCCTCGGTGGGGTGATGACCAAGCTCATCCAGAAGAACACGACCATTCCGACCAAGGCGCAGAACACGTTTTCGACCGCCGATGACAACCAGGCCGCGGTGACGATCCACGTGCTGCAGGGTGAGCGCGATGTCGCGTCGGGCAACAAGAGCCTCGGCCAGTTCAATCTGGAAGGGATTCCGCCCAGCCCGCGCGGCTTGCCGCAGATCGAAGTCACGTTCGACATCGACGCCAACGGCATCCTGCACGTGAACGCCAAGGACAAGGCGACCGGCAAGGAAAACAAGATCACCATCAAGGCGTCGTCGGGCCTCTCCGAAGCCGAGATCCAGAAAATGGTGAAGGATGCCGAGGAGCACGCCGAGGACGACCGGAAGATGCTGGAAACGGTCACGGCGCGCAATCACCTCGATGCGCTGGTCCATAGCGTGCAAAAATCCTTGACCGAGCACGGCGATAAGGTCGCTGCGGAAGAAAAGGGCAAAATCGAGTCCGCGTTGAAGGAAGCCGAGGAGCTTCTGAAAGACAAGGATGCGAGCAAGGACGCAATGGAAGCCAAGGCGCAGTCGCTGATGACTGCGTCGCAAAAGCTCGGCGAAGCGATGTACGCGCAATCGCAGGCGGAGGCGCAGGCATCGGCGAATCCGCAGGGCGGCAGCGGGCAGTCGGGCGCGCCGGGCGAGGGTAACGAGGAAAAGGTTGTCGACGCGGAATTCACGGAAGTCAAAGACAAGAAGTGATATTGCGTCACCGGGCGGGTATGACGTCTGCGGAAAAGGCTGACGTCTCGCCCGCCCGGCGACGTAATATCTGGCCGAGTTGAAGCTGCGCCTTCCCAGGCGCCGCTTAACTCGGCCAAATGCTGTCAGGGATACGCAGTTTGCGACCGAGGTTGGGGAAACTGAAGAATGGCTAAGCGCGATTACTACACAACTCTTGGCGTCAATCGAGACGCTGCGGAAGAGGACATCAAGAAGGCTTATCGCAAGCTGGCGATGAAGCACCATCCCGACCGCAATCCGGATGACAAGGGCTCGGAAGAGAAATTCAAGGAGGCCAAGGAAGCGTACGAAGTCCTCACCGATTCTCGCAAGCGCGCGGCATACGATCAGTTCGGTCATGCCGGAGTCGATCCTTCCATGGGCGCCGCGGGTGCGCGCGGCTTCGGCGGAGGCGCCGAGGGCTTTGGCGGTTTCGCCGATGCCTTTGGCGACATCTTCGGCGACATCTTCGGCAACCAAGGCGGCGGACGCGGTCGCGGCAGCGGCGTCTATCGAGGCGCCGACCTTCGCTACAACCTCGAGCTGTCGCTGGAAGAGGCCGCGCGCGGCACCGAAGCCAAGATCCGCATTCCGGCGATGGAAGAATGCGAGACGTGCAAGGGCAGCGGCGCCAAGCCAGGCACGCAACCCAAGACCTGTCCCACCTGCAACGGTCAGGGGCAGGTACGCGTCTCGCAGGGCTTTTTCTCGATCCAGCAGACGTGCCCGCAGTGTCGCGGCACCGGAAAGATCATTCCCGAGCCGTGCGCGACGTGCGGCGGCGTCGGCCGCACCCGCAAGAGCAAGACCTTGTCGGTCAAGATCCCTGCCGGAGTCGATCACGACGATCGCATCCGGCTTTCGGGCGAAGGCGAGGCTGGGCTCAATGGCGGTCCTCACGGCGATCTTTACGTCGTCGTAAATCTGAAGGAGCACGCGGTATTCCAGCGCGAGAACAACGATCTTCATTGCGAGATGCCGATCGGGTTCGCAACCGCTGCGATGGGCGGCGAGATCGAGATTCCCACGCTCGAGGGACACGCCAAGCTCAAGATTCCAGCCGAGACGCAGACCGGGCAAGTCTTTCGATTGCGTGGCAAGGGGATCAAAGGGGTGCGCAGCAGCGGATACGGCGACCTGTTCTGCCATGTCGCGATCGAAACGCCGGTGAAGCTGACCACGCGGCAGAAAGAGCTCCTGCGCGAATTCGAAACGATCAACGCGCAGGACCCGAGCGCGCACAATCCGCGCGCGAAAAACTGGTTCGACAAGGTACGCGAATTCTTCGAGCCGTAGCGTGATCGCGCCCCGAATGCAACGACAGGCGCAGCGCAACCTACTGAAGGTTGCGGAAATGACGTTTCTACGGAGTTGAGCGTTACGCACTTTCGCAATGCCCAATAAGGCGCAGACGCTCACCGCAGGGCGCGCGGCGTCGTACGACGTCATCGTGATCGGCGCAGGCGCCGCCGGCATGATGTGCGCGGCGCAGGCCGGCATGCGCGGCCGCCGGGTGCTGCTGATCGATCATTACCCCGTCATCGGCGAGAAGATTCGCATCTCCGGGGGCGGCCGCTGCAACTTCACCAATATTCATTCAGATGCGACGAATTTCCTGTCGCAGAATCCTGATTACTGCCGTTCCGCGTTGGCGCGCTATACCCCGCGCGACTTCATCGCCCTGGTGGAGCGCCACGGCATTGCGTGGCACGAGAAAAAGCTCGGCCAGTTGTTTTGCGACGACTCGGCGGTGCAAATCATCGCCATGCTGCGCGCCGAGTGCGATCGCGCCGCGGTCGAATGGCGCGTCCCTTGCTCGATCGAGACCGTCAGGCGCGAGAGTGACGCGTTCGCCGTTGCGACTTCGCGTGGCGCGGTTCGCGCTGCATCGCTGGTCGTCGCCACCGGCGGCCTGACGGTGCCGAAGATCGGCGCCTCGCCGCTGGGCTACCGGATTGCCGAGCAGTTCGGCATCGCTGTCGTTCCGCCCAAACCGGCGCTGGTGCCGCTGGCATTGGACCCGGCGACGCTCGAGCGCTACGGTGATCTCTCCGGCGTCTCGATCGACGCCGAGGTGTCTTGCGGGGATGGAAGGTTTAGAGAAAACCTGCTTTTTACGCACCGCGGGCTCTCCGGGCCCGCGATCCTGCAGATTTCGTCGTACTGGAACGGAGGCGATCTGCTACACGTCGACCTCCTGCCGGGATTGAACGCGAGCGCGTGGCTCGCCTCCGAGCGAAACGCGTCGGCCGGTGTCGCCAGCCTGCTTTCGCAACGGCTTCCGCAACGGTTCGCGCAGCAGTGGACCGCGCAGTGTTCGAGCGGGCCACAGACCGGCGGTCCAATCAAATCGCTCGGCGACAAGCGCCTGAGCGAGATCGGCGCGGCGCTCAACGACTGGTCCGTGCTGCCCTCCGGAACGCTCGGCTACAACAAGGCCGAGGTGACCTTGGGCGGCGTCGATACGCGGCAACTCTCGTCGAAGACGATGGCGGCCGAGCGCGTTCCGGGGCTGTACTTCATCGGCGAGGTCGTCGACGTCACCGGCCATCTGGGCGGCCACAATTTCCAGTGGGCATGGTCGTCGGGTTTTGCCGCCGGCCAGGCTGCGTAGCAATCAGAACAGAAACAGGCGCTGCGCTTGTGGCGCGACGGCCGGCGGCATAGCATGCGCAACGTTGCGCGACGTATTCAGGAGACCTCATGTTCAAGCGGGTGACAATGCTTGCTGCCGCAGGGCTGTTCTGCGCCACAGGCGCGATGGCGCAGGTTCGGATCGGACTGATGGTGTCCGCAACGGGTCCTACGACCGCGATCGGCATCCCGCAAAAGAACACCGGTGAGCTTCTGCCGCGGAAGATCGGCGATGCAACGGTCGAATACATTCAACTCGACGACGGCGGCGATACCACTCGCGCAGTGCAGAATGCCAAGAAGCTGATCAGTGAGGACCACATCGATGCGCTGATCGGTCCGTCGACGACGCCGAATGCGCTGGCGATCCTCGACATCATCGCCGAGAACAGGGTGCCGATGCTGGCGACGGTCGGCACGTCGTCGGTCGTCGAGCCGATCGACGCCAAGCGGCGGTGGGTGTTCAAGACGACGCAGAACGACGACCTGATCGCTGCGGCGCTGATCAAGCACATGCTGAAAAATGGCGTGAAGACGGTGGCTTTCATCGGCTTCAACGATCCGTACGGCGAGAACTGGTACAAGGTTTTCGGCGGTCTCGCCGACAAGGCCGGCATCCGTGTCGTCGCCAGCGAGCGCTACGCGCGCACCGACCAGAGCGTCACCGGACAAGTTCTCAAGATGATGTCGGCTAAGCCAGACGCGGTGCTGATCGCGGCAGTCGGCGGCCCCGCCGTGCTGCCTCAGGCGACACTCTACGACCAATCGTACAAGGGGCGTGTCTACCAGACGCACGCCGTCGCTACCGACGAATTCATCCGACTCGGCAAGGAAAAAGTCGAAGGCACGGTGCTCGCGGCGGGATCGATGCTCGTTATCGACGACATCGCCCCGGGCGATCCGATCAGGAAGGTCGCGCTAAGCTATATCAATGCCTACGAGAAGCAATTCGGACAGCGGCCCGCGACGTTCGGCGCCAATACTTACGATGCGGGCCTCTTGCTGCAGCAGTCCATTCCGCTTGCGCTCAAGGTCGCCAAGCCTGGCACCGACGCGTTTCGCGTTGCGCTGCGCGACGCGCTGGAGCAGCAGCGGGACGTTACCGGTTGCCAGGGCGTGTTCAATATGAGTTCCACCAACCATAACGGCATGGACGAGCGCGCGCGAGTGCTGATCGTCGTCAGGGACGGCAAATTCCGGCTTCTCCCCGAGTGACAAGGTCTGCGGCCGGCGATCCGATCGTCGGCATCCTCCTCGCCGCCGGCAGCGCCTCACGTTTCGGCGGCGGCAAGCTGCTCGCGCCGCTCGAAGACGGCAAACCGCTCGGCGTGCACGCATTGCATACTCTCCTCGCGTGCGTCGACAGTGTCGTTGCTGTCGTGCGTCCGAACGACGATACCCTCGCTCGGGTCCTCGCGGAAAACGGAGCAAAGGTCACCGAGTGTCCGTATGCTTCGGATGGCATGGGTCGCAGCCTCGCCTGGGCGATACGCGCGACTCCACTCGCGCGCGCCTGGGTGGTCGCGCTCGCCGACATGCCGTGGATCCGGGCCGCGACCGCGCAGCGCATTGCCGACGCGCTTGGAAACGGCGCGGCGCTTGTCGCGGGTGCGCATCTGGGGCATCGCGGCCACCCGGTCGGATTTTCGCGGCAGTTTTTTGCCGAGCTCGCAATGCTGTCCGGCGACGATGGCGCAAAAACGATACTGCGCACGCACGCAGCGGAGCTGCAGCTCATCGAGACGGACGACGGCGGCGTGTCGCGCGACGTCGATACGCCGGGTGATCTTCAGCATTAGCAAACCAGGGTGCTGCGTATTGGACCGAGCATCGCGGAGAACGTGACGCTCGGTTGCTGAGGACGTCATTCCCGCGAAAGGGGGAATCCAGCGGCGTTGACCGATTGGCTTCTTAGCTCGTCATTCCCGCGAAAGCGGGAATCCATTTGTTCTTAGCTCAACATGGATCCCCGCTTTCGCGGGGATGACGCGGCCGTTTCCAATCGCTGCGACCCTGGCGGGTCTTGCTCTTGGACGTCCGCGTCACTTGGTGCGGTCCTGGCGCCACATGTCGCCTTGGCGGCCGACGATGCGGTTTTCCTCGTCCTGCATTTTCCACCACGCCCGCAGCTCCGGCTCCTCCAGCGGGCGGGAAATCAGGTAGCCCTGCGCTTCTTCGCAGCCGCGGCCCTTGAGGTACTCGTACTGCGCGACGGTCTCGACGCCCTCCGCGATGACGCGCAATCCCAGACTGTGCGACAAGGCGATGATCGCCTGGATGACCGCCTCGTCGTTCTTGTTTTGCTCCAGCCCATGGACAAAACGCTGGTCGATCTTGATCGCCTGGATCGGCAGGCGGGTGAGGTATGACAGGCTCGAATAGCCGGTTCCGAAATCGTCGACGGTGATCGACACGCCCATCTGCTTCAACTTCATCAGCGTCGCGACCGCTTTTTCCGGATGGGTGATGATCACGCTTTCGGTGATCTCGAGGTCGAGATACCGCGCCGGCAGGCCGCTGGTGTGCAAGGCATCTTCGACAATCGACAGCCAGCTGTCGTGCTGCAGCTGCTGCACCGAGAGATTCACCGACAGGCGCAACATCATGTTGTGGCGGTGCCAGGTCATGAGCTGGCGGCATGCGTCGCGCAGCACGCGCGCACCCAATGCCTGGATCATTCCCGACTCCTCGGCGATGGGGATGAACTCGTTGGGACCGATCACTCCCCTTTCCGGATCGCGCCACCGCAGCAGTGCTTCAACGCCGCACGCGCGTCCGCTCGCCAACTCCACCTGCGGCTGATAGACGAGAAAGAATTCGTCGTCCATCAAGCCGCGGCGCATGTCGGTCTCGAGCTGCAATCGCGCCTGCACCCTGGCATTCATGTCGGCGGTGTAGAACCGGTAGGCGTTGCGCCCGGCATCCTTGGCCGCGTACATCGCGGTGTCCGCCTGCTTGATTATCGCGCCGGGATCCGCGGCGTCGATGGGGTATACCGACACGCCGATCGAGCAGGTCAGCGTCGGCGTCTGGTCGCCGAGGCGAAATGGCGCAAGGAAGGATTCCCGCACGCGCGTGATCACGTTCATGATCTCGAACGTCGCCTTGTCCGGGTCGAGGCCGGGGAGCACTACCACGAATTCGTCGCCGCCAAGGCGCGCCACCGTGTCCGACTCGCGCACCGCGCTGGTCAGCCGCTGTGCGACCGCCTGCAGCAGCTGATCGCCCGCATCGTGACCGAGCGTATCGTTGATGCGCTTGAAGTGATCGAAATCGAGGAACAGGCACGCGACCTGCTGACCGTCGCGTGCCGCCTGGGCAATGATTTGCCTCAGCCGCTGGTTGAGCAAGGCGCGGTTCGGAAGGCCGGTGAGGATGTCGTGCTGCGCGAGCTTGTAGGCCTGCGCCGTCGCGATCTCGAGCTCCTTGGTTCGCTGCGCGACTTTTTCCTCGAGCGTTCGTTGATACGTCGCGACTTCCGCCTGTGCGTCGGACAGGCGGTGCGTCATGTGATTGAAAGTGTGCGTCAGCAGGCCGAGCTCATCGCTCGAGGTCACCGGAACATAAACGTCGAGCTTTCCGGCGCCGACCGCGCGCGCGGCGCGCATCAGCTGCCGTATCGGCGCGATGAGGTGACGCGTGAGAAGCAGCGTACTGATAACCGCCACGAACACGAACAATCCCGCGACAGATATCAGACCCTTCAGGTTGCTCAACAATTTGTCACGACTTCGCTCGAAGCTCATTCCGAGCTGCAAATACCCGACTGGCGCTTCGGCGACCGCGGCAGCGGAGCTGTGCGGCGCGGAGGGTGTTCCGCTCTTTGCGATCAGTATCGGCGCGACCAGATCGAGATACTGCCGTCCGTCTATGCTGCGCATGGCGCTGTCGATCTTCTTTTCGGGAAGGGCTGCGGGCGGTAACGGCGCTTGCGCCCCTTTGCCGAAGACGCGCGACGCAAGAAGCTTGCGCTTCGCGTCGAGCACCACGACATAGGCGATGTCCCGATCTGCGTCGAGGCTATCGAGGATCTGCCGCAAATCCGCTTTGTCGGTGGACTGCACGTCGAACGCGGTCAGTTCGACCAGCATCGAGACGATTGTCATGCCCTGAGTGCGCAGCCGCATTTCCTCGTCTTGGACCTGCTGCCAGATCAGATACGCGCTGATGCCGAACGCGGTCAGGACGATCAGCCCGATCGCCAGCGCGTTGAGCTTTTTCGCCAGCCCGAGCCGCACCGGTGGCGAATTGAGCGGCGAGATCGTGTCCGCGTTCAGAGGTGACTTGTACTTGACCATTGCGCGTCTATCGTTGCGTCCAACCATCCAAGGCTAGTAGGAGGTGCATAAGCACGCAGTATGCCCGCGGACGCCAGCGGCGTGGCGCGCCGGCCCTTGGCGCTTCGATCGACGGCCGATCGGCGAGAACGCCGCTTTCAGGCGACGCTTACTGGAATCTTGCCGATCCTCTGCTGCCACTCGCGAGGCCCGGTCTGGTGCACCGATGTTCCGGTCGCATCTACTGCCACCGTCACCGGCATATCCCTGACCTCGAACTCGTAGATCGCTTCCATGCCGAGATCGGCGAAGGCGACCACGCGTGAGCTCTTGATCGCCTTGGAAACGAGATACGCGGCACCTCCTACGGCCATCAGATACGCTGCGCCGTGTTTCTTGATCGCGTCGATGGCCGCCGGGCCGCGTTCTGCCTTGCCGATCATGGCGATCAGTCCGGTCTTCGCCAGCATCATTTCAGTGAACTTATCCATCCGGGTCGAGGTGGTCGGTCCTGCGGGTCCGATCACTTCGTCGCGCACCGGATCGACGGGACCGACGTAGTAGATGATGCGGTTGGAAAAGTCGACGCCCGGCGGCAGCGGCTCGCCCTTGGCAAATAGGTCCGCGATGCGCTTGTGCGCGGCGTCGCGTCCGGTCAGGATCCTGCCGTTGAGGAGCAGGCGCTCGCCCGGTTTCCAGCGCGCAACCTCTTCCCGGGTGAGAGTGTCGACGTCGACCCGCTTCGACGCCGGCGACGGCGTCCAATGCACGTCGGGCCAGCGGGCGAGATCCGGCGGATCGAGCTTGACGGCGCCGGAGCCGTCAAGCGTGAAATGCGCGTGGCGGGTCGCCGCGCAATTGGGGATCATGCCCACCGGTTTGCTCGCGGCGTGCGTAGGATAGTCGAGAATCTTGACGTCGAGCACCGTCGCCAATCCGCCCAGGCCTTGCGCGCCGATGCCGAGCGCGTTCGCCGCGTCGAAGATCTCGATGCGTAGCTCCTCGGTTGCGTTCTGCGGCCCACGCGCTTTGAGCGCGTGCATGTCGATCGGCTCCATCAGGGCTTCCTTGGCCATCAGCATCGCCTTTTCGGCGCTGCCGCCGATGCCGATGCCGAGCATGCCCGGCGGGCACCATCCCGCACCCATCGTCGGCAGCGTTTTCACCACCCAGTCGACGATCGAATCGGAGGGATTGAGCATGGCGAATTTGGCCTTGTTCTCGGAGCCGCCGCCCTTGGCCGCCAATTTCACCTCGACCGTGTTGCCGGGCACCAGATCGAAATGCACGACCGCGGGTGTATTGTCCCGGGTGTTCTTGCGCACCCCGGCGGGGTCGGCCACGATCGATGCCCGCAGAGTGTTGTCGGGATCGAGATACGCCCGCCGCACGCCCTCATTCACCATGTCGGCAACCGACATCGTGGCGTCGTCCCAGCGAACGTCCATGCCGATTTTGACGAAGGCCACCACGATGCCGGTGTCCTGGCACATCGGCCGATGTCCCTCGGCGGACATGCGCGAGTTGGTCAGTATTTGCGCGATCGCGTCTTTCGCGGCAGGCGACTCTTCGGCGGCGTACGCCTGCGCGAGCGCTTCGATGTAGTCGAGCGGATGGTAGTACGAGATGTACTGAAGCGCGTCGGCGACGCTCTGGATTAGCGACTCCTGCGATATCCTGGTGATGGAGTGGGCGGTCATGGAGAGTGGGACTGTTGAGCGGCTCGTTGTCATAGGACCGGCGGTCGCAACATACACGAATTTTAGCATCGCCCGCGAAGTTCGCCCTCTGTGCGGCTTCGCGCGCGCATGCTGTCGGTACCGGCCCCGCCGCTTTGTGTGCTTGATCAAGCTCGCCGGCAACGGTTACGATAGGCTGAAACGCACACAAAAACACCGAGGAGGCACTTCAACATGGCATCGATCGAGTCGGTATCGCACGAAAAGCGCGTGTTCGCCGCGCCCGCGGCATTCACCGCCCAGGCGAACATCTCCAAGGCCGACTTCGAGCGCATGAACGCCGAGGCCGCTTCCGATTACGAAGGTTTCTGGGCCAAGCTCGCGCGCGAAACCCTGGCGTGGCAGAAACCCTTCGGCAAGGCGCTCGACGAATCCAACGCGCCATTCTACAAATGGTTCGAGGACGGGCAGCTCAACGTCTCCTACAACTGCCTCGACCGCAATCTGGAAAATGGCAACGCGGACAAGATCGCGATCATCTTCGAATCCGACGACGGCAAGGTCACGAACGTCACCTACCAGGATCTCTACCACCGCGTGTGCCGCTTCGCCAATGCGCTGAGGTCGCTCGGAATCAAGAAGGGCGACCGCGTCATCATCTACATGCCGATGTCGATCGAGGGCGTGGTCGCGATGCAGGCGTGCGCGCGGATCGGCGCGACGCACTCGGTCGTCTTCGGCGGCTTCTCGGCGAAGTCGCTGCACGAGCGAATCATCGACGCCGGAGCGGTCGCGGTCATCACCGCGGACGAGCAGGCGCGCGGCGGCAAGTCGCTGCCGCTCAAGGCGATCGTCGACGAGGCGCTCGCTCTCGGCGGCTGTGACGCGGTTGGAAACGTGATCGTTTACAAGCGAACCGGCGGCAAGGTCGCGTTCGCAGCACCCCGCGACCTGTGGATGCACGAGCTCGTGGCGAAGCAGGCGGATACCTGCCCGCCGGAATGGGTCGGCGCGGAGCACCCGCTGTTCATTCTCTATACGTCGGGCTCGACCGGCACGCCGAAGGGCGTTCAGCACTGCTCCGCCGGGTATTTGCTGTGGGCGATGCTGACCATGCGCTGGACGTTCGACATCAAGCCGCAGGACGTCTTCTGGTGCACCGCCGACATCGGCTGGGTCACGGGACATACCTATATCGCCTACGGCCCGCTCGCGGTCGGCGCGACCGAGGTCGTCTTCGAAGGCATACCGACGTTTCCCGATGCCGGACGTTTCTGGCAGACGATCCAGAAACACAAGGTCAGCGTTTTCTACACCGCGCCGACCGCCATCCGCTCGCTGATCAAGGCTTGCGATGTCAATCCGCAAACCGCGCCCAGGAATTATGATTTGTCGACGCTGCGGCTGCTCGGCAGCGTCGGCGAGCCGATCAATCCCGAGGCGTGGATGTGGTACCACGAGAACGTGGGCGGAGCGCGATGTCCGATTGTCGACACCTGGTGGCAGACCGAGACTGGCGGCCACATGATCACCCCGTTGCCGGGCGTGACGCCGCTGGTGCCCGGATCCTGCACCTTGCCGCTACCCGGGATCATGGCGGCGATAGTCGACGAGACGGGGCACGATGTCGCCCATGGGCATGGCGGCATACTCGTCATCAAGCGGCCGTGGCCGGCGATGATACGAACCATCTGGGGCGACCCGGAGCGCTATAAGAAGTCGTATTACCCGGAGGAGCTCGGCGGCACGCTCTATCTCGCGGGCGACGGCTCGGTGCGGGACAAGGAGACGGGCTACTTCACCATCATGGGCCGCATCGACGATGTGCTCAACGTCTCGGGCCATCGTCTGGGCACGATGGAAATCGAATCGGCGCTGGTCGCCAATCCGATGGTTGCCGAAGCCGCGGTCGTCGGCCGTCCCGACGATATGACCGGCGAAGCGGTGTGCGCGTTCGTCGTGCTGAAGCGATCGCGACCGACGGGCGCCGAGGCGGAAAAGCTCGCCAAGCAGCTTCGCGACTGGGTCGGCAAGGAGATCGGGCCGATCGCCAAGCCGAAGGACATTCGATTCGGCGACAATCTGCCCAAAACGCGATCCGGCAAGATCATGCGCCGGCTCCTGCGCTCGATCGCCAAGGACGAAACCATCACGCAAGACACGTCAACGCTGGAAAACCCGGCGATTCTGGAGCAGCTCAAGAAGGTGCTTTGATTCCGTACGGCGCACAGCGGGCTTTGCGACCGACGCGCCTGATTCGCGGCGGGCTATTAAAGGGCGCCGCAGCGCGCGACGCGGCAATGACCAATGTCGTCATTCCCGCGAAAGCGGGAATCCATTGGCTTTTGAAGGTCAAATTGGATCCCCGCTTTCGCGGGGATGAC